>JABAHQ010000781.1_pt2 | contig 66114 bp, 56 predicted proteins | sample 7062091 | NCBI WGS metagenome assembly JABAHQ01 (sample SAMN14534359, study PRJNA622989) | marine sediment metagenome | biome: marine biome [ENVO:00000428]; feature: marine pelagic biome [ENVO:01000023]; material: deep marine sediment [ENVO:00002113] | place: India: Gulf of Kutch | collected...
CTACCTACCCCCACGAAGACCTCGGTCACGGCGGCCGACACTCGCGCTCGATGATTACGCCGACGTGGCGGGCCCGCGGTCGCACCCGGCCTGCTCACCGGCGGTCGCGTCCATGACACGGCGAGCTCTGCCGTCACGACCCCACCCGCTCGGCGAACGCCTCGACGTCGAGAGCTGATCTCGTCGACGAAGATGGAGACACGCTCGACGATCCTATTGTAACCCAGCGCATCAGCTACGTGCTCGATGACCGCCGCCCCGCGCACGTCGATGTCGCGCTCGAGGTCGAGCGCCACCGTCTGCAGGGTACGACGCCGCCACTCGCAGGTCCCGATGACCGTATCGGCCCACGGGTCGCGCCGGTGGACGATTCCGTCACGGCGTCGCGTGGCGATACGTCGATGACTAATACGTCGGTCACTATAAGAGGCGTCGCCGGACGCTGCCAAACGGCCGTCCCGCGGGTGTCGCCTTGATGTTATCGACCGTCGCGCCAGCGCGCCGTCCCTACGAGCGCTCGCAGTCGAACCGCGCCAACCACTGGCCGGCGCCGGCCGGCTCGTCGGGGTCGTAGTAGAGGCTGGTCATCCGCAGCTTCGGCGCAAGCCGGAAGGGGCTGCCGTAGAGCAGCGTGTCGAAGGCCCGACCGGCCACGAGGCGGTGGGCGATGGTGACGTAGAGGCGGCTGACCACGCCGGCCGCGAGCACCTCATGCAGGCCCTGCGGTCCGGTCGCGTGATAGATCGTCGTGTGCCCGCGCGCGGCCAGCACCTGCATCAGCTCCCGCCCTTCCACGTGGGACCCCGTCCCGGCGCTCAGCACGGTGAGCCCGTTGGCCTCGAGAGCCTGCCGCTGCTCGCGTGGCGCGTCCCGGCCCGTGACCACGCACAGGTCACGCGCGGCGGCGAGATCATACACCAGGGGCGGGAGATCCAGACTCGCGCTCACCACGGCGATCGCAGGCTCCTGCGGCAGGCCCCGACGGCGGCGCCAGTCCTTGAGCTCGTGATGATTGACGCCGAGCGATGGCAGGTCGCGCCCCCGTATCAGGGTAAGCTCGCGGAGATAGCTTCCGCTGGTGATGAGCACGTCGGCGTGGGCGACCAGCTCGTGATAAAGCCAGCGGTCGTGGCGATTGACGACGGGCGGCGGCACCTCGCGGTGCCCGGTCTCCGGGCTGGTCAACGCGATGCGCCCATCGAGGGTGGTGATATAGTTGCCGTAGACGAACGGCGCGGACGGGGTGCCGATCTCCTGCAGCGCCTCGCCGAGATAGAGCCCCTCGAGCGGTACGCGCGCCTGCGGTCCGGGGTACAGCCGCAGCAGCTCGTGCTCAGCGATACTCATGCGGTGAGGATGCCCGCGGCCGGCGGAAGCGGCAAGCAAGTCCGGCGGCGCAGGCCGGACGCGCCGCCCGGCGAACGTCACGAAACGCCCGATCCATTCGCGTCGACGAAAGAACGGCGGGCACGTATGGGTGGCTCAAAGCAACGAGCGCTCCCTGACGTCTCGAAGTCGGGCATTCCCGGCGTGCCCGGTCGACCGGCGCCTCGGCGCGGCCCAGGGCCCCCGGATCAGAGAAGATTTCCCGTTGTCGGCCGCGGCGCGAGCCGCTAGAGTCGTCCGGGCTTCGCCCCATGGAGCGCGTCCCCGGCATCGGCCATGATCCCCGCGTCCCCCTCCCCCGGGCGCGCGGGCGTTCGTGCCCGGAGCGCGGAGTCACCCCCCATCCGAGACCGGCCGGATGCTCCCGCGAGGCGCCCGGCGCACGGAGGGCTCGTCCCGGGTTGCCGCTGCGGTACTAATGCCGTTATCTTGTGTCTTGCCTTCGGCGCGACCCCAAGGTATTGGGTCTGGCCTCAGAGGGAACCCGGTGAGACCCCGGGACTGACGCGCAGCGGTGTTGGGGAACGAGGACCGCCGGGCGCACGCCCGGGCACTGCCTACAGCGGGTGGAAAGCCGCGGTCCGAGGCCGGCCGGCAGAGCCGGCCCGCCCCTCAGTCCGAAGACCTGCCGAAGGGCGGGGGCGCCTCGCGGCGCCCGCAACCCGAGCCTGCGCGTCTCAGGGCATACCGGGTCAGAAGCGGCGCATCGACGGGTCCCATGCCCCGCCGCTTCCACCGGACCCCGCCGCGTTGGCTCCAATCTCATCGACCCACGCCGGGATTGGAGGCGACATGCATGCGAACGATACCCCCGCCGGCCGCGCGCCCGCTCCACGGCCGATCCCGCGCCGCCTGTACTTCCGGGTCCCCGACGACACGGGCGCCACGCTCGGCCAGGTGTTCCGCGTCACGGTGTTCGAGCCCATGCTGATCGGGCGTTTCCAGGTGGTGGGAATGGTGCGCGGGGCGCGCGTGGCCTTTGTTGCTGCCGAGGCGCTACCCGGCGCGCTCATCCATCCCGCCTATGCGCGCCGGGGTCCGGTGGCGCTGGCCGGAAGACGGCTGCTGGGACTCTTCCCGATGCGCGAGGCCCCCCCTGCAACCGAGCCCCTGTGACGACGCCGGCCCGCCGAGCGAGGCGCTCAGCGCATCTGCCCCTCGAGGCGCTCGGCATCGTGTCTCTTGGTGTCGATGCGCTGCAGCGCCGCGTCGATGAGCGCCACGCCCTCGCCGGCCAACGCCTCGGCGCGGGCGTAACGGACGGCCGCGGCGTCGAGGTCGTGCTCGAGCTCGGCGCACACGCCCAGATTGTACTGCACGGCGGCCGAGCGCGGATGAAGGCGATCCAGGCGCCCGAAACGCCGGCAGGCGGCGACCAGGTCGCCCCCGCCGGCCGCCTCGAGCGCATCCTCGAGCAGGGCCTTGGCCTTGGCGTGCCGGTCGATCCCGCTGTCGTCGTCGGCCATCAGCTCGATCTCTAGGCGCACCACGTAAGGCGCGATGTCCTCGCGCATCGTGCCCAGGGCGTCGTCTATCGCGGCGCGCTTGAGATCGGCGCTCGGCGCCGGGGGCGCGTGTGATTCGAGCCCGCAGCGCTCCTCGCCGGCACGGCCCGGATAGCTCTTGGTGAAGCGCAGCTCCCCGGTCTGCACCCCGACCGCCTTCAGGGTGAACTCGAAGTCGGCGATCTGACGCTGGCAGGGCACGGGGACCTCGGCGTACTCGAGACAGTCGCCGTCCCGGTTACGCGCCACGCAGCGCGTCTCCTCGCGGCTGTAGCGGTCGTACTCGATCCGCGGCAGGCGCACCGAGCCCCATATGATCGTGTCGGCGCCCGAGAGGCGTCCAAGCTCGGCCGCGTGCGCCGGGTCGAACCGGCCGCCGCCAGCGGTCATGTCCTGCTCGTCGAGGATTCGGTGGATGTCGGCGCGCTCGATCAGCGTGAAATACCGCTCCCCCTCGACCTCCACGTTGGCCAGATAGGCCTCCAGACGGTTGGTGAACCTGCGATGCGCGTCACCGTCGAACGGCAGCACTGCCATCCGACGCGCGTCGGCCATGCCGTCCTCGCGGGCCGGCACGGTGACCTGCTGCTGGACCCGGGGCGCGGCGCACCCCACCAGGATCACGAGCCCGATCACGGAAAAGAGGGTATAGGACGGCCGCATGCGCGCTCCTCTCATCGTGTGTCCGCATCCTACCGAGCCGATCAACGTCTCACCGTATCTATCGGCAACGACGGGGGCGGGCTAACAGGCACAATGTGGTACGCTTCGCAAAACCGTCACGCGGTGACGGCCCGGGCGAGGATGAGCGCTCGCGGACGGCCCGGCACCGGCGGGGTGGACGACGCGTCGCCCGCGATGCGTCGGCGGCCGGCATGGGGCCCGCTCGAGGCCACAGGCCCGGCGCGGGCCCGGTGCCACGCCGACCCCGGCACCCACCGCGAACGGGACGAGCCGCGACGACCTTACCGCGGCACGCCGGTGGAGCGCGCGGTGAGATGCCTGGTGCGTCGGGCGCGCCCCCCGAGCGCGACGACCACCGCCAGCGGCAAGGCGACCGCGACGAGCAGGCGGCCGACGGCCTGGGCGGCCGAATCGTCGGGGAGCAAGTAGAGCTGGGCGAAACCCAGCAGACCCAGGAGGAGAACGATTGGCGGCAACGCCTTCCCCGTGCGCGGCGCGAAGCCCGGGGAAGGCCGTCCAGAGGAGCTCGAAGTCTCGGGCATCACGGCCCGGCAGTATGTGCCTGGGATTCTTTTAGCACATTCGGGGCCACTGGTCAGCACCTTCCGCAGGTTTGCCAGCGCGATCGCAACATCCTGTTTGAAAGTGTTTTTTTAAAATCGCTGCCCGTGGGACCGCGGCCGCCTCGGGCGGACCGCGGCGGCGGGGCTGGCCGAGATGAGGCCCTCAGCGGCAACTGATAGAATTCGCCGGCTTTTTCGCCTTGTCTGACTGCGCGAGGAAGATGACGTGAAGGTGATCGTGACGCTCGTCCTGGGATTGCTCGGGTGGACCCCAGCGGCCGCGCGGGCCCTGGAGACCGCGGTGCAGGCCGCAGCCGCGGGCGGACCGCTCGACCTCACCGCCAGCGGCGTGGGGTACGCGGCGCTGGTGATCTTCGCGGTGGCCTACCTGCTGGTGATGCTCGAGGAGTTCATCCACCTGCGCAAGTCCAAGCCCGTCATCCTCGCCGCGGGCGTCATCTGGGCGATCATCGCGCTCGCCTACCACGGCTCGACGGAGCGCCACCTGGTCACCTCCGTGCTGCGCCACGACCTGCTCGAGTACGCCGAGCTGCTGCTGTTCCTGCTGGTGGCGATGACCTACATCAACGCCATGGACGAGCGGCGGGTCTTCGACGCGTTGCGCTCCTGGCTGGTGCGCAAGGGCTTCGGCTACCGGACGCTGTTCTGGGTCAGCGGGGCGCTCGCCTTCCTGATCTCGCCGGTGGCCGACAACCTGACCACGGCGCTGCTCATGTGCGCGGTGGTGATGGCCGTCGGCGTCGACAGCCCGCGCTTCGTCGCCATCGGCGCCACCAACATCGTGGTGGCCGCCAACGCCGGCGGCGCCTTCAGCCCCTTCGGCGACATCACGACCCTGATGGTCTGGCAGAAGGGGATCGTCGAGTTCTGGACCTTCTTCCTGCTGTTCGTTCCGGCGGCGGTCAACTTCCTGGTCCCGGCGGCGATCATGAGCGTATTCATCCCGAAAGGCAGACCCGGCGCGCTCGACGAGCGCACCGACATGAAGCGCGGCGCCCCGGCCGTGATCGCGCTGTTCTTCCTGACCATCGCCACGGCGGTGACCTTCCACAATTTCCTGCACCTGCCCCCTGCGTTCGGGATGATGACCGGATTGGCCTATTTGCAGATCTTCGGCTTCTATCTGCGCCGCACGCACCGACCCAGGGCCACGGCCAACGAGGCCGAGACAGAGGAGCAGATCGGCGACGTGGTGCCCTTCGACGTCTTCAACAACGTCGCGCGTGCCGAATGGGATACGCTGCTGTTCTTCTACGGGGTGGTGCTCTCGGTCGGCGGGCTCGGATTCCTCGGCTACCTCGGCCTGACCTCGGAGCTGATGTACGCCGAGTGGGGCGCCACCTACGCCAACGTCGCCGTGGGCGTGCTCTCGGCGATTGTGGATAACATCCCGGTGATGTTCGCCGTGCTCACGATGAATCCGGATATGCCCACCGGCCAGTGGCTGCTGGTGACCCTCACGGCGGGCGTCGGCGGCAGCCTGCTGTCCATCGGCTCGGCGGCGGGCGTGGCGATCATGGGGCAGACCCGCGGCATCTATACCTTCTTCAGCCACCTCAAGTGGACCCCGGTCATCGCCCTGGGCTACGCGGGGAGCATCGCGATCCATCTCTGGGTGAACGCCGGACAGTTCCGCTGAGCGCGCCGCGTTCCGGAGCCGGTCGTCACCCCGGCGGCACTGCCCGGCGGGTGCGCAACCGCGCACCGCCGCCTACCCCGCACCCGCCGTCGGCGCGCCGGGCCGCGCGGCAGACCACGGAGGAGGCGGCGGACCGGGCGCTCCCGACCCGCCGACCCCGGGTCTACTTGCGGATGACGTAATAGTCGTTCTGGAAGTCGTGGTCGAGACGATGGATCTCGACGTGCGAGAACCCAGCCGCATCGAGATATCCACGCGCCTTCTCGCGACCCCACATCGCGCCGAGCCCTTCGCCGCCCTGGGCGAGCGAGACCGTCATGCAGTGCATGCACGAGATCGTGTACAGCAGCGTGCCGATGGGGTGCTCGACGTTCTCGTGCACGTGACCGTGACTGTGGATGTCCTGCATGAGGTACACCCCGTCCGGCCGCAGGGTGCGCCGGATGCCCGTCAGGAGCGCGAGCGGTCGCGCCTGGTCGTGCACGGCGTCGAAGGTGGTCACCAGGTCGAAGCGCTCGGGCTCGGCGTCGGCGTCGAATGTGCCGAGGTCGCGCTGCGCGAGCTCCACGTTGATCAGACCGCGCTCGGTCGCTTCTGCCCGCGCCCGCCCGATGGCTTCGCCCGAGAGGTCGTAGCCGACGAACCGGCTGCTCGGGAAGCGAGCGGCCATGAGGTTCAGCGCGCGGCCGGCGCCGCAGCCGGCGTCGAGCACGTCGATCCCCTGCTCCAGTCGATCGACGAGACCCGGGACCAGCGGCAGGATATGGTCGAGCAGCGACGAGAGCACGGTCTGACCGCTGTCCTCGGCCATCACGTCGTGGAAGCGCGAGTAGCGCTCGTAGGGCACGCCGCCCCCTTGGCGGAAGCACTCGACGATGTCGTCCTCCACCGAGCCGAGCAGCGGGATGTACTGCGCGAACACGGCGATGTTGTCGGCGGCCGAGCGGCGGCTCAGCGACGACGCGTGCTCGGGCGGCAGACGGTAGCGTCCGGCGGCGGGATCGTGCTCGACGACGCCCGCCATGGTCATCGCCCCGAGCCATTCGCGCACGTAGCGCTCGTCGAGCCCCGAGGCGGCGGCGATCCCGGCGCTGTCGGCCCACGCGAGCGCGCTCATCGCGTCGAACAGCCCGGTGCGATGACCGACGGACGTCATCAGGCAGAGCGCCCCGTCGTTGAGGGCGCTGACCAAGCGCTCGGCGAAGGCCTCCGCGCGGGCCGCGTCGAACGCGGCGGTGGCTGGCTGTGTGGACATGGGGACTCCTCCTTCGGTGGTGGTTTTGATACAGACTAGTCGGTATACTCAGATACGCTCGTATTTCAATCATGTCAACCCCTTCCCGTCGATCGGATAGGCGTGTCCAGAATAAATATTTATTAACAAAGACTTGGCATATATAAAGCGGACCGGCGGGCGCGGGAACCGCACGATTTGTACTGTACTGTACGGTCTGTTACCATGAGCATCCGCAGGTCAGGAACTTGTAAGGCCATGCCGCGCGACGGCGCCCCCACCCGCGAGAAGATCCTCGATGCCACCGAGGCCCTGGTCCTCGACCACGGCTTCACCGGGACCGCGATCGACATGGTCCTCGAGCGCGCCGGCATCACGAAGGGGGCCTTCTTCTATCACTTCAAGAGCAAGGGCGAGCTGGCCAAGGCCCTCGTCGAGCGTTATGCCGAGCAGGACCTCCACAAGCTCGAAGAGTTCATGGGTCGGGCCGAGAGGCTGAGCCGCGACCCGCTGCAGCAGGTCCTGGTCTTCATCGGGCTGTTCGAGGAGGCGGTGGAGGCGCTGACCGAGCCCTATCCCGGCTGCCTGTTCGCCTCCTACTGCTACGAGAGCCGGCAGTTCGAGCCCGACACCATGCGCGTTATCTCCGCGACCTTCCTGCGCTGGCGTGAGCGTCTGGGGGCCAAGCTCGAGGAGGTGATCGCCTGCCACCCGCCTCGGCTCGAGGTCGACGCGGCCAGCCTCGCCGACCTGGTGACCACGGTGTTCGAAGGCGCGTTCATCATGTCGAGGACGCTCGAGGACCCACGGATCGTGGCGCAGCACCTGCGGCACTACCGCAATTACATCGAGCTGCTCTTCACCCCGGATGCGCCCCGCCGCTGATCGGAATGGTCGCGCCGCGGCGGCCGCGGACGACCGGCGGGCCGCTCGCACGTGGGACCGCGCCCGGGCACGCCGCGGTTGCGCACCCGGCTCGAGACCTGAATAGTTGGGGGAGCTCTGATCGATACCCGCTGAACCGCCAAGCCGCCAAGAACGCCAACCGTCTCGTCCTTGTAATTCGGAGAAATCTTCTTGGCGGACTTGGCGTCTTGGCGTTTTATCGCATCGTTCAGCGGTTACCTGGCAGATTCCACGGCCTGCACCGCGCTCGCATCGCGGGGCCGCGACATACCGATCCGCTATCCCATGACAACCCCGCACGGACGAGTCCTGGACGAGGCCGGGGCCACGGCCCGCCTGGCCGGGCCGCTGATCGTCAGTCAGGTCTCTCAGGTGGGGATGGGATTCACCGATACGGTGATGGCAGGACGCCTCACCGCGGCCGATCTGGCGGCCGTCGCCATGGGCACGAGCCTGTGGCTGCCCATCCATCTCGCCACCATCGGCACGGTGATGGCCCTCTCGCCGACCGTCGCCCAGCTCAAGGGCGCCGGCCGGGTGCACGCCGTGGGCTATTGGTTTCGCCAATCGCTTTGGCTCGCGGCCGCGCTGGGCGCGCTGGCGGTGCTCGGGGTGCGTTACATCGGCGCGATCATGCCGTGGCTGCACATCGACCCGACGATCGTGCCGATCACGCGCGACTATCTCGCGGCGCTCGCCTGGGGGATGCCCGGCGCGTGCCTGTATCTCGCCCCGCGCTTCGTCAGTGAAGGCATCGGCCACACGCGACCCATCATGTACGTCCAGGTCACCGCGCTCGCGGCGAACGCGCTCGGCGATTACCTGCTGATGTATGGCAAGCTGGGCCTGCCGGCGCTGGGTGCGGTCGGCGCGGGATGGGCGAGCGCCCTCGTGCTGTGGCTGAGCGCCGCCCTGCTCTATGCTTACGTCGCCGTGCACCCGCGCTACCGGCCCCTCGAGCTGTTCCGGCGCCTCGCGGCTCCCGACCTTGCTCCCCTGCGCCGACTGCTGCGCCTCGGGCTGCCGATCGCCGGCGCCATGGTCATGGAGGTGGGCCTGTTCACGGCCGTCACCCTCCTCATGGGAAGGCTCGGCGCGATCGCGGTCGCCGCGCACCAGATCGCGTTGAACTACGCCGCGCTCGCGTTCATGGTGCCGCTCGGCCTCTCGATGGGGACGACGATCCGGGTGGGTCACGCGGCGGGTGCGGGTGACGCGAGCCGGGCGCGGTTCGCCGGGCTGACCGGCATGGGCATGGCGGCGGGGTTCATGACGGTGTCGGCCACGGTCATGCTCGCGGTGCCGGAGCGCATCGCGGCCGTCTACACTGCCGAGCCGCGGGTCGCGGCGCTGGCCGCCCAGCTGCTGCTGATCGCCGCGCTGTTCCAGATCTCCGACGGGCTACAGGTCGCCGCGCTCGGGGCGCTGCGCGGTCTCAAGGACACGGCCTGGCCGATGGGGACCGTGTTTGTGGCCTACTGGCTGGTCGGGCTGCCGCTCGCCTGGCTGCTCGGCTTCGAGCAGGCCCTGGGGCCGCGCGGGCTGTGGGTCGGGCTGGTGATCGGGCTGACGTTCGCCGCGCTGGCGCTGAGCGTGCGGTTTCATAGACTCTCATCGAGATACCGCCTCGGCGAGGCGACCCCCGGCGGGCACCTCGCATACCCGGATCGCGCTCGGACGAGGGACAGCACGCCGTGAAGCACACATTCCTGCTCGAGCCGGGCGAGTGGCTCGGCGACGGGACCGTATGGGACGCCGACGACACGCCGCTCCCAGCCCAGGCTCGCGCCGCCGTGACGCACGCGCCCGGGCGTTGGTTCAACCGCGCCGTGCTGAGAACGGAGGCCGAGGCACCGGCGGAGCTCACGACCGCCTATGAAATCGAGCCTTTGCGGCGGGATGCGCTCGCCACCTCTTGGCGCGCCTACAACCCCGCGCTCGGCACCCTGCTCGGCAGACTGGTCGTCTACGATGCCGCCATGCTCTCGCTGTTTCGCTCCGAGGACGGCCGCCTGACCGGCAGCGAGGCCCTGGTCTATCGCAACGCCCGCCGTTATCTGATCACGGGTGCGCTCTTCGACGGCGAGGTCAAGCGCTCGGCATGGCAGCTCGAGCTCAAGCGACGTGCTCGCCGGCGGCGGCCCCCGCTCGACTGACGCGTCGGGGCGAGTGGGGCGCAATGGGGCGACGCCTTCCGTCACATTCTGACGCCCCGATGCAGGACGCCTACCGCGAGCCGGCGCTCGCGCCCTGCCGCTCATGGTTGAGGCGCTTCAACCCTCGCCGAGCAGCCGCCGCAGGTCGGCGGCGAATGCCCCGACGCTGTCCTGACGCCGCCCCATGAGCCGCGCCTGGCCGTCCTCGTCGAAGACGAAGACCGCGCTGCTGTGCGACACCGGGTAGTTGCCGTCCTCGTCCGGCTCGCCGTAGCCGTAGGTCACTCGGTAGCGCTTAGTCAGCAGCTTGAGCTGCCTCTGGGTGCCCCGGATCCCGACGAACTGCTCTCCGAAGTGCTCGACATAGCGCGCGAGCACCTCGCGAGAGTCGCGCTCGGGGTCGACGCTCACGAACAGCACGCGGGTTCCCGACGTCCCTCCCTCGACCTGGTCCAGCGCCCGTGCGAGCTTGCTCATGGTCGTGGGGCAGATATCGGGGCAGTGCGTGTATCCGAAATAGAGCAGCACGACCTTGCCACGGTAGTCGCGCCCATGCACGGTCTGGCCGGCGTCACTCGTCAGCGTGAACTCGAGCCGGGGCATCAGGCCGGAGATGTCCTTGAGCGCCCATGGATCCTCCGGCGCGCACCCGAAGACCAGCAGCACGAGCGCTCCGGCAACGAGTCCCGTCAGGCGTCGTGCGGGACGGGCCCGGGGAGAGCTCACGGTCGGCATCGGCGAATCTCCATCGACGTCACGGTATCCAGGTCAAGAGATGACCGGCTGCTCGGCCTCGATCGCCCCGCGATCCTGCATCCAGAATCCCAATACGATCAGCCCCGCCACGACGCTCATCATGCTGGAGGGAATCCAGGTGATCAGGCCGCCGATCTGCTGGTCGACGAGCGGACTGATCGGCCAGGCGCGCCCGCACACGTCGTAGACGTCGTAGAGCACCTCTCCGTGCAGGCCGATGTAGGCCCCGAGCACGATCTGCGGCAGCATAATGAGCCACAGCACGATGATTCGCGCGCCGTGGCCCAGGCGCGGTCGGCCGCGCGGCAGGCGCGGATCCAGGATCAACCACCAGAACAACAGCCCATCGAGGAGCATGCTCCAGTTCATGAGCTTGTAACGCGGGGCGCTCAACATGGCGTCGAAGTGGATCTCCGGCATCAGCCACAGATAGATCAGCCCCACGAACAGCACGGGCGCGATCAACGGATGCTGGACGAGGCCATACAGGCCCTGCGTGACCGGGTGCCGCCACATCGGCGCGAGGATCTGCCGGTGCAGGCCCGCGGGGAGCCCGCGGACGAGCACCGCCTGCGGGGCCGACAACGCCAGCAGGAACGGGCCCAGATGGTGGAGCACCAGGTGCTGGCCGCGGTGCACCCAGAACATGTGCTGCGAGAGATAATCGATGTGCGTCTGGAGCACCGCGTAGACCAGGGTGAGCCCGACGAAGTACGCCAGCGGTCGCCACGGGCCCACCCGCTCACCGGCCGCCCGGCTGCGCGCCAGGCCGCGCGCATAGAGCAACACCGCCGCCGTGCATGTGACGAGGACGACGGGCGAGAATTCCCACGGGATGAGAAAGCCAACGACCGAGTGCATGACCTCGTGCCCGATGCCTGAGCGCACCGGCGTCGACGTGCGCGGTGCGACGGATTGTATCAGGCGCCGCGGCCGCGCCCCAAGCGGGGCGCCTCCGGCTACGCCGCCTTCAGCCCCAGCGGATCGTCGGGATCGATCCCGCTCTTGAACGGGATCCTACGGTCGTTGTGGGTGATCTGATAGACCTTGCCCACCCAGTTGTTGAGGATCGCTTCGCCGGTGTCGTGCCAGGTATTGTCGAGTCGGCTGGCGATGAGCGCCTCCGGCAGCTCGGGCACCGGCTTCCCGCGCGCCAATGCCTCAAGGACATGACCCTGGTGCTCATCGAGCACCGCCTGCGATTGCAGCGTGAAATAGTTCTCAGGGAACGGAGGATAGTCCTCGCGCTCGCCCTGCACGAAACGGTTCACCTCGCGCTTGTACTCCTTGAGCAGGCTTATCATGTCGTACTCTTGATGCCCCTGGAAGAAGACCAGCCGGAACCAATCCTCGCTCACCGCCAGGTGCGCACCGGCCTCTTGACTCTCGACCAGCACGTGCAGGCCGGCCGCCTCGAACTGCTCGCGGCTGATCTCGTTGAACCGGGAATGAGGGACGTCGAAGCGGGTGTTGACACCCACCACGAGGGGATGTCGGCGACCCACCACGCGGTGGGTGTATACCCCCCATCGCTTCTCAGGCAACCGGTAGCGTGGCTGACCGTAGCGGAACTGCAGCACGGCGTGGGTCGCAAGGCACGAGCACAGCGTGGAGGTGACGTTATCGTAGGCCCAGTCGATGACGTCGATCAGCGGCGTCCAGAACGGCTCGTCCGCGAGGTTCGGCTGTGTCACATTGGCGCCGGTGATGATGAGCGCGTCCAACCCCCGGTCCTTGAGCTGCTCGAACGTCTCGTAATAGCGCGCGACGTGCTCGCGCCCCTGCGGGCCTCGCTCGATCTCCGGCAACGTGAAGGGGTGCATGTAGAACTGCGCGATCTGGTTGGCCTCGCCGACCAGCCGGAAGAACTGCCGCTCGGTCGCCGACAACGCCGCATCGGGCATCATGTTGAGTAAGCCGATATGCAGCTCGCGAATGTCCTGATGGACCGCGACGTCATCGGCGATGACGGTCTCGCCTTCCTGCTTGAGTCGCTCGAAGGCCGGCAGATTGGAATTCGCTACCAGGGGCATGACTCACACCGCATCGGCGCTTCGCCAAGATTGCGCCTCGATGGCCTTCTCCACGACCTGCAGGAAGCTTGCCTCGTTCCGGATCTCCGCCAGCTCGGCCGTAGTGATCTTGTAACCGTACCGGTCGGTGATCTCCCGATAGCGCGGGATGCGCGCGTAGAACAATCGCGGGAACACCCAGCGCATGAAGTCGTCCGGATCGATCATCGCCACGTACGGCGGGTCGTTATCGCTCATATAGACCTCGAGCTGCTCGTCGAGAAAATCCTCGCGCAGATAGAGGGGCTTGGGGGTCTCCTCGGCGCGGCGGATCAGATCGGTCGCGTCCTGCTCGGTCGCCTGGATGTAAAGGATCAAGGTATGCTCATCGAGAACCCGCATGACCTCGGGATCGTCCAGCTCGCAGATGCTGCCGCCCGCGTCATTGACGAAGTTCTGATAGCCGTAGATCTCCCGCGCCTTGCGGATGAACTCGGGCACGTCCTTCATCGCGGCGATCTCGGCCTCGCGGTGCAGGGCCTGGCGACGCTTGAACTCCGCGAGCGGCAGCCCGCCCTGCTCGGGATTCCCGATCTTGCCGAGGAAGCTCGAGACCGGCTTCAGATGGTCGACCGTGATATTGTTGTTGATATAGATGGAGTCCGAGCGCAGCAGATCGCGCAGGAACGGCACCTGCATGGCCTGCAGCTTGATATTGTCCAGGATCGGCTCGCCGAGATACCGGGTGCCGATGCGGTAGTCCCCCGAGTAGTGAAACCAGTCCCGCTGGCGCAGGACGTGGGCAACGCGCGTCTTGCCCACCCCCGACATGCCCAGCAGGGTGATGCGCTTGCTCTCCCAGGCCCGGAACTCTTCGACCGTCAGTCGCACGCCGTCGCTCCGCGGAACCGCCGACCTCTTATTCTACTGCAAAATCAACGCCGGGCGTCGACGGCGGGCAGCGCCAAGAGGCGGGACCGCCCTCTGCCCGGGGGCGCGGCCCCGCGGCGCCCCGTCGCGGGGGCCGGCCCGGTGCCACCCGGCGACCGGCCTCCGCCGCGCCTGCACCGGTGCGCCGGCGTGAATGCCACCCGTGCGCTCCTGTAGACTGATCAGCGGACATGCGTACTTGCGGGAGGCGTCTCGATGCTCGAGTCCGGCGCATGGCTCTACCTGGTGCTCGCCGTGATCCTCGGCGAGATGTGGCGACGGGTGCGGGGCCGATCCTTCGAGCAGGTACTCACCGAGCGCACCGCCGAGCACCACCGCGTCCAGCGTGCGCTCGCCGAGCATCCGCGCGGAGGATCCTGGCGCGAGTTCCGTCGCTGGTGGGCACGGACGCCGCCGGAGCCCCACTGAACGACGGGCGCGTCCGCGGGGGATTATGACCCGGGACGGTTTCCTCATGTTCGTCCAGGACCAGCTCGCCGCGCTCGACGGCCTGAGCGCGCGGTCCATGTTCGGCGGCTATGGGCTCTACGCCGGGGAGATCTTCTTCGGCATCGTCCACGATGGGCGACTCTACCTGAAGACCGACGCGCAGAGCCGGCGCGAGCACGAGGCGGCGGGCATGGGGCCGTTCCGGCCGCGGCCCGGCCAGATCCTGCAGCGCTACTGGGAGGTCCCGGCCGAGGTCCTCGAGGACGCCGAGACGCTGACCGCCTGGGCGCGGCGCGCGCTGCGCTGCGCCGACGGCTGAGATCGCCGGCGGGGTCGGCCCCGGCGCCCCGGGCCACGTCGGACCGATCGCTTTCCCCCGCCTCGTGCCCGTGTTTAACTTGATCTCTTATGGCCGTCGATCGCTTCCATCCCGCCGTCCGCAGATGGTTCCGAGACAGCTTCGCGGCGCCGACCGAGGCCCAGGCGCGAGCGTGGCCGGCGGTTGCGGAGGGCCGCGACGCGCTGATCTCCGCGCCCACCGGATCGGGCAAGACGCTGGCCGCCTTCCTGGCGGCGATCGATGACCTCGTGCGCCAGGGCCTCGAGGGGAGGCTGCGCGCCGAGACACAGGTCGTCTACGTCTCGCCGCTCAAGGCGCTGTCGAACGACGTGCAGAGGAACCTCCAGGCACCGCTCGCGGGCATCGGCGAGACGCTCGCAGCGCAGGGCTGCCCGCCGCCCGAGATCCGCACCCTGGTGCGCACCGGCGACACGCCGCAGACCGAGCGCGCGGCGATGCGCAAGCGCCCGCCGCACATCGTCGTCACCACGCCCGAGTCGCTCCATATCCTCCTGACGAGCGAGGGCGGCCGGCGCATGCTCTCGACGACGCGCACGGTGATCATCGACGAGATCCACGCGCTGGCGGGGACCAAGCGGGGCGCGCACCTCGCGCTGTCGCTCGAGCGCCTGGGGGCGCTCACGCCGCGGCGGCCCACGCGCATCGGTCTCTCGGCCACGCAGCGCCCGATCGAGGAGATCGCGCGCTTTCTTGCCGGCGCGGGCGCATGCGACGCATCAGGCGAGCCCGACTGCGCCGTCGTCGACACCGGGCACGTGCGCGCCCGGGACCTGGCCCTCGAGCTGGCGCCCGCGCCGCTGGAGGCCGTGATGTCGGGCGAGGTCTGGGAGCTCGTCTACGACCGTCTCGCCGAGCTGATCGACGGCCATCGCACGACCCTGGTGTTCGCCAACACCCGTCGCACGGCCGAGCGCGTCGCACGACATCTGTCGGAACGGCTCGGTGAGGACGCGGTCACCGCCCACCACGGCAGCCTCTCGCGAGAGCATCGGCTCGACGCCGAGCGGCGGCTCAGGGACGGCGGTCTGCGCGCGCTCGTGGCCACCGCGTCGCTCGAGCTCGGCATCGACGTGGGCGACGTCGATCTCGTCTGCCAGCTCGGCTCACCCCGCTCGATCGCGACATTTCTCCAGCGCGCGGGGCGCTCGGGCCACAGCCTCGGCGGGCTGCCGAAGGGACGACTCTTTCCGCTCTCGCGCGACGATCTGATCGAATGCACGGCGATCCTGGACGCCGCGCGCCGCGGCGAGCTCGATCGCCTCGTCGTGCCCGACGCCCCGCTCGACGTGCTCGCCCAGCAGGCGGTCGCCGAGGTCGCCGCCGCGGGCGAATACGCGGAGGAGGCGCTGTTCGATCTGCTGCGTCGCGCCTGGCCCTATCGCGGGCTCGCGCGCGAGGACTTCGACGCGGTCGTGCGCATGGAGGCCGACGGGATCGCCACGGGGCGCGGGCGACGCGGGGCGCATCTCCACCGCGACGCGGTGCACCGCCGACTGCGCCCGCGGCGCGGGGCGCGCCTCGCGGCGATCACCTCCGGCGGGACCATCCCCGATCAGGCCGACTACGAGGTGATCCTCGAGCCGACGGGCGGCTTCATCGGCACGCTCAACGAGGACTTCGCGATCGAGAGCCTTGCCGGGGACATCTTTCAGCTCGGCAATGCGGCCTACCGGATCATCCGCATCGAGACCGGTCGCGTGCGCGTGGAGGACGCGCGCGGTCAGCCGCCCAACATCCCGTTCTGGTTCGGCGAGGCGCCGGGGCGCACCGACGAGCTCTCCGCCGCCGTGTCGCGGCTGCGCGCCGCGCTCGCCGAGCGGCTCGAGCGCGACGGGGCCGATGGGGCGCGCGGGTGGCTTGTCGACGAGATCGCGATCCCCGACGCCGCGGCGCAACAGATCACCGACTACCTCGCCGCCGCCTACGCCGCCCTCGGCACGCTGCCCACGCATGGCGGCGTCGCGCTGGAGCGCTTCTTCGACGAATCGGGCGGGATGCAGCTCGTCGTCCACGCGCCCTTCGGCTCGCGCATCAACCGCGCCTGGGGGCTCGCGCTGCGCAAGCGCTTCTGCCGCAGCTTCAACTTCGAGCTGCAGGCCGCCGCCACCGAGGACGCGATCGTGCTCTCGCTCACCGAGGCGCACAGCTTCGCGCTCGAGGAGGTCGCACGGTACCTGCATCCGAGCACGGTGCGCGAGGTGCTGACCCAGGCCGTGCTCGATGCGCCCATGTTCGGCGCACGCTGGCGCTGGTGCGCGACGACCGCGCTCGCCCTGCTGCGCATGCGCGGCGGGAAGAAGGTGGCCCCGCAGCTGCAGCGGATGCAGGCCGAGGACCTCCTCGCCGCGGTGTTTCCCGATCAAGCGGCGTGCTTGGAGAACCTCACCGGCGACCGCGAGGTGCCCGACCACCCGCTGGTGCGACAGACGCTGCACGACTGCCTCTGTGAGGCCATGGACGTCGAGGGGCTGGAGCGGGTGCTCGCGGCCGTTCACGAGGGTGACGTGACGATTGTCGCCCGCGACCTCACCGAGCCTTCGCCGCTAGCCGCCGAGATTCTCAATGCGCGTCCTTACGCCTTCCTCGACGATACCCCGCTCGAGGAGCGGCGCACGCAGGCGGTGTTGTCGCGGCGCTGGCTGGACCCCGAATCCGCCGCGGACCTGGGCCGGCTCGACGGTGAGGCGATCGAGCGGGTGCGGGCCGAGGCCTGGCCCGACGCTGAGCATCCCGACGAGATGCACGACGCGCTGCTGGTGCTCGGCTGCGTGACCGACACCGAGGTCGCGCAGGCGCGATGGGCCGGCCTCTTGCAAACGCTCGTGCAGGCACGCCGCGCGACGCGCCTGCCCGCGGCGGGCCGGCGGCCGGAGCTTTGGGTCGCCGTCGAGCGGCTGCCGCAGATGCGCGCCGTCCATCCGTCGCGGGAACCCGCCCCCCCGCACGATGCGCCGGCCGAGGCCGAGCGGGAATGGTCGCGGCGCGAGGCGCTGATCGAGCTGGTGCGGGGCCGATTGGGCGGGCTCGGTCCGGTGACCGTCGCCCGTCTCGCGCGCGAGCTCGGCGTGGCCGAGCCGGAGCTCGAGCCGGCGCTGGCCGCCCTTCAAGGCGAGGGCTTCGCCATGCAGGGCCGGTTCACCCCGGGCGCGAGCCAGGCCGAGTGGTGCGATCGCCGACTGCTCGCGCGCATCCACCGCTACACGGTCAATCGCCTGCGCCGCGAGATCGAGCCGGTTTCACGTGCGGATTTCATGCGCTTCCTGTCGGCGTGGCAGCGCGCGACGCCCGATACCCGCGGCGAGGGCCCACAGGCGCTGGCGGCGATCGTCGAGCAGCTCGAGGGCTTCGAGGCGGCGGCCGCGGCCTGGGAAGCCGATATCCTCCCGGCGCGCATGACCGAGTACGACCCGGCGTGGCTCGACAACCTGTGCCTGTCGGGGCGCGCCGTCTGGGCGCGGCGCACGCCGCCGCGGGGCACGGAGGGGCGCGGCGCCGGTCCCTTGCGCACCACGCCGATCGCCCTCATGCACCGCCGCACCGTCGGGGCCTGGCGCACACCGGCACCGCCGGGCGGCGGGACGGCGGCGGAGAAGGTCGCCGAGCATCTGCGCACGCGCGGCGCCTCGTTCTTCGAGGACATCGTCGAGGGCAGTGGGCTGTTACGCACGCAGACCGAGGGGGCGATCGGCGAGCTGGTCGCCCGAGGACGGGTCACGTCGGACGGCTTCCAGGGTCTGCGCGCGCTCCTCGTGCCGGAGGACAAGCGTCGCGGGCGTCGCGGCCGCGCAGCGGTGACGGACCTCGACGAGGCGGGACGCTGGGCGCTGCTGCCCGAGCCCGACGATCGCGCGGATGTCGAGCTCATCGCGCGCACCTTGCTGCGTCGCTACGGCATGGTGTTCCGGCGGCTGCTCGAGCGCGAAGCGAGCCTCCCGCCCTGGCGCGAGCTCGTCTGGGCGCTGCGGCGGCTGGAGGCGCGCGGCGAGGTGCGTGGCGGACGGTTCGTCGCCGGTTTCACCGGCGAGCAATACGCCCTGCCCGAGGCGGTCGGGACGCTGCGCGAGGTGCGCCGGCAGGCCCCGCGCGGCACTTTGATCTCGGTGAGCGGCGCCGACCCGTTGAACCTGGTCGGCGTCGTGACGCCCGGACCGCGCGTGCCAGGCCAAGTGCACAACCGGCTCCTGCTCCGAGACGGCGTGCCCGTCGCGGTTCGAGTCGCCGGCGAGGTGCGCTACCTCGAGTCCCCCGACCCGTCCGAGGAGTGGGCCTGGCGCACCGCGCTGGTGCGTCGGGCCGTGCCACCGGCGCTCAGACGGTACCTGAGCTGACCGGCGGACGGGCTTTTTCTGTGACGGCGCGCATTGGCACCGCGCCGTCCGCTCGCTAGCATGCAACAGAACGGCCGCCCGGTGCCGCGAGGCCGGCATGTGGAACTTCCGGCGCATTCCCGAGAAACACGTGAGTGAGCGCGAGCGTGCCCGGCACCCGAGCTGGCGGCGCTACACGCGGCGCTACGCGGCCAAGAGACGCATCGTGCGCGACGTGTGGATCGTCTCCGGCCTGATCATGCTCGCGTTGCCCCTCGCCGCGCAGATTCTCCTCGCGCTCGCGACGACCTTTCTCGCCTTCGTGATCCTCGACGAGACGCCCTGATCATTAATCGGGGTCAGAGAACAATTGTCGGTCACGGCCCGCCGGATCACCGGCAGCGAGATCAGGCGCGCCTTCCACCACTCGCCCGGCGAGTGGCGCCAGATGGTCGCGAACGCCTCCGCACCGACCGTGACGCGCCCGTGCTCGTCGACTGCGTGCAGCCGCTCGCGCATGTGCTCGCGCCCGGCGTCGATCTCCCGGCAGGCCTGCACGTCGGCGTGCACGTCCCGCCGGCGCACCGCGCAGCCGGCCATGCGTCTCTTCCGGTACGTGGTGCCGGCGTTGCAGACGGGACAGGCGCTGTTGTAATAGACAGTGATCGCGTCGCGTGCGCTGCTCACCGCGCCGCCTCGTGGCGGTCGAGGGCGCGCGGGTCGAGCCGCGCGCGTCGTCCCTGCCGGCCTCGACTCAGAACGCGGCGTCGAAGCCCACCAGGACGTAGCCCTCCTTGGTCTCGTGCCCCACGAAGTCGGGGTCATCGTCCTCGTCCTGGAGATCGGCGTTGAGCTCGAGCAGGCCCTTGACGTTGCGCATGAAGTAGTAGGAGGCCCCGAGCGTCAGCGTGTTGATCTCGATGCCCTCGAACACCGTGCCGGTGCCGGCCAGGTCGCCCGCATCGGCGTAATTGTAGAGCATCGACAACGCCCACCGGTCGTTGAGAATGTAGTCCACGCCGGCGAAGCCGCCGTCCCACTCGAGCGTCTGGCCCGGCGCGAGAAAATCGTCCCAGCGGTTCCACAGGGCCTGGGCGAACCAGTACGTCTTCGCACCCCACCGCCCGCGCAGATCGACGCCGTAGATCTCCTTGTCCGTCTCCCGATCCCCGCTGTCGGTGCCGGCCGGGCCGGTGGCGTTGGCCTGCTCGCCGGACAGCGCGAACAGCCCGACCGTCGCTGGGCCGAGCTCCACGCCCACACGGCCGAACACGCTCTTGTCCTGATCGTTGTCGAACATGTTGTCCGGCCGGCGGAATCCCGGGCTGTTGACGTCGAAGTTCTCCTCGATGCCGTTGCCGTTGACCGCGCCGACCGCCACCGACACCGGCCCGAGCCCGCGATCGAACAGGACCCCGCGATCGTAGGTGATCTCCGCCATGCGATAGACCATGAAATCCTGGAAGGTCAGCCGCGTCTCACGGGGGAACATCAGGTCCGAGACCTGGAACTGACCGAGCTGCAGGCCCACCCCCGAGCCGAAGAGATCCCCGTGGCTGAACCACGCGTCCTCGATCACGGTCTCGCCGTTGCCGCCCTTCTCCGCGAAGATCCCGTAGAAATAATAGGTGATGTTGTCCGACAGCGGCGCGCTCGAGAGCAGCTTGATCAGATACGGCGCTTGGAAGTCGAAATCGGCCTCGTTGCCCGTCGGACCGGTCACGGGGTCGATCTCCTCGCCCTCCCGGCCCTGGACGAAGGCCTGCGCCCGGAAGGCGATCGGCGGGATCCTGGGCAGCGCCAGACGCTCGTCACCCGTGTCCACCGTCGTCTCGCGCCAGTTCGGCAGCCGCATGCCCTGGTCCCGGAAGTGCTCGCCGAAGGCGTTCAGGCGGGGGAACGCCGAGTGGCAGGCCACGCAGCTCATATCGTACTGCCGGGCGAACAGCGGCACCGCCTGCGCCCCGGCCGGCCACCACGACACCGCCGCCGCCGCGCTCACCAACGTCCAGATGATGAAGCCCGGCCCGTGTCGATTCGTCCGTCGCATGGCATCCTCCCCTGCCGCGGTGAGTCATCGCGGGCGCCCGCCGTCGCGGCGGCGACCCGAGCCCCGACTATGATCCACGGCAGCACCCGTCGCCTTGCGCCAGATCAAATCGACGCCGCGCCAACCCTCAAGATGAGGAGCAGGCTCCAGTACGCCGACGCCGGAAGGCACAGGAAAGGACCATGCAAGCCGGCGCAGTTGGCCACGCGGGTTCGGCCCTTCACCTGCTGCCCTCGGCCCCCTCAACGCCGGACCGGAGCCCCGCGCCCGGCCCATGGATGGGCCGCTACGGTCCCGGCGGGACCGGGAACTGAACGAGCACCGTTCGCGGCGTCGCCCCGGGCGGCAGATACGCCGGCACCGCGTTGTCGCCGGGTCCGAGATCATGCACGAACCGCTAGAGATCACGGAGATTCGACTCACTCATGTCGCGCAGCGCGAATCATGGCATAGGCGGCCGGCTCTCGGCGCTGCGCGCCAGGGCCGCCCAATCGTCCTCACTCATCCCGTTGAGCAGGGCGCGGAGATTGGAGGCATAGGTCGTCCCGCGGGGCCCGGACCAGCCGAGCGACGTTCCGATGAGCCACTGCGATTCGGGCACCCGTCCCCCCGCCTCGGGGTCCCCCGGGGTGTGACAGTCGTTGCAACCGCGGATACGAGCCAGATATCGCCTACGTTCGATGCTGTTCATCTCATGGGCGAAAGCGGCGAACGCGACAAGCAACGAAAACAACATTAAAGACCGAGCGAGCCAAGGGGCAGCAGAGCGCGTCATGGTGAATCTCCCGGACGAAAAGGGCCACGATCCCGCCCGGATTGGCGATCCTCGGAACGGGCCTCGGCACGGCGGCGAGGGTTTCCGGCGGCATGTGTGCGGTCGGACCGAGCGCCGAGCGACCGTTGGAGGCATGGCTACGCCGCTCCGGCGACCTGGTCCGGTTGGAGACGCGCGGCAGATCCAGGTGCACCACAGATGCCCCCTGGGGGCACCAGGGTCACGGTCGGCAAGCGGTTGGCGAAGGGAGTTCGGGGAGCTGTTTTTCAAGGCCTTGCAGCCAACGCCGCAAGGCTCAGTCCCACAGCCGCGCCGCGCCGCGCACGCCGCTGGAGTCGCCGTGCAGCGGCGGCGCGAGCCCGGTGTCGACGCGGTCGGAGAACACCCATCCGCCCCACATCCGCGGCACGTTGTCGTAGAGTCGCGCGATGTTGCCCATGCCGCCGCCGAGGACGACGACATCGGGGTCCACTATATTGATCACGTGCGCCAGCGCCCGGGCCATGCGATTCTCGTAGCGCTCGAGCGTGGCGCGGCAGTCGGGCTCACCCGCCTGCGCGCGCTCGACGATCTCGGCCGGCTCGAGGTGCTCGGCGGTGACGAGCGCGTGATCGTGCATCATGCCGGGACCGGAGAGGAAAGTCTCGATGCAGCCGCGCCGGCCGCAGTAGCAGTGCGGCCCGGGGCGCTCGTCGTCATCGGGCCAAGGCAAGGGATTGTGGCCCCACTCGCCGGCGATGGCATTCACCCCGGTGAGGACCCGCCCGCGCACCACCAGGCCGCCGCCGGTCCCCGTGCCGATGATCACCCCGAATACGATCTCCGCCCCGGCGGCCGCGCCGTCGGCGGACTCGGACAAGGCGAAGCAGTTGGCGTCGTTGGTCATGCGGATCGCCCGGCCGAGGGCGCGCTCGAGGTCGGTCGCCAGCGGGCGCCCGTTGAGAGCCGTGGAGTTCGAGTTCTTCAGCAGGCCGGTGGCCGGCGAGATCGCCCCGGGGGTGCCGACGCCCACGGTGCCCCCGGCCCCGAGCTCGGCCTCCGTCTCGGCGACCAGTTGGACGATGGTCTCGATGACCGCCTCGTAGTCGTCGCGCGGAGTCTCGACGCGCCGGCGCAGGCGCTCGACGCCGGCGTCGTCGAGCGCGACAATCTCCGTTTTCGTGCCGCCCAAGTCTATACCGAGTCTAATCATCGGGCACCCTCCCCCGCTCGCTTAACGTAACGTTCACACTTATGGTAAGGTAGCGCGGCCCGCGCGTTCTCGCGCGTGCTCACGCGGCTGATTCACAAGGAAAAAAATCGATGGCGGCGGCGCTCTGGAAAAGGGTACCCGAGCTCACTTTTCTGATCATACTGACAATCATCGCCTATGTGGCGATGGGACTGTTCAACCAGATCGAGGGCACGCAGATCCTCAGCCCCTCGGCGGCCTGGGGCATCGTGGTCGGCTCGTTCCTGCTCTCGACCGCCATCGCCATCGTGGCGGTGCTCGGCGGCGTCGGCGGCGGGGTGCTGTTCACCCCGATCATGCTCGGCTTCACCTCGGTCGATACCCTGCTCGTGCGCTCCACGGGGCTGGTGGTGGCGATGTTCAGCGGGCTGGTCTCGTCGGGCCCGTTCATGCGGCGCGGGCTCGCCGACATCCGGCTGGTGCTCTACTGCGCCATCCCCATCATCATCGGCGCGATGGCCGGGGCGCAGAGCGCCATCGTCCTGTCCGAGGCGATGGGCGCCACGGGCGACGCCATCGTCCGCCTGCTGCTCGGGCTGGTGCTGATCTTCATCGCGCTGATGTTCATCTTCGGCGGCGCCAAGACCGAATACCCCCAGCCCAAGCGCGTCGACGCCCTGAGCCAGAGGATCGGCCTCAAGGCCGCCTATTGGGAAGAATCCCTGCGGCGGCCGGTGAGCTACCAGGCCACGCGTGTGCTGCCCGGCTGGCTGCTGTTCCTGGCGGTCGGGTTCACCGGCGGGTTCTTCGGGCTGGGCGGCGGATGGGCCGTGGTGCCGGTGCTGAACCTGGTGATGGCCGTGCCGCTCAAGGTCTCGGCGGCCTCGAGCGGCGTGCTGCTCGCCCTCGGCAATGCCGCGGCGATCTGGCCCTACATCATCAAGGGCGCGCTGATCGCGGTGTTCGCCGCGCCGTGGATGCTGGGGCAGGTGATCGGCGGCATCCTCGGCGCCCACATTCTCGCCCGCGTCAAGGCGGGCTTCGTGCGCAACATCCTGATCATCCTGCTGCTGCTCACGAGCGTGAAGCTCGTGGTGCGCGGCCTCGAGACCCTGCTCGGGCTCGACATCCCGCTGTTGTAGGGGAGCACGGCGATGAATCGATTCACGGACCAAGAACGGCCCGACATCCCGGTCGCCGGGATCGTCTACGGCGACATCATCTACTGGGGCACGATCATCGCCGCGGTGATCGCCTTGATCGGGTCGGTCGTGACCTTCACCACGAACGCGCAGTACATGGACCCGGGTTATCTGCTCTCCGCGCTGTGGGAAGGCAAGGACGTCGAGACGGTGTGGCGCGAGGCGGTCGGCGCGCAGCCCGAGGGGCACTGGTACCTGCGCGAGCTCACCACCGGTAACGGCCTCACCATGGCCGGGATCGCGCTCGGCGTGTTCATCGTGGTGCCCGGCATACTCGGTGCCGCCATGGTGCTGTTTCGCGAGCGCAAGCCGGCGTTCGGCGTGCTCGCGCTGCTCGCGGCGGGGATCGCAGTATTTGCATTGATCCCCTGAGCCGCACGGCCGCACGAACCGGCGCCTCGCTAGGCCCGGGGCCCCGTCGACCCCCGGCGACCGCGACTCAATCCTCGCCGGCGATGCGCACCAGGACGCGGCCCCGCGTCTTGCCGGCGAGCATGCGCTCGAACACCCCGGGCAGGTGATCGAGCGCCACGGTCTCGCTCGCGATCTCGTCGAGGTGCGCGGGCTTGAGATCATCGGCCAGTCGCTGCCAGACGCGCTCGCGCAGCGGCCGCGGGCAGCCCACCGAGGTCACACCGAGCAGACCGACGCCGCGCAGGATAAAGGGCATCACCGTCGTGCGCAGCTCGCTGCCGCCGGCCAGCCCGATGCTCACGATGTTGCCCCACGGCCGGACCGTGCGCGTGAGCCAGGCGAGCAGCTCCCCGCCGACGTTGTCGACCGCCCCGCCCCACTGCGCCTTCTCGAGCGGCCGACGACCGATCTCGAGCGCGTGGCGGTCCAGCAGGTGGCTTGCCCCGAGATCCTTCAGATAGCCCTCCGCCTCGCGCTTGCCGGTGAGGGCGACGACCTCGAAGCCCTTGCGGGCGAGCATCTCCACGGCGAAGCTGCCCACGCCGCCGGTGGCGCCGGTCACCACGATCGGCCCCAGCTCGGGGCTCTGGTGGTTGTCCTCGAGGCGCTGCACGGCGAGCGCCGCCGTGACGCCCGCCGTGCCGAGCGCCGCGGCGGCACGCAGATCGAGCCCCGCCGGCACCGGGATCACGCAATCGGCCGGCACGCGCACGTAATCGGCGTAGCCGCCGTCGCGCTCCTCGCTCAGACCGCAGCCGGTCACCACCACGGCGTCACCCTCGCCGAACGCCTCGCTCTCGGTCGCCGTGACCGTGCCGGCGACGTCGATGCCGCCGACCAGCGGCGAGCGGCGCAGGATCTGCGCCTTGCCGGTGGCCGCCAGCGCGTCCTTATAGTTCACCGCCGACCAGCGCGCGCGGATCACCACATCGCCCGCGCTGAGATCGTCGAGGGCGAGCGACTGCATCCCCGACCAGGAGACGCCCTTGTCGTGATGAATGCGGAAGGCGCGGAATTTCTCGGTGGGCGGCGTCATGGTCCTCGCATCGGCTCCTGGACGGGCATAAAGATCCCGAGCACATTCGTCTTGCGACAACGCGCGCCCGACGCCCCTTCTGCCTTCCCGATGTCGGGCCCGCGCCCGACACAATATCGCCCCGTCCACCTGTTTGCATCAAGCCATCCGGCTAGGAACCCGAGGATGCGCTGCATCCCGCTGAAAGGCCCCGCCGCGCGGGGCCACGCCCCCCGGCTAGCCCCAGACCTCCTCGGCGACGTCGACGACGCGCTCGAGCTTGCGGCGCTCGTCCTCGACCGACAGGCGATTGCCCACCACCGATGTGGAGAACCCGCACTGCGGGCTGATGGCCAATCGCTCGAGCGGCACGTATCGGCCGGCCTCCTCGATGCGCGCCCGAAGCTCCTCGCGGCCTTCCAGCCGCGGGCTCTTGGTGGTCACGAGGCCCAGCACGACCGTCTTGTCCTCGGGCACCTCGGCGAGCGGCTCGAACGAGCCCGAACGGTCATCGTCGTACTCAAGCAGCAGCCGGTCGGCCCGGATGCGGCGGAAGACGGGCCGGGCGATGGCGTCGTAGCCGCCGGCCGTCAGCCAGCGGCTGCCCTGATTACCGCGGCACAGATGGAAGCCGAAGGTCACGCCCGGCACCCCTTCCATGAGCGCGTTGTCGAGCTCGATGCCGCGCGCCAGCCACCGATCGGCGCTCCACCCCTGACGCTCGTAGAACGCCCGCGTCCTCGGGTCGATAAGCAGCGTATAGTGCGGCGCGTCGATCTGGATATAGCGGGCGCCGAGCCGCGCCAGCTCCTCGACCTCCTCGCGCAATATGTCCACCACGTCGGCGAGAAAGGCGTCCAGCGTCGGATAGATCGCGCCGGAACGCTCCTCGGACCAGAAGTTGGCCCACAGGCTCGGGCTCGGCAGCGTCACCTTGGCGATACGCTCGGTGCGCGCGCGCAGGTAGGTGAGCTCCTCGGCCGAGAGATGGCGCTTGCGCCTGAGCCTCCCGACGACGCCCAGTCCCGCGGGGCGCTCCTTCGACCACTCGCCGGTCTCCTCGTCGCCGTGCCACTCGCCCCAAAGGAAAGCGTCGAGATCGTGCTCGCCGAAGCCTTCGACCGCAGCCGCCATCTGACTCTGAAACGAGAGCCGGCGCACCTCGCCGTCGGTGACCACCTCCAGGCCGGCGGCTTCCTGCAACGCGACGGCCTCGTCGACCGCGCGATCCTCGATGCGCTTGAGCTCCGCGGGACCGAGGCGGCCGGCGGCAAGATCCTCGCGGGCCCGGAGCAGCTCCGGCGGGCGCAGCAGGCTGCCCACGACATCGGCATGCGAGGTGATCATGGCCGCCTCCCTCCCCTCATGGCGCGGCGAGCCGCCGCCGAGCCCAGTCTATCAACCGGGAACGGCCGGCCCGACGGGTCAAGGGCGCGAGCCAAAACTCTTAGAGTAACCGATTGAATCAAAAGTTGATTCTATTTGCATCACCGGCCTGCGGTGACCGGAATTCGCTGCTCCCCTCTGCGACAGGAGGACGCCATGCCCGCGATGCGCACCTGCTCGACGCGCACGCCGGCCGGCGCTCTGCTGCTCCTCGCGCTCGTGTCGCTGATCGGCCCGGCGCACGCCGAGCAGGCACGCACCTTTCGTTTCACCTACGAGGTCGGGATCCCCGCCCAGCCGGAGGGCTCGGGGCCGATCGACGTCTTCGTGCCGCTCGCCCGGCGAATCCCCGTCAGGGCATCCTGCGCCGCCGGATCGAGGCGAGCATCCCCGGCGAGCAGCAAGCCGGGTCGATCTGCGGCAACCGTTTTTGGCACGGCCGCCTCGCGCGCTCGACCGGCGAGCCGATCCGCGCGCAGGTCGAGTATCCGGTACGGCGCCGCGTCTTCAAGCGTGAGCGGCTGGCGGCGACCGCCGACTACGAGGTGGATGTGGACTCACGATTCGCGCTGTTCCTCCGCGCCAATCGGGCGTGCCCGTCGACCACCCGTGGTGAACGAGGTGCTCGCCGAGATCCCCACGGCGGGCAAGGCGCCGCTGGAGAGGGCCCGAGCGATCTACGATCACGTGATCGAGAACATGGAGCACAAGAAGGTCGGCACCGGCTGGGGTAACGGCGATACGTTCTGGGCATGCAACGAGCGTCACGGCAACTGCACCGATTACCACGCCCTATTCATCTCGTTGGCGCGGCGCAGCGGGATCCCGGCACGCTTCGAGACCGGTTGCCCCGTGCCGGAGGACAAAGAGGCGGGGGCGATCGGCGGCTATCGCCGCTGGGTCGAATTCTATGCGCCCGAGGTCGGCCGGTTCCCGATCGATGCCTTTGAGGCCGACAAACATCCGGAGAGGCGCGAGCTGCTCTTCGGCACGCACCTGGCCGACCGCGTCCAGCTCACCGTTGGCCGCGCCCTCGAGCTCGGCGCCGGTCACGACAGCGGATCGCCGAGCTACTTCGTCTATCCGCACGTCGGGCTCGGCGACCGGGTCATCGACGAGCATCGGACCGAGGTCCGTTACAAAGAGGTCACGGTCACCCGGGGCGCGCGGCGCGAGCTCGGGGAGTAAGGGAACGGACGGCGGCCTCGCAGCCCGCCGCGCTCGGCGCTCACGGGGCCTCGGTCGTGTCGGGTGATCCCGCGGACTGGGCGAACCGTCCCCACGGGGACTCGCGCAGCCAGCGCGGCACGTCCGCGGCCGGCAGGGGCCAGCTCACGTAATAGCCCTGCGCGTAGTCGCAACCCATGGCCGTCAGCGCATCGAGGGTCTCGCGGTTCTCCACTCCTTCGGCGGTCACGACGAGACCGAAATTATGCGCGAGATCGATGGTCGAGCGCGCGATGGTGGCATCGTCGGCGTCGTGCACCATGCCCATGATAAAGGATTTGTCGATCTTGAGCTCCTTCACCGGCAGCCGCTTGAGACACGCGAGCGAGGAATAGCCGGTGCCGAAGTCGTCGATCGCCACCGCGACGCCCAGCGCGTCGAGCTCCTCGAGCGTGCGCAGGCTCTGCTCGGGATCCGCCATCATGGCGCTCTCGGTGACCTCCACGGTCAGAGTCCCCGGCGCCGTGTCCCAGATCTTCATCGCCCGCTCGACGAGCTCCGCGACGCCCGGATAGTACAGACAGCGGGCCGAGAAATTCACCGCCATCGACCAGCCGCCCCCCGCGGGCTTGTGCTCGGCGCAGTGTCGCAGCGCCGCGTTCAGCGTCCACAGGGTGAGCGGTATGATCAGCCCCGAATCCTCGGCGACGGGGATGAAGTGGTCGGGCAGCACCAGGCCGTCCGCCGGATGCTGCCAGCGCACCAGCGATTCCACGCCCGAGACCCGGCCGCTGCGCAGATCCACCTGGGGCTGGCAGTAGAGGGTCAGGTCGCCGTTCTCGATGGCCTGGTGCAGCTCGTGCTCGATCTTCACGGACGACACGCCCTGGCCGCTGTCATAGATCGCATAGGCGGTGCGGCCGCTCTTGGCGTGGAACAAAGCGGCCTCGGCGCGCTGGAGCAGCGCCGTCGGCGTGCGGGCGTGATCGGGGTAGAGCGCCACGCCGATCGTCGGTTGGGCCTTGACGTGCATGCCGTCGATGAGGAACAGCTCCTCGAGACACTCGACGAGCTTGGTCGCGGCCAGCACCGCATGACCCGAGTTCATGATAGCGGGTAACGTCACCGCGAACTGGTCGCCGCCGATGCGGGTAAGCTGATCGGCTTCGCGCAGCACGCCACGCAGGCGCTCGCCGAACCGCTCGAGCAGCTCGTCGCCCACCTCGTAACCGTAAGTGGCGTTAATCTCGCGAAACCGGCGGATGTCGACGAGCAGCAATGCCAGCGACCGCCCCGCCCGCTCGGAGGCCGCCGTCGCCTCGGCGAGCGCATCGAAGAATGCCTGGCGGTGACGAGCCGTCGTCAATGCGTGCTCCGGCTCACATCACCGACGTCAAGAAAAAATCGTGCGGATCGACGCCGTGCGTCCCCGGCTCGACCGCATGCGCGATCTCGAGCGGACGGCCGTCCTCGTCTTCCCACTCGCTCATCAGATCCCGCGCCGGCGAGATCGAATACGGCTGCTTGTCCGGATCGAGGATCAGCATGACCTTGGGGCGCAGGCGCCGGACGCGGCTCTGGGATATGACCACGCCGACCTCGCCCGTGGAAAGCTCGACCAGAGTGCCCGTGGGGTAGACACCGAGGGACTGAATGAACTGCTCGACCAGCGCCTCTTGAAAATCGACGCCGCGCCACTCGTACAGTTTCTTCACCGCGGCATGGGCCGACATCGAGCCTTGAAAGGGGCGCTCGCTGGTGATCGCGTCGTAGCAATCGATGATGCCGGCGATGCGGCCGAAGATCGGGATCTGCCCGCCGTGCAATCGCTTCGGATAGCCCTGGCCATTGTAGCGCTCGTGGTGGGTAAGCGCGATCTGGACGACCTCCCCGTCGACGCCGCGCGTCTCGTTGAGGATCTTGGCGCTGTAGTCGACGTGGCGGCGGACCACCGCCCGCTCGGCCTCGGTCAGGCGATCGGGCTTGTTGAGCAGCCCTTCGGGGAGCTTCATCTTGCCCACGTCGAACAGCAGCGAGCCCACCGCCAGCGTCTGCAGATCGGGCCGCGAGAAACCCAAGTGACGACCGAAGGTTATCGCCAGGGCGCAGCTGTCCACCGAGTGGGCATACGTGTAGTTGTCCCGGGCCTTGAGCTTTGTCAGCCACATGAACGCGTCGGGGTTGCGCAGGATGCTGTCGATCATCCCCTCCACGGTGTCCTCGACGCCGTCGAGGTTGATCTTGCGGCCGGCCCGGATTTCCTCCATGACATTGCCGACCATTTCGCTCACCTTCTGGTGAGCCTCCCGGGCGACCGGCAGCTCGTCCTCCACCGTCGCGGTGTCGCGATAGCGCGGGACCCGGGCCTCGGCCTCCGGCACCGCGCTCTCGCCCTCGTCGAGATAGCGGTCGGCGCCCGCTCCGCGCTCGGGGTCGATGTACACGTAATGGCAGTGCTTGCGCAGGTCCGCGAGCTCTTCCTCGTTGATGACCGTGAAGCCCTGGAACAGGAAGGGCGTCTCGAGCCAAGGGCGGTCGAGCTCGCTCACGTACATGCCCAGCCTGAGATCGTCGGTGCTGACCTTGCGCTTGGCCATGACGGACGCCGAATCGAGTCGCTGATACCGCCGCGCGGCGGGCCGGACCGCGAACATAGCCGAGCGACGGCCGGCCGGAGCCTCACCCGGTTATCGGCTCGCCGCCCCGCGGCTTGAGACGCGGAGGCCGCTTCGCGATTCTAATAAGGATAAGCAAAAACCGCACCGTGAGCCACTCCCCTTCTCAGAGCGCGCAGGTGCGAAACCCCGCGAAGATATCGTTCCGCCCCGGCGGGAAGAAGTTGCGCCAGGTGTTCCACATCATGCGCGCGGGCGTCACCCAGCTGCCGCCGCGCAGCACCTTACGGGTGCCGAACCACGGCGCGGAGTACTCCACGTACACATCGGGCGAGAATCCCGGATACGGCTCGAACGGGCTCGCGGTCCACTCCCAGACGTTGCCGAGCATCTGCCGGCAGCCGAAGGCGCTGTCGCCGGCGGCCAGCGCCCCGACGTCGAGCGGACCGAGCCGCCGCCCGTCGAGATTGGCGTGCCGAGCGCCCGGCGGCGCCTCACCCCAGGGATAGAGGCGCTTGCGCCTGGTCGGCATTCGCACCCCGGCCGTAGGCTCGCAGGAGGCGGCCATCTCCCACTCGGCCTCGGTGGGCAGCCGCCGCCCCGCCCAGCGGCAGTAGGCTCGCGCCTCGTGCCAGCTCACGTGCATCACCGGCGCGTGCGGGGCCAGCGGCTCGAAGCGCTCGAAACGCCGCTGCTCCCAGCCGTGCGGTGCCCGGCGCCAATAAACGGGGGCCTCGAGCCCGGCCGCCTCGCGCCAGGCCCAGCCCTCATCGTCCCAGAGCTCCGGACCCAGATAGCCACCGTCCTCGACGAAGCGCGCGAATTGCGCGTTGGTCACCGGCGCCCGGGCAATGCGGAAGGGCTCGAGCCTCACCTCGTGCGCCCACTTCTCGTTGTCGAAGTAGAAGCCCCCGGCGCCGGTCGCCCCCAGCATGAAGGCACCGCCGGGAACGCTGATATCGCCCTCCAACGGGCCGGCACCACCGCTCGCCGGCTCGGCGATCCCCGGCCAGCCGGGGCGGGGATAGGCGAGCGTCTGGCGCGTGTAGGTGAACGCCTCGTCGTGCATGTCCTCGTGGAAGGCCGTCAGCCGATAGAGGTAGGCCTCCCGCGACGAGACAGGGCCTTCGCCGAGACGGGCGATCATCGCCTCCTGCACGTGTTCCATATAGGCCAGGGTATCGGCGAGCGAGGGCAGCGGGAGATCCCAGCGCGCGTCATGCGGGATGGCCATCGAGTCGTAGAGCGCGTCGGCGCCGGCGATCAGCGGCTCGCGCCCGTCCAGCTTGCGCAGGGTGAACACCTCGTGGAACCATGCCACGTGGCCGATCTCCCACAGCAGCGGGTTCACGATGTCGAGGCGCGGACCCATGAGCTGCTCGTCCGACAGCCCCTCGACCAACGCGAGCGAGCGCGCGCGCGAGGCCCGCAGGTGATCGACGAGCTGTTCTACGGCCACGGTCTCGGACATACGGGCGATACGTCGATCGAGCGATGCGGATCCGAATGATCACCCCGGCCGGCCCCCGATCGCGCGCGGGGAACCGGGCGTCGGCCGTGCGCTGGGCGCGGATGCTGCGAGACGCCGGCCACCGCGTCGTCATCGACACCGGCTATCGCGGCGAGCCCTGCGACTTGATGATCGCGCTGCACGCCTGGCGCAGCGCTCCCGCCGTGGAGCGCTTTCATGCGGCTCACCCCGGGCGCCCGTTGATTGTGGCACTCACCGGCACCGACATCTACCGCTTCCAGGCGAGCGATCCCGAGACCACGCATCGCTCCATGAGGCTCGCCGACCGGCTGGTGGTGCTGCACGAGGCGGCCGCGCACGACATCCCGTTCGAGCACCGCGGAAAGGTGCGCCCCATCCTCCAGTCGGCCCGGCCTCTTTCGCGCCGCGACACGCGCGCCCGGCGCCATTTCGAGGTGTGCGTGGTCGGTCATCTGCGCGACGAGAAGGACCCCTTGCGCGCCGCGCTCGCGGCCCGGCGGCTGCCGCCCGATTCGCGCATCCGTGTCGTCCACCTCGGCAAGGCCCACTCGCCCGATTGGACCGCGGCCGCACGCGAGGAGATGGCCGCCAACCGGCGTTACGTCTGGCTCGGGGAACGCCCCCACTGGCAGGTCCGCCGGCGCATGGGCCGGGCCCGAGTGATGGTGCTCTCCTCGCGCATGGAGGGCGGCGCCAACGTGATCTCCGAGGCCGTGGTGGCGGCGCTGCCCGTGATCGCCTCGCGGATCCCCGGCTCGGTGGGGCTGCTGGGCGAGGACTATCCCGGCTACTACCCGATCGAGGACGATGCGGCGCTCGCCGATCGATTGCTGCGTGCCGAGCGCGATCCGGGATTCTATCGCGCGCTGGAGGCGGGGTGCACCGCCCGCGCGCACCTGTTCACGCCCGAGCGAGAGGCGGCCGGCTGGCGCGCTCTGGTCGACGAGCTCGGGAACCGTGGGCGGAGGTGACCAGCGTGATCGGCTCGAGGGGACCGCCTGGGGCCTCCACCTCCCCGATCACGGCGGCATCGGCATAGCCCCGGCCTCGCAACTGGGCGACACAGTCCTCGGCGCGCCCGGCGGGCACGCTGCCGAGCAGCCCGCCCGCGGTCTGCGGATCGAACAGCAGCGGATAGGCGGGGTGGGCGGCGCCGGCTTCCGGGTCGCGGATCGCGCGCCGCAGCCGCCGGTTCTCCGGCTGCAGGGTGCTGGTGATCCCGGCCTGCAGCAGCTGCGTGGCGCCGTCGAGCGCCGGCAGGGCGTCGAGCGCGATGCGCGCATCGACGCCCGACGGCCGGGTCATCTCCACGAGGTGGCCGAGCAGCCCGAAGCCGGTCACGTCCGTGCAGGCGTGGGCGCCGTAGGCGAACAGGCATTCCGCGGCCGCGCGGTTGGATTGGAGCATCGCGGCGAGCGCCGCCTCGATCCAACGTCCCCGTGCCTTGCCGCGCATATCGGCGGCGAACAGCGTCCCGGTCCCCAGCGGCTTGGTGAGGATCAGCCGGTCCCCCGGCTGCATTCCGTCCTTGCGCAACATTGCCTCGCGCGCGACGAGCCCGTTCACGGACAGGCCGAAGGCAAGCTCGGCGCCTTCACTGGTGTGGCCGCCGACCAGCGCCGCGCCGGACTCCTCGAGCGCTTCGAGGGCGCCCCTCAGCAGCTCGTAGAGCTGGGCCTCGACCTTGTCCTCCAGACCGAACGGCAACGTGGCCAGCGCGAGCGCCGATTGCGCCTGCGCGCCCATGGCGTAGACGTCGCCGAGCGCATGATTGGCGGCGATGCGGCCGAAGAGATAAGGGTCGTCAATGAGCGCTCGGAAATAGTCCATCGTGTGCACCATCACCTTGCCCTGCGGCACCTCGACCACCGCCGCGTCGTCGGGGTCATTGAGGCCGACGAGCACATCGGGGCGCGGCGCGGGCGTCCCCAATCGCGCCAGCACCCGGGTGAGCACCGTGCTGCCGACCTTCGAGCCACAGCCGCCGCAGCGCATGGCCACCGTCGAGATCTCGCGCAGGGCCTCCGGTCCCGCGAGCCGCCGGTCGACCTCCGGGCCCGCCTCGGCGGTCTCCATCTCGGGCAGCTCTTGGTACTTGCGCATCCAACGCCGGTCGATGTGACGCTTCCAGCGCCACACCCATGCGCCCTCGGCCGACCAGTGCCCGCGCGAGGCGACCGCATGGCCATCCCCCGTGGTGATCAGCGAGAGAAACTCCTTCTGCGGGCGGAACGCGCGCAGGCGTCGGCCCCGCAGGACGCGTCTCAAGTTCTCGGTCAACGGCGGTCCCTGGCGCACCGCGAACACCCCGGACTTCGGCCGCGGATGGTGGGCCATCGCGGCGACGTCGCCGGCGGCGAAGACGCCGGGGTGCGAGACCGACTGCAGGCAATCGTCGACTCGGATGAACCCGTCCGCGTCGGTCGCGAGCCCCGAGGCCCCGACCCACTCCGGCGCCGCGGCGCTGGTCACCCAGAACAGGGCATCGAAGCGCACCCGCTCGTCGTTCGCACGGCGCAGCACGCCCTCCTCAACCTCCACCACCGGGTGACCGACGAGCACCTCGACGCCGCGCTCGGCGAGCACTCGGGTGAAACGCGCGCGCACCCCCCGGTTGTGCGTGGCGAGGATCTCGGCGGTGTCGGTGACGAGGGTGAAGGTGAGCCGCGATGGATCGCCGCCCCGGGCCTCGACCATGGACCGCAGCCTGTGACGCACCGCCAGCGTGAGCTCCACGCCCCCGGCCCCGGCGCCTACCGTCACGACGCGCAACGGGCCCGGACGCTCCGCGAGCTCCACGGCGAACGCCGCCCAGCGTGTGAGGAACCGATCGATCGGCTTGACCGGGATGGCGTGCTCGGCCGCTCCGGGCACGTGCCCCGTGTTCGGGCGCGAGCCGACGTCGATGGAGAGCACATCGTAGGGCACCGACGGGCGCCCGCGGCAATGCACGAGCCGGCCGTCGAGGTCGAGGCCCGTGGCGGCGGCGTGATAGAGGCGCGCGCCGGCGAAGCGTGCGAGCGTGCGCAGATCGATGTGGCAGTCGTCGTACGTGTAGTGCCCGCCGATGTAACCGGGGAGCATGCCCGAATACGGCGTATCGACGTCGCGCGTGATCAGCGTGAGCCGCACCCCCGGAATGGGCTTCATCCCGAAGCGCTTGAGCACGGCCACGTGACTGTGGCCGCCGCCGACCAGCACGAGATCCTTGAGGACCGGCTCGTTCGCGCTCTGCATACGGGATCGGATCGGGGGGCGTCAGTGCCCTGCATGCTCCCACAGCGGGGCGGGCACGGCAACCGCCGTCCTTGCCGGTCCGGGGGGGTTCCTATAGGGTGGCCGGCACCGCCCGGAGAACAATAGACGATTCCCCTCATGCAGGACCTCATCGCCGTCGGGGCGGCGTTCGTCGTCTACCTGGTGGTCGTGCTCGGTATCGGGGCCGTCGCCTATGGGCGCACGGCGGATCTCGCCGACTACATCCTGGGCGGGCGACGCCTGGGGCGGTGGGTCACCGCGATGTCGGCCGAGGCCTCCGACATGAGCGGCTGGCTGCTGATGGGACTGCCGGGGCTGGCCTACGCCAAAGGCGGTGAGGCCCTGTGGGTGGCTGCCGGCCTGGTGGTGGGCACCTACCTGAATTGGAAGCTCGTCGCCGAACGCCTGCGGCGCTACACGCAGGCGGCCGGGAACGCGCTGACGCTGCCGGACTTCTTCGAGCGCCGCTTCGCCGACCGCAGCCGCCTGCTGCGCACGGTGTCCGTGGTGATCATCCTGCTCTTCAGCACCTTCTACACCAGCGCGCTGCTGGTCAGCGGCGGCAAGCTCTTCGACGCGGTGTTCGGCATGCAATACGAGTGGGCGGTCCTGCTGGGTGCGGCGGTGATCGTCGGCTACACGTTCTTCGGCGGGTTCTTCGCCGTGGCCTGGACCGACCTGGTGCAGGGCCTGCTCATGGCGGCGGCGCTGCTGCTCGTGCCCGTATGGGCCATCGAGGTGCAGGGCGGGTGGGGCGCCGCCGGCGAGGCGGCGCGCGCGGTCAGCGTCGATTTCCTATCGCCCTTCAGGGCCCGGGACGGCGGCGCGCTCGGGTGGACGGCGATCGCCTCGGCCGCCGGCTGGGGCCTCGGCTATTTCGGGCTCCCGCACGTGCTCGCGCGCTTCATGGCGATCCGCGACCCGGCGGAGCTCGTGCCGGCGCGGCGCATCGCCGTGACGTGGGTCACCCTGACCCTGATCGGCGCGGTCCTGGTGGGCGTGGCGGGGCTCGGCTACTTCCCCGAGCGGCTCGACGACCCTGAGCGCGTGTTTATCGCGCTGGTCGATGCGCTGTTCCACCCGTGGGTCGCCGGGCCGCTGCTGGCCGCCATCCTGGCGGCGATCATGAGCACGGCCGACTCGCAGCTGCTGGTCGCCTCTTCGGCGTTGTCGGAAGACACCTACAAGGCGTTGATCGCACCGCACGCCGAGCCCGCGCGGCTGATGTGGATCGGCCGCGCCGCGGTGCTGATCATCGCCGCCGCGGCCTTGTGGCTGTCGATGGACCCCGAGCGGGTGTTCGAGCTGGTCGCCTACGCCTGGGCCGGCTTCGGCGCCGCGTTCGGGCCGGCAATTCTGCTGGCGCTGTTCTGGCGTCGCATGACTGCGGCGGGCGCGCTGGCGGGCATCGTCTGCGGCGCCGTCACGGTGATCGTCTGGAAGCAGCTCACCGGCGGGATCTTCGGCCTGTACGAGCTGATCCCGGGCTTCGCCGTCTCCGCCGCCGCCGTCGCGACGGTCAGCATGGCCACGCCGGCGCCGGCGGCGCCCGTCACCGCGGGCTTCGACGCCGTGGCCGGAGTCGGGGATCGACCCGCCGCCCGTACCGGGAAGACCCCATGAGCGCGACACACCGCCTCACGATGTACGCGCTCGGGGCGGCGCTGTGCTGCGCGGTGGTCGTCGCGCCGGCCCACCCGCGCGAGATCGCCGGGGTGGAGATCCCCGAGCACCTGCGGATCGAGCCCGATGCGCCGCCCCTGTCTCTCAATGGCGCGGGCGTGCGGCGCAAGCTTTTCTTCAAGATCTATGTCGGCGCGCTCTACCTGCCGGCGCCCGCGCGCGCGGCGCGGGCGGTGCTCGCCCGCGAGGGCCCGAACGCCGTGCTGATGCATTTCGTCTACGACGAGGTGAGCGCGCAGCGGCTCGCCTCGGCCTGGGAGGCGGGTTTCGCGGACAATCACGACGCCGCCGAGCTCGGCCGGCTGCGCCGGCGGCTCGAGCGTTTCAAGGCCCGGTTTCCGACCGTGCGCGAGGGCGATGTCGTGCGGCTCGAGTACATTCCCGGCACGGGCACGCGAGTGCGCATCAACGGCGCGCCGCGCGGCACGATCGCCGGAGCGGACTTCAACCGCGCCCTGCTGCGCGTCTGGCTCGGCGAGCGCCCGGCGGATGCGTCCTTGAAGGAGGCCATGCTCGGCGGCGGACGGTGACGCCCGCCGCGCCGCCGTTGCGCCGGCAGCCCTCAGCCGAGGAGCCGCGGGTAATCGGCGATGCCCGGGTTGGCCCGGACGTTCTTCAGCCGCGGGGCGTTCCGGCGCTCGACCCATATGACCTTGCGATACCGTGCAGCGCTTCCTCGGATCGGTCGGCGTGCCATCGTCGAGCTGCATGTCCGAGATTCGGCTGCCGACCTCCTGCGTCGGATCGCAGGCGTACGTCAGGCCGCCGGCGCGCACCATTCGCTCGTGGATTTGCTCCCGGGGCGGCCCGGCGCGGCTAGGCCTCCCGCGTGCTCTCGAGCACGGCTAGTTTCTTTGCGGGCGGATCGCGAGCCCCGGCGCCGGCGCACGCCCGGCCGGGGCGCGGCGCGGGAGGCGCAGGAGCATCAGCAGGGCCAGCAGGGTCGCATAGATCAGCGGCGTGCGGAGATCGGCCTTGACGAGCCACAGATAGTGCATGACGCCGAGCAGGGCGATCACGTAGACCAGCCGGTGGAGCCGCCGCCAATGACGGCCGAGGCGGCGCATCATTCCCTTGGTGGAGGTCGCCGCCAGCGGGATCAGCAGCACGAACGCCGTGAAGCCGACCGTGATGAACGGGCGCTTGATCACGTCGCGGAGGATCTCGCCCCAGAGGAAGAACTGGTCCAGCGCGATATAGGTCGTGAAATGCAACGAGGCATAGAAAAATGCGAACAGCCCGAGCATACGGCGCAGCCTCATCGGCCAGCGCCACCCCGTCAGCCTCCGCACGGGCGTCACCGCCAGCGTGACGAGGAGCAGTCGCAGCGTCCACTCGCCGGTACGGTCGGCGATCTCGTCGATGGGATTCGCGCCGAGCCTGTCGACATAAAGGGCCCACGCCAGCGCCGCCAACGGCACCAGGCACGCCGCGAAGAGCGCCGGCTTCAGGAGCCGACCGGAGGATGCGCCGAGCCGGGCCACCACTAGAAGTGCTTCTTCAGATCCATGCCGGCGTAGAGGTGGGCGACCTGCTCGGCGTAACCGTTGAACAGCTCGGTCTTGCGCTTGCCGAGCTCGCCGATGCGCCGCTCGTATCGCTGGCTCCAGCGCGGATGGTCGACGTCGGGGTTGACGTTGGAGTAGAAGCCGTACTCGTCGGGCGCGGTCTTGTGCCAGGTGGTGACCGGCCGCTGCTCGACGAACCGTATCTTGACGATCGACTTGATGCTCTTGAAGCCGTATTTCCACGGCACCACCAGACGCAGCGGCGCTCCGCTCTGGTTGGGAAGCACCTCGCCGTAGAGGCCCACCGCGATGATCGTCAACGGATGCATCGCCTCGTCCATCCGCAGCCCTTCCACGTAGGGCCAATCGAGGACGCGTCGGCGCTGGCCGCGCATCTGCTCCGGGTCGTAGAGGGTCTCGAGCTCCACGTACTTGGCGCGGGAGGTCGGCTCGAAACGGCGGAGCAGAGCGCCGAGGGGAAAGCCCACCCACGGGATGACCATGGACCAGCCCTCGACGCAGCGCAGTCGATAGACACGCTCCTCGAAGGCGTGAGGCCGCAGCAGGTCCTCCAACGCCATCCTGCCGGGTCGCTCGCACTCGCCCTCGACCGCCACGCCCCAGGGCTCGGTCTTGAGCGCCGCGGCGAATCGCGCGGGGTCGCGCTTGTCGGTGCCGAACTCGTAGAAGTTGTTGTAATGGATGACGTCCTCGTAGGGGGTCGGCGCCTCGTCGGTGCCGTAAGGCCCGGCGCGCACCACGCCGAGATCGACACCGGCCCGCGCCGGCGCGGGCGCGCCGGCGCCCAGGGCGACCCCGCTCAGGCCGAGCGCCGCCTGGCCGAGGAACCGGCGCCTGGAGAGATACAGCTCGCGGTCGGTGATCTCCGAGGGACGGATCGGACCGGGTCTCTTGATGAGCACGGGGCCCCCTTGCGTGTGCCAGTCGTTGTTTTGACGGTGCCCCGGCCGCAAAGTTCGCCTGCGCCTACTGTTCATTTCGGCGAAAGCGCCTTATATATTACAGCGCCCTTTTGCGGAGCCGGTCGCTTCAGCCGGGCGCGGCCCGTGCCGACAAGTGCGATGGAGTCACGGGTTTCGAGCATGGGCGTCGTGCCCATGCCGGGAGGCGGGATCTATGGACGATGCGTGTGATGACGACATGCAGGCGATCGACGAGCTCGAGGCCTCCGATGCCTGGGAATCGGAAGAGCCGGAGGTCGAGCGGTCGTCCCGGCGCGAGCCGTCGATAGGCGCGCGGCGCGGCTGGCGTGAGATCGAGCGGTACAGAGAGCGGCAGACCCTGCGCCGGCAGCTCGCCGACGACCTGCTCGGCGAGACAGACGCCGAGGCGGACCTGCGGACGCTCGTCGACGACGTCAGCGACCCCTTGCCGGCGCCGGGCCGCGACGGGATCTGAACGCCTTTCCGGGGGGCGCCCCCGCCCCGGGACGCCGCGCTTGCGGCTCAGCCCACCCAGACGCGGGCGTTTCGGAACACGCGCAGCCAGGGGCCGTCCCCCCGCCACTCGGGCGGGCGCCAGGAGAGCTGCACGCCGCGGAACGCGCGCTCGGGGTGCGGCATCATGATCGTGAAGCGCCCGTCCCGGCTGGTCAGCCCCGTGATCCCCCCGGGCGAGCCGTTGGGATTGGCCGGGTAGCGCGCCGCCGCGCGGCCGCGCCCGTCGACGTAGCGCAGCGCGACGACCCCCGCCGTCAACGCCTGCTCCGGCGAGGCCCCGGCGCCGAACTCGGCGCGCCCCTCGCCATGCGCCACCGCGATCGGCAGTCGCGAGCCCTCCATCCCGAGCAGGAACAACGACGGCGAGGGCAGCACCTCGACCAGCGACAGCCGGGCCTCGAATTGCTCCGAGCGGTTGCGCACGAACCGAGGCCACGCATCGGCGCCGGGGATGAGATCGGCGAGCTGGGAGAGCATCTGACAGCCGTTGCACACGCCCAGCCCGAAGCTGTCCGGCCGCTCGAAGAACGCGGCGAACTGATCGCGCGCCCGGTCGTTGAAACGCACCGACTTCGCCCAGCCCGCCCCCGCGCCCAGCACGTCGCCGTAGGAGAAACCGCCGCAGGCGGCGAGGCCGTGGAAGGCCTCGAGCCGCACCCGCCCCGAGAGAATGTCGCTCATGTGCACGTCCACGCTCGCGAAGCCGGCGCGGTCGAAGGCGGCCGCCATCTCCACGTGCCCGTTCACTCCCTGCTCGCGCAGCACCGCCACGCGCGGGGCGGCGCCGCGGCTCAGGTAGGGCCCGGCGGGGTCGGCCCGCAAATCGAAGGCGAGCCGCGGGGCGAGGCCCGGATCGTCGGCGTCGAGGAGCCCGTCGAACGCCTCCTGCGCGCACTCGGGCTCGTCGCGCAGCGCCTGCATGCGGTAGCTCGTCTCCGACCAGATCCGCTGCAGCCGCACCCGGTCCTCCCCGATCACCGCCGCCCCCGCATGGGAGAGCTCGATACGGTCGTCGCCGGTGGGGGCGCCGATGACATGACTGCAGCGCGCCAGACCGGCCGCGCGCAGGCGCTCGAGCACGAGGTCGCGGTCGGCACGCCGGATCTGGAGCACCGCGCCGAGCTCCTCGCTGAACAGGGCGGGCACGGGGTCGCGCCCCAAGGGGTCGAGGGCCGCGCGCAGGCCGGTGCGGGCGGCGAAGGCCATCTCGCACAGGGTGACGAGCAGGCCGCCGTCGGAGCGGTCGTGGTAGGCGAGCAACCGCCCGCCGGCGCTGAGCTCCTGGACGGCGGCGAAGAATGCCCGCAGGGCCCTCGGGTCGTCGAGATCCGGCGGGTGATGCCCGACCTGCCCATAGACCTGGGCCAGCGCCGAGCCGGCCAGGCGGTTGCGGCCCTTGCCGAGGTCCACCAGCACGAGATCGGTCTCGCCGGCATCGAGCCGGAGCTGGGGCGTGAGCGTGCGGCGCACGTCGGTCACCGGGGCGAAGGCCGAGACGATCAGCGACAGCGGGGCCGCCATCGCCCGCTCGCCGGTCTCGGCGGCCCATACTGTCTTCATCGACAGGGAGTCCTTGCCCACCGGAATGGCGATGCCGAGCGCGGGAGCGAGCTCCTCGCCCACCGCGCGCACGGTGTCGAACAGCGCGGCATCCTCGCCCGGGTGGCCGGCAGCGGCCATCCAGTTGGCCGACAGGCGCACGTCGCCCAGCCGGGCGATGGCGGCTGCGGCGATATTGGTGATCGCCTCTCCCACCGCCAGGCGACCCGACGCGGCCGGATGCGCCAGGGCGACCGGCGGGCGCTCCCCCATGGCCATCGCCTCACCCGCGTAGCTGTCGAAACCGGCGGTGGTGACCCCGACGTCGGCCACCGGCACCTGCCAGGGGCCCACCATGGGATCGCGCGCCACCAGCCCACCCACGGTACGGTCCCCGATGGTCACCAGGAATGTCTTGTCGGCCACCGCGGGCAGGCGCAAGACGCGCTCGGCCGCCTCGCGCGGGTCGACGCCGGCGGTCTCGAGCTCGCGCTTGGGGAACGGCCGGTGACGGACGTCGCGCAGCATCTTCGGCGGCTTGCCGAGCAGCACGCTCAAGGGCAGGTCCGCGGCGGCGGCGTCGAGCAACCCGTCGCCGACCACGAGCCGGCGGTCCTCCGTCGCCTCACCGATGACCGCATGAGGGCAACGCTCACGCTCGCACAAGGCCTCGAACTCCGCCAGGCGCTCGGGGCCGATGGCCAGCACGTAGCGTTCCTGGGCCTCGTTGCACCAGATCTCCATGGGCGACATGCCCGGATCGGCAACGGGCACGGTGCGCAGCTCCACCCGCCCGCCGCGATCACTGGCGTCAAGAAGCTCGGGCACGGCATTGGACAGGCCCCCGGCGCCCACGTCGTGGATCGAGACGATCGGGTTGTCCTCGCCCAGCGCCCAGCAGCGGTCGATGACCTCCTGGCACCGGCGCTGCATCTCCGGGTTGTCGCGCTGCACCGAGGCGAAATCCAGCGCCTCGCTGCTCGCCCCGCTGGCCACCGAGGACGCGGCTCCGCCGCCCAGGCCGATGAGCATCGCGGGCCCGCCGATGACCACGACCAGGGCGCCGACCGGTAGGTCGCCCTTGGTCACGTGGGCGGGGCGCACCTGCCCGAGGCCGCCGGCCACCATGATCGGCTTGTGATAGCCGCGCAGCTCTTCCCCGTCGGGGCCGGCGACACGTCCTTCGAACGTGCGGAAATAGCCGCAGATGCCGGGGCGCCCGAACTCGTTGTTATAGCTCGCCGCCCCGATGGGCCCTTCCAGCATGATCGTGAGCGCGCTCGCCATGCGCGCCGGTCGCCCGTGGTCCGCCTCCCAGGGCTGCTCGAAGCCCGGGATGCGCAGGTTGGAGACCGAGAAGCCGACCAGCCCCGCCTTGGGCCGCGCGCCCCGGCCGGTGGCGCCCTCGTCCCGGATCTCGCCGCCCGCGCCGGTGGCGGCCCCGGGGTGCGGCGAGATTGCCGTCGGGTGGTTGTGGGTCTCGACCTTGATGCAGATGTGCCCGGGCTCGGGCCGGTAACCGTACACGCCGCTCTCCGGTCCGGGATGAAAGCGCCCTGCCACGGGTCCCTCCAGGACGGCGGCGTTGTCGCGGTAGGCCGAGAGGATCCCTTCCGGGCTTGCCCGGTGGCTCGCGCGGATCATGGCGAACAGGCTGCGCTCTCGGGGCGTGCCGTCGACGATCCAGTCGGCGTTGAAGATCTTGTGCCGGCAGTGCTCGGAGTTCGCCTGCGCGAACATCATCAGCTCGACGTCGGTGGGATCGCGCCCGAGCTCCGCGAAGCTCTCCGACAGGTAGTCGATCTCATCGGGCGACAGCGCCAGGCCCCACTCGTGATTCGCCTGCTCGAGCGCTCGGCGCCCGCCGCCGATCAGGTCGACGGTGCGCAAGGGGCGGGGCTCGGCCGCCCCGCCGAGGCAGGCCGCCGCCTCCTCGAGCGCCGGGAGCACGGTCTGGGTCATGGGATCGTGGATCAGCGGGGCCAACGATTCGAGCCCCGCGCCCGCGAGCGGCGCTCCGCCGGCCTCGAAGGTGTAGACGATCCCGCGCTCGATGCGCCGCACCGCCGGCAGGCCGCAGTTGTGAGCGATGTCGGTGGCCTTGCTGGACCACGGCGATACGGTCCCCAGCCGCGGCACCACCACGAGGGCCGACCGACCGCCCGCCTCGGGCTCCCGAGCGCCAGGCGGGGGCTCGAGCAGGGCCTCCAGGCGCGCCGTCTCCTCGGCGGTGAGGCGCCGCTCGGTGCTCACCAGATGGACGAACTCGGCCGCTATGTCGATGACGGCGGGCACGGCGGCGCATAGCGTCTCGAGCAGCTTGCGGCGGCGAAACTCGGACAAGGCAGGGCTGCCGCGCAGCGTGAGCATGTCTATTCCCGGGGACGGCCGTCTCGCGGAGGGCGCCATCTTACTGAAATACTCGGGGAGCGGCCAGACGGGCCCGCGCCGGCGTCGTGCCCTTCCTGCGCGCGGCTCAGCGCAGCTCGCGCCAACCCAGGCCGGTCGTCTGATCGGCGACGTCGATCCAGCGCGGGGCGCAGCCGAGCGCCCCGGCGAGCGCCTGCCGGGCGCAGCCCGGGGTATTCGTCTCCACGCTGAGGTGCGCCGCGGCCACCTGCTGGAGCCCGCCGGTGTCGAGCCGGGCCAGGCAGTCGGCGGCCTGGGCGTTGCTGAGGTGCCCCGAGTCGCCGGCGATGCGCATGCGCACCCCGGGCGGGTAACGGCTCGCCGCCAGCAGCTCGGGATCGTGGTTGCATTCGAGGAGCAGGCCCTGGCAGCCCTCGAGACCGTCCAGGACCGACCCGTCGACATGCCCGGCATCGGTCAGCAGCCCCAGCCGGCGGGCCCCGTCGTCGAGCACGAACTGGCAGGGCTCGCAGGCGTCATGGGGCACGGGGTAGGGGTGAATCGCCAAGTCGCCCACGGCCAGGGATCGGCCCGGCTCGAGCAGGCCGAGCGTCGGCAGGGCGCCGTCGCGCCAGGCGGCCCGGGTCCCCGCGGTCATCCAGACGGGCAACGCATAGGCCCGGGCGATCCGCGCCACGCCGCTCAGGTGATCACCGTGCTCGTGGGTGACGAGGATGGCGTCGAGCCGTGCCGGGTCGACGCCGAGACGTCCCAGCCGCCGGGTCGTCTCACGCGCCGAGAACCCGCAGTCGATCAGCACGTGGGTGCTGCCGGACGCCACCAGCGTGGCGTTGCCGCGGCTGCCGCTGCCCAGAGAGGCGAAGCGCACCGCAGCGCCTCTACCTGAGCTCCTCGTGGAGAAGCCGGAGGATGCGCCGCGCCGTCTCCGAGGCGCTGCGCTCGCCGCTCGGCTCACGCACCACCACGCGCGTCTCCTCGCCCGCGGATACCAGCGCGATCTGGTAGCGCTTGGCCTCGTCCTGCCCGGCATTGTCGCGCCAGAAGGCCAGGCTCGAGAGGAAGCCGCCGCGCTTCGCAGCCGGCGCCGGCCGGTAGCGCACGTAGTACACGCCCTGATCGCGGTTTCGATCCTCCACCGTGAAGCCGCCCCGGTCCAACGCCAGCCCGGTGATCCGCCATGCGCGCGCGAAGCGCTCGTCGAGCTCCAGGGCCGGAGCGCCGTCGGCGTCGATCAGGCGCGCCCGCGGCGGCCGCGGCTCGGCACCGGCGACGCGCTCGCGCGCCTGGGACTTCGAGTCCTCGGCCCCCAGGCTGACCATCAGGCGCGCCAGCATCTCCGCCTCGAGCCCCGGATCGGAGGGACGCGTCTCCCAGCCCGTCTGCACCGTCTCCGTGCCGCCGCCTTCGGTGATGACCTCGCGCAGGCCGCGATGGGCGACGTAGATCTCGGTGGTGCCCGGCGAGGAACCCCGCTCGAGTCGCGTGCGGTACTTGTCCCGGAAGGACGCCGAGTAGAGCTTGCCGAGCAGCTTGCCGATCCCGCCGGCCGGGATCTCCGCGCGATCCTCGGCCCAGTCGGTCTGGAGCACGCCGACCCGGGCGTTGGTCTCCGTCAGCTCGAACCCCTGGTCGATCCAGAAGTCGCGCACCTTGGGCCACACCGCCTCGGGCTCGGCCCGCATCACCAGCCAGCGCATCTGCTCGTCGCGGCGCACGGTGATGTCCGGCACCTCGGGCAGGACGGCGGCCCGGGCGCCGCCTGCCCGGCTCTCCGGGCGGTACTGTGAGTAGGTGGCGGCGCGTGCGCTCGCGTCCTCCCCGGGCGCAGGGACCTCCAGGCTGCCCTCGGTCTCCGGGGCGGCCAGATCCGGGGGCACCTCCAGCGGCGGCAGCGGGCGCCCCCGCTGGTACTCGGGCCCCTCCTCCTGCGTGGTGCCGCAGGCGCCGAGCGCGAGGGCACCCAGCACGGTCAGGGCCGCCGCCACGCGGCGCAGCGGGGAACGACTCATCGCGCCGCTACCCCACGGCCGCGCCGGCCTGGCGCATGGCCTCGCGCACCGCCTCGTGATGCGACGGCGTCAAGGGAGTGAGCGGCAGTCGAATGCCCGCGGGCATGAGCCCGAGCCGGTGCACGGCCCATTTAACGGGTATCGGGTTGGACTCCAGGAACAACGCCTTGTGCAGCGGCATCAGGCGCTCGTTGAGCGCGACGGCGTCGTCCCGGCGTCCGGCCAGCGCCGCCGCGCACATCCGGTGCATCGGCGCGGGCGCCACGTTGGCGGTCACCGAGATCACGCCCTTGCCCCCGGCGAGCACGATGTCGAGCCCGCTGAGGTCCTCGCCGCTGTAGACGTCGACCTTGTCGCCGCAGAGCTCGAGGATCGCCCGCGCCCGGTCCACCTTGCCGGTGGCCTCCTTGATGCCCACGATGTTCGAGATCTCGGCCAGACGGGCCACCGTCTCGGGCTGCATATCGCAGCCGGTGCGACCCGGAACGTTGTACAGGACCTGGGGGATCGCCACCGCCTCCGCCACCGCCCGATGATGGAGATAGAGGCCTTCCTGCGTAGGCTTGTTGTAGTAAGGTGTGACCAGCAGGCAGGCGTCGGCACCCGCCTCCATGGCGCACCGCGTCAGGTGAATCGCCTCGGTCGTGGAGTTCGAGCCGGTGCCGCCGATCACCGCGACGCGGCCGCGGGCGAGCGTCGCCACCCGCCGGATGACGTGGCAGTGCTCCTGCTGGTCCAGGGTCGGCGACTCCCCCGTCGTGCCCACGGCCACGATGGCATCGGTCCCGTTCTCGATATGAAACTCGACCAGCCGCTCGAGGCTCGGCTCGTCGATCGCGCCGTCATCACGCATCGGCGTGACGAGCGCGACCATGCTGCCGTGGAACATGAGGCGTCTCCGGCGCCGCGAAGATCAACCCAGGGATGGTACTGTGACCCGCGGACCCTGACAAGGCAAGGGGCCGGCGCTGGCGCCTCACGGGGCGGCTACAGTATGCTGTAGCGGGCACCGGCGCTCGCGCGTGCCGATGGACGACCAAGCCGAGCCGATCCGCGAAATCCGCGTCAACCCCATCGTCCCCAGCGAATCGGTGCTGGTGGCCACGGGCCGGGGAATGCGCCCGCGCCGGGCCGAGGAGCCGGCCCCGCGCGACACGCGCAAGCACGTCGACCGCTGCCCGTTCTGTCGCGGCCACGAGCACATGACGCCGCCGACGATCGCCGCCTTCCCGAACGAGGCGGACTGGTCGATTCGGATCGTGGAGAACCTCTATCCGGTGCTCCGCGACGAGGGCAACGGAGGCGGTTTGGCGTTCGGGCTGCAGCAGGCCATCGAGGGATACGGGCGGCACGAGGTGATCATCGACCATCCCGAGCACGGCGCGGCGTTCCACGAGATGAGCGAGCAGCACCTCGGCATGCTGCTGGGGGCCTACCAGGAACGTATCGCCCGGCTTTACGACGCGGACCCCCGGATCCAATACGTCCTGGCCTTCAAGAATTTCGGGCCGGCGGCGGGGGCGAGCATCCCGCATACGCACAGCCAGATCATCGCCATGCCGGTGGTGCCCGAGAACGTCTACAACGAGGTGACGAATAGCCGCGAGCACTACCGCAAGCACCGGCAATGCATATTCTGCACGTTGATCGACGAGGCGCTCACGTTCGAGGCCACGATCTACGACCGGGACTCGGGCCGGATCCGCCGCCGCATCAGCGTGGGGCAATACGTGGTCGAGCGCGGCGAGCAGTTCATCGCCATCAAGCCGTTCGCGAGCCGCTTCGAGTGGGAGCTCCATATCCTGCCGCTGGCCCATCAGAGCGATTTTCTAATGCTCGACGATGCGGCCCGTGCGGACCTCGCACGCGTGCTGCGGCGCGCCATGGCGCGGCTCGACGCGGTGCTGGGCGGCGCGCAATACAATTTCTTCCTGCACTCGCTGCCGCGCGGCAGCGAGTTCGCCGATTGCGATGCGAGTTTCCATTGGCACCTGGAGATATGCCCGCGAACATCGATCCCGACGGGTTTCGAGCTCGGCTCGGGGCTGTTCGTGAGCACCATCAGCCCCGAGGCCGCGGCCGAGCGCCTACGCAGTATCTCACTCTAACGCGGCCTCTGACGCGGATAACGGGCTCGAGCCTTCATGACCCACTATGTCGCCATCACCGCCGTCGGCGCCGACCGCCCCGGTCTGGTGGAAACGCTCGCCCGCGCGGTGTTCGATGCAGGCTGCAACATCGAAGAGAGCCGAATGAGCGTTCTGGGCGACCAGTTCGCCGTGATCCTCTTGGCCTCCGGCGCCTGGAACACGATCGCGAAGCTCGAGGCTCAGATGCCGGCCCTCGAGCAGCGCACGGGGCTCAAGCTCGTCACCAAACGCACCGATCGCTCGGCGCCGCGCGAACGCTTACTGCCCTACGCCGTCGACGTCATCGCCGCTGATCATCCGGGGATCGTATACAACCTGACGAGCTTCTTCGCGGGCCGCGAGATCAACATTCAGGAACTGATCACCAACAGCTACTATGCCGCGCACACGGGCACACCGATGTTCTCGGTCCATATGACACTGCAGATACCCGCCGAGATGCACATCGCGAGCCTGCGCGATGAATTCATGGATTTGTGTGATCAGCTCAACCTCGACGCCGTCATGGAGCCGGTCAAGAGTTGACAAGGCAGGCGCCCTTCATGGCGGCCGGGCGGCGGCGATCGCGCGCCCTGCCCGGGGCACAAGAGCTCCCCGGGCGATCTCGGGCCGCCTGCTCGCGCCCGACAGGGTCGGCGGGAAACGCGGGCGGCAGGGCGCGCGGAGGGAATCTCTGACCCGATCGAGCCGCGACGCGGCACGCGCGCGGCCCACGCCGGAGCACACAGCGATGAGCGCTCGTAACCGCAGCAAGCTCTACGTTCTCGATACGAACGTGCTCATGCACGATCCCACCTCGCTGTTTCGATTCAAGGAGCACGATGTCTATCTGCCGATGGTCGTGCTGGAGGAGCTCGACGCCGCCAAGAAGGGCGTCTCCGAGGTGGCCCGAAACGTCCGTCAGGTCAGCCGATTCCTCGATGATCTGATGAGCCATACCACCAAGGAGCAGATCGATCACGGCATACCGCTGCCCGCGGCCGCTCCGGCGATGGGCAACGGCGGGACGGAGGCGCCGGGCGGCCGGTTGTTCTTCCAGACCCGGAATCTCCCCCACGTTCTGCCGGAGACGCTGCCCGGCAACAAACCCGACAACAACATCCTGAGCACCGCCCTCGCCCTCCAGCAGGCCTTTCCGGACACCTACATCGCGCTGGTATCGAAGGACATCAATTTACGCATCAAGGCCGCCGTGCTCGGGATTCACGCCGAGGATTATTACAACGACCAAGTGCTCGAGGACGTCAACCTGCTCTACGGCGGCATCGCCGAGCTGCCGGCGGAATTCTGGGAGACACACAGCAAGGACATGAGCTCCTGGCGCGCAGAGGGACGCACGTTCTACAAGGTCGCCGGGCCCGAGCTCGAAGTATGGCATCCGAATCAGTGCCTCCTCATGGTGGGCGACGCCGGTTTCGAAGCACTGGTTCGGGAACGCCGGGAGGACGGCGCCATCATCGAGCTGGCCGATGACTATCGCAATCCCCGCCACACCGTCTGGGGCATCAACGCGCGCAATCCCGAGCAGAACTTCGCGCTGAACCTGCTCATGGATCCTGAGATCGATTTCGTGACGTTGGTCGGCGCGGCCGGCACCGGTAAGACGTTGCTGGCCCTCGCCGCCGGGCTCGTGCAGACGCTCGAGGAGAACCGGTACCGCGAGATCATCATGAGCCGGGTCACCGTGCCGGTCGGGGAAGACATCGGCTTCCTCCCCGGCACAGAGGAGGAGAAGATGACCCCGTGGATGGGCGCCTTGATGGACAACCTGGAGGTGCTCACGAAGACCGAAGCCGCCGGCACGTGGGGACGGGCGGCCACCAACGATCTCCTGCACAACCGCATCAAGGTGCAGTCGTTGAATTTCATGCGGGGGCGCACCTTTCTGAACAAGTACATCATCCTCGACGAGGCTCAGAACCTCACCTCGAAACAGATGAAGACCCTCATCACGCGCGCCGGCCCCGGCACCAAGGTCGTGTGCCTGGGCAATATCGCCCAGATCGACACGCCCTACCTTACGGAGACGACCTCGGGGTTGACCTACGTGGTGGACCGCTTCAAGGATTGGGCGCATAGCGGGCACGTCGCGCTGTGCCGCGGCGAGCGCTCACGCCTCGCCGAGCACGCCAGCGACGCGCTGTGATCTCGTGGCCGCCCGCCGCCCGCCCGGGTCGGTGCCGCAACATCGACCACGGGCGCGCGGTCACCGATCATGCCTTCGCGGGAAGCGCCGGCCGCGGGAACGGCGTGCGCGCTTGTGCGTCGAGGCCCCTTACGAGTCGGAATCGGCGTTGGAGACGGACCCGCGGGGCTCGGGCGGGCTGTCCTGGGCCAGGGACGGTGTGGCCGGGGCCTCGAGGTGCTCCGGATAGCGGGGCCAGGCCTTGAGCACCGCCTGCACCAAGGTGGCGAGGGGGATCGCGAAGAACACGCCCCAGAAACCCCATAGTCCGCCGAAGATCAGGATGGCGACGATGATGGCCACTGGGTGCAGGTCGACGACCTCCGAGAACAGCAAAGGCACCAGCACGTTACCGTCGAGCGCCTGGATGATCAGATAGGCGACGACGAGATAGAGGAACTCCGGGCCCCATCCCCACTGAAAATAGGCGACCAGTGCCACGGGGACCGTGACGACGATGGCGCCGATGTAGGGGATGATGACCGAGATCCCCACCAGGACGCTCAGCAGAATGGCGAACTCCAGCCCGAATAGCGTGAAAGTCACGTAGGTGACGCCGCCGACAGCCAGGATCTCCCAGAACTTCCCGCGTACATAGTTGCCGATCTGAAGGTCGACCTCGTGCCATACCTGCGCCGCAAGACGCCGGTCACGCGGGAGGTAACCGGTCACCCAGCGCAACAGCCGCTCCTTGTCCTTCAGGAAGAAGAACACCATCAAAGGCACGAGCACGAGATAGACACCGACGGTGATGAGTCCCATCACCGAGGCCACGGAGACCGAGACGACGTATTGGCCGAGCTCGCCCACCTCCGAGCGGATGGAGGCGATGAGCTGGCGGATCTGCTCTTCCGAGACGAAGTTCGGATACAGCTCGGGCAGGCGCAACAGGGCCTGTTGCCCCGCCGCGACCATGTTGGGCAACTGTTGCACGAGCTGTGTGACCTGCATCGAGAGAAGGGGCATCAGACCCAGCACGGCGAACAGCGCGAAGGCGAGGAACAGGAAGAACACCACGAGGACGGCCAGGGCGCGCGGCATGCCGCGGCGCGTCAGCACGCCGACCAGGCCCTCCAGCAAGTAGGCGATGACCGCCGCCGCCAATGCCGGGGCGAGCATCTTCCCGAACAGGATGATCACCGCGAACCCGGCGATCAGAAGAATGGCCAGGATAGCGACCTGGGGATCGTAGAAGTGACGGCGGTACCAGTCGCGCAGGACTCGCATCAGCGGTCGTCGTCCTGCCCGATCAACTGCTGGTACTCCTGCTCGAAGACGCGCTCGAGCTCGTCGATCACCTCATCGGCGGCGCGCCCTTCCATGACGTGCTGAGACATCAGCTCCGAGGTCTTGTGGAACAGACGTCGCTTGTCGATCATCTCGTAGGTCTCGGACAGGCGCTTGATCGCCCGCACCACCGTCTCCCCCTCGGGGCGGGGGATCGGCTTCGGCGCCGGGGGCGCCGACGCCGCCGGCGCGCTCGAGCCCGCGCGCGCGGCCAGGAACTCCGCGAACGCCAGCAGCGTCTCCACGTCTTGGTCGCCGAGCGCGGACAGAAGATCGAAAAGCCTTTGCTCCGCGGGCGTCATTCCTGCTCTATGCGCAGGTTGAACACGGGGGGCTTGCGACGCTCGCGCATGAGATCGAGCTCCTTGACCAGCGCGACGACGAGCTCGTCGGTGGCTTGCTGGAGCCGAGGCCATTCGGCCCGCGCCTCGGCGATCAGCTCGTCCATGTTGTCAGGCACCGGATGATTGGCCTCCATCACGATGTCCTCGAGCATGCCCGGCTTGATCTCGGGCCGGAACAACAGCGCATAAGCCATCGGATCGGGCCGGGCGGCGATCCATTTCCCGGCCTCGTCGACGAGGATCGGCTCGACGCCCCCGGCCAAGTCCACCGAGCCGTTGTACATTACCAGGACCCTTCGGCCGTCCAGGGCGCGGGCCACTCGATCGTCCTTGCCGGCCTCGGTCATGCGCGCCGTGGTGAAGTAGGCGTTGAACATCGGCTCCTCATGGGCCGTGCCACCAAAATACCGCGCGACCAGCAGCCCGCCCATCCCGATGCCGACGATCGGGCGCTCCACGTCAAGGAAGACACCGATCGTCTCGAGCTCGTCCTCGACCCACGGATAGGCATCGTCGTCCGTGGTCGGGAAGGCCCCTGCCAGGAGAAACAGCGCGTCGAACTGCATGGCGCTGCCGGGCAACGCCTGCCCCACGAACGGGCGTATGTATGAGAAACCGATGTCTCTCTTCTCGAGCTGCGCCTCGATCAGCCCGAGAAACTCGGAATAGGTATGCTGTATCACGGCGTAGTTCTTCATACGGCGGGATCCTGGCGCCGGTCGGGTGCGGGACTAACGCTCGGCGGCCGGGGCAGCGGCCTCGGACAGCTCGCAGAGCGCTCCCGGCCCGGCGTTGCGCTGACAGTAGTTTCGGGCGAAGGCCAGGAGCTCTTCCATGACGCGGGCGCGGAATTTCTGGCGCTGGTGAACGAAGGAGAAGGGGCGCGTGAGCGGCGGATCGAGGCTCACGGCGAGCAGGGTGCCCAGCTCGAGCTCCTTGGCGATCGTGGCGCGGGAGACCACGGCAATACCCATGCCGGCCTCGACCGCACCCTTCACGGACTCGGGGCTGCCGAGCTCCATGCAGACGTTGAGCTCCTCGTCGCTCAGCCCGCAGGCCGCCAGGTGCTCACGGATCACGTCCCGCGTGCCCGAGCCCTCTTCACGATATATGAAAGGGTGCTCCATCAGCTGCTCGAGGCGCACCTGATGATGATGCGCGAGAGAGTGACCCGGCGCCGCGATGAGCACCAGCTCGTCCATGCGGCAGACCTCGACCATCAGGTTCTTGTTGGCGACGGGGGCCTCGACCACGCCGAGGTCGATCACGTTGTTCTCGACCATCGACACGATGCCCTCTGTGTTGGACACCTTCAAGTGGATATTGACTTCGGGGTACTGCGCCTTGAAATCACCGAGCAGGGCGGGCAGCACGTATTCGGCGATCGTGGTGCTCGCACCGATCAGCAACGCGCCGCTGACCTGCCCCGTCATATCCCGCACCGCGTGCTCCATCTCCTGGTAGAGATCGAAGATGCGCGCCGAGTAATCGTAGACCCGCTTGCCGGCCTCGGTCAGGCTGATGCGGTTGTGGCTGCGATCGAACAAGCGAGTGTCGAACTGCTCCTCGAGCTGGCGGATCTGGAAGGTGACCGCCGGCTGCGTCATGTGCAGCGTCTCCGCCGCCTTGGTGAAAGAGAGCAGGCGGGCCACCGTGTAGAAGACTTGCAGACGCCGGTCAGCCATGACTGGACCGATGAGCGCTCTGGCGGCCATCCGGGGCCCGGCCGCAGACGGCCGCCGAACCATAAGGGTCACTCAGAGGTCATAAGATAAGGTTATCGCGGAATTGTGCCAGGACCTGCACGTGAATGCTACGCTGCCCCGGGGCCGTCTCGCGCCGGGGGGGGCCGACCGACGAACCGGCGATGGCCGGGAGATTCAACGACATATTAGCAACTCAGGTCTTTCATACAAAGCCCCAGGCACATTCGGCCTATGGTTTTGCGTCCCGTCCCGACATCTCACCGGAACGAGAGAACCGGGGCCGGATCAAGGTTATAATAGAGTCGGCGGGCGAGCCGGGCCCATTGAAAGTGCGAGAAATCCCCGGTTTTCGCTCGGTCTTCTCAAAATCGTCGACCTTTGGCAACCGACATGTCACGCGCCTGGCAGCGGCTGGATCTCGAGGGGGCCGGCCTGCAGACCCTCAACCGCGAGCTCACGCGCCGGCTGAAGCGCCGGGGCGTCGCCTACGGGGCCTGGGCCCTGTTCCCGCTCGGGGCGCACAGGGTCTATCTCGAGGAGCGGATCGGGGCCGCCGTCTACGCCGGCCTCACCGCGGCTGCCCTGACGCTGGGCCTGACCCTGGGCTGGTGGGCCGCTCTGGGTCCGGCGCTCGTCGAGGGCGGGCTAGCGGTGTTCGACCTGCTCTGGATCGAGCGCCGGCGGGTCACTCTCAACAAGGCCCTGCGCAAGACGCTCTATCTGGGTCACGGCGCCCGGCCCCCCCGAGGCTATCGAGGCCGGCTCACCGGCGACGAGAGCTATCTCGAGGACTACGTCCGACTCAAGGAGCACGAAGAGGGCGGCGCCCAGGCGACCGCCGGCGGACAGAGCAGCACGCGCACGCGCGCCCCGTCGTTCCTTGAGCAGGAGGCCGTGCTGCGCGAGCTCGGCCGCGCGAAGGATGAGCAACGCCGCCGCGACGACGAGGACGAGACCCAGGGCTGATCGCTCCTCCTCTATCGACCCTAAAGCGCCCGAGCCCGGAGCCGATAACCTTCAGCGACCCCGGGCTTCAGGGACGGGGGATGGTGACTGGGGGGTAGCCAACCCCGACATGGACGGTGGCCCCGCCGTACGGCGGGGCAGTTTTTATGGGCCCGCGGGCGCCGGAGGGCGCTAGAAGTCGAGCTCGGTGAGATCCACGCCCACCTGATCCGGGCTCACCGCCCGCCGGATCTCCAGCGGATTGCCCAGGTGGTCGGTCGTCTCGGCGGCGAGGTCGAGGGCGGGATGGATGTCATAGCGCGCTCCCTCGGCATCGAACAGCAGCACGATCTTCGGTCGCAGGCGCAGCAGCGGATTCTGGGCGATCACCACGCCGATCTGCCCGCTCGTGAGCTCGACGAGCGTCCCGGTGGGATAGACGCCGAGGCTCTGGATGAACTCCTCCACCAGATCCGCGTGGAACTCGTGCCCGCGCCAATGGTACATCGCCTTGAGGGCCTCGTGCGGTGACGTCGCCGCACGGTACGGCCGGTCGCTGGTCATGGCGTCGTAGCACTCGGCGAGCCCGACGATCTGCGCGAACAGCGGCGTGTCCTCGGAGCCTCGACCGTCCGGATACCCGCTGCCATCGTGACGCTCGTGATGGTGGCGCACGACATCGAGCACGGCGCGCGAGAACCCGCCGCTCGCCTCCAGTATCCGCACCCCGGCCTCGGTGTGCCCCCTGATCTGCTCGAGCTCCCCGGCGTCGAGACGACCGGCCTTGTGGCGGATCTCCCGAGGGATCTCGATCATGCCGATGTCGAACAGCAACGCGCCCAGAGTCAGCGCCTGCAGGTCCTCGGGCGGCAGGCCGAGATGCCGGCCGAAAGCGGCCGCCAAGCCGCAGGTGCTGACCAGGTGCTCGTACAGGTATTCGTCCTTCCGTCTGACCCGCGTGACCCAGGTAAAGGCATTGGGATTGCGCAGCACGCTGTGCATGATGCCGGCGACCGCTTCGTGGACCGCCGGCACGTTCACCTTGCCGCTGGTGAACGCCCCGTGGAACGCCTCGGCCAGCACGGAGTAGGCGTCGCTGTAGGCCTGCTGCGCGCGGGTCACCTCCTGGCCGACGGGGACCGCCTCCTCGTAACGCTGCCCGCCGCGCCCCTGAAGCAGGGGCCGCGAGGCGGCAAGGGGCCGGGCCTCGGGCGACGCGGCGGGCGCCGCCCGGGCGCCCGGCGCCTCGCTGAGGGCGGGGTGAGCCTTCGCCGGGTCGACGTAGGCGTAACGACAGTGCCGCCGCACCTCCTCGATGTCGGCCTCGCTCTGCAGAAAGAACCCCTGGAACAGAAACGGCGTCTCCGTCCACGGCCGGTCGAGCTCGCTCACGTACATGCCGAGCTCGAGCTCCTCGACACTCACCTTTCGGAGCATACCTCGCGCCTCCTAATGATGCTGTCCGATCTCCCCAAGCGGCACCCAAACATCCTGCAAAAATAAGGCCACCTCAGCCAGCGCCCGGCACAGGCGGTCGATGCGCTCAACCCTCGGGGCCGGCGCGCTCGACGCGTTTCCACGTGAAAGCGTAGTACATCACCGGGATGACCAGGAGCGTCAGCACCGTCGAGACGAAGACACCGAAGATGAGGGAGATGGCGAGTCCGTTGAAGATCGGGTCATCGAGTATGAAGAAGCCGCCGAGCATGGCCGCCAAGGCAGTGAGCACGATGGGACGGGCGCGGACTGCGCCGGATCGGATGACGGCCTCCTCGAGATCCGCTCCGCCGCGGTAGGAGAGCTGTATGAAGTCCACCAGCAGGATGGAGTTGCGCACGATGATCCCCGCCAGCGCGATCATCCCGATCATCGACGTCGCCGTGAACTCCTTGCCGAGCAGGGCATGTCCCGGCATCACCCCGATCACCGTCAGCGGGATCGGCACCATGATGATGAGCGGGACCAGATAGGAGCCGAACTGCCCGACGACCAGCAGGTAGATCAGAACCAGACCGACCGCATACGCGATCCCCATGTCGCGGAACGTCTCGTAGGTCACCTGCCACTCGCCGTCCCACTTGAGGCCGTACTCGTAGGGGTTGTCGGGCTGGCGTATGAAATGCTGCTCGATGGTTCCGCCCGACTCCAGCTCGGCGGTCTGCAGCTTGGAGAAGATCGAGAATATCCCGTACAGCGGGCTGTCTGTGGCACCGGCCATATCCGCGGTCACGAAGACCACCGGCAGGAGGTCCTTGTGATAAATGGAACGGTCACGGGTGGTCCGCTCCACGCCGGCGAAGTCATGGAGCGGCACCAGCGTGCCATCCTCCGCACGCACCTCCATCGCCAGGAGCGCCTCCATCGCCACCTTGTCGCCGACCGGCGCCTCGAGCCGGATCGGGATGGGATACTTCGCGTTCGCGCCGTGGACATAGCCCACGTCCTCACCCCGCAGGGCCGTCGCCACCGCCACTGCCACTTGGCGCTGCGAGACCCCGAGCATGGTGGCACGCTGGCGGTCCACGCGGAGCACGTACTTCGGCGAGCGCGCCTCGACGCTGTCGTCCGCGTCGACGATACCTCGCGTGGATTCGAACGCCTCGCGCACCTGCTTGGCCGCGCGGATCTGGCCGCCGTAATCGAGTCCGTAGACCTCGGCCACCAATGGTGACTGGACCGGGGGTCCCGGGGGAACCTCCACGATCTTGACGTTCGCGCCGTGGCTCGCGCCGAGCTCCTGCAGCGGGGCGCGAACGCCGAGCGCGATCTCGTGGCTTTTGCGCTCGCGATGGTGCTTGTCGACGAGGTTGACCTGGATATCGCCCTGATAGGGCCCGGCACGCATGTAATATTGGCGGACCAGGCCGTTGAAATTGATCGGTGAGTGCGTGCCGGCATAAGTCTGGTAATCGCTCACCTCCGGCACCTCCGCCAGGCGGCGGCCGAGCTCGTCGAGGACACGGGCGGTCTGCTCCACCGGCGTGCCCTCCGGCATATCGACCACGACCTGAAACTCCGGCTTGTCGTCGAAGGGCAGCATCTTGAGGATGACGAGCCTGAACCCCACCAGGCTCACCGAGGCGGCGATGAGCACGGCCATTGCAATCAGCAGGCCCCAGCGCCAGGACCGACCCTCGGCGCGACGCAGAAACGGGCGCATCAGACGGCTGAAAAAGCGATAGTGGCCCCCGTCATTGCCGCCCTCGCCTCCGGCGTGCCGGTGACCGGTGCCCCGCACCAGCACGTGGGTCAGCCACGGGGTGACGGCAAAGGCCACCACCAGAGAAATCACCATGCCCGTGCTCGCGTTGATGGGGATAGGGCTCATGTACGGTCCCATCAGACCGGTCACGAAGGCCATCGGCAGCAGCGCGGCGATGACGGTGAAGGTCGCCAGGATCGTCGGGCCGCCGACCTCCTCGACCGCCCGGGGAATGACCACGTGCAGCGCCTCCGTGCTGCCGAGCATGTGCCGGTGAATGTTCTCCACCACGACGATCGCGTCGTCGACCAGGATGCCGATCGAGAAGATCAACGCGAACAACGAGACCCGGTTGAGAGTAAAGCCCCAAGCCCACGACGCGAACAGCGTGATCGCCAAGGTCAGCACCACGGCCACCCCGACGATGAGGGCCTCTCGCCATCCCAGCGCCAGCAGGGTCAGCAGCACGACGGAGACGGTCGCGAAGATCAGCTTCTTGATGAGCGTCTGCGCCTTGTCGTCCGCGGTGACCCCATAATTGCGCGTCACCGTCACGTTGACGCCCTCCGGGACGAAGATGCCCTCGAGCTGCTCGAATCGCCGGATGACTTCCTCGGCGACCGTGACGGCGTTCTCGCCGGGCTTCTTGGCCACGGCGACCGTCACCGCAGGGAAGGTCCCGCGCGCCTCGATCCCCTTGCGGTGCGCGGCGCGGCCCGTGCTGAAGCTCACGTACCGCTCGGGCTGATCCGGGCCGTGAGCGATCTCGGCGACATCGCGCAGATAGACCGGCTTGCCCTCGTGCACGGCAACGACCAGATCCCCGACCTCCTCGGCGCTGCTGAGAAAAGTACCGGACTGGACGATGATCTCTTCGTTGCCGCGGACGAGCGCACCCGCATCGAGTGATGTGTTGGCGGAGGTGAGCGTCGCACGCAGGTCGTCGAGCGCAACGCCGTAGCCCGCCATGCGCTGTGCGTCGAGCCGCACGTGGACGACCCGATCCGGCCCGCCGAGCGTATAGATGTCCCGCGTGCCGGGCACGCGCTTGAGCTCGGCCTCGATAGCATGCGCCACCTTCTGCAGATCGTACGCGGCCCGCTCCTGGTCCTCCGTCCAGAGCGTGAGCGTGATGATGGGCACGTCGTCAATGCCCTTGGGCTTGATGATCGGCTGCCGCACCCCCAGGTTCTCGGGCAGCCAGTCCTGATTGGAAAATATCTTGTTGTACAGGCGTACGATGGCCTCGGTGCGCTCGAGCCCCACCTTGTACTGCACGGTGATGATCGCCATGCCGGGCCGGGAGACCGAGTAGACATGCTCGATGTCCTTGATCTCCGATAGCACCTGCTCGGCAGGGCTCGCCACGAGATTCTCGACCTCGGCGGGGCGGGCGCCGGGAAAGGGGATCATGACGTTGGCGAAGGTGACCTCGATCTGGGGGTCCTCCTCGCGCGGGGTGATCGCGACGGCGAACAAGCCGAGCAGAAAACCGGCCAGCGCCAGCAGCGGCGTCACCTCCGAGAGGAGGAACTTACGGGCTATGGTGCCCGAGACCCCGAGGCGCCCTTCGCTCATGAGTCGTCCGAACGACCCTGCCCCTTGAGGTACGCCGCGGCGCGCACCGGGTCGAGCGCGACCCGCTCGCCCGCAGCCAATCCCGCCAGCACCTCGACCCTTCCGTCGACGACCTCACGACCGACGCGCACTTGACGGAAAGTGACGCGATTCCGCTCATCGACCACATAGACGGCCGTCACCTCGCTGCGCCGGGCGATCGCCCGTCGCGGGACCGTGAGCCGCTCGGCCTCGCCCGTGGTGAACGCCACTTTGACGAGCATGCCGGGGTAGAGCTCGTTCTGTCCCGGGGGCAAATCGACACGCACGCGGAAGGTGTGCGCCGTCTCGTCGGCGTAGGGAAAGACGATCAACGACTCCGCTGGCAGAGATCCCCGAGGAAGCAGCACACGCGCCTCGCCGCGCTCGCGCACGGTATTGACAAAGGTCTGAGGGACGTCCACCCGCGCACGCAGGTGCTCGAGCGACAGGCCGGTCATCAACGGCTGGCCCACCTGCGCGGTCTCACCCACCTCGACGTGACGCTCCACCACGATACCGCTGTAGGGGGCCCGAACCCGCGTGTACTCGAGCCGCTCCTCGGCCTCGGCCACCCGGGCCTCGGCGGATTCGACGCGCGCCTTCGCCGATTCCAGCGCTGACGTCGCCTTATCCATGGCGGATTTCGACACCAGGTTGCGCTCGAACAGGTTCTTGATGCGTGCATGCTCGGCTTGCGCCTCCTCGTAGACCGCCTTGGCCTCGGCGAGCGCGGCCTGCGTCTGCTCAAGACGCGCCTGTTGCTCCTTGTCGCGGAAGCGCAGGATGACCTCGCCGGCCTCCACGTAATCGTCGACGTCGAAGTAAATCTCCTGGATCCGACCGGCGGTCTGCGCCGCGACCGTGGAGCGTTTGACCGCCTCGACAAGGCCGTCGAACACCTGCTCATCTCGGACCGTCGTCGGCCGGGCCTGAACCGTGTCGAATGGCAGACCCTGCATCCCGGTCACCACGACCGGGGCGCAGGCGAGCAGGAAAGCCAAGACCGCTGATCCGACACGCATGCTTACCACTCCTCCAGGGTCACCGAGGCACAATCATAGCAAACCGGCCGTGCGTCGAAATCCCGATCAGCCCCACCTCTCGCAGCTCCGCTCCACCCAACCGCCCGTCAGATCCCGGCGTCCTCCGCCTTCTTGAACATCGACAAAAACACCTTCTTCTCCAGCGGCGGCATCCGGGCGACCACGAGGAGATCGTCCAGGTGCTGCGGACGACTGAGACCAACCAGCGCGGTCCCGAGCCCCGGCGTGGAGCGGTTGAACTGCAGCGCCCGTTGCGCGGGCGTGAGATCCGGGAGCATCCGCTCGACGATCTCCGCCGCACGCTCCGCGAGATGACCCTTGAGCATCGTATGGCTGGCCATCACGTAGACCTTGAGCTGCCAAGCGGCCTGAATGGTCGAGGCCACGTTGCCCTCGCCGGTCGCCACGTTGAAACGGGTGAAACCCTCGAGCATCACTTGGTTATAAGGCAGGGTGACGATGCGGAAGTGATGCCGGGCGCCCTCCTCGCCCCTCACCTCCCGGGCCGCCCGCGCCGCCAGGCCTTGCATGGAGGTGAGCGACTGGAACAGGGGATCGTCCGTCTCGGCTCGCGCCCCGTGGAACGTGGCCAGCCCATAGCACCCGATCCGACCGTCGGCGACCGCGCGCTCCAGCACCTGGAAGACCTTCTCCAGCTTTTGGTTGAGACGCTCCTTTCCGATCACGGGGATGTGGACCTCGGGCTGATCGACAAGGAAGGCGTCGAGCGTCTCCACGCCGATGAGGCTCCGGGAGAGCTCGATCTGGTAGTTGATGTACTCGGGGCTGATCAGGTGGACCCCGTTGGCGAGGTCCTCGCGCGCACCCATCCCGGAGGCGGCGATCTCTCGCTCGAACCACGCATCAGGGTCTTCGGGCGGACCGCCGCGGAAAGTGACGAAACCGCCCTTCGAGACGAGGAACATCGCCTCGCGGGGAATGCCCTTGGCGGTGGCATCACGCACGCCGGCGCCCACCGCCGCCAGCGCACGCCCGTAACGATAGTGCGCGGCGGTATCTATGACATTGATCCCGCCCTGCAGCGCCTGACTGACGATCGCCGCCACCTTGGCATCGGTCTCGGCGGACGCATCCCCGGGAAAAGTGCCCACGCCGAGCGAGCTCAGCCTCATGCGGGTCTTGAGAAACTCACTGTAGTGGGACTCGGGGATTTCCTCGCTGTATCGCGCGACGTAGTCCCGCGTCCCTTTCGCGGTGGCGCGTCCGGGGACGAGATCATAGCTTCCCTCCGGCATGACTCGAATCCGATCGCTATCGCAGGAACAATGGATGTGTGCGTCGGAGCATATCGAGTCGCCGCCCGACATCCTCCCTCAGCGCGCCCTCCCGCCCCGGATCGCAGCGGGACTCGAACAACGACGCATAGTACTCCTCATCCTCCTCGTCCATGTCCCAGTCCACGGCCTCGAGCAGCGCGCGGCCTCGCGGAGGAAGACCGAGAGGCAACGCACGCCCGCTGAGGGCCGCCCATACGCCGGTCCAGCAGCGCGCGAGCATCAAGGGATGGTACCCGCCTCCGCCCAGCACAAGCAGCCGTGGGGTGCCATCGACATGGCACGGACCGGCCTCGAGCACACGCTCCACCAGCTCCACGAAGAGCTGAGTGGAGATCGAGAACTTACCCAACGGGTCGGGCAACAGCATGTCCGTCCCCGCCTGCAGCACCACCGCGTCCGGCGCGAAGCGCTCGACGGTCTGCGGCCAGACCGTCTCGAAGGCCGCGCGATACTCCGTATCGTTGGTCGCCTCCGGGAGCGGCAGGTTGACCGCGTTGCGCAGCGGCCCGTGATCCTCGATCCGCCCGCCCTCGAACGGATACGCGTACTCGGTATCCATGTGCAGCGACACCGTCAGCACATGGGGATCATTACGGAACGCGCATTCGACGCCGTCGCCATGATGCGCATCCAGGTCGAGATAGAGCACCCGCCAGCCTTCCTGGCGCAGGCGCAGGATCCCGAGCACCGGGTCATTGAAAAAGCAAAAGCCCCGCGCCCGATCCGGCATGGCGTGATGCATGCCACCCGCCGGGTTGAAGGCGATACGACCGGCGAGCACCTCTTCCGCGCCCTGAATGCTCCCGCCCGCCGCCGTCGCCGGAATAGTGAAGAAATCCGTAAAATACGGGTTCTCGAAGTTCCCTATGTTATGGCGTTTGCGGTGGCGGTCGCGCACCTTCCCAAGCGCCTCGCAGCGCCGCATCACCGCAACATACTCGCGCGTGTGGAACCGCTCGAGCTCCGCAACCCGGGCCTTGTAAGACTCCAGATACTCCCCCTCCGTGAAGGCGCCATAGCATCTGATGAGATCGGCGGTCAACGAGACGCGGGGGATGCCCAGCGGGTGATTGCCGCCGTAGCTCGCGCGCCGGTAGCGCGCCGCGCCGATGAAAACGGCATCACGGGTGGCGGGCGCTATCGGAGCGGGCGGCGTATCGCCATCTCTCGCCTCCGTCTCTTGCTTCATAGCCAAGCTTACGGTTTCGATCGATCGCTCGACTCGAGCTTCTTGGGTGAGGCCCTTTTAGGGCCCTGCAACCGACTAACGCAAAGACGCAGAGCCCGCTAAGGGCGCAAAGAGACCGGAGCAAGAATCATGACGCCCCGACCGCCGTGACTCTAGTGCTTGCTGCCGCCCCCCGCGATCTGTGCACCTTTATCCGTCGTTTCCTTCGCGTTCTTCGCGCTCTTGGCGCCTTTGCGTTGGAAAATTCAATCTACCGGCGGTCAGTCGAGGCGGCCTTCCTGCTCGCTGCGCGACTTGAGATAAAGGTATAGATGGCGGCAGGTGCGCACGACCATCCTGTCCGGCACCGCCGGGAGGGCGTCGCGGCGGTCCATATTCAGGCAATTGCGGTAATAGACGAGCTCGCGCACATTGTCCCGCACGGCGTTCAGGCTCGGATCGCCCTTGACGAAGGCCTTGAAAACGGCGAGCAGATCGTCGGTCTCAGGCATCACCTTCCCCGCGTGCCGGGCGTAGGCCGCGAGCAGGCCCCGGACGATCCGCTCGCCCTCGGCCAGGATGGGCTCGAGCGCCAGGCCTCCTTCCTCGTCCAGTCGCTGCTCAAGGCCGGCGATGCGCTCGTCGAGCGTCTCAAGACGCTCGCTCAACGCCGTGTCGCTCTCCATCGATCGTGCCCCAGCCGCCCTTGGCGCGGCCTTGAGTTTTCACATCACTGACGCACAATGGGCGCCTCCCAGCGGCCGGCCCGCGCCGCGCGCATTGTCACGGGCACCGCAGGCGCTATATCATACTCTACTAATATTATCGGGTATACCCGACGCGGGCACAGGTCTCGGGGGACGACTATGCGCAAGCTAGTAAAGATGATAAAGCTCAATAACTTACAATACAACGCGAACCGCGATCCGCAGTTCTACCGCCGGTTGCCGAACGAGGAGTTCCGCCTCCAGGTATTCCTGGAGGGCCGAGGCCAGGCCCGGGCGCGCCTCGAGGCCGAGGACCGGACGCTCTGCGACGCTCAGATCGAGCTGCCCGGTGTCCTCGACTGCAGGTTCGCGTTCGATACGGCGGGCGTCCGGATCGGAACCCTGACGGTCGAGGGCGAAGGCGAGACCCACCGCCAGGACCTGCGCCTGGACGTCATAGCGGAGGCCTGGGTGGGCTGAGTCGACGAGCCGCCGGCCCTCCCGGCGAGGCGCACGCCCCGCCGAGTGAGCCCGGCGCTCGGCTCAGTCGACCAACCAGTTGGCGACCCAGCCCTCGTCGCCGCGGCCGTTGCGGATGCGCAGCCACTTGCCCTCGCGCCCGAGGACCTCGAGCCGCTCACCCGAGTGAGCAGCGAAACGCACCGGGTAACCCGTGCCCGGACCGCCCCGCACGTTCAGAGTATCGGGCCGCACGGTGACCGTCTGCCCGCCGCCGCCGCCGNNTAATGGTAGTAGGTCCGCGGAGTCTTGGACACGACAAACTGGGTGGCCCGGTCGATGACGATGCGCAGCGCCTTCTCCATGGGCGTGTCCTTCCATACCGACAACGAGCCCCCGAGCGCGCCGCCCCCGAAGCCCGCGCCGAACCCCGAGAGATCCACGTCCGTGGCCTCGCCCTCCACCGTGGTCGCCGCCACCACCCGCGATGTGCGCGTGTCGATGACGCGCATGTCCACCGCCATGTAGGACTTCTTGAAGCCGCCGCTGATGCCGCCCAGCACGCCGCCGAGCAACCCGCCGCCGCTCGCCTTGGCCCCGGAGCTGTTGCCCTCGAGCCCGGTGACGGCCCCCACCACCAGGAGCTCCGCGCCCTCGATCTGGCCGGTGGGCGCACCGGTCCCCTCGCGGACGCGCCCAGAGGCGGCCAGGTCCTGCTCGTCGAGGACAGCCCCCAGGGCCTGGCGCTCGAGGACGATGTATCGATTCGTGTTCACCAGCGACGTGGTGAGCATGTCCGCCATGCCGTCGCCGATGGAGCGCGTGTACCAGCCCTTGCCGGTCTTGTCGGTGAAGCGCGCGACCGCGATGCGCGCCTTGGGGCCGTCGTAGGCCTCGGCCTGCGCCTGCTCGATGGACCCCGAGCCCTGCCCCGAGGCGACGTTGGTGGTGGTGCCGGTGGTCACGCAACCCTGGACCAGGACGGCGAGCGCGAGTCCCCCGATCCACCCCTGCCATCGATCCACTGCTAACGCTGCTCTCATGGTGTCCCCCCTTTATCGTTCGTCGGTTTTATGCTCCTCGTATCGGCCCGTGTCGGCCTCAGGCGATAACTCGTAGAGGGTAATCGACCCCGCCGGACCGGTCAGCGATCGCGGTCACGCGTGGGGGCCCGAGACTCGACCCGCGCCGCGGGCAGGCTCCGGGGCCGGAAAAAATGAGGCCCCGCCGGATCGCTCCAGCGGGGCCTGCCCCTGGCGGGGTCTTGCTGGCCCGACCCCCCGACGGCGACCCGGTGCGCCCGAGCGACCGACTCCCGAACCCGGGTGCCGACCGACCGTCCGCCCGCGACCTCCACCGGAGACGGGTGACACTCAAACTATAGACACGCGCCGGCCGCGCTGCCATCCGGCATCCCATCCGCGCTATGTGGAGCGGCCCTCGGCGAGCCCGAGCGCGGCCAGCATCCCGGCGCGCACCGCCTCGAGGGTCTCGGCGTCGAGCCGCCGGGCCGCCGTGTATCGGCCCGCTCCGAGCCGGAAACGATCCAACCGATCGATGCTGACGTTCTGCAGCAGGTCACACTTCGCCCACACCGGGCGCGCGTCGGCCTCACCGGGATGCGGATTGCTCGGCAATCGCACGTGGTAGGCCCTTGCCACCCTCGGGCGAGCGCCGCTCAACGGCACCACGGCATAGAGGCGCGAGCGACCCGGAAGACGCGGGCCGACGACCACCACGGGCCGGCGCTTGGTGATCTCCGGCGCGACGCCGCCCGTGAAATCGCACATCAGCACCTCGCCGGGCCGCGGATGATGGCGCAGCCCGCCGCGGGCACTCCGGCGGCGGCCGCGGGGCCGCCGCCGGCCCGCCCGTCTCGCGCTCGGGATCGCCGGATCGGCGCCTGCGGCCGGCAGCCCGAGCCCGCCCCACAATCCTGCCAGGCCGAGCGCGCCCGCCAGCCGTTGCAGCGTTGCCCGTCGCGAGATCGTCATGGT
>JABAHQ010004747.1_pt1 | contig 65996 bp, 67 predicted proteins | sample 7062091 | NCBI WGS metagenome assembly JABAHQ01 (sample SAMN14534359, study PRJNA622989) | marine sediment metagenome | biome: marine biome [ENVO:00000428]; feature: marine pelagic biome [ENVO:01000023]; material: deep marine sediment [ENVO:00002113] | place: India: Gulf of Kutch | collected...
TCGATCTAAGTTAAAAAAAGAACAACAAATCCTTGTGGGATATCTCTATGGATCCTTTGCTCGCGGTAATACCACTGATCGTAGTGACATTGATATCGGGGTCCTCATCTCTGAGGACTTTGAAACGGGGCCTCTATACGAGTCAAAACTTAGCGTAAAAATTGAAAGCACCATAACCACCCAGAGAGACGTGGAGGTACGAGTATTAAATGATCAACCACTTCGATTTCTTCATCAAGTCTTAAAATATGGTAAGATGTTCTACTGTAAGGATGAAATAGCCCGTATCCGTTTTGAAACGCGTGTCTATGATAAGTACATCGATTTTAAACCGTTCATAAAAGAGTATAATGAATTGCGACGGAAGAGGCTCCTACATGATTGACCAAGAAATTATCGAATCTCGTTTCGATATCATAGAGGAAAATATGAAGTACTTACAAAAGGTCCAAAAAGTAGAATATTTCTCATTTGCTGAAAATTTTGAAAAGATACAAGCCGTTAAGCATTCTCTTCAAGAATGCATCGAAGCTTGTATTGATGTGGCCAATCATCTCATTTCTGCCTTGATTCTCCAAAGAGCGGATACCTATACTGAGATGTTTCTGATTCTTTCACAAAATGAGATTATATCGCACGAGTTAGCGAAAAAACTAGCCGAAATGGCAAAGTTTAGAAACCTCCTTGTACATCGGTATGCGGATATAGATACTAAACGACTCTATAACATCCTTCAAAGAGAACTCACTGATATTCAAGCATTCATGCGAGAAATAAGTCGTTATCTAGACAACAAAACCTAGACTTGACTTTTCGTCCAAGAACTTCATGAATTTTTCGCCTACTTTGAGTTCTCGTCCCTAAATCTCTCCTCAACGGGTTTATTTTTCTCGTGTGTTTTTACAGTTACTCCCCTTCTCGACCTTTTTTCTCTGTGGGAATATTCCAGAAAGAAAAAAGTTTTTAATGTACACGCACCCTTCCGGCAAAGGTAGAATTACCTTCGTGCTCACATGTATATGTAAACTTGGTAAAGAAGTTGTTTTCTAATTTATGTTAGTAAATAGGGAGACATATGACAGAAGATCAAGACATAATGCAAAACGCATATGAAAAAGGAAAAGAGTATGAGGCTAGAGCCACAGATTGCTGTCAATCTGCCATCGCTGCGATACAAGAAGCAATTGGCTGTACGGATGACAACATCTTACGAGCAGGAAGTCCCTTTGCAGGTGGACTAGGGTTTTGCCATCAAGGTACATGCGGAGCGTTAGTCGGGGCAACAATGGTCATAGGGCAATTGTACGGTCGAACCCGAGAAGAGTTTGACGAAGATGCAAAAAGAAAAATCAATGATCCAGATTTTGACTATGTCAAAGCTACAAAAGGCTGGAACTTAGCGTATGAGCTCTTTGAGCGATTTATTATCGAGTACGGTAGTTGCATTTGTAAGGATGTGTCAGAAGCCGTCCTAGGTCCTGGTATCAAGGGTAGTGACTTTGTCCGTCCAGGGAGTCCAGCGTATAAAATTTTACAAGAGAAATTACGGGAAGTACGGGACATCAATAGCCACGCGATGGAAGGTTGTGCCACTGTAGTTGGAAATGCTGCTAAATGGGCCACAGAGATTATCTTAAGGGAAGGCATTCCCGATCGAGGGAAATAGAACTTCTATCATTCAAAACATTTTCAGATTTTTTACATGAACTCTCAAATTCAGAATTTCTGGAGACATACTATTAAATCTGGTCAGTAATCGAATGTTATTAGAACAGTGAGGTGTTAATAATTAGCCTTTTACCGAGGTCTTATCATAATTCATGGTGGTAACTACACAGAGAATAGTGTCGAATTGTTCGGATGTCGTGAAGTTCTTCATGTCTTCAACCTCCTTACTGTTATCAAGCTCCTGAACAGAATACCCTCCTGAAAAGCGAAGCTCTCCTCCTAGCTCTCAAAAAAGCAAGAACCCTGCTATCAGAATTACGACACCTTTAGGTATGTTTGTGTGTCGTTTTCCATTTTTTCACGCTTACCCGATGTTAAAGGGAAGGTAGAACTCTTCCCTAGATACGCGTATAACTACGCGATAAACTCCAGGAATGGCCCTCGTGTGGAAAGTTCGTTGATCCCATGCCCATGTCTTGGTCTCTCCAGGGGGAAACGGTACCATGACTGCTGCACATGCAAAACTGAATACGACCTCCCATTTGCCATATACGTTTTGTTCTATGTGCCAAGGGCAAGGGGAACCGAAATAGATCGTGTTGTTTCGGTTGTTTTCTAGCCAGAAAGTGATATTTTGGCCCATTGGAAAGCGTCTTTTTTCAATCCCAGCCGTGATTCCCGCTCTAGTAATAGTCATCGGTGTCAAGTATGCGCGTACAGACTTGATGTATCCAACAATCCCCACCATAACTAAAGTGATTATCACACCAGCCAGTATCTTTTCCCGCGTCTTCATTTAAAAATCACTAATATAGGAAGGATATATTATTTGAATCTTCCTCCGAATAACGGATCTTACAAAACCACTCAGAGATAAGATTCGAAAGGGAGGAGGATGCCGAGAACGTATAATAGTATTAACCTCCCACAATAGAACTAGAAGAGTCTTTTCCTAGGGGTTTCAACGGAGTAGGCTACATACTCGTTTACCTTTATCAAAAGTTTAGGCAGAACGCCATGATTCTACGGTGTAGATGAACGCTGTAAAGTTTAAAAAGACAGGAAAAGATACTATCAAGTGGCAGTTAGACGGTCTGCCTGATCAAAATCGTGGCTCTCTCTTCAATGTTAACCAGAGCCAAAACACAGATGTACTACTTTTTTTCAAACGTGTATGAAATGGATAAAGATAATGGAAATAGCGAAAAACTTGATGAGTTGCTTGAATGGACAGAGAAAACAAAACATTACTTTAACGCTATAAGTCGAGCCATTGATGATGTCTTGTGGTATGAAAAACTGGGTGACATAGCAGAAATTGATAAAGTTTACATTCTTGGTCCACCTGTCAAAGACAACTACCCCGAGTCGCTCCTTACATCTCCTCAAGAAAGAGACAACCACGTACGGTTCCCTGCCTATATTTTTGTCCCAAAACGCCTCGATCAATCTCAACAGTATCCCCTCCTTGTCTTCCCTCACGGCGGTGTGCACAGTAACTTTTCCACCTTCTATGCGCACATCGTGAGAGAACTTCTACAACAAGGATACCTCATCATTGCACCAGAATATCGTGGTAGTACGGGGTATGGTGAACGCTTCTATAAAAAAATCGATTATGGCGGTTTAGAGGTGGAAGATACCTATGCGGCTCGAAACTGGATGGTAGAAAACCATCCACTTGTCGATCCTGACAGGGTGGGCATTTTGGGCTGGAGCCACGGCGGTCTCCACGCACTTTTGAACGTGTTCAACCATCCCAAAGCGTACAATGTAGCGTATGCATGTGTACCCGTGAGCGATCTTGTGGCTCGAATGGGATACATGACCCAAGACTATCGAGATCTTTACTCTGCAGACTACCATATTGGGGAGACTGCTCATGAGAATGTAAAAGAGTACATGCAACGATCGCCTGCTTGGAACGCGGAAAAGCTACGCACCCCGCTTTTAATTCATACGACCACCAATGACGAAGACGTTAATGTGCTTGAAGTCAAGCACCTAATCAAGGCATTAAAGGCAGCGGAAAAGGAATTTGAATATAAGATCTATGAAGATGCCCCAGGTGGGCATGTGTTCAATAGGTTGGACACTAAGTTCGCTCGAAAGTCCCGACAAGAAGTGTACCAGTTCCTTGCAGACTATCTGTCCCCGCCCAAAAGGTGGAAACCAACATACCCTACAGAATAAAATGTAGTGCGCGTAATGGAAACCGTTTACCCGTAGAGCTTCCAGAATTCGCATCTAGCTAGGTTCATCTTTCTTTTTTCTTTTTATAGCGTAGTTCCTTATCCTCTTTCAAAAATCCAAATTATCAAAGTGGATGACAAATGGTGAATGCAGATAGCACGAATAGGAAGGGAGAAAAAAAAGCTAAAAAGGTAGATTTAGACTTGTCCGAGGCAGAACAAGAACGAGCTACAGACTTACACGAAAAGGCTACGATAATCAACATGTTGAGTGGATGTGCTGGATGGCAATCAAAGTGGAAAGAGTTTGGGAAGAACCGAGCCGTTAACTTCATTGAAAAGGGATTACAAGGTAACTGCTCCGCAAATAGCCTTACGCTCTTTGGACATGATATCGGTCAAGCAGCTCTCTCGATTACTAAATGGGACAAGTACATGGCAGAGATCCCTGAAAAAGCAGAGAAAATTACATCAGCAGCCGATATTAAAGCCGCAAAAGACGCAGGCAAAGCGGGGTACATAATAAACTTTCAAAATACCACCATGTTAGAGAGAGACCTAGCGTCCCTCGATTTACTTCATAATCTTGGCACTAGAGTAATCCAACTAACATATCAACGTGCTAACTTGGTGGGGGATGGCTGTGGGTCACGAAGATCAGGTGAAGCGGACCTTACCGATTTTGGGCTGAAGGTGGTCGAACGAATGAATGACTTGAACATGGTTATAGATCTGTCTCACGTGGGCTACGCTACGACGATGGAGACCTTAGCATGTTCTGACCAACCTCCTGCTTTCACGCATACCCAATGTGATGGCGTATGGGACTTTATGCGCGGAAAAAGCGATGAAGAACTCAAAACTCTCGCTGAAAAAGGCGGTGTGATGGGTGTTACTGCTATCGCTCGTTTTTTGAGGGAACAGGGGGATCTCGAAGGGGCAACCATTGAACATTTCCTCGATCACGTTGATTATGCTGTGGACCTGATGGGAGTGGATCACGTGGGGTTAGGGTTAGATATCAACGAGGGACTTACCCCCGAGGAATACTACGGGGTCCATAATCAAAACTATGAAGCACGCTTCCAATCCGATCCGACCAGTCACACGAGGAGAAAACACCCTTACGAGCATTATTACGTGTTTGGTTTGGATAGCATCGGCAAGGTGCAGTATGTAACTCGAGGACTAATCTCACGAGGGTATTCCGACCAAGAGATCCTTAAGATTCTCGGTGGCAACTGGCTTCGATACCTCGAGCACGTGTGGGGGGAATGACATGGATACGTCACTTACGCTCTCGTTAGTTGGAGATTCTTTCGTCACTATGCGACAGTCCGTATATGACGAACCTTCCTTCAAACAAATGGTAGCACTTATCCGGGATGCTCATGCTGGCTTTACAAATCTTGAGGTGACTCTTCATGAGTATGAAGGGTACCCTGCTGCCCAATCAGGGGGAACGTATACCCGTGCAGATCCTCACATTATCGAGGATCTTAAATGGATGGGCTTCGATCTCTACTCCACAGCCAACAACCATAGCCTAGACTATTCCTATCAGGGCCTCTTTTCTACCATAGCAAGCTTGAAGGAAGCAAACGTAACGTATGCTGGTACGGGTAAAAATCTCGCCGAAGCAACTGCTCCTGCATATTTCGCAACTAAAGCTGGAAGAATAGCCCTCATTTCTGCTACTTCGACGTTTGCTGATTGGGCAAGAGCTGGATCCCAACGTAGAGATATGCAAGGACGTCCAGGGGTGAACCCACTACGCTATGATACAGAATACATCGTTACCGAAGACACTATTGAAACCCTCAAGGAGATTGCAGCGAAGTTGGACCTTCCTAAAAGAATCCAAGAAGAGGGATCCTATCGGTTCCTAGGACGTAAATTCGTGAAAGGAGAGGAACCCAAAATCCGAACAAAACCAAATAAGGAGGACATGGAACGAAACTTGACTGCAGTAAACCATGCTGCGAGACAAGCTGACTATGTTGTGTTCTCCCTACATGCGCATGAAGGACGAGGATCTAATCATGTGAAACCTGCTCAATACATCGAAACGTTCGCTCGATCCTGTATTGAGGAAGGTGCTCATGTACTTGTTGGCCATGGACATCATGCTCTTCGAGGTATTGAGATCTATGAAGGAAAACCCATTTGTTATAGCTTAGGCAACTTTATTTTTCAAAATGAAACCGTCCTCAAAATGCCCGCCGATTTTTACCGAGATCTTGACATGGATCCGTACACGGGCAACCCAGCCGACGCATTTGACAAGCGACACGAGTACTATGCAAAAGGCCAACCGGGTATGCCTGCCGAATTCAAGTGGTTTACCACAGATGAAAAGTACTGGGTATCCGTCATAGCCAAAGTTCGTTTTGACGGAGGGGAACTTAAAACCATGGAACTTTACCCTGTGACCCTAGGTATGGACAGACCACGCTCTCAACGGGGACGGCCTATGCTTGCGTCAGAAGAGAAAGCAGTAGAAGTGTTAGAGACCCTCCAAAAAAGATCCGAACCGTACGGAACAGAAATCGAAATCGAGGATAGTATCGGTAAAATCACTAGGTGACCTCCCTGCATTTCGTTTCCTATGCATAGATCCTTTTGGAAGGGTACTTTTCCTAATGTGGGTTGCTTTCGGCCCTCTCCTGTAATTTCATGTATCTCTTGTCTCATACAGTTAAATTACTCGAGTACCATTTTGCCACCATCAACAATTATGCATTGACCATTAATATACGATGAATCGTCACTGGCTAAAAATAACGCCACATTTGCAATCTCATCCACAGTACACACTCTTTTTAAAGGGTACGTTTTTGAAATACCGTGTATCCACTCTTCAATTTCTTTAGGGGTGCGATCACCCTCTGAATTCGCAATTCTAACGAATCCAGGACAGATAGCATTCGTACGGATGTGAGGGGCAAAATCAATGGCTAATGTTCTTGTTAACGCATTTATTGCTGCTTTGGTCACGGGATATACAGAAAAGTTTTTTGAAACTTGAAAGGCCGCACAAGAGGAGATATTTACGATAGTACCACCACCACTTTGTAAAATTAAAGGAATAGCGTGTTTAGCAAACCTAAAATACCCGTTTAAGTTAACATCGATAATGTTTTTCCAATCGTCTTCGGGAGTATCCACAACGTTTCTAAAAATATCACCTTCATAGGAAGCTGCGCAATTAACTAATGTATGTAACGCATGATACCTTTCCTTGGTAATGTTTATGGCATTTTTGACGTCTTCCGTATTAGACACATCAGCCTGAATAAACATACCTTCACCGCCGTTCTCTTTAATTTGCTCTACGGTTTTCCGACCCATCCCTTCTAAAATGTCAACTGCTACAATTTTCGCCCCCTCAGAGGCAAATTTAAAGGCGATGGCGCTCCCTATTGATGGCCCTCCTTCTTTAAATCCTAACGCTGCTCCAGTGATTAAGGCAACTTTATTTTGCAACTTCAACTTCATCATTCTCCGAAATAGACGTATTCCTTAGGTACGTAGTCACTATCAAACGTGTGAACAATTACCAATTTAAACAATAACCTTGTTCCATCGCTCTTAGCTGTAAGAAGAGGACAAAACAAGGGCTACAAGTGAATTTATGAAAATTGAAAGACGTGACCTGTAATCTGTTCTGTATTCTTGGTTTGTTAATACCTTTCCACTCGAATTCTTTACTCGTGCAAAAATAGATGTTTTTCGCTGCATTACTAGAGAAAGAAGAACAAATATGCTTTTCTTTCACTCAAACAAAAGCTTACTCCAAACCGAGAACCCGAGCGGGGGACTTCTTGATGGATAAGTTATAAATATCTAATTTCCTTTCTTACAAAAGAGGTTACTTAACGTGAGTTAGATGAAGCTCCCCAAGGTTTCTGAGTTTGAGCTACCAGAGAAATACGCCAGCCAACTCCGTGAAATCGCTTCACAGTTTGATTTCCCCAGTGAGAAAATATCATACGAAGACTTAAAACGAGACGTCATCTATGAATTTTATTCACCACGCGAAGTCGAGAGCAGAGAAGAACACCTTGAGAAAGTTTTCAACAAACTGAAAGAAAAGTATGAACGGATACTCTGGTATCGAGAACAAATTAGAGGTCTCCATGACTGGGTGGAGTCCACCTTCCATTCTCCAACCAAGTGGAGCCTTGATCTAACGAAGTGGGAGTCTTGGGAGCGAGACCCTCTGTTAGAGTTAAGGGAACAATCTGGAGGAAAACGTGCAGAGTACCGCTATAGTGTACATTATCGAGGTGATAAAATGCGACGAATGCCAGCGCTTGAGCTTCCCTTCAAGTTAGAAGTCCCCCTCATACTACCAGTTACTGAAATGCGGGGCAGCGTGATCTCGCAACTGCTTCGGTTCTGTATAAATAAAGAGCGGGGCAAATGGACAGATCAAGACGTGAGTGACCTCGAAGCGTTTCTCACAGAAAAAAAGACTCTATTGAAAGAGGTAAGTTCAGGGGAGAAGACCTACAAACGTACTTAAATTCGCTGAGATCAAAACGATAACTTTTTTGCTTCCTCAACCATTCAAAGATCTAGTGTGGGAGTAAGGAGCGCGTCTGAGTTGTAACAGAATGAGACGTTCCACTAGTTTCCTCCTTCCGTAATATAGGTCTTTTGATTGTTTGTCATTTCTTCCCTTGCTTAAAGTTTGGACTTTTTTTAAGAATAACGAGAATGAGAGAAGCTCAAATATGTTTTAATACATTAAAATTCTCAGTTATTGTAAAACTCGTAAGCAATGTGAATTTGAGTGAGCAATAATGAATCGTCAAGTAATGAGCAATTTTGGAAGAAACAAATTAAAGAGCATCCAATAGCATTTGGAATATTCATTGTCGCGTGTGTACTTGTAATAACTGGTGCTTTACTAGTCTTGAGGTGGTTTATAGAAACATCTCCGATTGGAGGACAAGGTACGTGGACAATTGATCAGTGGACTCTCAACGATGTTGTTAGGTTCATAATTCGCATAATTTTTTGGGAATTATTACTTGTAGGTCTTCCAACAGGTGTATTCTTTGGTGTTGGGGCATACGTTTGGTGGAAGAGCTTACCAGAAGCCGAGAAGCAAGAATTTAGAAATAGAGAAAAGAGAAAGAAAACGCGTGCTCGTGACACTGGGGTATTTAATTTAATTACGTTTATTGCCTTCTGTATCTATGTATATTTCGACGGAAATTATAACACTAAATTTGGAGATTTGCCTTATAGCTACTTTATTTATTCTTGGTTATATGCATTGATGTGGATGTTAATTCTTCTTGGCATTCCAGCGGCCATTATTCTACTTATAGTATATTTTACAGTGTGGAGAAAAAATGAAGCTTAAAATACATGTTCCTTCAATAGCATGAAGCATGAACAGACCGCGCGCTCAATGAGGAAGACCTATGGTGGCTAAGAATAAACAGTAGAAATTTTTGTATATTTTTTTCGTAAATTGGGCTACGATTCGGTTACGTTTCGTAAGTTTTAGGGTGAAGGTTTTGTGATCGTTTAGCCTACAGGTACCTGTGTTATGGAATCTTTGGATCTGACCTTCCATGAGATGTTAGTAGAAGGCATTTTTCGTACGTCTTTCTTGATCCATCATTCCTATCGAAGTTACCGTCTCCAGCGAGGGACAGATCATGGATCACGGGATCGTAATACCTCCCAAGGACAACCTCTGCTGCTCCATGGAGCAAACGTTTTCGTTGATTTTCAAGGTGGGTCAAAGGAGTGACAGTCGACACAGTAATTCCATTGAGTTATAGGACACCGAAGGTTCATCTAACGGTTTCATGGTAAAAATTCTCAGATATTTGTGCCAGAGCGGGAGGCACCTTAGCTCATTTAGGATTGTAAAGGAAAAAAAATCTGAAACATTGACCCCGCACGGTATGAAGAATATAACTGTAACTTCAATTGCGGCAACATCTGGCAGACAATACCAGGACAGCAACGATAGTCAAGTTGAGACTTAACCTTCTTTTGAGCGTAAAACTTTCCTCGAGGAGAAGGACACTAATAATTATGCCAATAATTGTGGCCAAAACCAGGAACAACTTTGTCACACCAGCAGCAACGTCTTGATCCCTCTACAGAAAAGTACGAACGCACCACCACCTAGAAGGCCATTGAGTCCGGAAACAGTATGAGAAATCCAAGGAAAACTGACTGTGTTACATATAGTAACTACTACATTACCAAGGAGCAATTATAAGATTAATAAATCTATTTTTTACTATACGAAGGTGTTTGAAAAATGTTTAAAAAATCTATATTAACTTAACTAAAGGGATGAAGAAAAAAGTTGCTGCTGGAGTTTTTACCGGGTTGCTGATCTGTTCGCTTGGCTATGTTATATGGATCGAGTGGTTTACCCATTCCAGGGTCGAGGGCATCACGTTTGGTCTATCGAAAGGATGCTATCGGAAAAGCGAACTAGTCGAGATCTGGATCAAAAACGAACGAACCACCTCCATAACGGTTTATGCCCCCTCAAGTATAGATAAATTGGCCGTGAAAGGCTGGAAAACTGCGTTTGCATGGAGGTTTATCCCCGAAGCTTGGCCTTCTGTTATGGTATCACCAGGTGAAAAAGCAGCGTTCATGAGGTGGAACTCCACGGAACGAGGTATCTTTCGGGTCAAGGTGCCGCATGTAGCTCCTCCGATTGGCAAAGAGGTAACCCTCTTTTTCAGTGTGATATAACCTTTCCTTCCTATTTTTAGGGCAGGAGCTTTCGTGTAGTTCTCTCAACTGCCCGCAATTACGGGAACAAGCTACACGCCCCCATACAAGTATTGCGGATACCCTCCCCTCATAATAACGGTAAGCATAAATCTGAGTCTTCTTAGTCGCATCTTGTTCAGGAGAACTATGTCCTACATTATCATATTCGTATGGGTACAGAGATTCAGTAATAATTACTGTGGTCTTCCCCTCCTCTTGGGAGATTTTCCTCAAGTTTCTCCGTGCTTGTGCATTCCACTGAAAACTTCTCCGTTGTTTCGTTACCCGTCTTACAGGCCTTCATGGTGTTTTTGTCAGAATATGAACTTTTTAAATCGTACTTTTACAATTTTCAAGAGTGCTTAACCCTGTATCTGGGTTCACAGTTGTTTTAGTGAAAAGCGTTGCATAAAAAGAATCCCTATGAGCGTCATTGGGATTGTAACTCCTTTAGACCAGTTCGTGTATCGTTTTTCCATTTGTTTCACGCTTCCACGATCTCAAAGCGAAGATACAATAGATCCTCTATGATTGGGAATCCCACCCGATATTTGCCTTGACCAACCCAGTCCTTCTCATGTGTTAGTTGCTGCCACCACCATATGATTTTCTCGCCTGATCTAATTGGAATCACTACTTGAGCAGCAACAGGTGAGAAAATGGCCTTCCAGCCAGTGATCGTTTTTTCCTCTATCACCCATGGGGCAGAATTCGGCAATTCGATCTTAACGGTTCGTTCGTTTTTCAGCCAGAATGTGATATTTTCGCCCTTGGTATAGCGTGTTTTCTCGATCCCGACCGTGATCCCATTTCTAGTAATAGTCCTCGATTTCGAATCTGCACGTGCAAGCTTGAAGTATCCAACAACCCCCGTTCCAACTAACGTGATCAGCGCACCAGCCAGTATCTTTTGTCGCGTCTTCATTTAAAACTCACTAATATAGGGGAAGGGGTGAAATTTAAATTTTATCCGAACTCTCGAACTGACAAGAATTTGCGGGGGATGTGACTGAGATTAAGCAAAGAAGTGAGTATCACACTAGAAAATTTTTTTCACTGCGGTCGTTTCATAGGGTAAGGATTGCATTTTTGATTTACCCATATATTGCATTACGGTCTCGCATTCTCTCCTAGGCTACCATTCTTCTCATTCTGTTAATACCTCTGAGAATTCATCGAACACTTCCCCTTTTTCCTCCTTTAGAAAACCATTGACAAAAAGTTGGGGCAGCACGAAGAAGACAGATTTAACTAAAGCATAACCGTTACTCATAAGTAAGTTAATATTTGAAAACAAAGAGCCTACCAGAAAATATGCTGTAAGTGTAAGTGCAATCGCTTGAACAGTGTTATTACAACAACATACACGAGTGTTATTAGAGTGCTAACCGATCAAGTGGGATTTTATCCCACAAACCGATTACGTGTCAAATCATTGGGTTACTGTAATAACAATGATACTACTTGAAAAAAGCTTTAGATACTATGGTAACAATTTCAAATTATAGTGGAGCTGTAATTGAATGAAAAAGCATTTTCCGATTTACCAGGTGGACGCCTTCACGAGTACCCCCTTTACTGGTAACCCGGCCGCTGTGTGTCTGTTATCTCCGAGTTCCGAGTACGAAGATCGAGTTTTCCAATCGATTGCCGCCGAAATGAACCTCTCAGAGACAGCGTTTTCCACACCCACAGAAAAAAAGCCATTGAAATCGGCAAAAAAATTTTCGTTGCGATGGTTTACGCCGAAAACAGAGGTATCGCTGTGTGGTCACGCCACCCTTGCCACTGCTGCCGTGCTGTTTTACGATATCGGAGTTGTAACGGAAACAATCGCGTTCGATACACTAAGTAGGACAGTCAGTGCGAACAGGGCGAAGTCTGGTGTCCTCCTAGATTTCCCACGGGACGACCCACTGCCCATCGATCCTTCCGAGAGTCTGCTTGAAGCGCTAAGCGTGAACGAGTACAAGGAGGCGCTGTACGCTGAACGGACAAAGAAGCTCCTGGTGCATCTCCTGAATGAGAAGGATCTGATCAACCTCACACCTGATTTCGAGTCTTTGAAATCCGCAGAGGTACAACGAGAGGTGAGTGGTGTTATTGTGACCTCTACGAGCCATCAATACGATTTTGTCTCTCGGTACTTCGCTCCATGGGTCGGTATCAACGAGGATCCCGTCACTGGATCGGCACATACTGTGTTGACACCGTACTGGTCGGAGAAACTGGGAAAACAGGAAATGTATGCGTACCAGGCCTCTTCACGTGGTGGAGAGCTTACGGTACGGTTAAAGGATGAGCGGGTGGATATTATCGGTGATGCAGTTATCGTGATGAAAGGAGAGCTGTATCTGGAGTAAGAACTCCTCCCCCTAATCCACGTATATCCTCACGTAAGATCCCATTTATGGAAAGAGAGAACCTATCTATGGAAGTGTACTTGATGGCTGTTGCGTGCAGAATGGGTCAAAGAAAAAGAGAAACGAATTCTTTGTGATGAGATCTCTCAATGAGACAGAAAAAGATCCCAGATTTACACATAAGGTGTTTTATTGATGCCTGTAAAAACGCATAAACAAGTAAATCATCTTTAGATACCATATTGGGGATGTTCTAATTTATATTGCTGGAAAAATATCGAAAGCACATTCCTCACACCCAAAATTTTTTCATACATGCCCCTTGTTGGACTGCCGGATTCCAAGCTACGGCTATAAAAAACCGGAAAAGTCAAGAAATCTTTTGCTACTCAATATCAGCTGGATCAGCTCACGATACCAGTAGTAAGTGGGGCCTAATTTGGATCCATCTTTACTTCCTCAAAGACATAATTTGTCAAAAATCCCATGGATAAGCCTATCAGCTCACTTCTCTTATATTTAAATTCTATGTAGGCTAATATTTTCTGCTGTGGAAGCTGGTGTTGTTGTTGAATGCTGAAACTGAAAATGTCGAGATTAGACCGTTTACTGCTGCACATTTAGATGAACAACTTAAGTTGGATGTTACTAAGGCGAAAGTAACAGTTTCACCCATTCTTGAAGAAGGCATGAGAAGAAAGAATGAATTTTGGAAGGAGGTAACGCAGGAAGAGGAGTTCCTCGGTTTTATGGCTCATTATAGGGGTGAGCCTGCCGGCTTTATTAACTTATTGCGTGCATCGCTTATACGCTATTTATTCGCAGAATTCAAAAGAAGTGACGCTCTTCATGTGGAAAACAAGTGTCTTTACGTTCCGCCTCCATATGTAGAAGAACATCCCCAAGAATCGAAGAAGATATATGATGCATTACTCTCAGCAGCGACTAAATATGCCAAGGAAAATGGCTTCATTGGGATAAGCGGTATAGCATGGCAAGACGGAGTTTATCGTCCAGATAGATCCACTTATGAACGACACGGGTTCAAAGTTGTGCATGAATTTCCTGAATTCAAAATATATGCAGTCGCATCATATCCTGTCAAGCAACTTAATGTGCGATATCCGAAGGTAAGGAAAGATCTAGCGCGTGTTATCACGTTTGGCCTTCCATCATGCCCGTTCTCCTTAGCAGCGAAAGCCATTGCAGAAAAAGTCTGCCACACCTTACCTAATGTTGAATATGAGTATATTGATGTTTGGAAAAACCCCAAAAGAGCCCTAGAACTAGGATTTCCAGGTACAGGCCCGCTCACCATTATCGATGGGGAATTCCTATACTGGGCTGCAAATGTAACACATCAAACATTAAGGCAAAAAATCGTTCAGCACTTGAAAGATAAAGGATTATGGTGACGTTTCACGAATAAATCCCTGACGATGAAGAATTTCTAAGGTGAAACACGTGACCAAAAAATTTCGAGATAGATTAATGCAGCTCCTAAAGTTGTAACCTTTGACGATGCCATCCTACCTCCTTATGGAGTGAGGTTGAACCTAAAGAAGCGAAAACGGAGACGCATATTACTCCCCATGTCACAATTAGACCTCCTTTGATCTTGAGCCCCAAGGATACGGTGATGAAAGCGATTTGGTAATTGCTTTAGCTAGGCAGAGAGGGCTTGGTGTTCTTCATCGTAATTGAGTCTTGAAAGGGAGGTTTTGAGAAAACAAATGAATGAACTATTTCTCAACAATTTCTTTCAGAGTTTTAGCAGATTTAATATTGTTTTTCAAATCAGCAAGATTAGGAATCATTCCATCCCACCCGGATTTTTCAATATAGTTCTTGAAATGCTCGTAAAGATTCTCAGCTTTGTATTTTGAGACTTTTGTAGGAGTGTCAAAACCCACATTATGATAGAGCCGAGCTAGTTTTGATTTTACATATCCTATTCGAGTTATATCTGATAGTTCTACAAGTTCAAGGATATCTTTCTCTGGTATACCCAACTGCTGAGAGAGTTCTTTTCTCTGCTGGATTGTTTTACCAGCATCTAACATCTGTTCAACATTTTTTATTCCAATACTTGCAAGTTTTCCTACCGTTTCCATGTTAACATTATAAAATTCTTTCAAAGGGAAAGCTCTTCTTGTTTTCTTAGTTCGTTCTTCTCTTAATTTTGCTACATAGGATAACATGTCCTTATTTTCTACAAATTCGTAATAATTCATCAAAACATACAGTGGTCCCTTTGCAGATTTCTTTTGTTTTTTTTCTATTTCATACACATAAGAGTCTATATCTTCTTTTGTTGCTAGATCAATTTTCTTTTCGATAAACTCAATGAACCGATTTACAGATGAAACATTTCTGTCAATAACATTAGCTTTCTTACCTTTCTTCTTTAAATGTTTTCTAAAGGCTTCTTCATTCATTTAACTCACTATGTTCATAATTTGCATTTCTTGTACAGTCTTTTCAACATTCTCTTTTAGAGATATAAAGCTGAATACTAATAGGAAAAAATAATTAACGTTTCAATCGAATTGAAAATATGGTGACTAGGACTTGCGCTTCCATAGTAAAGTGATACTTTAACACTATATTTTAACTCTCTGAAAACGTATGACTAACTCTAACCTCTTATCCTTAAGTATCTTCGTGAAGGAGTATTATTTTAGCATGTGTTGAATTGAGGAATGTGGAGGAAATGCAAACGGAAGATGATAGGCTCCCTGAAGAGACGTCTTCAAACAAGAGTGGTGTACCCTCGAAACAGTTCTTGACTGAAAAGACGAAGCTTCCAGTAAAACGGACGAGAGGCAAAACGATTAAAGAACGCTTAACAGAAAACGCTTATAAGAGGATCCTTCCTGCACGGTATCTCCTAAAAAATAAGCAAGGAAACGTGATCGAGACGCCAAAGGAACTGTTTAAGCGTGTTGCGAAAAACATTGCCCAACCTGAAAAAAAGTATGATCGCTTTGAGTATGGGGAGGCAGTCGACACCTTTTATGAACTGATGACAAGGCTTGAATTCATGCCAAATTCTCCAACCTTGATGAATGCGGGTGCAGAACTTCAGCAATTAAGCGCGTGTTTTGTTATTCACCCTCAAGATGATCTCGATTCAATCTTTAACGCCGTACACAACGCTGCGAAAATCTTTCAAAGCGGCGGTGGCGTTGGGTACCCCTTCCACCTGCTTCGACCCAAGGGGGATCCCGTGAAAAGTACTGGGGGGATTGCCTCTGGCCCTCTCACGTTCATGAAGGTATTTGATCAAATGTGTGCGACCATAAAACAGGGGGGAAAACGAAGAGGGGCACAAATGGGAGTCATGAGAGTGGATCATCCAGATATTCTACGATTTATGGTTGCAAAACGAACGGAAGGGGAACTCTCGAATTTCAACATTTCTGTGGGACTTACTGAAGATTTCATGAAGGCCGTAAAGCAAAATACGAAGTACGAACTTATTAATCCTCGCACGGGAGAGCCACATCAAGTCACTCGACAAACAGCGGAATTTTATAATCGCGGTGAGGAGTGGTTCCCTTCGAATCAAGGGAATCGTATGGGAAAGAAGGAAAATTTCTGGAGGGCCTATGCAGGTGAAGTGAAAGGAGTAGACGAGTACGAGATCCATCTAGAAGTTGGCGAGGAAATGCAACTTCCAGCGAGGTTCATTTGGAAGGTTTTGATCGACTCCGCATGGAAGAACGGGGAGCCAGGCATATTCATGTATGATCGAGCCAGTGACATGCATAGTTTTGATGTGGCAAAATACCCTGATCACAACATTGAATCTACCAATCCGTGCGGTGAGGAACCACTTGAAAACTATGAGGCGTGTAATCTTGGCCATATTAATCTTTCTCTCTTGGTAAAAGATCAGGGGGAGGGCGAGGGACTACGATTTCAGAAGTGGAAGCAGGACCATCCGGAGTATGACTATGACTCGCAAGAAGGTTTGCAAGATGCAATGAAACAGTATCTCCGATCGGCTGTACGCATGGAGAAGCTGAAAAACCTTGTGAAAACAGGGGTAATATTTTTAGATAACGTAGTGACCATGAGTAATTTTCCTCTATCAGAAATCGAAGAAAAAGTGGCGAGTACGAGGAAGATCGGCCTTGGGTTGATGGGATTTGCTCAGATGCTTATTCAATTGGGCATGCAGTATGGCTCACGGCAAAGCATAGCGTTCGCGAGGGAACTTCAAAGAACAATAGTCCGATATTCTGTTGAAGCATCGCACGAGCTAGCAAAAGAGAGAGGTACGTTTCCTGAGTGGGAAAAGAGTAAATGGGCCGATCCACAAGCATACCCGCACTGGTTCAGGAAACACACGGGGGGGATGGATCCCCACAATTGGGCAGAAGGGTTCCCGATGAGGAATCATAAAACCACAACTATTGCCCCCACGGGCACAACCTCGATGATTGCGCATACGTCTGGAGGATGTGAACCCATCTACTCAGTCGCCTACTTCAAGAACGTGGGTGAAGATATCCAAGGAGAAGAGATGCTTGTGGAGTTTGATGATTACTTCCTCCGCGTCCTTAAAGCAAACGGCATTGATGCAGAAAGCGTGAAGCAAAAAGCAGTAACGATCATGCAGCAGAATGAATGGGAAGGATTAGAGTCTTTACCCGATGACTTAGTTCCGAAAGACGTGAAAAACTTGTTCATCACTGCCACAGAGGTTCCACCTGAAGCACATGTGCGGATCCAAGCGGCGTTTCAAGAGTTTAACCATGCGGGCATTTCTAAAACCTGTAATTTCCCGCACGATGCGACCCGAGATGACGTGGAAAAAGCGTATATGCTTGGATATGAACTTGGAGTAAAGGGACTTACCATTTATAGGACGGGATCGAGACAGGAAGAAGTCCTTACAACCAAGCAGGGGAGAACCATTGAGGATACAAAGGACTTGATTAGAAACCTCATTGAAGAATTTGGATCTGTGGACGCCTTCCTACACTCGGACGCATTTAAAGAGGCTGCAAACCTTGAGAGGACCATAACCTTTCAACCAAAAGCCGAGGAAGGAGGGCAAACAACAGCAAGGGAAACCTGTCCCGAGTGTGGAACCCCACTTGAATATAGCGAAGGCTGTATTAAATGTCCCGAGTGTGGGTTCACTCTGTGTGAAATCTAAGGTTATATAAAGAATAAAAGAAACTAGTAATAGGGCTGACAATGGGAGACGTCTATGTATATACAGGCACAGGAGCAGGAAAGACCACAAATGCGTTAGGATTAGCGTTGAGAACGGTGGGGTGGGACAAAAAATCAGTCATCATTCAATTTTTGACTGGTAGAAAAGACATCGGCGAATATCGTATCAGAGACAAACTGAAACCATACTATGAAATTCATCAATTTGGTAGAGAAGAGTTTATTGACCCTGAAAATCCCACGGAGCGAGATAGAGAGCTTGCAAAAGAGGGCCTACACTTTGCGCAGGAGAAGTTAGAAGAAGCGCCGGATTTGTTAGTCTTAGATGAAATCAACTACGCGGTGGCATGGAACCTTCTCGATGTAGAAGAGGTGTTACATCTCCTTGAGCGTATACCAGACAATACGACGGTTGTTCTTACTGGCCGATACGCCCCTGAAAAGCTTATTGAACGAGCAGAATTCGTTAATGAAGTGAAAGAGATAAAAAGCTCAGAAGAAATGCCTTACGAGAAAGGCATTCAATATTAGATCGGCCTCTGTAAAAAGCTATGCTTTCTTCCATGCTAATTACTCACGAACCTCCTACCCTTTACAAGAAACTCAGAAAAAGTTTTAATTTTGAGAAGTGTTCAAAATTATAAACCGAGTTTTATCTGTATGATGAGGTAAAGAAAATGCGTAAATTATTGGACAAACTGTGGTTTGGAAAACAAGATAACGACGTTAGCCCAGGAAAGAAGAGCTTGAAACGATATAAACTCTTTGTTGTTATTATGACCTTATTCCTAGCTATTACGAAAATCTTACCCATCCTTGGGGTGACACTCGCTAATATCGAGTTGATCATTCCCTCTCTAGTTGTTGTTGGTGCTCTTTCTCTTCACTTTGGTAAAAGTGAGGCATGGACGCGTTTTAGTCAAGGCTTTGGTATCTTCACCCTCCTCCCGATTATCCTGTTGGATCTACTCTTCTGGGGACTACAAGCCATTTACCTGTTTACTTGGACGGGGTTTCTTGCCTGTTGGGTGCTTGCCACACGTTTTGACCTTTCCATGTTCGATAAAACTGCGACGTTAGTGGGTAAAGCATCGTTAATAGCTGTCTTATCGATTCTCTTCTTCGATGTTTACACTGCCTTCGGATTTTGGTGGATCTTCTATCCACACACTCGTACGACCCTGATTATGACTTACCTGGCACAACTCCCGTTTACCCTCTATCATCTCCTCTCCGCTCTGTTTGTGCCACCGATGGTCGTGCTAGGTCAAAGAATGACGCGGGTTAAAGTGCCAGTAGCACAGCAAACGAGCAGGTAAAAGTTACATGCTTCGTTCCTTGAGATATAGTAATTTGGTAGAGCTAACCTCATGTACAATTGGTTAATTCCCTTGAAGAAGCACTTGTCTCAATGAGAGGAGGATAGAATAGAAAGAGGATGCAAATGATGAGAGGGAGCGAGAAGTTTCAATACCTGATTCTCATGAAAAAAGGCAGCGGCATTCCTTTGTATATCTACTCGCCTTCTGAAGGGGAAAACCCAAACCCTGAACTTGTATCTGGACTCATTACTGCTCTTCGGGGGTTTGCTGAGAACTTAGGGTACCAGTTGACTTCGGCTGACTTCCGTGATAAAAAGCTTTCCCTCGTCACGAAAAAAGATATCTGCGGTTTTTTGATAGCAGACAAAGTAACGCCAGGATTAAATGACATGCTAGAGGAAATTGTAAGGCTATTTTTGAAGCTCTATGGGCCATTCCCCAAGGCGTTCGAAAATGGATCTACCAGCAAATTCACGGGCTTTACCGAGGTGCTACCCTACGTCGTAAAAAGGTATGCAACACAACAAGAAAACGATCGAAAAAAACTAAAGAGGGAGAACAATGAAGAAAAAGAGAATGAAGGGAAAGGATGGTTTAGTTTGGACTTGCCTTCGAGCGAGGAGCGATGAAGCATGATTTTCGGGCATACTTCCTTGGGGGAGACTCTCCTTTGGTTAGAGGATACAATAATGGAGAAGGTCCCTACAAATGCAAGAAACTATCGCAACATGGAGAGACTGTACTATATTAGATGTACACTCCATCAAGCTACTTTTTGGATAAGAGTGCTCTGTGACTGGCTTTATAAAAGATTCGGCAGAAGCTCCACGGTTCTACCGTGGAGGTGAATACCGTACAGTATGTCCTCTTGGATAAAAGGTGTGCCTTGTAAAGCGAAGGAGCGTGAAAAGTGAGAAGATCACAAACGAACCTTTACCCCTCGTTCCTTAAGCACACCCACAGTTTTATCATCCTGGCTCACCTTCGTGTTCTTAAGGTTCACACTTTCCAGGTGTTCCAAGTCGTGTAATGGGGAAATATCAACGATTGGTGTCGCTTCGAGGTCAAGCTCTTGAAGTTTAGAGAGATCTTTCAACGGCGTAAGATCGGAGACCTCCGTCCCTTCAATATCAAGGTGTTGCAGGTTTTTCAGCCCCTTTAGGGGGGTAATGTCTGAAATATCCGTCTTTTCCAGAATGAGGCGCTCCAAATTGTGAAGGTCTTGTAAGGGTGAAATATCGCTCACTTTAGCGTTTCGAAGTGAAAGTTTCTTTAAATGTCGAAGATCTCGGAGGGGAGAGAGATCCTTCACCTTCGAAAAGTCGAAATTGAGGTCTTCTAAGTTTTCTAAGTGTCTCAATGGAGAGAGATCAGAAAGTTCTTTTTGTCCTAGCTCCAATTCTATGATGCTGTTATTTTTCGCTGTAAATCCGGGAACCTCTCCAACTTCTTTTTCAAGCTCTTTTAGCGCTTTATATTCCGACTCAAGGATCTCTAAACCAGAATATTTTCTCGTCTTAGACATCGTTACCTCCTAATAGTATTAGGTTTAGACCTTTTAAGTTTGGTGGCGAGAAGTCCCCTCGTTTTGTTCATCAGTAGGGACGGAGCGGCCTATGTTGCTAATGGAAAGAAAAAGATTCGGTGTTGAAACTACCTAAGATGCTTCCTTTGGCACCAAGAATAAGTCGAAGATCGGGTTCCCTCCTGAGTGAGTTAGTTGTTATTTTGAGTTCGCTGTTATCGCAATAGATTTAAACGTTTAGCTTCTCCCTTAAGTCGATCCCGCATGTCTGGGTCAGCGATAGAAATAAGATCCTTCGCCCGTTCCGCAGTACTTTTTCCCTTTAAATTCACACACCCATACTCCGTTACCACGTAATTAACCCACGTTCTCGGGACTGTCACAACTGCACCAAGTTCTAAGGTCGGCACGATATTGGATTTAAGTTTCCCATCACGTCCTTCTTGCGTAGAGTGGAGGCAAGTGAAGGCTTTCCCTCCTTTAGAGAGATACGCTCCCATGGTAAAGTCGAGTTGCCCCCCAGTCCCGCTAATTTGCCGGCAACCGAAGGATTCCGAACATACTTGACCGGTCAGATCGATCTGTATTGCACAGTTAATTGCTATCTGATTGTCATTCTTGGCGATCGTATACGGATCATTGACGTAATCAGTTGGGTAGCTGGCTAGAAGCGGATTGTGATCCACATACGCATATAGATCCCTCGTTCCCAAGGTGAACGTCAACGCTGCCTGTCCTTGATCAATGTGCTTTTCCCGTCCCGTAACTAGGCCTTCCTCTATTAAACGGACCATACTATCACCGACCATCTCCGAGTGTATGCCAAGGTCTTGTAAGTCCGACTCCAGCAGTAACTCTCCTATCACGTTAGGGAGGCCTCCGATACCAAGTTGAATGCAGGAGCCATCTTCAATTTGCTTGACGATGTGATGTGCGATGGCTTCATCTTCGCGGGTAGGTTTTCGGGGGGGAACGGTAGGCACGGGATACTTCTCATTTTTCACGATATCATCTACCTCGGAGAGGTGGACGACGTGATCAAAGCCTCCTGGGATCCATGGCATCGTTTCGTTGACCTCTACCACCACGGTATCGGCGACCTCCGCTACAGCTTTCGTGTACATTGCAGAAGCTCCGAAGTTGAAGTGTCCGGTCTCCTGACTCATCGGTGTAGTCGCAATCAATGCAATGTTGGGTCGATCTCGTCCTTTTAAGAACTTCCTAAAGATCTTTGGAGCATCGCTAAGCGTGTAGGGGATGTGTTTCACAACTCCTTCGTCAGCGTAAGGCCTCGTAGTGTGAGAGAGAAACCAGCTGTCTACTGCGAAATGTTCCCTACTCTGATCTGCCTGTAAGACAGCGGGTTCTTTCAGCAGGAGAGAGGATCGAATCTGGACGCTTTCAAGTCCATGGACTCTTTCAGCCAAGTAATCATCTATCAAGAAGGGAGCCGAAAGTATCGGGCCGTATTCGACTGTATCACCCGAGCTCACGAGGTTCGCCGCATCATCAGGGCCAATACGCTTTGCCTCATATTCGTCCTCGTACTTCATTTTGGCACCCTTCAGAAGATGGGATTTTCAAACAAAGGGAAGCTTATACTGTACCTATTCGGCTTATAAAAACGATTCAGCAGTGACTACATCCTTTCTCTTTTCTCGTATGGTGCGTTAAGTCTCTTTGCTTTTGCTATCAAAATGCTTATCGTAGTAGTTAAGCATTTTTTGCAGTAGTTTTACTCGTGTTTGCATGACTTCGAGCCGTGAGGCAAGAAGGTGCTCTCCTTCCTCTGTGATCTGGTACACGCGCCTATCTTTTTTAGCTGGTCGTTCGTCCCACGCGGACGTAAGCAATCCTTTCTTTTCCATTCGCCGTAAGATGGTGTAAATTGCCCCTGGTTTTGGTTTATAGGGAATGGGAAGGCTGATAATCTCTTTTTTGACACCGTAACCGTGTAGTGGCTCTTTATGGATGATCCAAAGGATTAAGGTTTCAACGAACCCTCGACCGGGAGAGTGGGTTGGATGTCGGGGACGATGATACGCATGGTTTTCGTCACACATCCCTAACCCTTACGCTACTGATCTTTCAAGCCGTTTCGCTGCAATAAACAGGAACACAATTGTGTATATTGCTAGGCCACCTATACAACCGAGAAAGAGTTGCATGCTTCCTTGGCCAAGCACAATGTACTTTAGCGAGAGCACAGAATAGGTTAAGGGCAAGAGATACGCGATCGGTTGTAGGAAACTTGGGAGGCTGCTAATGGGCAGGAACAGTCCAGAAATAAACATCATGGGGATGCGGATGATGTTGAGGGGTGTCATTGCATCATGCACATGGTGGGAACCTGCGGAGAGAGTCATGCCTAGCCCACCCGCGGCAAGCGCTGCAAACGCAATGCTAGGAACGAGTAAAACTAACCTTGCAGAAACGCCTTGTAAGAAGAGGGTAAGAATGCCGATGGGAAGGATAGCAATTGTAAACCCGAAAAAGAAGCTTGCGATGGTTTTCCCCAGTACAAGCGTCAGAGGCGTCACTGGCATGGCAAATTGCGTATCAAATGTTTGCTTCGTACGTTCCAATGCGATAGTGGTCACCCCAATAGACGACCCTCCAAAGAACGAGGAAAGTGCCGCTAACCCGGGAAGGGCTTCGGAGAGGGACAGACCTCGTCCTATCCAAAAGGTCAAAAACATCATGCCCGGGAAGAGTAAGCCCATCACCAGAGAGGGGGGAGACAAGTAGTAAATCTTGGAATCCTTCCAGGCGATTCGAGCCGCTTTTCGGAGTTTCGTAACTATGTTTCCACTCACTGCCTCAACCTCCTGTCATTTGCATCTTCTTTTTCCGTGACTGCCCAATGCGCTCCATCCTCTCCAGGTCTAAAGAGGAAAACCCTGTTAACTTTACGAACGCATCTTCTAACGTGGGGGAAAGCGTTTGAATGTACACGATCTCGAGCCCTTCCTCCTTCGCAAATTGACACACATCTTTCACGGCGGTAGAAGTGTTATGTGTATACAGCCGGAGTTTATCCCCTCGCTTTTCTGTTTTCACCACGGTTGGTACGTGACTAACCTTTTCCTCGATTGCTGCAGAATGGATGTCAAACGATACTTCCACCACCTTTTCTTGGTTATTCGTAGCTTTCAACTCTTCGGGTGGCGCGATGGCAACTAGCTTACCCTTTTTGATGATCCCAATTCGATCGCAGAGCGTATCAGCTTCCTCAATGTAGTGCGTTGTCAAAAAGATAGTCGTACCTTCTTCGTTCAAGCGGCGGAGGACCCCTCGGATCATGCGTGCACTTTGCACGTCAAGTCCTACCGTTGGTTCATCCAAGAATAACAGCGGTGGTTCGTGAATGAGGGCTATCGCGATGGTTACTCGTTTTCGTAGGCCCTTTGAAAAATGTTCCACCTTCTCATGTCGGCGATCATAAATGCCAAGTAATTTAAGCAGATTTTCTGCTTGCATTTCACGTTCACTCTTAGAGAGTTCATGCAAGCTCCCAGCAAACATAAGATTGTTCCACGCGCTCATTTCAAGGTACGGAGAAGCCGACTCAGAAATGACACCTATCTGCCGTTTTACGCCTACCGGATTGGTCGTCACGTCTGTTCCCATTACCCGTAGATTGCCGCTTGTTGGTTTTAACAGTCCCGTGAGGGTGCGAATGGTCGTGGTTTTTCCCGCTCCATTCGGCCCAAGCAACCCGAAGAACTCCCCTTGTTGCACCTTGAAACTGATCTGGTCTACGGCAAGGAAATCATCGTAGTACTTGGTAAGCTTGTCAACGCTGATCGCATCCATGTTTCCCACCTCGAGATGATAACTTTGTTACCCATATAACTGTTATGAATATAACGTTTATCCATATATCTTGATCGCTCCCAAGAGATCCCAAAACACGTCAGGCGTTTATTCCCCCAACGCTCCTAGCTAAGAACTCCAGGCGTTAAAATTTCCAGCAAGGCGTAAAATTTTCAGTAACAAGTTAGAAACAGCTGCTTTTATTACTTTTTTGTTCAGAAACAGACGTTACCCATGGAAAGACGAGAAACGATACACCAAGGTGTGTTCCTCGGATATGACCGCTTTGAGATCATACGGTATCATGCATAATGTCAGAAAAATAAAAAAGAAAAGGGAAAAAAGTTAAGATTTCCGCACTTTCAGCATGTAGACGGCAACTGCAAGGATCAAGATAGCCCCAATACCAATCCACTGCCACATAGGTAGCCCCAATAATTCTCGGGAGAAGAATCCAGGTTCACCTGTGTCAGGAGTTGTAGGTTCTGTTGGACTGCTAACACCAGAAATGCTGAAGAGATAATCCCCGGTATCCCCAGTAGGATTAGCGAAGAGGCACTGACGTCACTGATTCACCGGATTCTAATTCATGAGAATGAGTCCAATACCCGTCTTCAACATCAAATTCAATCCGAGTGATATTATAGTCATAAGAACCAGAGGGTACTCCATCTGGACTGCAGACTCTAAGATAAAACGTGCCACCAGGATAGAAATTATTGGGGTAATATTCTAGAATTAAGGGGTTTCCGGATGAAATTTGTCCACCGTCTAAGACTGAAGGATTACCAAAACCATCGTCTTCGACCACTTGACCAACTAACTCATTGGGTCCAGTCAATCATACAACGAATTTATCACCAGAGAGCCCCTCAAAGGAATAATAGTCATTAATATCTGTTCCTCCGATAGTATCACTTCCGGTTACATTTCCTCCCGCAGAAAGAGGTAGAGGGGTAGCATCAGCCATTTCACCATCAGGGTCAATTTTAGCTAAGGTAATGTTCAAATCGTATACTGCTGGGTCATAACTGCCTTGGTTATGTACTCGAGCATAATATGTCTCAGTATTGATTCCTCGATGTTGATAAACAATGGACCACGGACTAGTAGTATTAGAGGCAAGTTCTACTTCATCCTGATTGTAAAGATAAAGCTCCACATCGGTCGGCGAGCTGACACCACTAAGTCCGATTTGATAACCGGAAGGGACTTCAAATTGGTAGTAGTCATCCACATCAACACTAGAGAGTTGAGAACTAATAACCGTTGAAGGGGTTACATATTGAGCGGAAGTGAAATTATCGTTACCATCATACGCACTTGTATAAATATACCACGAATACGAGGACGGGCCAGTATAAGAGCCATAGGCATACGCGGCTGGAGCTTCGTATAATCTGAAATAATAATCTCCACTATAACTAGCTGTATAAGTTATTGTGATATTAAAACTACTATCGTACGTCAATAGATGTCCAGAATCGTCATAGAGATAACCATCAAGCCAAGGATTACCTATTGGATCAGTATTATTGAAAGCGATTTCAATGGTATACCCTTGTTTGGTATTAATTTTGAACCAATCATTGACATCCGCTTCACCACTAAGATCGCCTGATTTATGGCTAGTATCATTGCTCCCCCAATACGTATAAGAAGGTGCGGTAGCCATTTGATCATTAGGTACTTCAAATGTCCGAGTATATGAAATAGTGTAAGCTGACGCGACATCAGGTTGGTTTACATCTAATGCAGCATTCCATATTCGAAGATAGATCTTGTTCTGCGTTCCTGAACTAACCTCACTAGTGTAATATTCTCCACAATAATAGTTAATGGTCAAAGTTGTACCGACATTATCATATTTGCTATACTGATCATTTATTGGACTACTCGTTCCAGCATAGAGGTAAGCGTCATAGAAGGGTGAATCTAATGGATCATCGATAGTGATGGTAATAGTGATATGTTCTCCACTATCTACCATGAGATAGAAGTAATCGTTGACATCACTTTCACTCATACTACCCGTTCCATTGTATAAAAGCCCCGCATCGTCATAATGGTTATTGGTATCCGCATTGTAATCCCGGATGTATCCGCTGTAAGAGTGTGCTTGATCGTCCATATTTCTAAAACGAATATAATAATAGCCTGAATAGAAAGTGGTGAGCTTATAGTCAATATCTAGCTCGTTACCCATGGTGTCATAGGCGAGTGAGACATGGTTTTCATCGTAGAGATACAAATCAACATAATAACTGCCAGATGTTGTCACTTCGAAATCCAGTTGAACCCTTTGCCCTGAATAGAAATAGACTTGATAGAAATCATTTTTATCGGTAGAATCAAGACCACCACTCAGATAAGTTGGAGAACCATAAGTCGGTCTCGTTTTATAATCTGCACTTCGATAGCAACCATTAAGATCCGAAACATAATGGGCATAGGCATATTCATAGCCTGTTCCCGAAACACAATAAATCATGATGTACAGATCCCCATATTCATCATCTTTAGGCACCTCCACATCATTAGTCTCGTATTGGGCACTCGTGGTTGATTTGTAGTCATAGCTACTTGTAGAAGGGAGAGCATCAAATTTGACATAAACATCAAGGTTTTGGCTGGCAGGATTGGTTTCGAAGCCTTGAATCTTGTATTTAGCACTATTGAAGGGGACATCTTCTAAGACGTAGTAATGTTTTTCTCCAGCGGAAATGGCTCCACCATATTTCCAAGTGCCATTGCTAAGTGCGGTAGGTGGAACTGCAGTTACACCGTAATCTTGTTCAGCAAATGATTTTTCATTCGCTGTAATTTCGGAAGAATCAATGTCCGTTGGTTGTTCCACAGGCATTGCTTTACCAGTATCGTTTTCTTCCCAATCAAAAGCTAAAGCTTGTACAGGTGAGACTATTGCAAAGCTCAAAATGAGTATAAGGAGACTTATTTTCGACTTTAAATTCCTTTTTTTCCTCCTGAGCTATTTCACCAATCTATATCCGGAATTACTATATAATATATAATATATAAAATATGTTATTACATCAGAAAGGCACGTGGGACAGCTCATGTTACCAAGGATGTCCACGTAGAATCACAAGATCCAATCGCCTTTTTCCTCCTTTTCCTCAAAAATGGGAAACAGATCGCTTTTTTTACCAGAAAGCACATATATCTCGTTTTTTTCTAGGTTATACAACCCAACGCGAAAGTCTTTAAAGAGTTTTCCATACGCTTTCAAGTGTTTACGGTTAACGTCAGTGTCTAAAGCGATCAACACTGTGACCGAATTGACGTAGTGAAAGGTCTCGTCAGTTTGGGGGGGTCGTCTCTGCTCTTCCTTTGTCCATGAATCTTCATACCTTCGTAGTTGACGTAACACCTTCCCGATATCCTCAAACCTGGTTTTGAACTCGTAAAGATAGTCGTTGTACTTTCCTCGTACCACCAAATCAATGTAATATCGCGAACAAGGAGCTTCCGTTTTATAGATTAAGTCTCTCCCCCGGGGAAGCATGGATTCTAATTGTTCGATCCATTTTACGATCATTGTGGCATGCTCGCTATCTTTAACCTTGGCCAACTCATCCCCCTATCCAGTAAGGTTAACAATACCTAATGTCGTAACAATTCTTTTTAAAATGTAGGGGCCTCGTTCAATCCTAGTTGTGGAGGACGAAGCGGAGAAAAAGTAATAACGCCTATTCAAAGAAAAAGGAAAGGTACGGTGTTAATCACTGTAAGGAAGTATAAAATGACCAGAACAAAAAACATGAAAGGAATTTACGTGGAAGAAGCAGTTATATCCTGACTTTCACGCCTCTCTGTTTAAGCCCTTGTAGGATTTCATCTTCCTTCGAGATCGGTGTTTCCCTGAGGGTAATCCGCTCAAGATCTTGCAATCCTTTCAATGGTGAGAGGACCGAAATGGATGTCCCTTCAAGGTCAATCCGCTGGAGTGCTGTCAATTCTTGCAAGGGAGAAAAGTCCGTGACAGCGGTATCTTCGAGGTCAAGGTATTCGAGGTTTTTCAAGTTTGTTAGGGAGGAAATATCAGTAGCCTTCGTCTTCTCAATGGTAAGTCTGCGTAGATTTTTTAGGTTCGTAAGGGGCGAAAGATCGGAGATAGGTACTTTCCGAGGGTCGAGGGATTGCAAGGTCGTTAAGTCTTCCAAAGGCGTCAAATCAGAAACGTCAGTGAACTCAAGGTCGATCTCTTCGAGTTATTCAAACTTCTGCAAGGCGAAAATATCCGCAATTTCCATAAGCGAAAAATCGAGTTGGATGACGCGATTATCTCGGTCATAAATTCTGGTTCATCACCAGTCTTCTCTTCAATCTCCTTTAGAGCGTCATATTCTAACTTAACTACGGCTATACCTTTATATTTTATCGTCTCGTTCATACCATTCCCTCTGGCTAGACTCCGCCGCGTATAAGTGGCGCGCCACACTTAGGACACGTAAGAGAGGAACACGGTTGTCCAGGCTGATGTTGAGTTTTGTAATCACAGTTTGGATTCGAACAAACGCAAACCCCAGGTGGCCCTTTACCCTGCCTTCCTCGTCCTCCCCTTCTTCCTTGGCCACGTCCTTGCCTTGACCTTGCATACTTCCTTGCCCTGGTCGTCCACCGCGAGTAGAACTCATTTTTCTCAAACTTATTCTCATTATCAACTCCTGTCCTTATAATTTTTTAGCTGCCCCTCCAGCTGGAAGGGGTTGTTGGAATGGATCTTGATGAACCACAACTAAACAAAGCTCTCAGAACAATAGAAACCCTATGGATCGAAAATATTAGTCTAGGTTACTGAGAAGAAGCAGTGCTGATTAAGCAAGAAAATCTTCAATTCCCATGTGATCCGTGGAAAGGAGGCTTCAAGACGGACGGATGGTTATTTTCACTTAAATTGCTAACCACTAATAACAAAAGATAGAAAGGGAAAACGTTAAATATGGTTCTAGTTCCTCATTAGACGGTGAACGGATTGCCTGAAAAAGGTCATCTTCTTAAATCGCTTGTGGTATTTTACTCGAGAACGGGAACTACGAAAAACGTCGGAAAGGCTATCGCAGAAAGTCTCAATAGCGATATTGAAGCGATCGTTGATATGAAAAAACGAAGTGGCGTGTTGGGTTGGATTAGAGCTGGAAAAGACGCGAAAAAACTTACGAACATCAAAGAAGTAACAAAAGATCCCGCACAGTACGAAGTTGTTGTGCTTGGTTCACCTACGTGGAATAATACCTTTGTGCCAGCCATTAGAACATATATTAATCAGTACAAGGACCGATTTAAAAAAGTGGCATGCTTCTGCACTCAAGATGGTAAAGAAACAGACACTTTAACAGATATGGAGGCTTTTTGCGGACAAAAGCCGTTAGCTACCTTGTCTCTGCGAAGGAAGCAGGAGGTGCAAAGTGGAAACTACCAAGAAAGGGTGAGGCAATTTGTAACACGAATATGTGAACGAGCAGGCTAGAAACGCAAATATATGAGCTGTTAACATGGTGGCGTGCACATATTCCTGTTCCTTTAAGGGACTTTCGTTTTTATATTTTCTTGGAGGCCCGAAGCTATTCCAGTAGTCATAAAAAAAGCATTTTCTCTCTCTTTTTCTATATCTTTTAGATACGAGTACTCTAGAAAATAGGTAAAAAACTTCTTAACTATTAACTAACAATTTTACCCCTCTCTCTACTTTGATTTCTATTGTTATTTTACGAATTAGCTATTTATCGAAATAAGGAATATTGTACCTTCCTCTAAGAAAAAGCAAAAATAAAAAATCTTGAGGTGTTCAAAATTCTGTAGTTCTAGCTCCACTGGTTTCGTTTAGCCAGACCAAGTATAATGTATACTATGCCTACCCCTGCTAATCCTATCAATACAGGATTGCGAGTTGTCGCATACAACACCATTCCAACAGGTGTTAAACTACTCCCAAGGATGAAAAGACATTGATAGAATGATCCTCCTATTTTTCCTTCTCTTTTTCTTTGCCAAAACAAAACTAGAGTAGCAAATTTAAAAAAATCTGAAACAGGGAATAAACAACGTATAACCAACTAACGCAATAACTGAAGAACCAGAGAGCAAAAATGTCGAAGTGATCATTAAGCGACCGGTTTCCCTCAGATGCGTGAACACTTTTTGTAGATTCCCTATACACATCCAAGTGAGAGGGGCGAGAATTAAGCTATTCCAAAATACTTGCTAGCAAACTCTGGAGTTTCTAGTAGTTTTTCCGCATCCATCTCGGCTTTTAAAGCCCCATTTACTAATAAATATCCTATGTCCCCATATTTAAGTGCTATCTCGGCTTTTTGTTCTGTGATTATAATCTGGGGTTTTGTCCTTTTTCGTATGTCCTTTATTTTATTGAAAATTTGTGAGGTAAGTTTCGGCATTACTCCCGCTGTAGGTTCATCCAGTAGCATTACTTTTGGTTTTCTTACGAGTGTAATGGCCAAGGAGAGAATACGTCTTTCTCCGCCACTTAGATTGTCCGCTTTGTTCTGCATATATTCTTCTTTAAGTATCGTTGGAAATACTTCCCGTAGTTCTTCTATACGTTTCGCTCGTTGATCTTTAGAAAGAAGGTACCCTCCCGCTTCAAGATTTTCTCGAACGGTAAGATTAGGAAAAACACTCTCTTTTTGTCGGAGATATGTAATACCGCTTCGAACAATTGTGTGAGTAGGTAAACCCGTAAGGTTTGTTCCATTCAATGTTATTTCTCCTGAATAAATAGTGGTCAGACCAAGGATAGATCGAATAAGAGTCGTTTTTCCAGCACCGTTTGGCCCGACAATAATTGAAATTTTATTTTTCTTCAACTCCATTGAAAGATCGTACAGAATCTGTCGGTGTCCATATCCTGCATTGAGATTCTTTACTTTAAGCATAGTTATCATTATGGTCCAATCGTGGTGGAAGCGATAAAAGCCTTCTTTGGATGGAGACGGATTTTTCTTTCTTACTACTAAGTACTTTAAAAACCAATTTTTAGAACACAGAATTCAGCTCAGGCTATCTCTTGAACAAGCCATTTTAAAATGGTGAGATACATATGTGGTTTCGACGAATGGCCATGGAAAAGGAATCGGTTGAAGAGTATGGTTATGACGTTATTGAGTATAATTTTGGAGAAAGCTCAATTCCTGATCAATCTATCAGTGACTTACACATTGATGTGGACATTGACCGAATGCCTTTACGTTACGGGCCTCATAGAGGGCAACCTGAGTTAAGAGCACTCATTGCTGAGCAATTTGATGGCCTTTCTTCTGACAACATTCTTGTAACTAATGGAGCATCTGAAGCTCTTTTTATTGTTGCTGCGTCACTCCTCCAACCAGATGAGGAGATACTCGTAGAAACCCCTAATTATGCCTCAAATTATGAGGTTCCATGTTCTTTGGGATGTAACGTGAAGGAGCTTCCGTTAACGTTCGAAGAAGGATACTCGTTTGACCTGAATAAGTTTAAACAGCTAATGACTTCTGAGACGAAATTGGTGAGCATAACCCATCCAAACAACCCTACAGGATCCATGATTTCAAAAGAAACCTTAAAGGCAGTACTAGAGCATGTTGAACCTTATGACTGCCATGTAGTGCTCGATGAGACGTATCGAGATTTAACGTTTGGCACTAAGCTACCAACTGCAGCTTCATTGAGTGCAAAAGCTATCAGTGTATCGACCCTATCAAAGTCTTACGGGGTTCCTGGCATTCGCATTGGTTGGCTGGCTATCCAAGATGACTCTCTGCTGGATTCGTTCCTTGCTACGAAAGAACCGATAAACATCTGTAACTCTATTGTGGATGAACATATTGCTTTGTCTCTGATAAAGAAAAAAGAGGAAATTTTGAAGGAAGGCATCACTCACGTGCAGAGAAATTTTGAAGAACTACAGCATTGGATGAACAGACAGGCTGATTTAGAGTACATAAAACCGGACGGAGGAGCTGTGTGTTTTCCTCGAATTAAAAGAGAGGCTAACGTAAAGTTATCCATGTTCTACAAGGTGTTACGAGAAAAATATCATACCTTTGTCGGACCAGGACACTGGTTCGAGAGAAGTGATAGGCATTTTAGAATTGGTTTTGGGTGGCCTACGAAGGAGAACCTGAAAAACGGGCTAGAAAACATTACTAATGCCCTTCATGATGCGAAGAAAGCGCCTTAACTTAAACTGAGTCACATTTTACGGAGACAATGATTTTTAAAAAGCACCTATAAGTGATTCAACTTACCTACTCGTTTTACCCTTAAATACCGTTTATAGAGGGTAGAAGAACCTAAAGTGTTGATGAGGCGTGTTCTTTGAACGGTAACTCACAATCGCAATCTGAAGAAAAAAAGGATATTTTACTTAAAGTAGAAGGATTAACTAAGAAGTTCGGAGCTCTAACCGCTGTTGATTCACTAAATCTGGAAGTAGAGAGAGGAGAATTTTCTGTTTTATTTGGGCCCAATGGTGCTGGAAAAACGACTCTAACCAACTTAATAACTGGGTTTTTAAAGAACGATGCTGGACGAGTTTGGTTTAATGGAAAAGAGATTACTGATCCCCCTTCTACTGAAACTTACCAGTTAGGCATTGTTAGAAGTTTTCAGATCCCGAGAATATACACAAGTCTTACTGTCTTAGAAAACGTACTCCTTGCATGTTGTTACCATCCTGGAGAGAGCTTCCTGAAAGCGCCCATGAAGCTTTCTTGGAAAAGCCATGAGGAAAAAAAGATCAGAGAAGCTTTTAAGATCCTAGAATTGCTGGAGTTGGAGGACGCTTGGGATGATCTGGGTGGTGAACTTAGTGGAGGACAAGCAAAGTTACTGGATATTGGAAGAAGCCTCATGGGTAATGCACAATTGATGTTAAATGACGAGCCTATCGGGGGAGTCAATCCGAATTATTTTCTCGAAGAATAGAAAAAGAGGGAACGGAAAAAGCACCCATAGGCTACCGTTTAACATAATGTTTTAATGTACCTATCCCTTCAATTTCGATTTCTACTGTATCTCCATCCCTCAACGGTCCAACACCCGCAGGAGTACCCGTTGAGATAACATCACCGGGTTCTAATGTCATAAATCCAGTAATCTCCTCTATAAGTTCTGGAATGGAAAAAATAAGTTGCGAACGAGTAGAATTCTGTTTGATCTCTCCGTTCACTCTCAATTCAAGGTGTGCGTCTTGGGGTACTTCGTCAGGTGTGGCAATAACAGGGCCCATTGGAGCTGCATTATCAAAGGCCTTTGTCCTGACTAGAAAGGAATTCGGTTGATCGTCCCTATTGGATATGTCGTTAACACACGTAAATCCCCACACTACATCCATGGCGTTCCTTTTCTTGACATTACGACACTGCTGTCCAATCACAACCCCCAATTCTCCTTCGTAATCCACCCGTTCCTTCCCAAATGGTAATGTCACTACTTTTTCATGCCCTGTTACGGTATTCGGCGGTTTTAAAAAAAACATTGGGCGATCAGGTGGTTCACTACCAGTTTCTTCTGCGTGGTCGGCATAATTTAGTCCTACTCCCACAATTTTGGTTGGCATAACTGGTGGAAGAATAGATACGTTCTCAGGATCAAACTCTTCATTACCGAACAGGATAAATTCGTCTCTGTAAATTCCGTTTCGGATAAATCCTGCCAGGTCCCGAAATCTTACGTACTTCATTGTTTTCCCGTGAGTGATGAAATTAAGGGCGATTACAAGATGTCTCAGATCTTCAAGAGCTATTATAAATTTCATTTTTATTAAAAAGTAGGTTCTCAGTTGTGAAGTTTGTGGCACCTCCTGCATGTTATAAGTAAAAATTGAAGCTTCTAGTATTAGGAATGGATCCCGCTTCGTATGGTTGCGGTTTCTATTTTCCATGAAATAATCTCAGTAAGAGATGAATTGATTGTAAAACTTGGCATAACTGCCGTTGTTGTTGTAGATTAGTGGCCACCCCCAGCTTAGAGATCGATCAAAATATCACAGGCATTCTTCCATTCTTATAATTGCCTTCTATGTATTTTACTACGTTTATTCCATCTAATTTCGAACATCTGGAACAACTAAGGAGTGAGGATCAGAAGCAAGATTTGCACAAATACATTCTGCGATAGTCTAGATGATTATTTTGAGCCTCGGCCTATAGTGCTATGTACGGTAAACTCTTCATTGATTTAAATATAGCAATGTCTCTATAAATCGTATTCTAGCATTTTTGTGAGCTCTCCTCAGTTTTTATGAAGGTCTTTCGAGCTTGTGAGGCATATTGAATGATTTACAAAATTAGAATTCGCTAGTTTGTGTAAACTTTTTTCTCTGGGAAGGAATCCACATCCGTTTTCTTTTCCCCATGGCTAGATTTTTAAATAAACTAGTTATATATGAGTAAACGGTTGCGTGGAGGGATTCTTCTGTGACTGGGGTGTTAGGGCGATTATCGGTATTTGAGGAATTTATCAAGCAGCGGGAAGAATTTTTTGATAACGTATTGAAAAAAGAAGGCCTCAAAACCTATTTTATTAATGCTAACCTTGCTACCCTCGTGTTCTCCGTCATATATGGGGTAACCATGGGGGTATACCCCGGTGGATGGCAAATCCTCTATACTGCCGTAAAAATTCCCTTATTACTGCTTCTTTCTGTGTATATCACCGCACCGAGTTTTTACGTGCTTACCGCCCTCCTTGGAGGTGAGTGTTCCTTTAGTCAACTTCTTGTGCTGTTCCTCTCAAGTCTTACCATTATGTCAACGGTGCTACTCGCGTTATTTCCTGTGAATCTTTTTTTCATTTTAACCACCGCCAACACTAGCTTCATCACCTATGCCTTCATTGTACTTCTAAATGTCGCAATCTTCGGACTTGCTGGTTTATTTGCCCTTAGTTATCTATCACGAGGCTACACCAAACTGTATACCGGAATCGATTATGTACCCGCGTTCTTGATTCAAAGCATTATTTTCATCCTGGTAGGCACCCAGTTATCCTGGGTGTTACGTCCTTACTTTCACTACTATCCTGGCTTCATACGGCCCATAGAAGATAACTTCTACATTGCCGTTCTCAGGCTCATATATCGCTTACTGATGCCAGCATAAAGGTGCACCCCCGAAAAGAAGTTTATCAAGGCCTATCAAACGATAAATGAAGAAATTCACTTACGGTACCTGAGTCGAGTGCCTCAGAGAGAACGAAGCGTAAAAGAAGAGCAAGTCGCCCTACGACAAGGGGAATTCTCGATACTACCGTGAGATCCGTTGAACTTTGAGGAAGAAACTGGAAACCACACTTTGCCTCCATATCTTTTAAAAGTAAAAAATTACCATCCTTTTATGTAATAAGTTTTCAAAGGCTGAAGAAGTGGCTGCGATTAAAGTTTCTAACCTCACCAAGTTCTACGGTGATTTCAAAGCGATCGATTCAGTTTCCTTCTCAGTAAAGCAGGGATCAGTGTATGGCTATCTCGGTCCCAATGGAGCGGGGAAAACCACAACGATTAGAACAATGCTAGGCTTACTTAAACCTAATGAGGGCGAAGTGCAAATAGCTGGTCTGAATCCAATTGAACATCCAGTTAAGTGCCTTCAAAATGTGGGTTATGTTCCAGAGCTCCCCGATCTCCCCCCGTTCTACACGGGTGAGAACTTACTGGGATTTACGGGGAAGATGTTTGGCTTATCGCAAGAGGTGCGAGAGGAGAAAGTGCAAAACTTGCTGGAAGTTGTGGGGTTGGAGGAACACAGGAGTAAGAAGGTTGGAAAGTATAGTAAGGGTATGGTTCAGCGACTGGCCGTGGGTTTGGCTCTAATCAATGACCCGTCGGTTCTTATCATGGATGAGCCGACGCTCGGTATGGATCCTGGAGGAGCCGCACACTTTAGGGACCTATTTACCCAACTTTCTGGAGAAGGAAAGACGTTATTCCTCTCCTCGCACCTACTTGATGAAGTACAGCGACTTTGCACCCATGTTGGTGTAATCAATTGGGGAGAGATTCGGTTTAAGGGAACTATCGAGGAATTGTCGGAGACATTTACCCCCAACTGGGTGGTAGAAGTCGAGTTAACAGAAGCATCCCCAAGCATTATTGATACTCTTAGAAATCTCGACTATGTAAAGAATGTAACGGTGAAAGGTAAAATGTTAAGTCTCGAGCTGCGAGAGAAGAAGGACTGGAGGAGTGAAATTTCGTCTGAGGTTTTTGAACAGGGAGGAAAGATCGTGAGCATGAATCTTCGGAAGGCTAGCTTAGAGGATGCATACCTACGTGCAGTGGGAAGAGGTGAACAAAAATGAGCTCACTTCGAAGGGTAATAAATCTCATGGAGTATGAGTGGAAACGAACCTTGGCAAAGAAGAAGTTCTTCCTCTTGGTGGCCCTGGCGCTGTTGATCCAAGTGGGCACGTTTCTCTTGTTTCGTAATCTCCCTATTGAAATCGAGATCTCTAGCGAGGTTAAATCTACTATGTGGCTTACAGGGCTACTCTCCCCTCAAGGACTCTTCCTACCGTTAATTGCCATGATTATCGCAGGTAGTGCTATGGCTGAGGAATATGAGCATGGAAGAGCCGATATCCTTTTATCAAAACCAATCACCAAGAGGGAGTATCTGAGTGGAAAGTACTTAGGCGGATTGTCGATTTTGAGTGTGGTCATCGCCTTGATGGCGATTCTTCCAATTGGGTTGGGTTGGATGTTCTTTGGTCCACAGACAAACCTCCAGTTTGCTCCAGTTATGTATGTAACTTTGGTTTACGCCAACCTCCTTGTGTTTTCCCTGGCCTTCCTGTTTAGTGAGGTCATTAGAAGTAGTACCGCCGCCATGATCGCCACCATTGGGATCTATATCGGTTCCTCGATCGTCGGGAGCTACCTGTCGATTATGTACACCATAACGGGAGAGGAAGTTTACCAAACGATCTATAAAGCCCTTCCAAGCTGGAGTACGAATAACTTCCCAATGTTTATCGCAGCAGAACTCATGAGGACACCTGACAATCCGTTCATCGGTATAATAAGTGGGGATTTTCAGCTTGCAGCCGTTCTTATAGCGGGCTACATGATCATCTCGGTCGTGCTGTCCTATTTCAAGTTCAGTAGGTCAGATATCGCGAATAAAGTCGGGTGATGAACCGTACCAGAAGACAGCCGTTCCTCCCGTTTCTTCAGTGTCTCATCCCTCACCGCTGTCTATGGTCTCTGTGCTCTATTGACTGGTGACAATTCCTTCACTTCTGCTCTATCAATCACAGAGATTAACTACTGAAAAAACATTGAAAACAAGGTGGAGAACTGCAGGGGTTACACTTGCGTAAAGGCTGGGTCACAATCCGTTAGCCTTTGCCAACCCAATAGGTTTCCAGTAAAAAAAGAAAAGAGTAAACGTGAGGACTTAAAGAGGAAGGTAGAGAATGATTCCACCTAACCTCCCCGAAAGGTACGAGACCACATTCAAGGAAGTGAAAGACCTTGTATTCGAAACTTTTGAACTTTGGGAGCAACAACGCGTTGGTTTCCGATGGAAGAATTACTTAGCCAATCATAGTCTACGCGTGACTTCGTTGAGTGTCGAACAAGGTAAACGGGAAGGCGGCAACTGGGTGGAACTTTCCTTTGCGGGGATCCTCCACGATATCACCAAACCGTACGATGGAGACTACATCACAGATGCAAACGGTGAGAGGATTGTCGGTAAGGATGGCTACTGGAAAAATGAGGTTCTACGTCCTGCTCAGCATAACCTCGTCACTCGACTCTACGACAAGCACAATCTCTATGGCAAAGTGCACCATCTCTCTGGCGCGTTCATTGCAAGAAAACTCTTAAATCGATACGACCTTACAGAAGCGTTTATAGATAACGTTAGTGGGATGATTCGTGCCCATGTCCAGCCATTGCAGCACTCGTCTAACGAGCTCGATCAATACAACAAGGTTGAAAATCAAATATTAGCCGACGCAGATCTCCTTGACTCGAACTTCGGGTACGTGGCGTTTTTTCGCAATCTGAATATTCACGCCTATCGGGCACAGAAGGGCAAAGCGTTTGATATTGAAGAATACCTTGAAAATTTGGGACAGTGGAACGAATCGAAACAGCAGCTAGTGCGTCGGCTTTTTCTAGCGTCGTCCCGGAAGATAGCAGAAAAGAGGGTGGAACGGAGTTATCGTCTTTACGAGCAATTAAAGGAAGATATGAACTGGTTTGAGCTAAATAAGCAGTACGGACTCCTTGGCATGATACAGTACTTTGTACACCGCGTTGAAGATCCAAACTTTACTGATGAGATCACCTTCCTTCGGAATCACTGGATACCCACCAGGCAGAAGTGGATTAGCAAGGGGCCGACCTGCGATCCCGAACGCGCTCGTCGGAGTTTGGCACGTGTCATGCGGTTCGTGAAAACTATCGAGGCAGAAGCAGCAGGAAAAGCGTAACGCCTAAGTTGTTACCGATCGTCATGACCGCTTGTGAAGGGACGGCAGAAAGAAGCTGAAAACAATCACGTAATGCTTCTGCTACGCACACCTAGCCATCAAGTGAATGAACAGCTACCGCGACAAGCAGATTCTAGAGCACGCCTAAAACCTCTAGAGCTTTATGTCTCCCTGGATAGGAGGAACCGCGCTATGGAATCTATTCTGTCGAAGACTTCATGATCAGATACGATTTGTTTGTCCAATTGCGGGGTAAAAGCAGCGATTAGCGTGTCAAAAAATGTTATGTTCCCCTCTAACAGGAACAGTGAAGAACCACTAGATCTGTACTAAGGGTATCCACTTCTGTGATTTCATTTTCTTTTAGTTATCATTCTTCGAACGTCTCCCAAAGTGCACACCAAGAACAGTTCAGAGGTCATGAGTCTGAGTCGAGTGATGGTGGTTTTCGTGCCACGACGAGCATATGCTTTGAAGTATCCACAACGGAGGGTATCTCACACGTCTTGAAGTGTATCTTCTTCCACTCTTCCCATTTTTCTTCATCCTCTTCACACATTTGGTTGAAAGCTTCCTTCTGACTCGAGGCAAGGCCTTCCAGGCCAACTTCGGTTATTACTTGCAATCCTGCCGACTTTACCAGTTCTTTGAGTTCTTTGCGTCTAAACAGATGCATCGGGGCAAAGCCATGGCCACCTAGATACGTTCCGGTGTCTCGATACGCATTAAAGAAATCCCGACCTATCTCCTCTGGAAATTCACCGATCGATCTACTTAAGACGCCCAACCTACCCATGATGGATATAAATATTGGTGCACCTTGCTTCGCCACTCTCTTGAGCGCTATAACTGCCTTCTTCCGTCCCTTCTCTGGGACGATATGGGAAAGGGGACCACCCAAGCACAGAACGGCATCAAATGTTTCGTCATCAAACCTGGAAAGATCTTTGATGTTGCCTTCTACAATCTCTTTTACGTTATCTCCGACACCGACTTCCTCTATTCTCCTCCTTGCTATTGTGAGTTGTTTGGGTGTTAAATCCAAAAGGATCACGGAATACCCCCGTTTTGCTAGTTCTATCGTATATCTCCCAGGGCCTCCGCCTGCATCAAGGATGAGCCCCTCTTCTGGAAGATATTGTGTAAGATACCTACGTGTGGTGATAAATTCGAGCCGTTCAGAGTAGCTCCTCTTAAGTCGTTCCCACTCATCTTTTCCATATGCTCTGTAGAAGTCTTTCACATCCTCTTCCAACTCATCCATCTTCCTCAGTCCATGAATTCAAGTCTCAGGTATATTTGTTCAAATATCTTTCTGCTTTCCACGAGGTGTCAGCTCGCTCCACTTGACCCTTTTTTTGGGGTTTCGTATAGCTCATTTTTCTCTCTTCCATACTAATGGGCGGGTTTTTCGAAGAGAGCGAAAACTTTATTTGAAAATTAGTACGCTCTCAACCACGGAGGGCGGCTAGGGTACTCGATTGGGTGAGCTGTTGATGAAATAAAAAACTTTTAAATCGTAAAATCGTTTCGTTTGTAACTGTTTCATTTTCAACGATTATTTTCAATGGATGAAAGTGGACGAGGAAAAAATAGAGGCTTTAGGGAAGTACTTATCTGTAGCCTACAAAGCTTTCTTTTCTCTCTTGGATGAACGATTAGACGCCTATGAAATTGGGGCTGAAGAACTCCATCTGCTCATCCCCATTTACAAAGAGGGGAGGCTACCTCAGAAAACGGTGTGCGAAATTTTTCACCAAGATAAGGCCACCATAGCACGAAGGCTAGAGCAACTTGAACAAAAAGGTTTTATTAGACGAGAAGAAGACCCCAAGGATAGGAGAAGGAAACTCATTTATCTTACTCAAAAGAGTGAGAGCAAGCGACCAGAATTTAGGAAGATCCTTAAAGCTATAGAACGTAACCTGCGAGCTGAACTTTCCCAGGAAGAGGTGGAAACGTTTCTCCTGATCATGAAGAAGATCTGTCGGATCCTTAGAACCGGTGAAGAGGAATGTTAAAGCTTTCACGTTCTCGTAGATCACTGTATGCCATATTGGTTGCTTTAACTTGTGAATCTTGGACATCTTTAGGACGAGGGTAGACCGATGAACACGCAATCAGAAGAATTGTATCAACAGTTGGATGAACGAAGAGACCAAATCTTAAACGGGTCTATCATTAAAACCTTGGTCTATTTGGGATGGCCAGTTGCCCTTTCAAACATTTTCCAAACGATTTATAATTTTGCTGACACGTTATGGGTAAGCCAGCTTGGAACGTATCATGTTGCCGCTACCACTTTATCCTTTCCCCTCATTTTCCTCTTTATGTCTATCGCGATTGGATTATCCTCAGCAGGAACTGCTCTCACGTCTCAGTATTTCGGAGCTAGACAAGAAAAAGAAAGAGACCAAGTCATTGCACAAGTTCTCTCGTTTATGATCCTGTTCTCCGTACTTATTGCCATTTTTGGTTCCTTTTTTACCGAAGACATCCTTTCGCTTCTGGGTGGGTCACCGCAAGTCCTTTCGCTTGCAGCAATTTTTATCCGGACTCTATTCTTGGGCATGCCTGCCCTCTTCACATGGTTTACATTTTCCTCTGTCCTCCGCGCCCACGGGGATACAAAAATGCCCATGATCCTGAATGGAGCCACGATGGGGATCAATCTCGTCTTGGATCCGCTCTTGATCTTTGGGATCGGACCGTTCCCCCACTGGGGATTATTTGGTGCAGCAATTACGGATGTGATAGGACGTGTCTTTGCGTCCGTCATCGGGTTGGCTATTCTTCTCACTGGTAAACGAGGCTTTACGCTTCACCTTACGTATCTAGTTCCAAAGCTTCGGTGGTTCAAAAAAATCGCGTCTATCGGCGTTCCCTCCTCTGTGGGCCTCTCTTTAACCGCAGTTGGTGCCGCAGTACTCACTTCACTTATTTCCCGAATTGGAGCTAATCCTCTTGCTGTCTATGGTATTGGCTCACGGCTCACGAGGATGTCCAATATGGTCATTTGGGGGGTCACTGCGGGCCTTTCCCCGATGATTGGGCAAAACCTTGGGGCAGAAAATAAAGAACGGGCACATAAAATTTTACGGGAAGCTACCTTAGCCGTCTTTGGACTGACGTTACTACTAAGTTTCTTCCTCTATGGCTTTAGAGGATCCCTTTTTCGTCTTTTTAGCTCCAAAGAGGCCATTGTTACGGAAGGAAAACGCTTCCTAGCCATTTTTGTCTTTTCAGTACCATTTTTCGGCGTGTATAGGGCGATTAACTCTGTTTTTCAAGGTGCGGGACACACCAAACACTCGATGATCCTTTCCATCATCCGGTTGTGGGGCATCCGTATTTTGCTCACCTTCCTCCTCTACTTCATCTTTCACTTGGGTGTGGCCGGCATATGGATGGGGATAGCCCTCGGAAATTTTCTTGGGGCAGGAGTCTCGCTCCTCTGGTCACGGCTTTTCACTTGGGATGAGAGAGTCATCGATAAAGAACCACACTTTCCAGTATGACACTCCCCTGTCAGTTTCGTTCAGTATCAGGGTCAGTCCTCACGAATCGAACTCCGAATTTTTTTTAAAAAAAATACTGTTAGGCCTTTGTGCTGATGAACAATGACGGTTTCAAAACTTGAATTAACCATAGGTATTTTGGGACTGGTAGCCTATTTTTTCAGTTATTTTGCTCAGTTACACCGAGTTAGAATCCTCCTTGGTTTTATTTTCGGTGCTTGGATACTTACTCGGGGGAGTGAGGTTACCGTCGATGGTTTACATGATACATCCATCCACGTAGGCCTTCAAGAATATGATGCAGGAGTATTTTCTAGTTTAGCGGCGACTATCCCAGAGTTAGTCCTTGCTTCGCTTATGGTCTTCAGGGGTCTTGTAGAGGTCGGGGTATTAAGTGTCGTTGTTGCATCAGGTTTCAACATCGTTCTTCTTGGATTATTAATAACCCTCCTCAGTTGGAAAGAGGGAGAGCTTGAGTTTCCATATGAACGAATCTCACACGAGGCAGACCTTATTCGTATGACGATCATCATCTGTGTGCTCATTTTTGGTCTAGGCATTATTTGTAACGGTGGTGGGGTACCTAAACTACCACGGGAAATAGGCGTATTCCTTTTACTCTCTTACGCCGCATACATGATTTTCATGCTCACAAAGAAGCGAAAAAAGGGAGAGGGGACATCAACCCCCACTGTAGATCGAAGCTTGAAACAGGCCGCTTCCCTCTTAATAGTAGGCTTTCTCGGGGTAATTATCGGCGGTGAACTGATCACTTCTTCTGCAGAGTTCATTATCCATCAGCTAGATCTCTCGTTAATCACTATAGCGATCATACTTGGTGCACTCGGTAGCGTTCCAGAACACGGCATCGCACTCATAGGAGCGAGAGAAGGATTAACCGAGCTTGGATTAGCAAACCTCTTAGCTGGGATCTCACAAGCGATCTTAGTTGTTTTTGGTTCCATCGCCCTTATAGTAGCTGTGCCCTTAGGAGATTATGTGCTTTTCCAGCTCTTAGCAGTTGCTACCTCCCTCTGGCTAACGAAGAAATCGATTCTAGACGATGGCAAACTAACTATCGAAGAGGGAGTCTTTATTTTGATCCTCCAAATCCTATTGTTCGTCCTCTTAGAAGAACTCGCCTACCTCTGATTTTCTTTTCTTCTCCTTGATACTCATAGCAAGATGGGAAACGGTTTCCTCGAGTGTTGGAAATTTTGTAAAAAAATACTAGGTTGACTTCGCTACTTTCACTTGGAGGTTGTTTCTCGTTCATCCTTACGTTCCATTTGTTGGGTTTGGAACTTATTCCACAAGTGTTGTACACGTTTTGGAAAGCGTGTTAGGTATGTCTGCACCTTCTGCGAGTGTAGTTCTTCTAAATACATATCATCCATGAGAGAGAATACGTTTTCTTCTCCATTGTTGGTACTTTTGGTGCCTCGAATGTATAACAGGTCCAGTAGCGCCTTCTCGGGTTCAGCCATGTGAATGCCATTACGCGTCTTGTATCCAAAAAAAAGCGGCTTACTGAGTTGATGGTATTCGAGTTTAGTGTCTTTTACGGTGAACGTGTACCGTCGTTTTAAACTCATTACCGTGAGAGTGAAGGTCCGTTGACTTAAGATGCTTTCTTTTGAAAGGAGATACTCCATGGAAAGATACGCAGGGTATCGCAGACGCATAGCTATTTCTTCAGGCGATGCGGGATTAAAGGGGTTTTCGTACCACCCTTTGGCAATTTTCGTTAGAACACCTTTTTGAACGAGTCGAGTAAGTTGTGTTGACACGTGCTGTGGCGAGGAATCTAGTGCTTGAACCAGATACGCGTAAGAAAACAGTTTAATGTGGCGTTTCTTCTTGAAAAATGCCATCCATTCAGCTAGTTTCACGGTTTAACACCTCATTGGAGTATTCCCTCTGTATGTTTCGCACAACGTCTTGGGTCATCGAGTCAAATCTTCCTCCATACACTTGGAATACGGGATGGGGGAGAAACCGCTCCATCTCTTGACGCAGCTTTTGTTCGCCCTTTTCCAATACGTGCTCTATCGTTGGGTGAATGTTTTCCTTAAACACATCACGATCCATACCATAATCCGCTACTTTTTTGAAGACTAACTCCCAGGGAATGGCTTGTTCATGTTTATAGAGAAGGAAGTAGAGATCCCACAGATCGCGTCCTTTTATATAGTCTCGCGACATAAGTGCAAGCACCTTGTCAGCAAGAATCTCTTCAAGGGTTTCAACTCTCACAGCGGAGACGTATGGATACAGTTCCATATCCCTAATTTCATTGAAGTAGGAGGGCACGTATGCCAGTTCAAGATGAATGCGTGTGTTTTGGTTTTGGTGATCGCCCTTAGCTCGTAATACCGTACGTTGAAGTTCTCTCGATTCTTTCTGGAGGGAAAACTGGACGTCAGTAAGAAATGGAAAATAGGTTGACACAAATTGAGTGATTGGTTCTTTCCACTCTAAGAGATCCCAGCGTCGTCCCTTCGTTCGAAGGACGAAATCTAAATCTTCAGAAAGTCGCTTATTATCATAAAAAATCCTGAGACATGTCCCTCCTTGTAAGACAATGTGGTTGAACACTTTTTCCTCACTTAACGCGGTAAGAATAGCCTTCTGTGTTATTTCCTGTAACGTTTGATCTGGTGCTAATCCCCGTTTCTCACTCTTTTCTTTAAGTTGTTCCCACTTCAAGTTAAACCACTTAATATGCTAAACAAATTTGATTAATATATTGAGTGAATGACTAAAAAATTTTTGGCTGCCAACGGAAACGCTCGTAAAGAAACATGAGCTTATTTTTTTGTTTTCATCCTTACAATGAACTCCCTGAGTTCTTGCGTTGTAACAGCCTCGCTGAATTGGATGGATAAAAAGAGATAGGTGTACTCGGAGTTAATCTCTTCCAGTTCCATACTTCCACCCCGAAATTGCATCATCTTACTAATGTCCACAGAATTTTTAAAGACGACGATTAAGGAGTTTCTCATACCGAGATCCACTTGGATCGGTGAAGAATACTCCATTGTACGATGCAGGTACAGGACGATGGCGAGGAGAAGGGATACTCCTCCTAGTAGACTCAACCCTACCATACCTGCTAGTCCAAGCATCAGTAAGATAAAGCCAAACAAGCCAAGAAGCACGGATATGACGAACGGAAAAACTTTTGCCGTCAAGAACTCCGTTCGAGCAGTCATCCCGGATTGAAACCGAGTATTCTGGACTTCGTCTTTCTGTACGGAATAGAACGTATACCCGTGAGAAACCTCAGATAAAACTTTAGCACCCTTCACCTCCTTCCACAGTTCCCCAACAATACCCGTGTTTCCCTCTACCTCCTCAACTTCCGTACTGGTAGTGATCCCTGTAGAAGCAAAGAGCATCCGCTTATTGGTGTTAATACAGTAGACATCCCGAAGTTCTCGGAGTTTCCCCTTTGGTTCAGCGGCCATGGGATTTCCCTGATCCGTAATGGTGACAGACTCAGCGTAAAGTATCGGTTTCTGGATCCGTTCAGCATGATCTAAAAAGTTTCTCGTGAATTGTTCCACCCCGGTTATCATCGTGAACCACTCTTGCCTAGCTCATCGTCCATTTTACGCACAGCTCGTTCGGTAATTTCGGAGAGGATAGCAGATACCTTTTTGGCACTTTTAGCCCCAAAACCTCTCGCGAGTAATTCTCGCTTCACGGTAGTAGTAATATCCTCCTTGATCTCGTCCAATCCACCCATTAGTTCGGTTGCTTTTTTGATCTTCGCTTTTTTCTTCTCCCACTCCTTTTTGAACTCAATTTTAGTCATTTCCCGCCCTTCTGCAGGATGCTATAACCAAAGAAAGGTTCAATCCTTAAAAAGGCGTTACAATACCTAACGTGGCGAGGCCGATTGGAGACACGAACTGTAACATGAAAGAATGACTTTTGAGGCAAAGGAATGACTAGCAGTCCATACAAAAGAATATGGCAATCATAATCGAGATAACAATATTCATACTCCTCTTCCATTTGGTTATCTTAAGTTATGTGGTAAGACCACGTCCTTCAGGGCGGGAATACACCACATATTTAAAAAGGAGAAGGAACATACAGTAAGAATGAACGGCAGTTGGGTGAGAGGCTGCCGCATCAAAAAGCGATCTCACGCATAAGTTAACATGGGAGTGATCCCAGACCAAGATCGAGAGGTCGTAGGTAGAAAAAGTAGGAGAAAGGTAAGCTCGAAACCCTTCGGGGAGGAGCGTCTAGTGGCACCGTGGCTGTGCCGTTGCGAATAAGGGAGCCCTTCCCTCTAGAAGGAGCTAGGATAGGGTAATGTGCCTAATCCAGCCTTCGCAAGAAGCCCCCGCCTTTAGGCGGGTGAGGAGTCACGTACACGTTAGGTGCAGTCTTTGATGTATTATAGGAGGCAACGTATCTTGAACGCCTCCAATACATTTTTTCTTTTTTATGGTATACCCCACTGCCTCCAATGCGTTTCGACCCGACGTCTCTGTTTTAGCTTTTCTCTACATGCCTATGAAGGTTCTCAGGAAGAATGATGGGTAGTTTTTCCCCACAGGTTGGACACGTTGGTTCATCGAGGAGGACGTTTTCCTTGAAGAATCCTTTCCGCTCAATGAGCGTTCTCCCACAGTTGGGACAATAGGTGTTTTCCCAGCGGTGACCAGGGACATTTCCCGTATAGACAAACTTTAACCCTACGTCTTTTCCAATTTTGTATGCTTTTTCAACGGCTTCCACAGGGGTAGCGGATGGTAATCCTTTTTCGGCCGCCTTGTAGGCTTGGTAGTAACGAGTAACGTGCCAAGGGGTTTCTTCTCCAAGCTCTTCTTTTATTCGATGAGCAATGGTACGTAAACATGCTTCGTCATCGTTTATCGTTGGAATGATGAGAGTGGTGATTTCTACGTCAACGCCCTTTCGTTTAAGGAGTTGTGCGTTTCTCCATACGTACTCAACATTGAGTGCCGTCCACGTTTCTGCTTTCTTACATCCCTTCACATCGATTTGGGCTGCATCAAGGCCCGCTTCTACGAGTTTGGAGAGGGTTTCTTCGGTCATGTAGCCATTGGTTACGTAGGTATTGAACAACTTTCTTTGCCTCGCCCTCGGCATTACATCCAGAGAGTATTCAAACAGCGTAGACACTGGTTCGTTAAAGGTGAAACTAGTTCCAGCTGCCCTGCGCTCTGCCTTCCTTACGAATTCGTTGGGAGAAAGGTAACTGCATCCTGTCTCGTTGGCCGTTGTCTTTGATATTCGATAATTTTGACACCATGGGCAAGTAGCGTTACAGCCCCAAGAGCCAATGCTGAGGGCATACTCCCCCGGGTGGAAGTGGAAGAAGGGTTTCTTGCTCATGGGATTATTACTCATCGAGCTAATGTTCCCATAGGTCAGCACGTAGAGAGTTCCGTGCCAATGTAGTCTTGCCCCACAAAATCCCGTCTTCCCTTCGGGAATAAGGCAGCGTCTCTCGCAGACCTCACAACGGATCCTCTTCTCCTCTTTCTCCCATAAGAGTGCTTCTCTACTGCATTTAGAGGCTAAAAGTTCTTTCATCTCTCTAACCATGTAAATGGTTGAGCTCTCTCTAAACGTATGCTCTAATAGTTTAAAAATCGACCTTCAGAATGGAACTGACAAGATGCCAGTTAGAGCTTTTGCAGTCCCAAACAAGCACATAGGACTGCTCGATCCTTTATTCTCATCCACAGTACCTCCTCTTCTATGATTCCTTCTGGATTTATTCATCCCACGCATAGTATACGATTTAAAACACAATCACAAGCCTATCTTCGCAGAACTTTCTATGGTCAAGGGATACTAAAAGGTTAGCATAGATGTAATAGTTCCACAAGGTTACCTCTATGCTATAAGCCCCAGGCTCTAGTCCATGAATCACACCAGTAATGCTATAGATAGAGAGATTCCCCGTGGAAGAGGTTTCATTGGATAAGGTCTCATCAATAAAAATCACTCTGGAAGATGCAAGGTCCTCGGTGTCTATGGTAAGGTTAAGTACTTCTATCACGTTAAGATCGCTGATGAGTTGTTGGTGAAACCTTACGCTGTGAATGCCTCCAGTAAAAGTTACCTTTTCATGAGCGGTCCCAGATGCTTTGGTAACCTCCTGCACTGTATAGGTAACGGAGACGGGTTCGGCTGTAAACTCCGAGATAAGGATGTAACCTGTAAATCCAATCCAGCAGCAACCGACTACCGCCACGATCATTAAAGCTTTCTTCTTCTCCTTTCTCATCATCAACACCTTCGCTTACCTTCGGCTACTATGGGGGAAGCAGCGGATAATAAGAAGATCCCAAGTCCATAATAAACAAGGGCAGGGATAATAGAAGTGCAATCACAAAGTACAGGCCAAAGATATAGGTCGCCTCACGCTTAGTCTCGGGAAACGTCTTTCCAAGCAGCAGCTTCACAGGCGCAGTGATCACAGCTCTCAAAACCCGAGGGAGAGGGAGGAAAAAGGGGGTTTGCTTCCGATAGGCCTTGTACTCCTCACCATGGGCATCACTCATCTCGATCTCCTCCCGCAACGCGATGCATATGATAAGCAGGGCGGAAAGGATCCAGACGAGGCCGCCTCCAGGATTATAATAGCCCATTCCACCTATGAAATAGGAACACAGGGACATCACACCATAGCTCCACAAGAGATAACCAAGATACTGGGGATGTCGTGAATAGCGATATATCCCGAAGTCTATTAACTCTTTATCCTTAGATTTTCCATACAGCCAAGCTTGGGTGCCTAAAAGAAAAATGAGGATACCTGCCCCAATCAGGATGAAGGATACTCTCCAAATATATGTTATCACTACACCCGTTGAGAACTCTCCTACAAGAGGCAGGATCATGGACAACACGAGGTGCGGTAAATACACGATCAATCCAAGCTTCATAGGTGAAAAATCGTTGTAAGATCCCCAGATGGGGAGCCACAATACATTCAGGAAGCCAATTCCCACGAAAACGTACATCGTCATCGAAAAATAGTGAAATGTCGGTAAATACCGTAGCAATGACCCGGAAAGAGTTACCTTTCTTCTTTCTAGGATAAATCCAAGAATAGTCAACAGCAAAATAAGGAAAAAGGAGGTAAACCCAATAAGCAAAATAAGCAATGGGTGTTCATACAAAAAATCAATACCAATCTCAAGGGACACTAGCATTTGATGAAGTTGAATAGGAAGTATCACGGTAGCAAATGTAAGCCCGATCGTGAAGATACATGCCAACACAAGGGAGAAAATAAAATGTCTTTTATTGTCTCTACTTCCTGCACGCTGCTGCTTCAATCTGTTCCTCTCTACAATCCGATAGGAGATTCGAAAACTTGTCCTGATAATGAGATGTAGTTTTAATAGGCTTATAAAATTGAAACATTCACCCATCCTTCATTTTTTAAGCCCTGTACCTATGCTCTAGCTCCACGACCTCTTTAGTTTCCTGTAACTATAGGAGTCAGTAAGCGAGTGGCAACTCATCGAATAAAAATCCGTCAGGATGGTTTCCCTATCATTCTTCGTTGTCAAAATCACATACATCCTATGACTCTGTATCGTCCCCCACGCGCCACGGAATCGCACATTTAACCGATAATGACCTTATTTCCGTATTTTCTTTCAGTCATATACCATATAGTTCTTTTGCCCCTTTCTTATGCATCATATATTCAAAGTGCTACATCTATTTTTCATAGTGTGGTATTACATTTTTCAGCCATCGTTCTTAACTTTTGTAAATAGTTGATCACTTTGTTCAAAGTAATGGATGCACACGTGAACTACCCTAACCAATCAGAGGTTGGAAGGGATCACTTGGAGTGATTGTGATGAAGCTGAAGGAACTTTCCGAAGAACCTTGGCTAAAACGGGTGATCTGGAAGGCGTTACATAATATTAGGAGGCCCTCGCATGAATCTCCAGTGACACGTGTGAAAACAGGGATGCACTTATCCACCGCATTAACGGAGATGCACATCCGTTGGCTCATGAAACATGCGGGCATGGGAGAAAAAGAAGCAACCGCACAGCTGAGAGCCAAGGTGAAACAGGCCAAACGACGATGGGCACGTATGAGACGAGAGATCTGGGGGGAAACCCGTGAAGAATGATTTCTTCGGATTTTTTCGCAGAGTAATCGAGGTTATAGAAGAACCCCCCATTCCCTACGCAGTTTCCGGCGCAGTAGCAGCAAGTTATTATGGAGAAGCGAGATCTACACGGGACATTGATCTCATCATTGACCTCTCTCCTTCGCAAACAAGAAAGATAGAAGCGTTACTCCACTCGTTCAAAAAGCGAGGCATCACCTTTGAATATACCACATTACATGCTATCGTTGATTTTATGGAGAAAGAAGGTACCTTATTCGCTCATGATACTCAAACACCATTTACGGTGGATATGATACTCATGAGGGAGGAAAGACTCAATGAAGTGGCCTTGAGAGATAGAAAAAAGGTAGAATTGGAGGGGGTACGGTTTTGGGTTATAAGTCCCGAACCGCTCTTCATTGCTAAGTTGATCTTTGCACGGGAACGGGATATCGAAGATGTCACACATATTCTTCAGAGGAGTAAACGAGAAATAGACGAAGCCTTGCTCTTCACTTTGGCCGAAGAATACAATGTCGAAAAAAAGCTCAAAAAGGTACTCCGATATAAAAACCAGTATGACGAGAAGCGAGCTTCATTCGCACACAGGGACGAATGCTGAGTGCTTGACTCTTTTAATACAAATAACCAATACTATGTAAAGATCCAATGTGAACTCTGTACATCTGAAGAAGTGGCCAGGGATTTGAGAGTTATAACCTACGTTAAAAGTTAAAATGAAATTTGAGTTTGTAGTTGTGTTGAGGGCTGGATATGAAAACTAGTGCAAGAAATAAAATCGAAGGTACAATAACAGGGATAGAAGTAGGAAAAGTTGCTGCTAGCGTTAAAATAGAAATCGGTACTGGTGAGGTACTTACTGCTGTTATTACTAGGGAGTCCGTTGAAAAGATGGATTTGGAGACGGGCGACGAGGTACATGCTATGATTAAAGCTACTTCGGTAATGATAGCAAAGGAGTGAGGCTAGCTGAATCCCCTTTCTTTTTTTATGAATACCATAAGGTTTTCAGTTGATGTGAGACGTAGCAATTCTAATTTACTAAGGTTGCTTCCGTAGAACGCACTTTTTCGTTGACACGACAGCGTACCCAATTCTGTTCTCCATAGGCTTTGAATTCTGTTTTGCTTTTCGATAAGCAGTATTATCTAGCTCCTCTGCACCACGTAGAATGGCTAGATCTACATGTACTGATAATGCCACGACTTTCTCTATCATAAAGAGATATAAAGATAGAATATATTGATTGAAACAGAGATTTGGCAGGTTTGGTCAGAATGGAGATTGTTGAGACGTTGAAGCAGGAAGGGAAGTTGGAGCGCGTTGGCTGCATTGGAGACGGTGGGCAGATTACGTGGGCACCATTAATTTTAGTGGAGGGGAAAGAAAAAGAGATGGGAACTGAAGAGCTGGTGGTGGTTGAGAATTTGAATGGGAATGCGGTGCTGGCGGTATGTCGAAGTGGGTATGGTCGTAGTCCGAGTTTGCAACGCAGTCGCTATTCACCTGGTCGTGCGTATGCACGGTTGGGGGAGCAACCGTCATCATCGCGGGAATCTTTTGATTTCAATCTCTCGGTCGTTGGAGAGGTTACTTCCGAGACGGTGCGGCAGAGTAAGTTGATTCTAGCCCCTCGGTCGGCAGTATATCGATTTACCTCTGGGAATCCGTTTTCGTTAATGGGGATTTCTGAAGAGTATGAGGTTGGCTATTACAAGGATCATCCCGCTTGGAAGGTCCCAGCGTTGCCAAAGTACGTACCGTATCACCTAGGAGCGTTTTGTACCACGGGTTGGGGTAAGACCTCCTTAGTTCGAAGTAAGATCATTCCCCTTCTACAACGCACAGGGTACGGCGTGATCGTGTTTGATTGGAAGGGTGATGATTACGTCCCTTATTATGACCGAGTTATCAGCGGACACGCCATAGGAGAGAAAATAGAAGAACGGGTAGCCAGCCTTGTGTCTTTTATCCTAGGGAAAACGGGCTATTTTGGGTTCGGTACCGATTCCAGTATGGGTAAGGCAGGAGAGAAAGGCTTGGAACACGCGGTCAACTCCTTGGATCTTGACGAACTAGCACGTGGCGAAGCATTCAAGCGGGAGCTCCTGGAGCAACTTCCCGCAAGTATTGATCGGTACGCCTCCCATTACATCGATGACGATGTCAAAAAGGTTACGAAACATTACATTCAAGACATTCCGCCCGAGGCGTTTGATGCCTACTTAGAACACGAGAAACAGATACAACGACACACACCAGATGCTATTATAGGCCAGGCGAGACAAAAACATGAGCTGGTTGTGGACTTAAGTGGCATGGAAAGTAATGAAAAGTTGGACGTGTTTTTGAGTATCGCTCGCCGTTTACGGTACTTGATGGATGTGGAGAAAGAAAAAGTGGGGGCAGCGTTGGTAATTGACGAGGGGCCTCAGTATTGTCCGTATCGACCGTCTGGGATTCAAGCTGAAACCATGAAGGTGATCGTTGACCTGGCTGCCTTAGGACGGAGTTACGGGCTTCCGATTGTGCTACTTTCGCAAGGGATTGCAGGAGATATCGGTATTAACGCCGCGGTCAGGAGAAACATCAATACCTGGTTCATTGGGAAGGTGCACCCTCTTGACCGACGGGAAGCAGAAGAACTCCTGCCTGATGTCAATTTGGATTTCCTCCAATCCTTAGATGTGGGACACTTCTACTTTTTCGGCAACATGAGCCCGTCCCCTGTTCCCCTATTAATTCGGTTTGAGTTGAACGAAGATGAGTGACGAAGAACTAAGCGACTGGCAGAAGCTTCCTTCACCGTTGCAACACCAGTTTTACCAAGAAGCAGAAAACGAAGCCACACGACAGCTACGAAAGTATCAAGTCTTACGAAAGAAATTAGACGGCCTGAAGGAAGAACTTAGTCCGTTCAAGAACGTGCCACCAGCGGATTGGAAAGACCTGCGAGTAGGGGTGGTGGATGGAAGCTATTCGTCCACCAGCGAACGATTGGGTGGCAAGTACGCGTTATTCTCCGTAGGATACAAGATCTTTGATGGCACAGAGTTGGTGACAGAAGAGTTTAGTTCTGGTATGGTTACCATGGGACATGACCGAAGAGGGCCCCGCTGGCATGTTCCCCTTAAGCTCATCATGACGAAGTTAGAGCGAGAACATGGGTTGGATTGTTTGAAGGAAGATGTGGATTGGTTACTGCTCGATGGGAGTTTCTTTGGCTTTCGCGCCGAATGTGCTGTGGTTGCTACGGGTACCCCGATATTCTGGTATGAAACCACTGCAAACGATACCGTTGAACAGAAGCAACAATGCTTCGGCGACCTCCTCACCGATGTCAGTCAGAACACCCTCGCCTTACTGCGAGAGAAGAATGTCATAGGTATCGTGAAACGAGCCAGAAACTCTGCAATCGATGGGTATCGCCTTTATCAACGTAAAGATTTTGTGGAGGATGCCTCCACACCTGCCGAATGTCTAGGTCGCGTCGAGGACGTGCTCTTTAACCTCATGGATAAGGCAATTTTCTCCGTAGTGCTTCCCCCTCAACGGTACTTTCTGTACCCAGATCTCTTCCAGCAGAGGGATCCTGGTACCTTCTATCACTACTCCCGATTACGTGGCATCTATACAAGCGCCGTACGCTGGGAGAATAAGGTCGTCAGTCTTGATAAAGAACTCGCACATTGTGAAAATCTCATGAAAAAAGAAGTCCGAAAAACAATTGGCGCGAAATACTACAAAGTACTCATGGATGGCCTTCTGCGTGGATATTTCAAAGCACATCCTGAAGCATCTGCTTGCTGTTTTGAAGCCCACACTGACGCGGCCATACGCGAAATTCTACCATACCTGGTCGGCTTCAATAACCCTACCACAGGATACCCGTTTCCCTTAGATCTGATAGATCACGATGTGGCTCTTCCAAAGAACTTTATTAATGAATTTATGGACGAAGTAGAAGCAACGATGCTCAAAAAATCCTCGGATCTCTCAGATCTGACAAAGAAACTTTTCGACCATCTTAACCCACAGAAGAAATGGAGAACATAGGTCGCTATGATCTAAGCATATCAGCGTTTTACCCCTACAAAACTATGACTCACGGGCCCCTTCACAGATAAGGACAAAAAGATTTGAAGGGACGCGTGATTTCACCTGCGAAATTTGAGATGCTATGGAAAGATGGGGTTACAGAATCTGATACACTTAGGAGAACGCTACACTCAAGCTACATTGATGTAGAAAAGGAAGGATCAAGGGTGAGCGTATCGCACTAGGAGGGGCTCTTTTGCGTCGATTCTTCCGAAGCCGAATCGGACGAATTGGATGGTGTTACCTACTTCTTCATCCATGATGTGCTTCTCTACAATGGCGTGCTTCCTCTCACCGTCTGGCATGATGATCGTGCCCTCGAGATTTCCTTGGGCGGGGAGCCAGTGTATTTTTGGGATGTCGTAGACGGTAGTTTGGTCTCTTGCGTATCGCACGGTGCCGTCCTCGTATTCGATGTTGCAGAGGTGCTGTAAACGGATCTTCCGTTTCGCTTGCAGGGTTTCATAGTCTTTTTGTTCTATGAGGAGATTTGGTCCCATGGTAAACGTTCTTGTGCCTCGGTTGAGGGTGGGATGCTTGGGAACCTCGGTTTTGAATGCGTCTTTTCCTTCGATGGTGATGGCTTTCGCATTGAGAATGCACGCATACCGGTTTGATTCGTCGTCGATGTTGGACCGATTGATGGAATACAGAATTTTGAGCGGCATTTTGTTGTCAGCTAAGCTCACCCCCAATTCACGAATGAACTGCCTGATGGAGGCGGGTTTGAACCCCCGTTTCTTTAAGCTCTGGATGCTCCACGTTCTTGGATCCTCCCATCCCTCGAGTTCCCCTCGCTGCATCTTTCTCCTTGCCGTGCTCTTGCTTAACGTCCCGGATTCAAGACTCAGTAACCCGTGATGGATGAATTCAGGTCGTTCTTCGATCCCAAAGACGTTCCAGAACCATGTTTCCATTTTATCTTCCATTACCAGGTCTTTCCCTCGGAGAATGTGAGTGATGTTGAGCTCGTAGTCGTCAACCGCCCAACTGACTTCAAGCATCGGCCAGACGTGGTACTTCTTACCGACTCGGGGGTGCGACCGCTCGGAAATTCTGAACAACACCCTATCTCGAAACGCGGGGTCAGGGTGTTCCATGTCTGTTTTGGCTCGTAGCACTGCCTCGCCTTCGTGGTAGTCCCCCGCAAGCATTTTCTCCCATTCCTTTAAATTTTTCTCGATGCTTCTGTCGCGATGGGTACAGGTCTTTCCTTCTTCGCGGTACCGCCCTAATTTGTCCGAGGAGCACTGACAGACGTAGACGGATCCTTTCTTGATGAGCTTTTCGGCCCAACTATAATAGAGTTGCATGCGATCTGATTTGAAGTAGGTGGTGTGGTAGTCGACACCTAACCACTCAAGATCCTGCTTGATCCACTCGTAGGCTTCCTTTATGGGTTGCTTTTCTTCAGAGCCGATGGTATCATCAATGACTAAGAGCAGCTCTCCATCATACTTTTTGACGAACATATCGTTGAGTAATGCCATACGAGCGTTACCTATATGAAGCGGTCCAGAAGGAAATGGCGCCATCCGCATCCTGACGTGCTCTTTCACATTGGGTAGATCTGGGAATTCTTCTTCTTTTGGCTCTTCCTTGAGGAATTCTGGTGCGATGTCTCGTAGTTCTGCTTCAATTTCATCTACTGAAAGAGCATTTACGTCTTGCAGCATCTCTTTGGTTGTTTCAACGACTTCTTCAACGCGGCTTCGTAAATCCGGGTTTGCCCCAAGAACTTTCGAAATGACAGGTTGCACTTTCGCTTCACCATGTTTCCACGCATTCTTCAAGGCGTATTTGTAAATTAGCTCTCTCATGTCTGAAATCTGTTTCACCATTATAACTTTTCACGAGGAACTCATAAAAACTTTCACCCCAGAAGGTAACACATGGGGTTCTCGGCTTCGTACCTTTTAATGAACGGGATGATAACCCGTCCCTACTCATGATCACCGCTACGGGAGCGCGTCCCACCAATTTTGGCCTTCCTATTTTCTCTTTGAACGGCAAGGATGCTCATAAATTTCAAAAATCAAGGAAGGGGAAACTGTACTTTTTTCTATAAATTAAGAGATATCTCGCATGAGGCGAACTTATACATTCTGAACTCCATAATATAAGGAAAATTTTCTGCAATTCAAGTCTAGAACCGTATCGGGGAGGAGAAATGTCCAAAGAGTTTTGGGAAAAACTTCGAATAGTAGGATGGTTAATGACCTTTCTTTGGTTTTTGATTTACGAGCTCAACTTTTAGCTCAAGTTACCCACAGATCTTCACCAACTCTATGTTTTACGAGGAATTGTTGGTATGTTAGAGACGTTCTTCGTAATGTACGGTTTTTACCGTCAAAGACAATATGATACCAACCATACCCATGGATCTGGGGCCAAGAAACCTAATAAACCTAGCAACTAAAAAATTGTCACCACAATGTAGAGCTATCACGTGTCTCTACGAAGGTATACCGAGCTATAAATAGCAGTAAACTTCACGATATTCTTTCAAGAGCGGTGGAGAGATGTAGATCGTTGCCCTTTGGTTGAGATCTCTTACAACTTGTGCTCATTTGATGTGCTTCACTCTCAATTGAACTGTGAAACGTTCGCACAGGGAAATTGTGGTGGTATCAAACGACTGGGAAATGAGAAAAAATAAAAAAGCTAAAGGATATGTTGATAGTGGATTTATGAGATAAAAAATAGATCGATACCCTACTGTTTCAAGAATGAAAAGAAGGAAAACAATGAGAAACATGAAAACAGGAGAACACAAGGAAAAACACAACACTACAGCATTCTGGAGGAACAGAAGCGGTGGGAGTGGTGGGTGGTGTGGTTGGAGGAACGGCTACTGGGGAAGCGGGAAAAGCGAGTAGCGGGGGGGTCTTATTAGGAGGAGTTCGTGAACATTGCCTATACTCTCCTGTGGACAAACTGTGGCCACGAGAAGTATATTTGAAAAAAATATAGCTGAGACGTTAATAAGAAATTCTTCGTAGTGAGGAGATGTCACAAATGCCTGCTACTTGCGAAGCAATCCTGAAAGTCCATTCTCACGGCTGATGAAGTACAAAATCTGCTGATCTTGTTTTTTCAGAAGGATGAATGAAAATGGAAAATGTCGAAGCGTATGCTAAGCTTAACAAAACTGGTTTGGAGGATTTGAAAGTCCTTGTCGAAAGATCTTTTCCATTCGTTCCAAGTCAAAGAGGAGGAGATCACGTCTGTTCAGTTTTTTAAGCTCAGGCCTAAATCCTGACTTACTAAATAAGGCGTACCATTCTTCTCTTCTATCTCGCTTCCACTGGACCTTTCGGGCTTTCTCTTCCAGATCTTTTAAGACATGCACTCCAATGGGCTGTCGACTCCATTTACACTCACCAAACAGGATCTCCTTTTTTCCTTCATCTAATCCTACGAGATCGATTTCTTCCTCTCTATACCACCATTTTCCTATTTTACTACATTTTACAGGAAAGTGTTCCTCCTCGACCACTTGTTTACATATTTCTTCGAATATAGAGCTTATATAGCGGTTTTGGCCTTCCGTTATTGTGGCTAAAACTCGCTCGTGATTCCCGATTTCTAACTCTCCTTTTCTTGGAAAAATAAACCGGAACCAGAACTTAAAGTAGTTGTCTTTGATTTTGTAGATCCCTCGCTTGGGGTGTGATTTTGTGACTGGATAGTGTTTTTCCACAAGGTCTAAGTCTCTTAGAATACCCAAATATCTGGGTAGATCCTTTGCCTTTAATCCTGCTTCGTTTGCAATATCTGTTATCCTTGTATTACCTTTCGCCATAGCTTCTAAAATGGACTTATACCTTCCAGGCTGTCTGAGTTCTTCCCGCAATAAGAGATCTACCTCCTCGAAAAGGAACCGTCCCTTCTGTAGGATTTCGTTTCGTATATTCTCTGTTACTTTCTTTTTGGGGTCGAACTGGACAAGGTATGCGGGAATACCACCTAGGATGGAGAACGTGGTGATTTTCTCTCTTATATCGTAGTTTGGAAAGAAGTACGATAGGTGCTTGAATTTGAGTGGTTTTAGCTTCCACTGTCCTGTTCTCCGCCCATATAACGGACTTTTACGGCTCAACGTTTTCTCTCTCATCATGGAGACAAGAGAACCGCATAAGATGAGGAACACCTCTTTTTCCAAGATTTCATCCCACACCAACTGAAACACTGAGGGAATAGAATTATTCTCCTTTACCAGATAGGAAAACTCATCTATCGCAATTACTGGTTTCTCCCCACTTTCCAAGCGATCATTCAAGTACCGAAAGGCATCATCAAAGTTATTTACCTTTAGCTCGAGATTCTCCCCAAAGTACTGGACTATCTTCTGTGTGAATCTACTCGCATTAGATGTAGTACCTCTTTGATCAGCTAGAAAGTAAATAGAGGGCTTATCACTTATAAATTTCTTGATAAGTTCAGTTTTTCCGATTCTCCGCCTTCCATAGAGGATGATCAACTGTTTCTCCAGGTTTTCATAGCGTTCTTCCAAGAAATCAAGTTCTTCTTTCCTATCCACAAACTTTCGGATCATATTAATCATTATTATTACATTTATTATATTTTAGATTATTATAATCTAGATTCGATTATAGTATTAGTCAAGTTCATGTAAAAGTCTCTTTAAGTAACGAAAGCAGAGTCTCTGATCTTAGCGTTCGGAAACAAAACATCGTCCTTGATCTACCCAATTCGAAACAAAGCCTGTTCTCCCCCACTACTGTTCCTCTTCTCGCTCACCGACCATTGCTAGAAATTTGGAGTAGAGAGCAGTCCTCTTTTGCCTTTTGTAAGATCCACAAGGTGCCAACACATTGCACGTTACTCGCTTCTGCTTTTTTCCTTGCAGTTACGTCGTCGATAAGCAATTTCTCTTGGTGTTCCTGGGCAAGTACGATGGCTTCACGTTCCTTGCGTCCCAGTTGGGGAGAAAGTTGTGCTGCTCTTTCGCGATGTTGAATGTGGTGCGTTGTTATCCATTGGGCTACTTTCTCTTCCCGCGTCCCAGGTTTGCCTTCGCCTTTGACGACAATTTCGTCAAGGTACATTAAGATGCAAGTCACTTTACAAGGTGATCTTATAAAAACTAAATATTTTATACTAAAAGAAGAATGAAAACAACGGCAATGATCAGCACGTGTCTTTTGATTTTCGGGATTACCGCCACAGTCCTTCCGCTGAATCCGCAGAGAAGTATAAAAGGTTCCTCCGTAAACACAGAGGAAAGAGGATCTGAATGGTATGTTGCCCAGGATCTCTACCTCGCTGGAGGTATCATGTTCCTGTATGGAAACGGTACATGTAAGGAGTATTTTAATATCAGTAGTAAGGTCCCCGTTGCGGAGGTGGTGTATCAATATACCTATTGGGTTAATGGCCACCGAAACGGACCGTTTACCAAAAATACCAGTTTCGTGAACGAAACCTTCGTGAATGACTCTCCCGTAGAATCTTTAAATAGGACATATCTTAGCCTTTGGTACGTTTGCTTGCAGTTTCCCCACCTGTCTACCTACGAAGAGTACAATCTTACGATTCAGGGGCGCTTGTTCATCACCGACATCACCGATAACCAGTATTTGATTAACCTAGGGACAGATAGGCATCTAAAAACTAGAACACTACATTTCGGATATACGTTCCTTTCCGTGATGGTGACCATTAGTATTGCGATTGCCGTGATTGGATTTGTTTTTTTCACCGTTACGGTGCAATCTAGAGGCAAGAAATAGAAAACGGGGTAAAGGTGAAACAAGGGGAAGATGGTTCTAAGGACGAAGAGAAGGGAGACGTAATTCGGCAACTTTCTGGGGGCTTTTTTCTCGTTGTCCTCGTGTTATGTTTTCTCTCCTCCGTTATTGTCACCATTGAAAGCACTCGATTTACGCTTATGTATCTAATAGGGGAGCTTCAAGTGATTGGCATTGCTTCGTGGATTTTAAAAGGATCCACGCTTGCGTTTCTTGGCTTGCTCGTCTGGGATTCCGTGTTTGGATCTCGGAGTAGCGTAAAAATTGACATTTTTGATAGTCGTAAAGAAGGCCCGTCCCATTCGGAGCTGTATTTTGTAGGGTTCTCTCTTAGCTTACTTTCTGCATTCATTATCCTAATCATTTTACTCCTTCGTGGTTTTTCCGCGTCGTTACAAGAGGTCTCTTCACCGGTGCCAGAAGAAGATGTATTTACAGGCGTATACTTGATCGCGGTGACCGCTCCGCTTTTTGAAGAGTTTCTATTTCGGTTCCTGTTGCTTCTCTTTCCACTAGGGCTTTACACGTATTGGAAAGAAAGACGGGGGCTTGGTGAAATCTATCGGGGAAAACAAGAGATTTCTAGGAAACATTGGCTTGTTCTCCTTGGTAATGCTGTGCTGTTTGGTTTCGCTCACTATGGCTGGAAAAGTCTGTTTGGAGGATCGAGACAAGTAGCTGTATTATTGACGAGATGGAAAATCGCTCAAACGACTGTCCTTGGGATAATACTAGCCTTTGCAGCAATGAGATGGGGGATCACTACTAGCTTTACAATACATTGGACAATAAATGCCCTCAGCGCAATGCCAACCATCGTTTTAAATCTGTTTCCCTCACTCATTGGACTGCTCCTTGTATTACTCCTAGGAGTGTTTTTCCTCATTTTAATTGGCCTAGGCGTTGTGATATCCGTGAATCTCGTGATAAGGCGGAAAAAGGTAAACAAACCTATAAAAATACCTGACATCAGGTAGGATCCACATTCTTGTGAAAGAGAAGTAGACATACTATATTTACCAGGCCAGCTACTCCCGTTATTTCCCTCCTTAATTCCAATAAATACTTTCATCAAAGTGAGGGTTGTTGTCCTCTAATCATATTTTTAAAATAATATCTCGTATTACTTTAATATGCAGTCTAAAGAAAAAGGAACGACGGCTGGGTTTATTCTCGCCCTAATCGGAGGTATCATTACGTTACTCATAGGCGCCCTAATTCTCTTCTCACGAGGGTCCCCAGAAGTTTTAGAAGAGGTAATGGCTCAACTCCCTCAAGATCTGGCGTTCTCTGTGGAAAACATCCAATCCATACTGTTAGCTCTCGGTGTATGGGGGATTCTCTGTGGAGGCATAGGAGTTATTAGCAGTTTCATGATGCGAGGAAAATGGATAACAGTAGGTGCTGTCTTAGCCATTATTTTCGGTGTATTGGGACTATTTACTGTACAAGGCCTTCTCATTGGACCGATTTTGATCTTGATTGGAGGAATCATAGGAGTAATCAAAAGATAGGTTCAAAATCTCTCCATTATGGCGCAGATCCAGAGTTTGGTTTGGCAGGTTGGTGAAACCGCGTGGAAAAGAAGTCAGGCTCCCAAAAATGCACGATGAGCGTGCTACAAAACGAGATCAGAAAGCTTTGGAAAACGGGAGTATGGCTTCTCCTACCTGCATCCATTCTTTTATTTTTCCTTCTTTTTTCTCTTGGCCTCGCACCTCTAGCGGACCAGGTGCCGTCATGTTTTCTCCGTTGGATCGGTTTTTGTTGGAGCAGTATCCACTGTGGTATTTGGTGTGTGGTTTCTTTGCCTTGGGTGCTGTTATAGAGCTATTCCCCATGGGTTGTTCACGTACCTCCTTTTCCCGATAGTTTACCCGTTGGATAGGAAGGGAAAGAAGCCTGACCTTCGCACGATAGCCGAGATATTAGTCGTTACAGGTATAGGGTTCCTTCCGGGTATTGTGTATTTGGTACTGGGTAACACGGAAGAACCCCTTCATCCAGGGTTAGATCCGTAGGGCATCTTCTCTGGTGGCTTGCTCGTTCAAAAGGTATACCGGCCTGTATATTCATGAGTACATAGCCTTAGCCGTGAGCGACTGGTTTGAAGCTGGAGTTCTGTTTACCCTGTTCCTTGGGTTCGTTCTGCTATACTACAAGGATAAACAGAAAGCCAGTGAAGGGAGTGGAAGACTTAAGAGATGGGTATCTTCTCTTGTGTAAATTAGCCTAAGGCTCTTCTAGTTTCTTTACTGAAAAATTCTTGGTATATCCTTTTCAGTAAATCTACTCTCTTTCTTGGGAAAGATCTTCTATCTTGCGTTTCTTCATAGATTACTTTTTTACTCCTCCTGTTACCCCTTCTAGTCGGAGTAGAATGTGGTCAAGATCTTTTTTCTGGAGAAGCCGTCTTAAAAAACAAAATTGTTCTTCTCTAGTGAGATGGCATCTGAAGCCGTGGAACAGGTTCTTCGTGAAGAGGCGAACTCGCTAAAGAGAACGCGTTATCTGCTGATCGTTCCCCTTCTGTTCATACTCTTCACACTTTGGTCAAAGCCGTTTTCTAAGCCATACCATTCACTGTTTCAAATGTTTATAGCGGAGAATTTTTCTTTATGGCAGTTGGTAGCCTTGTTTTTCAGTATAGGTGTGCTTGTAGAAGTTGTTCCAATGTTTTTGGGTGAGCATTTTTACCTATCTCGTGTAACCCCCTTCCTTTTCGAGGGAAAGAGGGGCTCTCTCCACCATTATCTCATGACCGGAGCGTATATGGTTATCTTGGTGATCCCTCTTCTTGCTTGGGGGATTTGGACCGTTTTCTTTGAGAATCCTCTTATGGCCCTCTTAATCTTTTTAGCTCGGAGAAAAGGCTTTCTAGGAGACGTCTATGTTGACGAAATGTTATTTCCAGTGATGATGTGGTTCCTTAGTGGGGTTCTTACCGTCTTAATAGGCGGATCTTTTTCGTTCTACCCTAAGTTCAAGCAAAAAGTCGAAGAAACGCTTGGAAAACCGATACGCGAACTAGCAAAGCCCGAAATAAGCTGGAAGGAAAGACTTAAAAACATGACCGGTTGGATAGTATTTGGCGCCCTCCTTCCGCTGTATCTGCTTGGGGGCGTGTCGCTTTTGGTTCTCATCTCCCTACTAGGGGCCCCTATCGGGAGATTTGGTGTTCTCATCTCTGTTTTCCCTTCTTTAACTCTTGCAATAGCTTCTCCGCTCGCTTGGAAGTTCTATAAAGATACGCACTATAGAAGGGCTGGTCACGTTGCGTGTGTGGCTGGAGGAAGCTACATTTTTTCTGCTGTTCTAGGCTTTTTTGTGTTCTTTTTCCCTCCCACGCTCCTTCAGATTGTGGCATTTATCATAATTGTTACCGTTGAGGCAGGTATTCTCTTCGTAATTGGCTTTTTGCTCCGTTCAAAAGAAAGAAAAACCGAATAAGCTAGGGCGCAATTCAGGAAACTGCATTTTTAAAAACAGATATCTGAAACTTGAAACAGCAATGTCAGTCCGAACGAAAGCAATCGAGTACCGAAACGAAGACCTGAAGCTTGCGGGGGATATTTTGATTCCCACGGGCGAGTGCAAAGCAGGAACTGTGTTTATCCATGGTTCTGGCAAGAGCGATCGAACCAATCCATGGTACCGTGAGATAGCAGAGTACCTTGCACATCATCAGATTGGGGTCCTCCTTTCTGATAAGCGTGGGTGTAATGAGTCCGAAGGAGACTGGCGTACAGCAGATTTCCATGACCTTGCGGAAGATGCTATCGCTGGCGTAGAGGCCCTGCGAAATCATGCTAAGATTGCCACGGACTTGATTGGGTTGATTGGCGTGAGTCAGGGGGGATGGGTGGCACCTATTGCAGCTCATGAGCGAAACGTGTCATTTGTGGTGAACCTCTCCGGAGCAACGGTGAGGCCCCGAGAGCAATTTCATCACGAGGTTATGAATGATATTCGCCAGATGAGACTTCCGGGATGGCTCGTTCATGTCTACTTCCCCTTGGCAGAGTTATTCCTTAGACGCAAATGGCCAGCATGGCATGATGTTCGGTTCTTCGATCCTGTACCCCTCTGGAAGAGTCTTCCCGCCCCAGGTCTGCTGGTTTTTGGAGAGGAAGACGAGTATGACAATGTTCCTGTCAAGGAATCCATACGAAGAATAAAAGATATAATCGAAGAAGCCAATGGCTGCCAGCTTACCATCAAGATCTATCCCAGAAGTGGTCACGCTCTTAGGGAGCCAAATGGCAAACAGATTAGGCCCGATGTATTGGAATCGCTCGTAGAGTGGATCATCAATGTCAGCCGTAAAGGGGCATAGGTGGATCGCTCTCTCTACCGTCCTTTCACTGGACATTTCAGGTTTTCCCTTCCAACGCGTTTACAAATCTCACTCTCGTTGGCGACCTGTTCCAGGTACCTCTTACAGTTAGCAGTTACTGCTTGGATCAGCTCCATTAAGCTCATTGACATAGTTCATTACTACGATTTCAAGCTGCTCTGGATAGTCGATTCCCCACACTCGGGCCAAAGGTTTGGCTACCTGNNTTTTGCTATATGCTTCAAGCAACGCTTGAGGAAGTAGTTCTTCGACAGGCATCCCTTTCGTCGCTTGAAAATCGATGGAGAGTCGGCATACCAGTAGGAGCTGCTTTCGTGCTATGTCAAAGTAAGAAGAAGCTGTTAGTAAGCGATTGCGTCCCATAGCCTTCACAAACAGGAGGATATGTCGCCAAAACGTACCGTATGCAGTCTTTAACCGGTCCCGTTGCGCTTCTGCGGAAGGACGGTACAACGGAAAGTGAATATCCTTCAGAATTCCGGTTTTATCCACCAACACCCGATACGGGCCACCATGGATGTGGAGAAAGTGGCTCGCTTTGCCCAAACCAAGTTCCCCCCATACCCCATTGGCCAAGATGAAGAGCACCATATCAAACCCAAATCCGTCGAAATCTTCAAGGTAAACTGGATCGCCCAAACGGTGAACGAACTCCTTGCGTTCGGTAAAAAACGCATCATACACCGCGTCAGAGGTAATCAAGTAGATATCAAGGTCTGAGAATTGATCAGCCGTTCCCGTTGCCAGAGATCCCCCTACAAAGGCCGCCTCAACCCGTGAATCC
>JABAHQ010001089.1_pt2 | contig 65711 bp, 59 predicted proteins | sample 7062091 | NCBI WGS metagenome assembly JABAHQ01 (sample SAMN14534359, study PRJNA622989) | marine sediment metagenome | biome: marine biome [ENVO:00000428]; feature: marine pelagic biome [ENVO:01000023]; material: deep marine sediment [ENVO:00002113] | place: India: Gulf of Kutch | collected...
CATACTCGCCGCAGGCGTTCGCCCTGTTCGCCGCCCTAGCGCTGGCTGCCACGGGCCTGATCGGCGCCTTGGCCTGGCCGCGACGCCCGGGCCCCCGCCCCATCGAGGCCCGCCCGCAGCCCTTCCCGTGGTGGGGCTGGGCGGGGCTGGCCTGGCTGGCCGGTGCCTGGCTGCTAGCCTGGACCCGCTTCGGCTGGATGGAGGCACTGCAGCCCTACACCTTCGCCCCCATCTGGGTAGGGTATGTGGTCGCGATCAACGCCCACACCTTTCGGCGCACGGGCCATTGCCTGTTGCGCGACCGCCCCGGCTTTTTGCTGGCGCTGTTCCTGGCGAGCGCGGTGTTCTGGTGGTACTTCGAGTACCTGAACCATTTCGTGCAGAACTGGTACTACGTTGGCGTCCAGTCCTTCGGGCCGCGGACCTATGTGCTGCACGCCAGCCTGGCCTTTTCCACGGTGCTGCCGGCGGTGACGAGCACCATGCAGTGGCTGCACAGCTACCCGCTGCTGCGCCGGGGCTATGCGCGGCCCGTGCGCATTGCGGGCACGCGCGGGCTGGGCCTTTTCACGGTGCTGGCTGCGGGGCTCGCTCTGGCCGGACTGGCCGCGTGGCCCGAGCTGCTCTTCCCGCTGGTCTGGATGGCGCCCCTGTTGCTGGTGCTGGGCATCCAGGCCCTGCGGGGCGAGCCCACTTGGTTCGCCGACCTGGCGAGCGGGCGCTGGGAGCGCCTGTACCTGCCGGCCCTGGCCGCCCCGCTGTGCGGCCTGCTGTGGGAGATGTGGAACTTCCACAGCCAGGCCAAGTGGGTATACAGCATCCCGTTCGTGCAGCGCTACCACCTCTTCGAGATGCCCCTGCTGGGCTATACCGGCTACCTGCCGTTCGGACTGGAGTGCGCCGTAATCGCTGACCTGGTGGGCCGCGCCTTCAGGCGCCCCCCACAGCTGCTGCCGACCTCCGACCGGCGACTTGCTTGAGAAATCGCTCGGGGCCCTATACTGCAAGAAGAGCTTTCAAACCGTGTCTACCCATTGCGGGAGGATCGAGCCATGGAGCTGACTGGACGCAAGATCGCCGTCCTCGCCGAGGACCTCTACGAGGATCTGGAGCTGTGGTATCCCTACTACCGTCTGAAGGAGGCGGGCGCCGAGGTGTACCTGGTCGGCACAGGCGGCGAGCGGTACACGGGCAAGCACGGGGTGCCGGCCCATCCCGACCTGCAGATCACCGAAGCGCGGGCCGCGGACTTCGACGCAGTGGTTATCCCGGGCGGCTATTCACCGGACCGCATGCGCCGCCACAAGCCGGTGTTGGATTTCGTACGGGCGCTGCACGAGCAGGGGAAGGTGGTCGCCTTCATCTGTCATGCCGGCTGGGTACCGATCTCCGCGGGCATCCTCACCGGGCGGCGGGTGACCTCGTTTCACGCCATCCGCGACGACCTGGTCAACGCCGGCGCCGACTGGGTGGACGAACCGGTGGTGCGCGACGCCAACCTGATCTCCAGCCGCACGCCTGACGATCTCCCGGCGTTCTGCCGCGCTATCATCCAGGCGCTCGGGAGCGGCTGAGGAGTCTCGTCGATCGTCACGGCATCTCGCGCCCGCGAGGCACCGCGTGGTAAGGCGAATGCCGATGCCGGTCGTGGTACTCCATGCGATAGTAGACGAAATCCTCGGGACGCTCGAAGTGCAGGAAGGGATTGCCCCGGGCCTGCTCGTCCATGGTGGAGGTGGCGGCGTCGCCGTAATTGTGCCCGGGATGGATCACGGTATCCGCGGGCAGCTCTTGCTGCAGGCGGCGAAGGGTGCGGTGCATCGCCTCGGGATCTCCGCCCCTCAAGTCGCAGCGCCCGCAGCCGAAGACGAACAGGGTATCGCCGGTGATCAGGTCGTTGCCCAGCCGGTAGCACGCCGAGCCGGGGGTATGCCCCGGCGTATGCAGAACGCGGATCGAGGTCTCACCCAGGTCGATCTCATCGCCGCCGTGGTGCAGGATGGGTCGACCCGGGCAGGTCTCCCAGAACTGCGCCTCGGCCTCAAGCAGGTGGAGGCGGGCACCGCAGGCGTTCAACAGGGCCTCGACGCCGTTCACATGATCATGGTGGCTGTGGGTGAGCAGGATATCGATTATTCGCGCGCCGCTGCGCCGCGCAAGGTCGATGAGCCGATCCACCTCCCAGGCGGGATCGACCACCGCCGCTTGGGCGCTGGCCCGGTCGTGGATGAGATAGACGAAATTTTCGATCGGCCCCAGCTCGAGGGCCTCGATTGCGTAGGGCTTTGGCTCTGCCATCGCGTCCCTCCTGGCTCGGTCACCGCCCCCGGCAGAGACGGCATGGGCTCCATCGGTCTGCGAGGCCCCGGGCATCCGCGCTCGACCCGCGCGAGTCGGACACTACCCTACGGCGTCTCGCCGGCCCTGTAAATGACCGGGCCCCGCCGGCGGCAGAGCCGGATTCGAATGACCCGATGATTGCAGCGATATCGGCGCTGGGACGCGAGCGCGGCGGCTGCGGCAATCACCCGATACCAACCTCGCCACGGCCATGGCTCGATACCTCACATTGTCGCGTGCCGCACGTCTCGCCGGAGTCAAGCGCGGCGCACTGCAAAAAAAGATCAGCGACGGCGAGCTCCCCACCTTCGAGGGCATGATCGAGCTGTCCGACCTGCTCAAGGCCTATCCCGACGCGCGCGTGGACGATACGGCCATGTTGGAGCACGTCGATCGGCTCAAGAGCCAGGCGGTGCCGCGCGCCCTGCGCGAGCATTCCGGCCCACCCGATCTCGAGGGACTGGCAGCACGCGCAATGCAGCTCAGCGAGGAGCTGGCCCGGAGCCGCGCGGCGCTGGCCAATTACGAGGCCATGATCGGAGAGATCCGCGGGCGTCTCGAAGAGCTCGAGCGCCGGCAGAGGCAAACCGGGCAATCGGACATCGCCCGGTTCAGAGAATGGTTTGTCCATATTCTGGAACGCTATCGGCGCACCGCGCCCGTACCGGGGGAGATTGCGCTAAAAGACACCGTGCTGCGCATTATGGCGGCGCACGTGCGGGTCTTTCCGAGCGGTCATGATTTCTTTGTCGAGGGCCGCGACAACCTCCTGGACGCGGGCCTGCGCGCCGGATACGCCTTGCCCTACGGCTGCCGTGACGGCAGTTGCGGACAGTGCAAGGCCCGCCTGCTGGCCGGGCGGGTGAAAAAGACGCGGGAACACAGCTATGTCCTGACCGAAGAGCAGCAGCGCGAGGCGTACATCCTCATGTGCTGCAACACCGCGCTCACCGACACCGAGATTAGAGCCGAGGAGGCTATCGCGCCGCGCGACATCCCACACCAGGCGCTCGGCGCGCGCGTCGATCGCATCGACCGCCTCACCGAGGACGTCATGGTGCTGCAGCTGCGTGCCGCCCCCTCCGCGCGGCTGCGGTTCCTGGCGGGGCAATACGCGGTGCTGCGAGTCGGCGAGATCGCGGGGGCCTATTCCATCGCCAGCTGCCCCTGCGAAGAGAGCCGCCTGCATTTTCACGTGCGCAGGCGACCCGCGAGCGCCTTTGGCAGCTACGCCTTCGGGCGGCTTCGCCGGGGGGACGCGGTGCGGGTGGAAGGTCCCCTGGGGGAGTTCACTTTGCTTGCCGATTCCCCTCGCTCGATTGTGTTCATCGCCTGGGACGCGGGCTTTGCCCCCATCAAGAGTATGCTGGAATCCGCTCTGGCACTCGACGCGGCCGAGGCCGTGCACGTCTACTGGATCACCGAACGTGAGGGTGATCACTATTACGACAATCTCTGCCGTGCCTGGGCGGACGCCCTGGACCACGTTCACTATACATCTCTTGTGGCCGGGGGCGGCAGCACGGGCTCGCCGGACAAATATCGACGGCGGCTGGAGGCCTTGCTGGAAGAGGTCGTGGGCGAGCATGCGGACCTGGCGAGCCGAGACTTCTACCTTTGCGGCGGCGAGCCCGCCCTCACCGTCGCCGAGTCCTGGCTCCGATCCCGCGGCGTGCCCAATTCACAACTGCTCACCGAGCCCATCCGGCAAGGCGCTGATGGGGGCCGACGAACGGCATGAGCACAGAGGGGGCCGCCCGGGCGTGAAATGGGTATACTTGGGAGCTTCGTGGCGAGCCGCCCGCCGGCCGTGGAGGCTACAATCAACGATGACGCCGCGATCGAAGGAACCGCCTGGAAGTACGACGAGGTAAATCATGGAGCGCCGCACCGGGACCCGCAAACACATTTCGGTCAGCGCCTACGTGACCTGGCCGGGTCGCAGGATTCGCTGCCGGGCCAGTGACATCAGCACCACCGGCGTGTTCGTCGAGATGGAGGGGCTGCCGGTGCTGCCGGGCACCGCGGTTCAGGTGGTCTTCGTCCTGACGCGGGGCGAAGTGGTGAAGCTGCATCGGGTTTCAGCGGTCGTGGCGCGGGTCTCGCGCGAAGGCGCCGGGATGAGGCTGTACGCCAACTGACAACAGTGGGCAGTTGGCAGTGGACAGTAGACAGGCACGACAAAACTTCCAGGGCTCGGTAGTCTCGCAGTGTGGTTCCGGGAAGGCGAGCCGCCACCCGACCCCAAAGGGGCGGCGCAATCGGAAGGAGTGTTGCGCGTAGCGGTCCCTTCGCGAGCTTGGCGCCGGCGAGAGGAATCATCGTCCCGCGATAGCAGAAGATTCTGCCGCGCAGATCGGTTGCCTACGCGCCTTTGTCCCTCGCCGGCCCAAGCGAGCGTTCCCGTCAAGGGTCAGCGCTGGCCGTCTTCCCGCGCCACCTCCAGCGCCAGGCCGCGCACCCGCCGCACCCGCACCACGTCCCCGGGGACCAACTGGTGGGCGGCCGGATCGGTGCTCCATGCCCGCCATCTCTCGCCGCCCAGGCGCACCGCGCCCCGAAGGTCGCCGTGACCCGAAGGCGCAAAGGGGGTCAGCACCGCGGCGCGCTGCCCGCACATGGCGTCGGCCCCGGTGTGCGCGGGCACGTAGCGCCGTAGCGCCAGCACCAGGGGCACATCGCCCAGCACCAGAACCGCCAGCAGGACCACCAGGAACCATCCCCACGACAGCGCGAACCAGGCGAGGGCGAGCAGCAGCGCCTGCGCCGCGAACGTGACCACCATGATGATCGAAACCTTAGCGTGCATCTCGCCCGAGCGACGCGGGCGCTCGCACAGGCTGCAGCGCGAGTCGGGGCCGCTGTTGAACGATACAATCGCCAGGAGCGGTCTCCAGCATCAGAACATCGACTCCTGCATCTGCAAGTATACGTTATGGGCGTTGCCCCGGTTGGCGGCGTCGAAGGTCGGGACACCCGCGTAGCGTGACCAATCGGTACCCTCATAGGCCTCCTGGAAGGTGAGCAGGTCCTGCGCCGCGGCGCCCATGGTCTCGCGCAGGTACCGCAGATAGCCCCGGGTGAACCGGATCGCGCGGCCGGCGTCCGGCAGCGCCTCCCCGTGGCCGGGGATCACGAAGCGAGGCGCCCGCCGCTCCAGATCGTCCAGGGCACGCACCCAGCGCTCGGTGTCGGCACCGGCGCCGATAAAGGGCAGGCGCCCGAGGAACACCACGTCACCGGAAAACACTACGCCGGAAGGCTCCACCAGCATCATGCTGTCGTCCGGTGCATGGGCGGGGCCGGAATGCACCACGGTGAAGGTCTTGCCGCCCAGCTCGAAGCGCAGCCGCTCGTGGAACCTGATGTCCGGGGCGATCAGCCGCGTGTCCTCGTCCACCCAGGGATACAGCGCACCCTGACGCTGCAGCAGGCGATTCTCCGCCCCCTCGCCGGCCAGGTACTCGCCGGAACGCTCGTGGGCGATGATCAAGGCCCGGGTATGGTCGCGAAACGCTTGGCTGCCATAGATATGGTCGGCGTGATAGTGGCTGATGACCACGTACTTGACCGGCTTGTCCGTGCGCTGGCGGATCTGCTTCAATATCCCCCAGCCCAGGGCCGGGGTTCCCAGGGTATCGAACACCACCACCCCGTCGCGGGTGATGACGAATCCGCCATTCGCGGTCAGACCCTCGTTGTCCGGACCCGGGACACCGCTCTTGCCGACGATGTAATAGGCATCGCTGTCCGGCGCGCGCTCGACCCGGTAATCCACGGTGACCTCGGCGTAGGGCCCGGCCCCGGCCGAGGCCGCGCAGACCCACAGCCCGCTCGCGATCACTGCCCTGATCCCGTGCCTTGTCATCCCCGACCTCCTTCCCCGTGGCGTTCCCCTGTCTCCGCCTGGCCATCACCTGTCCGACCCCGGGATGCAAGCCTAAGGTGCCGCCCGGGGGAACGCAAACGCAGACGCGGGCTGGCTAGACTATGACCATAGGAGGGAGCTCCAATATGGGCAACGAACCCGAATGCGCCGAGATCGTGCTCGAGCAGCCCTTGGATCCTGCCTTGCGTAACGAGCTGCCGGCCAAGCTCGAGCACGAGCCGGGGATCGTCAGTGCCTACTACGCGGGTGAGACGCGGCTGGTGGTCTGCTACGAGGTCGAATATTTCACCCGGCTGACGCTGCTCGACATGGTGCGAGGCCTGGGCGCGCGGGCCGAGCTCGGCGAGGAGTGAAGGCCCCGTCCCGCCGAGGCCCCGGGGGATGCCGGCCGCGGCCTTCCCGACCCGTGGGGCGTCGCCATGAAGGGATTCCCGTTCGGCCTTCGGATCGGGAGGGCCTGGCGTGTCCCACGGGGCTCGGGGTTCGCCGCACGGCTGGTTGCGCGCGAGGCGGATTTTTCTACTGCGGTTTGGGGGAATAGACATCCGGTTGACCAGGCAAGGCAATGGGCATCGGTAGGGTGGTTCTGCTCGCGACCGCGGCGGGTGCCGTCGGGGCCGCCACCCTCTGGGACTGGCGCGCGCAGCAGGGGGGGCCACCCGGGGCGGGGCTCACCCTGTACGGCAATGTGGACATCCGCGAGGTGCAGCTAGCCTTCACGGTCAGCGAACGGATCGTCCGGATGGATGTCCAGGAGGGCGAGCGGGTGAGCCGCGGCCAGCCCCTGGCCGCGCTGGACACCCGGCGCCTGGAGCGGGCGGCCGAGCGCGCCCAGGCCCGCGTCGCCGCGCAGCGCCAAGTGCTGGCCCGCCTGGAGGCGGGCACCCGCCCGGAGGAGATTCGCAGGGCCCGGGCGGAGGCGGAGGCGGCGCGGGTGCAGGCCCACGACGCCGAGCGCACGTTCCAGCGACTGCGCGAGTTGGCCGAGCGCAGCCTCGCCGCCAGGGAGCAGGCCGACACCGCCAAGGCCGCCTTCGAGGCCGCCCGTGCCCGTCTGGAAGCCGCCCACCAGGTGTTGAACCTGGCCCTGGCCGGACTGCGCGAGGAGGACATCGCCGCCGCCCGCGCCACGCTGCGCGCCTATCGGGCCGACTTGGCCCTGGTTCGCCACGACCTGGCCGAGAGCCGGCTCAACGCGCCGGCCGGCGGGGTGATCCGCGACCGCATGCTAGAGCCCGGCGACATCGCCTCACCGCAGCGCCCGGTCTACACCCTGGCGCTCACCGACCCGGTCTGGATCCGCGCCTATGTCCCGGAGCCCGACCTCGGGCGCATCCGGCCGGGCATGCCGGCCCGGGTGCACACCGACAGCTTCCCCGACAAGCCCTACCGCGGCTGGATCGGCTACATCTCCCCCACCGCCGAGTTCACCCCCAAGTCCGTGGAGACGCCGCAGGTGCGCACCGACCTGGTCTACCAGGTGCGGGTGCACGTGTGCAATCCCGCCAACGAGCTGCGCCTGGGGATGCCCGCCACCGTCACCATCTCCCTGGAGGCAGCCCCGGAGGCCGAGACCGGGCCGCACCACCCGTGCCCAAAGGCGCCATGACCACGCCGGCTGCCAAGCCCGGGGAGCCGGCCCTGGCCGCCGCCCGTCTCGCCAAGACCTTCCGGGCCGGGCCGCGTACGGTCGAGGCGCTGCGGGATGTGAGCCTGCAGGCCCGGGCCGGAGCCGTCACCGGGTTGATCGGCCCGGACGGCGCCGGCAAGACCACCCTCATGCGCCTGGCGGCGGGGCTCCTGGAGCCCGACTCCGGACAGGTCCGCGTCCTGGGCATGGACGCGACGGAACAGTCCCTGGCGGTGCAGGCCAGCGTGGGCTACATGCCCCAGCGATTCGGCCTGTACGAGGACCTGAGCGTCCGGGACAACCTGGGCCTCTACGCCGACCTGCAGGGGGTACCCGGGGACCGGCGTGCCGGGCGTTTTGGCGAGCTCATGCACATGACCGGTCTGGGCCCTTTCGAGACACGCCTGGCCGGGCGGCTCTCCGGGGGCATGAAGCAGAAGCTGGGCCTGGCCTGCACCCTGCTCAGCCGCCCCCGCCTGCTGTTGCTCGACGAGCCCACGGTCGGGGTCGACCCGGTATCGAGGCGCGAGCTCTGGACCATCGTCTACCGGCTGGTGGACGAGCAGGGCATGGGCGTGCTGCTCAGCACCGCCTATCTGGACGAGGCCGAGCGCTGCCACGACGTGGTGCTGCTGCACGAAGGCGCGGTGCTGGGCAGCGGCCCCCCCGCGCAGCTCAGCGAACCGCTGGCCGGGCGGGCCTTCCTGTTGAGGGCGGCGGGCATGAAGGCACGCACTGCCCAGGCGGCGGTCGCCCGGGCCCCGGGGGTGCTGGACACGGTGGTCCAGGGAGACGGTGTGCGCCTGCTGCTGGCCGAAGGCGCCAGGCCCTCGGCCCAGGACCTGCTGCCTCGGGCCCGCGGGGTGCGCATGGAGGCGGTGGCACCGCGATTCGAGGACGGGTTCATCGCCATGCTCAAGGACCTCGAGGGCCCACAGGCGCCGGCCAAGGCGCCGCCGGCCGGGACGGGGCTCGCCGCGGGAAGCGCCGGGCCGGTCATCGAGGTGCGCGGGCTCAGCCGGCGCTTCGGCAGCTTCTACGCGGTGCGCGACATCGGCTTTGAGGTGTACCGGGGCGAGGTCTTGGGCCTCCTGGGGGCCAACGGCGCCGGCAAGACCACGACATTTCGCATGCTGTGCGGCCTGCTGCCGCCCAGCGGCGGCGAGCTCAGCGTGGCCGGGCTGGATCTGCGCCATGCCGCCGCCGCGGCCCGGGGCCGTATCGGCTACATGTCCCAGCGATTCTCGCTGTATGGGAACCTGACGGTGGCCGAGAACCTCGCCTTTTTCAGCAGCAGCTACGGGCTGCGGGGCCGGGAGCGCAGCAGGCGCGTGGAGTGGGCGCTGGGCGAATTCGATCTCGCCCGGGTGCGCGGGGCATCGAGCCTGGATCTGCCCCTGGGTTACAAGCAGCGGCTGGCCCTGGCCTGCGCCCTAATGCACGGCCCCGACATCCTGTTCCTGGACGAGCCCACCTCCGGCGTCGACCCGCTGGCCCGGCGCGAGTTCTGGCTGCGCATCAACGCCTTGGCCGATGGCGGGGTGACCGTGCTGGTCACAACCCACTTCATGGAGGAAGCCGAGTACTGCGACCGCCTGGCCATCATGGCCGCCGGCGAGATACTGGCTCTGGACACGCCCGCGGCCGTCAAGGCCCGCGCGCGCCGCGCCGGGCGCCCCGCCCCGAGCATGGAAGATGCCTTCATCACGCTCATCGAGGGCCACCGGCCCCGGCGGGAGGACTCATGAGCCCCGAGACGACAGCACCGTCCAGGGACGGGGCGCCCATGCGCCTGCGCGGGCTGATGCGCAAGGAGTTCCTGCAGATCGTGCGCGACCCGAGCAGCATCGCCATCGCCTTTCTCATGCCGGTGGTCTTGCTGCTGCTATTCGGCTACGGCGTGTCCCTGGACGCCAAGCACGTGCCCGTCGCCTTGGTGGTGGAGCAGCCCAGCGCCGACGCGGCCAGCTTCACGGGCGCCTTTCGCCATTCGCGCTACTTCGAGCCTGTGGCGCTGCCCAGCCTGGATGCGGCGCGCCGGGCTGTGCGCGCCGGGCGGGTCGACGGCATCGTGCGCCTGCGCGAAGACTTCGCCGCGCGCCTGCGCACCCCGGCGGGTGCGCCCATCCAGGTGCTCCTCGACGGCGTCGACGCCAACACCGCGCGCATCGTCAAGGGCTACGTGGAAGGAGTGTGGGCCCGCTGGCTGGAGCAACGGGCGGAGCGCCAGGGCCGCGAGCTCGTCACCCCGGTGAACCTGCGCCACCGGGTATGGTTCAACGCCGAGCTGCGCAGCCGCAACTACCTGGTCCCGGGCCTGGTGGCGGTGATCATGACCCTGATCGGTGCCCTGCTCACCGCCATGATCATGGCCCGGGAGTGGGAGCGGGGCACCATGGAGGCGCTGCTGGTCACCCCGGTGGCCATGGGCGAGATCCTGCTGGGCAAGCTGCTCCCCTACTTTGTCCTGGGCATGGGCGGAATGGCGCTGTCGGTGCTGATGTCCGTGTGGCTGTTTGAGGTCCCGCTGCGCGGCTCGCCCCTGGTGCTACTCGCCGCCGCGGCCCTGTTCCTGCTGGCCGCCCTGGGCATGGGGCTGCTCATCTCCATCGTCGCCAAGAACCAGTTCGTCGCCGGGCAGGCCGCCATAGTGGTCACTTTCCTGCCCGCATTCATGCTGTCTGGGTTCATCTTCGATATCGGCAGCATGCCCGGGCCCATCCGGGCCCTCACCTACGTGATCGCCGCCCGCTACTTCGTCTCGATCCTGCAGACGGTCTTCCTCGCCGGCAACGTCTGGTCGGTGATCGTCCCCAACGCCGCCGCCCTGCTGGCCATGGCCACCCTGTTCCTGGGCCTGGCCCGGCGCAAGGCCCGCAAGCGGCTGGAGTGACGCCAATGCTGATGCGGATCGCCGCGCTGACGAAGAAGGAGCTCCTGACGGTGCTCAAGGACCCCAAGAGCCGCTTCGTGGTCGTAGGCCCGCCCATCATCCAGCTCCTGGTCTTCGGCTATGCGGCCACCTTCGATCTCACCAGAGTGCCGTTCGCCGTATACAACGAGGACCCGGGGGCCGCCTCTCGCGAGCTGGTGGCGCGTTTCGCCGGCTCGCCCAGCTTTCGCGGTGTGGGCCACATCACCCGCCAGGACCAGATGGCGCCGACCGTCGACCGCGGCCGGGCGCTGCTGGTCCTGCGCATCGGCCCCCACTTCAGCCGCAATCTCGGCGCGGGGCGCGGCGGCCAGCTGCAGGTGATCGTGGACGGGCGCAACTCCAACACCGCCCTGATCGCGCTCAACCATGTGCGCAGCATCGTCACCGAGCTCAATCGCCAGTGGTCGGGGCGCGCCCCCGAAGCACCGCCGGCCCACCTGCAGGTGCGTGCCTGGTTCAACCCCAACCTGGAGAGCCGCTGGTTCATCGTCCCGGGCATCGTCGGGCTGCTCACGCTGGTGGTGACCCTGCTGGTCACCGCCCTGTCGGTGGCGCGCGAACGCGAGCAAGGCACGTTCGACCAGCTGCTGGTGACCCCGCTACGCCCGGTGGAGATCCTGCTGGGCAAGGCGCTGCCCGGGTTCGTGATCGGTCTGCTCGAGGCCGGACTGGTCGTAACCCTGGCCGTGGCCTGGTTCGGCGTGCCCCTGCTGGGCAGCCTGGCTGCGTTGTTGCTGGGGGTGGTGGTATTCCTGATGTCGGCGGTGGGCGTGGGGCTGATGATCTCCTCCATGGCGGTAACCCAACAGCAAGGGCTCCTGGGCGCCTTCCTTTTCCTCGTGCCCGCCGTGATCCTCTCGGGCTTCGCCACGCCCATCGCCAACATGCCGGCGGCGGTGCAGTACATCACCTTCCTCAACCCGCTGCGCTACTTCATGACGATCCTGCGGGGCGTCTTTCTGGAGGGCGCGCCGATCGGGTTGCTGGTGCACGAGCTCTGGCCGATGGCCGTGATCGGTGTTGCCGCCCTGGGCCTCGCCGGATGGCTGTTCCGCCACCGAATGTATTGAGCCGGACCGCTCGCCTTGGCGCCGCGACAGCGGGACTGGTCCGCGAGTATCATCCCGACCGCGCCCGTGAAAAGCCCGCCACCCGACAGGGCGGCGCCGGCGGTCAGGGGGACTGAGGAGGGGACAGCCGGCCGGCCCCGATGTTGAACCGCGGTGTGCCGCCCCCTAGGCTTGGATCATGCACCGACTGGCGGCCGCCAGCACAGGAGACAGGCACCATGGGCGATAACGTGTATAAGGTAGTGGAGATCGTCGGCTCGTCGCCGGAGGGGGTCGATCAGGCAATCCGCAATGCGATTGAGCGGGCGGGCAAGACGCTCCACAACCTCGACTGGTTCGAGGTGGTCGAGACCCGCGGGCATATCCAAAACGGCAAGGTCGCCCACTTTCAAGTAGTCTTGAAGATCGGTTTTCGCCTGGACGAGTAGCCCCGACCCGGCTGCGCCGGGGTGCGACTCGGGCCGCGCCCGGGTCGCCAGAAAGCTCAGCCCGCCAGGTTCTTGGCGACGAAGTCCCAGTTCACGACGTTCCAGAACGCGGCCAGATACTCCGGTCGCGCGTTGCGGTAGTCGATGTAGTAGGCGTGCTCCCAGACATCACAGGTCAACAACGGGGTGCTGCCCTCGGTAAGAGGGTTGCCCGCGTTGCCCGTACCCTGCAGGGCCACGCTGCCGTCGGGCTGTTTCACCAGCCACATCCAGCCCGAGCCGAACAGGGCGGCGGCCTGGTCGGTGAACTGCTTGCGGAAATCCTCGAACGAGCCGAACGCCTGGTTGATGGCCTCGGCCACGTCCCCCCTGGGCCCGCCCCCTCCGCTGGGACTCATGGAGTTCCAGTAAAAGGTGTGATTCCATACCTGTGCGGCATTGTTGAATAAAGGGCCGGGGGCCGCCTTGCTTATGATATCCTCAAGAGAGGCCCCTTCGAGCTCGCTGCCCTTGATGAGCCCGTTCAATTTGGTCACGTACGTGGCGTGGTGCTTGCCATAGTGAAACTGCAGTGTCTCCGCGGAGATGTGCGGCACCAGGGCATTCTCGGCATAAGGCAGGGCCGGAAGCTGGAACTCGCCGCCCTCGTTCTCGCTGGGGATCTGGTTCACCGCATCGTAGGCCGGTTGGCTCATGGCTGTCTCCTTTTCTTTGGATTTGGTAGTTTCCCGCCGATGCTACAGATGGTAGCGCCCATGCCCGCCCCGCTGCGGGCCGCCGCGGCGCTCACCGCCAGGTATCGCTACATTCGACGTGGGCCCGGCCCCCGGCAGGGGGCGCGGGGAACCCTGGGAAGAGCTGATAGCACTCTAGTGCCTGCACTGCGGCTCATCAACCCACATTCAGCGCGTCTTTTGCCGGGCACTCTCCGGCACCGGCGATCGCGTCCGCCAGCGCTCAGCCCTTGGGCCAAACACGCCCGAAAATCGGGCGGCCAAGCGGCTATCCTTGGGGACGGGGCCGGCCTGGGCGCGACGCCGCCCAAAATGGGAATGAATTTTTAAAAAGACTGTCCGATATAAAAGGATAAGAGGCCAGAAATCATCGGAGCGCCGCACCCACCATGGGAGAATCGGTCAAGACATTGGAGCTCAGCTCGTATCTGTTCGGCATCAACGCCCCGTACCTCGAAGAGCTCTATGAGCAGTATCTGAGGGACCCCGGCTCGGTGGAACGGCACTGGCGGGCCTACTTCGGCCAACTACAGGCAGGGCCCGTACCCGAGCGCCCGGCCACGGCGGCCGCGCCGACGATCGCACCGCGCCCGGCGGCCCCGCCGCGCCCGGTGGTGGCCGGCGCCCTGAAGCCCGACGCCGCCGAGAAGCAGGCCGCCGTGCTGCGGCTCATCAACGCCTACCGGGTGCGCGGCCACCAGCAAGCCGATATCGACCCGCTTAAGATCTCCGCGCGTCCGCCCATCCCCGATCTGGATCCGGCCTACCACGGTCTGGACGAGGGCGACCTCGACACCCTCTTTAACACCGGCTCCCTCGTGGCACCCGAGCAGATGGCCCTCCGGGAGATCCTGGAGCGGCTGCGCAAGGTGTACGTCAGCACCGTCGGCGCCGAGTACATGCACATCACCGATACCGATCAAAAGCGGTGGATCCAGCAGCGGCTGGAGGGCGCATCGGGCGAGCCCCGCTTCGAGCCGGCGTTTCAGCGCCAGATCATAGAGCGGTTGAGCGCCGCCGAGGGGCTCGAGCGCTACCTGCACAATCGCTACGTGGGACAGAAGCGCTTTTCCCTGGAGGGCGGTGAGAGCCTAATCCCCCTGCTCGACGACCTCATCCAGCGTGCCGGCGGGCAGGGCGCCAAGGAGATCGTACTGGGGATGGCCCACCGCGGCCGGCTCAATGTCCTCGTCAACATCATGGGGCGCGCGCCCTGCGATCTGTTCGAGGAGTTCGAGGGCCGCCATGTGGAACCAACGGAGCGCTCGGGTGACGTGAAATACCACCGCGGCTTCTCGGCCGACGCCAACACCCCCGGGGGGCGCGTGCACCTGGCCTTGGCGTTCAACCCCTCGCACCTGGAGATCATCGGGCCGGTGGTGGAGGGCTCGGTGCGCGCGCGCCAGCAGCGCTATGACGATCACACCGGGCAGAAGGTACTGCCGGTGCTCATGCACGGCGACGCCGCGTTCGCCGGCCAGGGCGTGGTTATGGAGAATTTCAACATGTCCCAGGCCCGGGGTTTCGGCACCGGCGGTACGGTGCACGTCGTGGTGAACAACATGATTGGGTTCACCACCAGCAACCCCCTGGACGTACGCTCGACCTTCTATTGCACGGACGTGGCCAAGATGGTCCAGGCGCCCATCTTCCACGTCAATGCCGACGACCCGGAGGCGGTGATCTTTGTCTCGCAGCTTGCCCTGGATTTCCGCATGACCTTCCGCAAGGACGTGGTGATCGACCTGATCTGCTACCGCCGGAGGGGCCACAACGAGGCCGACGAGCCGGCGGTGACGCAACCGATGATGTACTCCAAGATCGCCAGGCATCCGACGACGCGCGAGATCTACGCCCAACGGCTCGAGACCCGGGGGATTGTGGAGAGCGGGGAGGCCGACGAGATGGTGGAGCAGTACCGCCGCTCCCTGGAGGAGTGTGACGTAGTGGCCCTGCACTCGGTCGCCGGTGCCAGGCACGCCCACGCCGTGGATTGGACCCCGTTCGCCGATTCTCGCTGGGACCAGCCCACGGAAACCTCGGTCTCGCTGCAGTACCTCAAGGACCTTGCGGCGCAGACGCTCGATATACCCGAAGGTATCGAGCTGCATCCGCGCGTGGCCCGCATCATGAGCGACCGGCGCAAGATGGGTGCCGGTGCCCTGCCCCTGGATTGGGGCTTCGCCGAGACCATGGCCTATGCGACACTCCTGGAGGACGGCTATCAGGTGCGCCTGTCGGGCCAGGACAGCGGGCGCGGCACCTTTTTCCACCGCCACGCCGTGATCCACAATCAGAAGGACGGGACCTCCTATGTGCCGCTGCAGCACCTGGGCGCGGAGCAGGCCCGCTTTATCGTGATCGATTCCCTGCTCTCCGAGGAAGCGGTGCTGGCCTTCGAGTACGGCTATGCCACCGCCGACCCCAACGCCCTGGTGATCTGGGAGGCCCAGTTCGGCGACTTCGTCAACGGCGGCCAGGTGGTCATCGACCAGTTCATCAGCTCGGGGGAGGCGAAGTGGGGTCGGCTGTGCGGGCTCGTGTTGTTCCTGCCCCACGGCTACGAGGGGCAGGGTCCGGAGCATTCCTCGGCGCGCCTGGAACGTTTTCTCCAGTTGTGCGCCGAGCACAACATGCAGATCTGCACGCCGACCACGCCGGCGCAGATGTTCCACATGCTGCGGCGCCAGATGCTTCGTCCCCACCGCAAGCCCCTGATGGTCATGACCCCCAAGAGCCTGCTGCGCCACCGGCTCTCGGTCTCCAGTCTGGAGGACCTCACCGAAGGGGGCTTCGAGCCGGTGATCGGCGAGGTGGACGACATCAGGGCCTCCGCAGTCGAGCACGTGATCATGTGCTCCGGAAAGGTGTATTACGACCTGCTGCAGGCGCGGCGCGACGCCGAGCGCGACGATGTGGCCATCGTCCGCATCGAGCAGCTTTATCCGTTTCCGCGCAAGCCCCTCAGCGCCGAGCTGGCGCGCTTTGCCAACGCCCGGGACGTGGTCTGGTGCCAGGAAGAGCCCAAGAACCAGGGCGCCTGGTACAACAGCCAGCACCATTTCCGCGCCTGCCTGCGCAAAGGCCAGCGCCTGCGTTACGCGGGACGGGCGGCGTCTGCGGCACCCGCTGCCGGCTACTTCAATCTGCACATCGAGCAACAGCGAGCATTGGTGGAGGATGCACTGCGTGGAACAACAGAAGAGCAGCAGTCAAGCGTACGAAAGTGACGCCGGCGTGGAGATCCGTGTACCCAAGCTTCCCGAGTCGGTGACCGACGCTACCTTGGTGGCCTGGCACAAAAAGCCCGGCGAGCGGGTCCAGCGCGACGAGAACCTCGTGGACATCGAGACCGACAAAGTGGTGTTCGAGGTCCCGGCGCCACAGGCCGGCGTACTGGAAGAGGTGCACAAGCAGAATGGCGAGACGGTGATCAGCGACGAGGTGATTGCCGTCATCGCCCCCCGGGAGGGTGCTCCCGCGCCCGTCGAGGGCGTGCCGCCACCGGTGTCCGAAGCACGGGAGCGCGAGGAGGAGCCGCCCGGCGAAGCGGCGCTGAGCCCGGCGGTGCGCCGGCTGGTGGAGGAGCACGGCCTGGACGCGCGCCGCATTCCGGCCAGCGGCAAGGGCGGGCGCCTCACCAAGGCCGACGTGCTGCGCCACCTGGAGCAGCAGCGCCAACCGGCGCCGCCCGAGGCCCCGCCGCCCGGCGGGGAACCCGCGACGGCGGCCGAACCCGCCGCCGGGCCCGCGGCGGTGGCCGAGATCGGGGTTCGTCGTGTGCCCATGAGCCGACTGCGCCAGCGCATCGCAGAGCGCATGGTGGAGGCCCAGCGCACGGCGGCCATCCTCACCACCTTCAACGAGATCAACATGCACGCGGTGCTCGACATGCGCCGGCGCTATCGCGACGCCTTCGAGCAGCGCTACGGCATCAAGCTCGGCCTCATGTCGTTTTTCGTCAAGGCGAGCATCGAGGCCCTGAAACGCTACCCGATTATCAACTCCTCGGTGGAAGGCAGTGATGTCCTCTACCACGACTATTACGACATCGGTATCGCCGTATCCACCGAGCGGGGGCTGGTGGTGCCGGTGCTGCGCAACGCCGATCGGCTGGGTTTCGCCGAGATCGAGGCGGGGATCGTCGATTTCGCCAGGCGCGCGCGGGACGGCGATCTGACCATCGAAGAGCTCTCCGGTGGCACCTTCACCATCACCAACGGCGGGGTGTTCGGCTCCTTGCTCTCGACGCCGATTCTCAATCCGCCGCAAAGTGCCATACTCGGCATGCACAAGATCGAGGACCGTGCCGTGGCCGAGAACGGCGAGGCGGCGGTCCGGCCGATGATGTACGTGGCGCTTTCCTACGACCACCGTATCATCGATGGCCGCGAGGCCGTGCAGTACCTGATCGCGATCAAGGAGTTGCTGGAGGACCCGGCACGCCTGTTCTTGGAGATTTGATCTGGGACGATTCGACCCCGGCGACCGCGGGGCGCGAGCCGTCGCGACGCAACGATAGCGCAGTGGGGCAGCGACATGGCGCGTTCCTTTGACGTAGTGATTATCGGAGCGGGGCCGGCCGGCTACGTGGCCGCGATTCGTTGCGCGCAGCTCGGGCTGAGCACCGCCTGCATCGACGACTGGCTGGACCCGGAGGGCAAACCCGCGCTGGGCGGAACCTGCCTAAACGCCGGCTGCATACCGTCAAAGGCCCTGCTCGAGTCCTCGGAGCTCTATTCCGCCGCCCGCGAGCGATTCGCCCAACACGGCATCCATTGCCAAGGCCTCGACATCGACGTGTCCGCGATGCAGTCGCGCAAGCAGCGCGCGGTCCACCAACTGACCGACGGCATCGCCACCCTGTTCCACGCCCACAAAGTGGCGTGGCTGCAGGGGCGCGGGCGCCTGCTGGACAACAAGCAAGTCGAGTTCACTCCTCACGGAAAGCCCGAGCATCGCGAGGAGATCGGCGCCGAACACGTCATTCTGGCCCCGGGGTCGCGCCCCATGGAGATGGACGCCGCGCCGGTGGACAGCGACCGCATCGTCGACTCCAGCGGGGCGCTAGCCTTCCAGGAGGCGCCGAAGCGCCTGGGGATCATCGGCGCCGGGGTGATCGGGCTCGAGCTAGGCAGCGTGTGGCGGCGTCTTGGCTCGGAAATCGTGCTGCTGGAGGCGCAGGACACCTTCCTCTCCATGGCCGACCACCAGCTTGCCCACGATGCCTTCAAACATTTCAACCGCCAGGGCCTGGACATCCGCCTGGGCGCGCGGGTGGTGTCGACCCGCAAGACGAAAAAGCAGGTAAGCGTCTACTACCAGCACGGCGAAGAAGAGCATGAGCTCAAGGTGGACAAGCTGGTGGTGGCGGTCGGCCGCATCCCCAACAGCGAGGGCCTTGCCGCACCCGAGTCGAACCTCTTGCTGGACGAGCGGGGCTTCGTGCACGTCGACGAGCAATGCTCAACGAATCTGCCCGGTGTATACGCCATTGGAGACGCGGTGCGCGGCCCCATGCTCGCGCACAAGGGATCCGAGGAGGGCATCGCCGTCGCCGAGTCCATTGCCAGCGGCCGGCCGGTCTCGGTGAACTACGACACTATACCGGCGGTGATCTACACCATGCCGGAGATCGCCTGGGTGGGGCGCTCCGAGCATGATCTGCGCAACGCCGGCACCTCGGTGCGGGTGGGCACCTTCCCGTTCGCCGCCTCGGGACGGGCGCGGGCCATGGATGAATCACCGCAAGGGATGGTGAAGATGATTGCCGATGCCGAGAGCGATCGAATTCTCGGCGTGCACATCATCGGCCCGCAGGCCTCCGAGCTCATCGCCGAGACGGTGCTCGCCATGGAGTTTGCAGCGAGCAGCGAGGACCTGGCGCGCACGATCCACGCCCACCCCACACTCTCGGAGGCAGTTCACGAGGCGGCGCTGGCGGTGGACGGGCGCGCTATCCATATGGCCGCACGCGCCGCGGCCCGCAGGGGTTGAGCCCGGGCGCACCAAACCCTGCGCCGGGTATGTTTATGACCCGCCGGCCGCCGGCGCGGTTCCGGTGCCGACAATGTGACAACCCCGGGAACGGGCGGCAGATTTCTGGCTGTCCCTGCCGGGGGCCGGACGGCAAGACCCCCGCAAGCGCTTGCGATCGGCGCCGAGGGCGACCTGGGTCGACGCGGCAGCAGCCCCAACATGCACCCGCGCAAGAGCGCTACGAAGCGGTTCACAAATGCGCGTAAAATTTGAAATTGAGCGAAGCTGGCAACGATATCGAGGGTGTTAGTTGACATATGCGCGGAGGCTTGCGTAATCTGAGTTTGAGCATCGACAGCCACGGTAGCGCGACCTCATCGAGGTACCTCGACACTGCCGGCGTTCGGTCATTGCCCGTTGGTACGCTGCTTGCATGTAATTTGTTCAGAAAAGTTGGAGGCGTCCAGATGTAGTCCTTGCCCCAGCAAGAACAATAAAAAGCCAGACGCGGGACAAACGTCGTGGATGGCCCCTAGCAGTAGTGACTATTGCAGAGAGGGTTTTCGCCATGACCATTTTTCACCACTACATGTCCCGTTACGCAGAGACCAAAGAGGAGGAGTACACGCTCCAGGAGTACCTCGAGGTCTGCAAAGAAAACCCCGCCGCCTATGCAACGGCCGCCGAACGGATGCTGCTGGCAATCGGTGAGCCGGATCTGATAGATACACGCAAAGATCCGCACCTGAGCCGCATCTTCTCCAACAAGGTCATCAAGATCTATCCCGCTTTCAGGGATTTCTTCGGCATGGAGGAAACGATCGAGCAGATCGTGTCCTACTTCCGGCACGCCGCGCAAGGCCTGGAAGAAAAGAAACAGATCCTCTATCTGCTGGGGCCGGTCGGGGGCGGCAAGTCCTCGTTGGCCGAGAAGCTGAAGTCCCTGACGGAGAGGTACCCCATCTACTGCATCAAGGGCTCGCCGGTCAACGAGTCGCCACTCGGATTGTTCTCGCCCGAGGAGGATGCACGCATACTCGAAGAGGACTACGGAATCCCGCGCCGCTACCTTTCCGGGATCATGTCGCCGTGGGCGGTCAAACGGCTGCACGAGTTCAACGGCGACATCACCAAATTCAAGGTCGTGAAGAAGTGGCCGTCGACGCTCCAGCAGATCGCGGTCACCAAGACCGAGCCCGGCGACGAGAACAACCAGGATATCTCCTCGCTGGTGGGCAAGGTCGACATTCGTATGCTCGAGCAATACGCCCAGGACGACCCGGATGCCTATTCGTACTCGGGCGGCCTCTGCCTGGCCAACCAGGGGCTGCTCGAGTTCGTCGAGATGTTCAAGGCCCCCATCAAGGTACTGCACCCGTTGCTCACCGCGACACAGGAGAGCAACTACAAGGGAACCGAGGGCATGGGGGCCATGCCGTTCGATGGAATCATCCTGGCGCACTCGAACGAATCGGAGTGGCTGACCTTCAAGAACAACCGCAACAACGAGGCCTTCCTCGATCGTATATACATCGTCAAGGTCCCATATTGCCTGCGCGGCTCCGAGGAGGTCAAGATCTACAAGAAGCTGCTGCACAACAGCTCCCTCGCCGAGGCACCCTGTGCCCCCGGCACCCTGGACATGATGGCGCAGTTCGCGGTGCTGTCGCGCATCAAGGAGCCGGAGAACTCGAGCATCTACTCGAAGATGCGGGTCTACGACGGCGAGAACCTCAAGGACACCGATCCCAAGGCCAAGTCGATCCAGGAGTACCGCGACGCCGCCGGCGTCGACGAGGGCATGACCGGACTGTCGACCCGGTTCGCGTTCAAGATCCTCTCCAAGGTGTTCAACTACGACCACAGCGAGGTGGCGGCAAACCCCGTGCATTTGCTCTATGTCCTGGAGCAGCAGATCGAGCAGGAGCAGTTCCCGCCGGAGGTGGAGAACCAGTATATCTCCTATCTAAAAGGCTACCTGGCGCCGCGCTATGCCGAGTTCATCGGCAAGGAGATCCAGACCGCCTATCTGGAATCCTACTCGGAGTACGGGCAAAACCTTTTCGACCGCTACGTCACCTACGCCGACTACTGGATCCAGGACGAAGAGTACCGCGATCCCGACACCGGAGAGATCTTCGACCGCGCCGCGCTGAACGAGGAGCTGGAGAAGATCGAGAAGCCGGCCGGGATCACCAACCCGAAGGACTTCCGCAACGAGGTCGTCAACTTCGTGCTGCGGGCCCGCGCCAACAACGAGGGCAAAAACCCTTCCTGGACGAGCTACGAGAAACTGCGCGAGGTCATCGAGAAGAAGATGTTCTCGAGCACCGAGGATCTACTGCCGGTGATTTCATTCAATACCAAAGCGTCGGCGGAGGACAAACGCAAGCACAAAGACTTCGTAAATCGGATGGTCGCCAAGGGCTACACGGAGAAGCAGGTTCGCCTGCTGGCCGAGTGGTACTTGCGCGTACGTAAAGCCTCTTGAGTAACCGATGACGGGGATGCAAGGGCCTGGCACGAGGTGGCCGCCGAAAGCAGAACGGCTCCAATGCGTAATTCGTCCGTAGCTGGTGCCTGCATAAGCGCCGCTTGTGCCTCGCGCTCCAAACCTTGGTTCTGGCAATGACTCAGATTATCGATCGAAGGCTGAACGGGAAGAACAAGAATGCTGTCAACCGGCAGCGTTTTATACGGCGCTATCGCGGGCAGATCAAGAAGGCGGTCGCCGAAGCCATCGCCGGGCGCAGCATCACGGACGTGGACACCGGCGAGAAGGTCAACATCCCGACGCGCGATATCTCCGAGCCCACATTCCGTCACGGGCATGGGGGGCGGCGCGAGACCACCCATACGGGAAACAAGGAATTCGTCACCGGCGACCGCATCCCCCGCCCGGATGGCGGGGACGGTGGTCGCGGATCGGAGGCCAGCAACACAGGCGAGGGCGAGGACGATTTCATATTCGAGCTCTCGCGCGACGAGTTCCTGGAGTTCTTCTTCGAGGATCTGGCACTACCCGACCTCGTCAAGACACAGCTGGCGACGATCTCCGAGTACAAGTATGTCCGTGCGGGTTATACGACCGATGGTGTGCCTTCGAATATCAACGTCATTCGTTCGCTCAAGGGGGCCCTGGCCCGACGCATTGCCCTGAGGGCACCACACATGCGCCGGCTGCGCGAGGCGGAGGGGCAACTTACCGCGCTACAGGATCCCGACGAGGCCGAGGAGGACGCCGAGTCGCACGCGCCGCATGCTTGGGCGCTAGAGGAGGAGATCCGTCAGCTCAGGAAGCGCATCGAGACGATCCCATTTATCGACACGTTCGATCTTCGCTACAACAACCGGATCAAGCAACCGAAGCCGACTACCCAGGCGGTCATGTTCTGCCTCATGGACGTGTCGGGCTCCATGGATCGGCTGCGCAAGGACATCGCCAAGCGATTCTTCATTCTGCTGTACCTGTTTCTGACCCGCAATTACGAGCGGGTGCAGGTAGTGTTCATCCGTCATCACACCACCGCCAAGGAGGTGGACGAAGAGAACTTCTTCTACTCCCGGGAGACGGGCGGGACGGTTGTCTCGAGCGCCCTGGAGCAGATGTATGATATTATTAAGGAGCGTTACCCTACGGGTGACTGGAATATCTACGCCGCGCAGGCCTCGGACGGGGACAACTGGTCCGACGACTCTCCGCGCTGCCGCGACCTGCTCATCGACCAGATCATGCCCTGCCTGCAATACTTTGCATACGTTGAGATCACGCCCGACACGCACCAGACGCTGTGGCGCGAGTACGAGAAGGTGGCGGGGCTGCACGGCAATTTCGCCATGCAGACGATCAACGGGCTGACCGACATCTATCCGGTGTTCCGGGAGTTGTTCAAGAAAGAAGGGATAGCATGAGCCGGCGCAACGTGATCTCCGAGGACCTCGAGTGGAGCTTCGAGCTGATCGAGCAATATGACCAGGCGATCGCCGAGATCGCGGCCGACTTCGGCCTGGACACCTATCCGAATCAGATCGAGGTTATCACCGCCGAACAGATGATGGACGCCTATTCCTCGGTGGGAATGCCGGTCAACTATCGACACTGGTCGTTCGGCAAGCAGTTCGTGGGGGTCGAGCAGCGATACCGCCGCGGGCAGATGGGTCTTGCCTACGAGATCGTCATCAACTCCAACCCGTGTATTGCGTATCTCATGGAGGAGAACACCATGACCATGCAGGCGCTGGTGATTGCCCACGCCGCGTATGGTCACAACTCCTTCTTCAAGGGCAACTACCTGTTCAAGACGTGGACCACCGCCGACGCCATCATCGACTATTTGATCTTCGCCCGCAACTACATCGCCGAGTGCGAGGAGCGCTACGGGATCGAAGAGGTGGAGCTTGTGCTGGACTCTTGTCACGCGCTGATGAATTACGGCGTGGATCGCTACAAGCGGCCGCCTCGGCTGTCCGCCAAAGAGGAACGGCGGCGCCAGAGGGAGCGCGCGGAGTACCTTCAGTATCAGCTCAATGATCTGTGGCGCACCGTGCCTGTCAATCCGGAGCGCGCTAAGGAGGATCGCGGCGAGCACTTCCCCGAGGAGCCGCAGGAGAACCTGCTGTATTTCATCGAGAAAAACGCGCCGCACCTGGAGGACTGGAAGCGGGAGATCGTGCGCATCGTGCGCAAGCTCGCCCAATACTTCTACCCGCAGCGCCAGACCCAGGTTATGAACGAGGGGTGGGCGACGTTCTGGCACTACACCATCCTCAATGAGCTCTACGACCGGGGCCTGGTGACCGATGGATTCATGATCGAGTTCCTGCAGGCCCACACCAACGTCATCACCCAACCGCCCTATGACAGCGCGTTCTACAGCGGGATCAATTCCTACGCCCTGGGATTCGCGCTCATGAGCGACATCCGGCGCGTCTGCGAACAGCCGACGGAGGAGGACCTGTACTGGTTTCCCGAGACGGCCGGATCGGACTGGGTGAAGACCTTGGACTTCGCGATGCGCAACTTCAAGGACGAGAGCTTCATTGCCCAGTACCTGTCGCCGAAGGTGATTCGCGACTTCAAGCTGTTCGCTGTGCTCGACGATGACAACGAAAAGGAGCTCGAGGTCACCGCCATTCACGACGAGGCGGGCTACCGCCGCATCCGTCAGGCCCTGGTCGACCAATACAACCTCAGCTGCCACGAGCCCAACATCCAGGTGTACCGGGTGAATCGCCGCGGCGATCGCTCACTGACGCTGCGACACTATCCGCACGAGCGACGCCCCCTGCACGAGTCGGCCGAAGAAGTGGTCAAGCACGTGACCCGCCTCTGGGGCTTCGACGTGCGACTGGAGACGGTGAGCGAGGACGGCAGCGCCGCGGTCACCCACGAGTGCTCCCTCAGCGCTTGAGCCCCTAACGAGCCTTTGGAGCATGTCCGAGCGGCGACGTCCTCGGGCTTTCCTCGGCGCCGGTCCCGCGGCCTGCACACCAGGGTCAGCGGCGCGGGCCGGTCCTTGCCGCCGCCGACCGAGCCTTTCCCGTTGACATGTGAGGTCCGCCGTCGGGCGCGGGTCAGCCGCCCCCTTTCCCGGGGTCACCCGCCCGTGAGGATGCAGCGAACCCGGGAGTTATGACATAGCCGCAAAAACAACAGGTTAACGATCCGTAGGCCATGGCCTCCGGGGCCGGGCCGGCGGAGACCGTTACGCCGCGACTGGCGAGACCGCGCCCCAGGGGCGCCGCGCGCGGCTCGGCTCGCCCCGCTCCGTATTGCCTGAGCCACCCCAGGCCCCAGGTTCCAGTGAGCCTCCCTTGGGCAAACCCCTGCGATCCCGTTTATCATCTAGGTCTGTATCAGATGCGCCTCTTTTAGGAGTCCACGTGAAGCTCAGTGTCGACGAATTCAGGGCGTGGCGAAACCGCTCCATCACCCTGCTCGGAATGTCCGGTGTGGGCAAGACCCGCTTGGCGCACATCCTTCGCAGGCGCAACTGGTTCCATTACTCGGGCGACTACCGCATCGGCACGCGGTACCTGGACGAGCCCATACTGGACAACATCAAGCAACAGGCAATGCAGGTTCCGTTCCTGCGGGACCTGCTGCGTTCCGATTCCATTTATATCGTGCACAATATCACGGTGGACAACCTGCAGCCGGTGTCGAGCTTCCTCGGCAAGCTCGGCAATCCGGAACAAGGCGGGCTCGCGTTAAAGGAGTTCAAACGGCGCCAGGAGCTGCACCGGCGGGCGGAGATCTCGGCCATGAAAGATGTGCCAGAGTTCATCCACAAGGCCCACGAAATCTACGGCTACAAGCATTTCGTCAACGATGCCGGAGGGAGTGTGTGCGAGCTGGAGGACCCGCAGGTTATCGATATCCTGGCCAGGCACACGCTGATCCTGTACATCAAGGCAACGGAGCAAGATGAGCAGGAGCTCATTCGGCGGGCCGAGGAAAATCCGAAACCGCTCTACTATCCCGAAGGGTTCCTGGACAAACAGCTCAACGTCTATATGCAGGAGAACGACCTGCCCTACGTGGCCCTGATCGATCCGGACGAGTTCGTACGCTGGGTGTTTCCGCGGCTGTTCCATGCGCGCATCCCCCGCTACGAGGCCATCGCCGGACAGCACGGCTATACGATAACCACCCGGGAGCTCTCCGAGGTGCGAACGGAGAGGGACTTTCTCGCGCTCGTAGAAGGCGTGCTCGGCCGGCAGGGCTAGGTTAACCCCCGGGTGCGCCGAGGAGCTCCTGAGCACATTAGCCACATCGACAAGGGAAACTAGGCCATGCCCCTGGTTGCCAACTCAGATCTTCCCGCCTTCCAGCGGCTGCGCCAGGAGGGCGAAACCGTCATACCCGGCGAGGTCGCCGTCCATCAGGACATCCGCGAGCTGCACATCGGCCTGCTCAGCATGATGCCCGATGCGGCGCTGGCCGCGACGGAGCGCCAGTTCTTTCGGCTGGTCGGCGAGAGCAACCAGATCGCGCAGTTTTACATGCATCCCTTCACCCTGGCCGAGCTTCGCCGAGGACGCGAGGGTCGGCAGTACGTACAACGCTTCTACGAGCCGTTCGAGGCCATCAAGGAACAGGGCCTGGATGCATTGATCATCACGGGGGCCAACGTGACCCAGCCCGACCTGTCCCAAGAGCCGTTCTGGGAGCCGCTCATCGGCGTCATCGATTGGGCCTACGAGAACGTCACCTCGACGCTTTGCTCGTGCCTCGCCACTCATGCGGTGATGCAGTTTCGTTACGGCCAGAAGCGCAGGCGGCTTCCGGCCAAGCGCTGGGGGGTGTATTCGCACCACGTGGTCGCCCGCCGGCATCCGCTGGTGATCGGCGTCAACACACGGTTTGACGTACCGCATTCGCGCTTCAACGATATCAGCGGCAAGCAGTTCGAGGCGGCGAACCTGAAGCTACTGGTGGAGAGCGAGGAGGCCGGCGCACACCTTGCAGTGAGCAAGGACGGCTTTCGCCTGGTATTCTTTCAGGGGCATCCCGAGTACGACACGATCAGCCTGCTCAAGGAATACAAGCGCGAGGTGAACCGCTTCGCCCGCGGGGAGCTCACCGAGTACCCGCCGTTCCCGGAGAACTATTTCAGCCTCCAAACCCAGGCGATTCTGGAGGAGCACCAGGATCGCGTAATCGCCACGCGCGAGGCGGGCCGGGATATGCCAGAGCTGCCCGAGGCGCTGGTGAGAAGCCGCCTGGACAACACCTGGCACGACACGGCGGAGGCGCTGATCAACAACTGGATTGGGAAGGTTTACCAAATCACCAGCAACGACCGAAAGGTTCCCTTCAAGGAAGGCGTCGACCCCGACGACCCCCTGAGGCTGCGCGGCTAGCCCGCATATCTCGCCGGGATCGCGGGAGCAGGCGCCGTATTCGGGTTCGTAGGCGCCGCTCCGAAGCGAAAGTGGTAGCCGTAGCCACCACTTGAGTGAGAAATTCGCCGGGAGCGAATTTGGACAACGCGCAGGGTTGGCCCCCGAAAGGGGCGAGGCCCAGGGACGGACCGAGCAACGGCAAGCCTACGGACGCGAAGACAAGCCTGAACCGTGATGGGCCAACGGCGAGAACAGTGTGTCATTGCCCCATTGCACTATCGTATGTCTAATTTTTCTTGTACTTCAGTCACTCCGGGGGCTGAGGGACCTTTTGCACCTCCTCGACGACCACCCATCGGCCATCCGGGCGCCGAACCACCAGCATGGAGAAGGGACTGTCGTAACCCCTCCAGACCGAATGACGTATTCCCCGGATGCGCACCCCCGCATCGACGGGCACGTACTTGACGTCCCGGTAGCGGTTGTAGTCGCCCCGCGCCCTGGCCTGATGCAGGGTCTGGCGCAACAGCCCGGTGTAGATCTCGGCCGGAACCTCGAAGGATTGCATGCGCCCGGTCGCCGTGGGCGCGGAAAGATAGATGATCGCCTGGTCGGAGTAGAGCTCGGTGATCGCGGGATCGAACGCGCGCTCGAGGGCTTGGTACCGGACGAACAGCGCCTCGGCGGCCCGCACGGCGTCGATACCCGGTGCAGCCACCAGCGGCGCCGCCGCCAGCAGCGACATCAAGCCGGCGCTCGCGCGCCGCACGCACTCCACCGGCAGGGCCAGGCGGCGCTCTCGCCGGGCGCCCGTCGGCCCGGCCGCACCTCGATCAAGCCTCGTGCGCAGAAGAAAAGCCGGCACCGGGGCCGCCAGATCTCAGGGACCGGGCCCAGGCAACCGGCCCTCAGCCACCCTCGTCGGAGGGGACCAGCTCGGGCGTGCTGCCTTCAGTAACGATTCTGCGCGCGCGCTCGCGCAGCTCCTCCATGCGCCCCAAGAGCTCGTCCGTCTTCGGGTCCTGCTCCCTCATGGCCGTCAAGACGGCCTCGGACAGCGCCCCGGCCGCCGCGCGCACCGTCCCGTCCTGCATGGCCTCCTGGCGTGCCTGCTGCAGCCCCGCGCTGGTCCGGCGGTACTCGGTTATCAGCTGGCGGCGCTCCTCGTCGGGGACGCCCTCGGCCTTCAGCTGCCCCTCGATCTCGTTCAAGCGCGCAATGTCCGCTTCGGGCTTGTGGCCGTTGCCCTTCATGGTCGACAGCAACAGGGTGCGGTATTCGCTCTGTTGCTCCTGCAGCTTCGGGTCGGCCTGCAGCGCCTGCCGCTGAATCCGGCCGAGCTGCTGCCCAACCGCGCGCAACTCCTGCTGGACTTCCTGCAGCTCCTGCATCCGTTGGCCGGATATGGACCGGCCCTCTTTCGACTCGCTCGGCCCGGCATGTACGGGCCCCAAGGCCAGCGCTGCGCCGCACAGGCACACGACGCCGACAGAGTGCAGCAGTCCGTTGGGCAAACGCATAGAATTCCCCTTAGCAATATGTGAGTGGAAGGCAGTACGGCGGGCTGCCTGCATGGGTGAGCTTTACACTGTAGCAGGCGACGGCCACCGCATGTCAAGCACACGGCGCACAAGGACCGGTCCCGGCGGCGTGGGGGTGGCAACCCGAACCAGGGTCGCAGGCGGGGTAAGGCCCCCTGCAAATAGCGCTCAATGACCAAGGCAGCGGACAAGACCGATTTGGGCCAATCGCTCGGGCCGGCCCCGCCGGGCGCCAGCGGCCTAGCCCGCATATCTCGCCGGGATCGCGCGAGCAGACGCCGGGTGAGCGGCGGGATAGGAGCCGCGAACGCCCGGTCAGGGATGGCCCGGCCGGACTTCATCGCCACGCAGGACCGCGTGGCGATGAAGCGGGTCCGTAGGCGCCGCTCTGGAAGGAAAGTGGTAGCCGCAGCTACCACTTGACTGACAAATTCGCCGGGAGCAAATTTCGACAACGCGCAGCATTGGCCCCCGAAAGGGGGCGAGTCCCAGGGACTGGCCGAGCAACCGCCAGCCTACGGGCGCGAAGTCAAGCCTGAACCGCGATAGGACAACGGCGCAGACGGTGTGCCGTTGCTCGATTTCTCTACATTTTCTCTAAATTATTATGCCCCATTTGTTTGGCGTTTCAGGGCGTTGCGCCGTAGCCGTTGGCCGCCTGGTGAGATATGCGGGCTAGCGCGAGGCAGCCATGTGCTCGAGCACGCCGGAGCTTACGTCCCCCAGCAGATTGTCGCTCAAGGGGTAGAGTATCTGCTCCTCTTTCAAGTTGTGCTGCCTCAGCATGCTGTGCAGGCTTTGCGCCAGCTCCAGATAGCCCTCGCGGTCCTGCTGGCGCTGGGCAGCAGCAAGTTGCTCGAGCAGCTCCCGCAGCTGCGCGTGCTCGGCGCGCATCACGCGGGTCGGCCCCAGGGCGGCTCCGCTCCGGCACTCGATCTCCGGAAACAGAAGCTCCTCCTCCCATTCCATGTGCCGCTCCAGCGCGTGCTGGAACCGGCCGTAGAGCCTGCTGGCTGTCTCCCAATCGTGGGCGACCACCGCGTCACCGGCCTGGGTGAACAGCTCGTCGCATCGGCGGTGATCCTGGCTGAGAAACGAGGTGATGGTATTCATAGCCGCATTTCCGCTGGGCGAGTTGATAAGTTTAGTCTCCTCAAGGCCTCATGGCGACACCTTAACCTGCGTCAATTTCGGATCGGCTCTGAGCGCCGGCCCGCAGGTCTCATGGGGACCGCGCGGACAAGGTCCGAATTGGGGTCGCTGCGTGCCGGTGCGGCCCGGAATCAAACCAAGGGCGGCACCCAACTGATCGAGGTTAGATCAAGTCCATCTCTACCCCCGTCAAGTTCCAGGTCCGGCTGCCGATACGGAAGATTAGAGCGAGAAGCGCCCCAGGGCCCGCATCCCAGCCCGAATATCGCACGCAGACACCCGCTTGGCTGGCGCGTCCAGCTCTTTGTTCACCCGACTGGCGGCCGCGGCCTGCACGGTCATCCGCGCTGCGGGTGCGATTGGAAGGCTGGGCCGCACGAAACCGAGGCGAAATGGAACAACGGGGAGGCCCACCCGATGCATCAATGGGATCGTCGCCTAGCGTCCCTTGCTTTCGTACTCCTCGGCCCGCTCGCAGGCTCCCCCGCGCTCGGGAAAGATGAGCCGGACGACACAGCGCAAGAGGCGGTCGTCGCGCCCGACGAGATCCCCGGCTCGACCAAGGTGGGCGCCGCAGGCGTTATTAAATTGGCGGGGCATGTTCCGAGCCTGCGCATCATCGACGCCCGCATTCGTATGGATCGCAGACAGGGCTACATCGAGGGCTCGATCAGCCTGCCGAATGTCGAAACCGACTGCGACTCACTTGCGAAGGTAATCCCAAAAAAGACCACACCGGTACTGTTCTACTGCAACGGGCCCAAGTGCGGGCGCAGTGTCATATCCGTGCGAAGGGCCCTCGAGTGCGGCTACACCGACGTGTACTGGTTCCGGGGAGGGTTCGAAGAATGGAAGCGACAGGGTTACCCGTTTCTGAAGGAGTAACCACGCACTGTGCTAGGCCTACCCAAATTCCGTCTCACCATACACGCCATACTGGGATCCACGATCGCGCTGCTTGGGCTGCTGGGTCTGGCGCTGGCGCTGGTAAGCGGCGAGATCCACCGCCGTCTCACCCTGGAGAACCACAGAGCATCCCTGGTCCAGTTGATACAGCTGAAGGCCAATGATCTGCTGTCGGAGCTGGCCAATCAGTCTCGGGATCTTGGCCTGACGCTGCAAAGCTCCCAGGCTTTCCGCGAGGCGTTCGACCAACGCGACTACCCCGCCCTCACCGAGCTGCTGGACAAGCAGTTTCACCAATACTTTGTCACCGCCGGGGTCCTCGGGCTCGAACGGCTGGTGGCCTACGATTCCGAGCTCGAACTCCTGGTCGCTTCCACCGAGACCTCCAACACGGACGACCGGCTCGTGCACTGCCCGAACATCGCTGCGCGCGCCCGTCAAAGGGAAGGGGCTTCGCGCACGAGGGTGCTTGAAGAGCTCTGCCTGGTCGAAGGGCGGCCGCATCATTCGATACTTGTGCCCATAGGCGGCCTCGTCCCGCGGGGCTACCTCGAGGTCGTTACCGACCCGACCCACGGACTGAGACCCATCGAGAGGGCACTCGGGATGCCGCTGAGACTGCAATTCCCCGACGGCGATATCGCGTACCATTCAAGAAATTGGCCCGGGCCCGACGCGATGAGAGACAGTTTTGTCATCGAGCACTCATTGCGCACATCGGGCGGGCGCGATGCATTGACGGTGGGCATCGTCAACGACATGCGACAGCTCCACGCAGATCTGAGACACGCGCGCCGGGTCGTGATGCTCGTGGCGGGGGTGGCAACAGTGCTTACCGGCGCTCTCGCGTTATTGCTGTTGCGCTCGACACTGCTCGCCCCCATCCGTACGCTGGCTCGACAGCTTCACCGCGTACGCGAGGACCGCAGCCACCTCAAGGACAAGGTTACGGTCGACGGCACCAGCGAGGTCCGCGAGTTGGCTGACGACTTCAACCGCATGGCCACAGAGCTAAGTCAGCTGTACGAGACCCTGGAGACGATGGCCTACACCGATTCACTGACCAATCTTCCCAATCGCAACCTCTTTCACGACCGCCTCCTTGACATCACCCGGCTGTACCGAGAGCACAACAAGCCCTTCGCATTGTTGCTCATGGATCTCGATCGGTTCAAGGGGGTCAACGACACCCTCGGCCATCACGTCGGGGATCAACTGCTTCAGCACGTGAGCAGGCGGCTCAAGACGGTGATGAGGACCACGGACTTCCTTGGTCCCATCGACGCCGAGACGATCCGCCATTTTGAAAGCAGCACGATCGCACGCCTCGGGGGCGACGAGTTCGCTGCGATACTTCCCAGTGTGCGGACCGCACAGGAAGCGGCGACGGTGTCCCACAAGCTCATCGATGCGATGAAGGAACCGTTCGAAGTGAACGGCCACAAGCTTGTAACCGGCATCAGCATAGGCATCGCCCTCTACCCGGACCATGGCACCGACGTGCACACACTGCTGCGAAAAGCCGATGTCGCGATGTACCACGCCAAGAACACAAGGCGCGGTTTTGCGTTGTTCGATGTGGTACAGGAGAACCAAAACATACTTCAGCTGACGCTGGAGCCGGATCTGCTCCGGGCGATCGAGAACAATGAGCTCATTCTCCACTTCCAGCCCACTGTCATTGCCTCCACCGGCACCGTGTGCCGCTGCGAGGTACTGCTTCGATGGAAGCACCCCGAAAAAGGCTTCGTCCCGCCCGATTACTTTATTCCCCTGGCCGAGCAGACAGGGCTTATCCAGCGTATCCGGGCCTGGGTGCTGTGCAACGCATTTCGCAGCTGCGAGGCTTGGCACCGCCTTGGCCTCGACGCGGGGATCTCCGTGAATCTCTCCGCCGTAGACCTGCACGACCCGGGCCTGCTAGGCGAGGTCCGCAGCGAGCTCAAGACCACCCAAATGAGCCCGTGCTGCGTGACCTTCGAGCTGACGGAGAGCGCCGTCATGTCCGATCCGGAATACGCCTTCGACGTGCTAACGAGCATGGACGCCATGGGGATACAACTGTCGATCGACGACTTCGGGACGGGCTACTCATCGCTAGCGTACATCAAACGGCTCCCGGTGACCGAGATCAAAATCGATAAGTCCTTCATATTGGACATGAATGCGGACCCCAACGACGCGGCGATCGTTCGGGCGACCATCGGGCTCGCCCACACACTTGGGTTGGAAGTCGTCGCGGAAGGCGTGGAGACCGAAGAGACGGCGAAGCGATTGATTGCGCTCGGGTGTGACCGAATGCAGGGGCACTGGATCGCCCCCGGCCTGCCCTACTCGCAGTTCGTCGAGTGGATGAGCCGCTATGAGAACGTCGGGGTCCGGGCCGAGTCACTGGGCGCGGGGCGTCCGGAGTAGGTCGCCGCCTCCCGTGGCCCGGGCTCCTCAGGTGGCCTGGCTCGGGGATGGCACCGAGAGGTCACGGGCCATGCGCACGGCGGTCTCCTCGCCGCAATAGTAGCGGGCCACGCGGCAGACCGGCCTATAACCCAGGTGGCGGTAAAAGGCCTGGCCCGCCGCGTTGGCGGCGCGCACCTCCAAGCACACGACGAAGACCCCGGCCACCAGCGCCGACTCTTCCAGCCATTCCAGCAGCCGGCGGCCTATCCCGGTACGCTGGTAGCTGCGCGCCACCCCTAAAAGGTCCAGATGCGCCTCGTCCTTTCCGTACTCCATGATGGCGAAGCCAACGATAGCGCGCTGGGCCTCGGCGACCACCACGATCGTCTCCCGGTCGCGGATCGCGCGGACCACGCGCTCGGGCGTCCACGACCACTCCGGCAGGCCGTGCTCGATCAGCTCCCGTGACATGGTCGCGATGCGGTAGGCATCGGCGACGCGGGCGAGCCGGATCTGGACATTCGTGCGCATGCGCTATAGCTCACTCACGGTATGGAAATGCACGCGGCAGGGCATGAATCCACTGTACTGCAAGCGGGGGGCTCCGACCAACCTGCCGCATTGACTGTGCCGGGGGCCATGCGCGTCCACGGCCTATGCTTCAATTCGGGGGCCGGTTTGCGCCCGCGCCGCGGCAGGAGGTGTGAGATGACGGCATTGGATGAGCGAACCCATCGGTTCGTGCTGGATCTGATGAGAGAGCACAACATACTGACCCTGGCAACTGTACGTAACGACGGCTGGCCCCAGGCGACGACCGCGGGCTAGTCCTCTGCGCGGCGACCTACCCGGAGAGCCGGAAGGTACACAACATCCGCACCGACCCTCGGGTATCACTGACCATCGACCGCGACTACGAGGTATGGGAGCAGATCAAGGGCCTATCCGTGGCGGCGGGCGCAGAGATCGCCGGCGATCCCGAGGAGTTGCGCCACGCCATGGAATGTCTCGAACGCAGGTTCCCCCGCATCGGCCAGGTGCCCGCGCCTGATCAATCGAAGATCACCGTCCTGAAGCTGATCCCCAAGGTGATCTCCGTGCTGAACCACGAGCTCGGCCTCGGGCGCACCGAGCTGGTGCGGGTCGAGACGGGCTAGGAGCTCGTCTCGGCGCCCTCGTCCGGGGCACGGTTACTCAGGAACTGCGCCGTCACCCTGTCCATCGTTTCGATGTGCTGGACCATCCAATTGGGCAGCGTATCGCGTAGATAGGCGCCCAGGGCCTCCAAGTCCCGCGTGTCCACCCAACTGTCGTAGGCGGCCTGCGCCTCGCCCAGCACCCGTTCGTGCTCGGCCTTGTGCACGAGATATGGCGGAAAGCCCGCGCCCTGCATCTGTTGTTCCTCGCCTGCGAAGTGCCGGCGCATGTGCTCGACCAGGCCCGCGAAGGCTGGGTCGATCGTCTGCGGCTCCACCTGCCTTGCCTTGCAGGCATGAACCTGCGCCGCCAGCGCATCGATGATCTCGACCTCCTCCCAGTGAATCGCGTTCATGGCCTCGATCGCCACCACAGGGATCTGAGATTTGTCCAACACGTGCATGATTTCATCCTCGATCGGGAACGGAACCAACGCCGAGGCCGGCACACCCCGGGGGACGGGCGGCCCCGCCCTTCCCAGTCGAGTCTAGGCACAAGACCGCGGGGTGTATCTGACCTCGGTCAAGCCCTGCGCGTAGGGAAACCACCTTGTTCCTCCAATGAGAGGGTTACGAGCCGGCGGCGCGCACGGCCGCGCAACACAGAATCCAACGCAAAGGCGCAAAGAGGTAGAGGACGCAAAGCAGGTTTCGGCAAGGCGGCACATCTGTTTGGCTGGCGTCGGGGGTATCCGGGCCCGCCGTGCGCGGGCCGGCTCTACCGCCTGAAGCGGCGCCCAGGCTCAACGCCGCGGCAGGACCTCCTGGGCCCTCAGCAGCTGCTCGTACTCCTCCGGCGCCAGGATCTGGCGGATATCTACGTAGCTCCCGCTAGCGTAGTCCCTCAAGGAAGGGATGGCCTCGGCGAGCCGCTCGGCCGCGGGCCGAGGCGCGGGCATGACCTCCGTGCCGCGCGCCTGCCGGATGCGCTGCATGGCGGGAAACGCGCCCGCGTCCACCTCGCCGCAGAGGTAGTCCATCATCGCGGTGTCGATCAGCCCCGGGGCGATCGCGGCGATGTGGGTGTTCGGAAACTCGTGGGCATAGAGCTTCGCCAGCATGTTCAGCGCCGCCTTCGACAGGGCATAGGCACCCCATCCCTTGTTGCCCAGCACGGACGCCCCCGAGGAGATCATCACCACCTGCTCGACGGGCCGCCCCCATCCATGCAGCCAATCCATGATCACCTTGTTGGACCAGACGTTCACGTCCATGACCCGCCGGATCTCCTCCAGGGAGGTGCTGCTGAGCTCCCTGATCTCGCCCAGGATCCCCGCATTGAGGATCACCAGCTCCAGCCGCTCGGCATCCGCCAGGAGCTGACCCAGCGCGCTGCCGATGGCGTCGAGGTCCGACAGGTCGCAGCGCACGTCCCGCAGCTCGCCTTTCAAGTCGCAGCCGCGCCGGCTGCAGCCGTAGACGCGCCGCCCTCGCGCCAGATAGGCCTCGGTCAGCCCCCACCCCAGACCGGAGCTGTTGCCGGTTACGAATAGATTCGATTGGACTTCACCCATGGCATGCGGCTCCAGTATCGCTCGCCTCGTTCACCCCAGCACATCGCGCAGCTCGCGCAGGCCGGTCACGACGACCGTAGGGCGGTATTCCCACGGATCGAACACCTGCTGGGGCTGCCGGCGCACCCACACCGCGCGCCATCGCGCCGCCAGGGCACCGATGACATCGAAGGGGTTGCCGGAAATCAGCCACGCCTCCTCGGCCCGGCTGCCGGTGCAAGACAAGAAATGCCGATAGACTGCGGGGTCCGGCTTGAAGCTCTCCACCGTCTCGACGCTGATCACGTCCTCGAACATATCAAGCACCGCAGCCCGCTCCAGCAGCCCGTGCACGCTCGACGCCGGCCCATTGGAGAACGCGTACATGTCCAGGCCTTCGGCACGGAGGCCGCTCAGTGCCTCGACGACGTCCGGGTACAACGGCAGCTCGTGATAGACCGCCATGAGCGCCTCGATATCGTCGTCGGTCGGACCGACGCCGCTCTCCCGCATCACGCTGATCAGCGCCTGGCGGGTGCACACGCCGAAGTCCGCGTACCTGCCCATGAGGGCCCGGCGGAACGCGTATTCCAGCTGCTTGCTGCGCCACCGGGCGGCAACGTGCTCCGCGGCGTCACCGACGTGGGCCCGCAGCGCCGAGGCGACTCCGGTTGTATCGAACAGCGTCCCGTATACGTCGAATGCGAGCGTCACGGCGATACCCCGCTTCTGCGACGGACCTGCCGTCGCTGCTCAAGATCGATGGCCGGCGGACGATTCGACTAAGGGCTGCGAGAGCATCCCGGCATGACTGCCCGGGATTGGCCGCAAATACACCGCTCTCGTCTCGGGCGATCTTGCACCGACAGACTCTTTCATGCTCCGCAGCGGCCCTTATGCTTCGGACCAGATGATCACCGACACACGATAATACAGCGACTCCGCCCCAGTACACGCCACCCTGAGCTCTCATGTACAAGACCTGGCCCAAGTGCGGCCACACGCGCAGCGAGAACGATGCAGGGCCCGACACCCGGTGTCCGGCCTGCGGCTTGCTGTTCGCGAAGTGGCTAAGCAGCGTTTTCGTGACCCGCGGCCGGCTGCGCGCCGATCGGCCGGGATTTCACGACTGGCAGAACATACTCTCGCGGCTCGGCCTGCTCGAATACGACGGCGCCATCGGCTCGCTCCGGGCGCCGCCGGCATGATCCTCATGTTGGCGGCCCTGGTGTGGGGCGCCCCTGCTGCGGCGCCAGCACCGGGCACTGCGCAGCCGGGGCTAGCCCGCATCGAGCTCGGCGGACAGCAACGGCGGCGACGCCCGCGTCCGCGCGAACCGCGCTCGGACTTCCGCATGCCGCCGCGATCTCCGGATCTCGAGCACCCCCGGCCGGGACGAAAAACCCCGGCCCGGAGGCCGGGGTAGAATCGCCGGTCCTCTAGGTACGGTTCCCCGCCCGCTCGGCCGTGCGCCGGCTCTCGAGCTCCTTCAGGTAGGCCAACACTTCCAGCTGGTTCTCGGGCGACAGGCGCCCGAATTGCTCCAGCACGTCGGCTTGCCGTACGTGCTTCTCGGCCAGCAGCCGATTCGCGTCATCGGCCATGGTCGCCAGGAACCAGACCAGCTCCTCCGCGCCCTGACCATCGTTTCCCAGTCCCTGCAACATGGCGTCGCCGACCACGCGCAGCCCGCTGACCGCGCGCATGCGGATATCGCGCAGCGCGTTCTCGGAGGTCTTGCCTGACCCTTCGTGGGCTTGTCTCAGGTATCCCATCGCTCCTCCCTGTGACATTTGCTAGTTGGCACACCGGGCGGGACAGCGAGGAGGCCCGCCCGCTGGCGCTAGCAACCGGCACAAGGACCGGCCCGCCTTATTACCCGAGGGCTATTCGACGGACACCAACGGACGGACCATGAGCGGTTCCACTTCGATAGGAATCTGCCGCTTGCCTGTCGAGCGCGGCCTCCGCCTTGTGCTTGGGTTGCTAGCCCGCGCAGAAGTTTAGCCCAGAATCCGCGAATCGCAAGTATTTGGGCAAAATGGGGCGCAGACAAATGACTGTCATTTGTCTGCGCCCCCTCTTTGGAGCCTTTGCCAATCCTTCCAGATCGGGGCGATAAGCTGCTGCGGGGTCGTACCCAGACCGAGGGCCAGCAGGAACAGGGTCTTCAGGGTGGGTTGTTTTTCGCCTGCCTCGAGCTCCTGAATATAGCGCAGGGAAAGGTCTGAGGCCTCGGCCAAGCCCTGCTGGGTCAGCCTTTTGGCAGCCCGCTTCTGGCGAAGGACGAGACCGAATTCCCCTTGAATCATGCGGCTAGAGCATACGCACCATAGCGCGTGCGTCTACGCGCCATAGCGCGTAAACTGACGAGGCCGGTGGTGAACTGATGGGGGGACCGCGAATGGCTTCTATTCTGGTTGTTGACGACCACGAGCCGATACGGCACCTCTTATGCCAAGTCATTTCCAGCATGGGCCACGACGTCACCGAGGCCCGCAGTGGAATGGAAGCGATCGGGCTGTGTCAGGAGCATGCGTTCGACCTGGTCATACTGGATTATCGCATGCCGGTTATGAACGGTCTTGAAGTGGCGGGACGCCTAGAAGGGACGACACGCTTCGTCCTGCATACGTCTGATTACGACAACAAGGACCTGGAACGCAGGGCTCTGAATGCAGGCGCACTCGGCGTGATTGCGAAGATCCGAGACTTTGCATCCTTTAGAACAGACATAGAGGCGTTCCTGCGAAAAGGCGAGGCCGGCGGTGAATGAGCGCAATCCGTCACCGACTTCTTTTCGCGTTCTCGCCACACGCGCTATATGAGGCAATGAGACCTTTCCACAAACGTCGCCGTTCATCACAGCATTGGGCGTGCTTCTGGCCTCTTGCCGAGCCCGGCGGGCGGACTCGCCGGCGAAGGTTCCCGAGGCTCAACCGTTCACGACGGCACTCCAGCCCAGCAGCGAGGGCGGCCCTCTCAAGACCGTATGAAGCGCTCGCGGCCTCGTTCAGCCAAAGCAATTGGGCGCTTTGGACATCGACGCGGCCGATCTGGGAGTGGTCGCGTCTCTGAGGGGCTCGGATCCCCTTTTGGAGAGCGGACATGAAGGTGCCGGGCACTTGCCGCCGAAACGCGCGGCGGTCCGTGCGTGCCAGTATCGGACACACCTCGCGGTGTTGCGCGGAGCTGTCCAAACGGTGTATTTTTCTTCGCATCTCCGGTGATTGCACGAGTAGCCTGCCGTCCGGCTGGAATCGCGCCAACAGGAGAACCTGGTTGCAGTACCTGGGACATGGGAAGCGCTCGAAGCCTGTACAGAAAAAGGACATGGCTGCTGTTCGCGGCCTTGATGGCCCTGATCCTTTCGATCACGGCGGGCCTGTTCTTGTCCATGGACGACCCCGTCAGAGATAGGGCCAAGCCGTTCGTATACGTACTGCTCCCGTTCATTGTCGCCGTTTACTTTGCGGCCCGATGTCTCGCCTCTCTGTGGACGCACCACAGCGTGAGAAGCAGGAGGCGCCCCAAGGCAGGCGTGTCAAACGCCTCGGAGTGAGCGGGTCTCCAGTACCGAGGACGCACTTCGCGGTCGGTTTAGCCGCACCAGGATGTCACGGTGCTCGAACTCCTCGATCAGCTCGTCCCACAGGGTGGTGCTGTCGGCCCGAAACACACCCTCCGACTCACCTCGCGTGAGATGCCACTGCCCTCGGGCAAGCTCGACGTCCAGCTGGCCCGGCGCCCAGCCGGCGTGCCCGAAATAGATGCGCAGTCGCTCCACCGGCGCGCTCTGTTCGATCAGCTCGGTCAGCGCTGCCTGCGAGCCGCCGGCGTAGATGTCCGAAAAGACATGACCTGCCTTGGCAGGCGTCGCGTCGCTGCGCAGCAGGAAGATCAAGGTGTTGGGCGCGACGGGCCCGCCATAGTACACCTCGTGCCCCTGCTCGTCCACGCCCTCGAGCTCCGGGCGCAGGTGGGCAATGGAGATCTCGGAGGGCCGATTCACGACCACCCCCATGGTGCCCCGGGGACCGTGATGCAGCAGGAGAATCACCGTCTGGTGAAAACGCGGGTCACTCATTCCCCGACTGGCCACCAGGAACATACCCTTCGCGGGGGCATGCTTATCCTGTAGGGCGCCGGCGGCCTCGCGGGCCGCCGACCAAGCGCCCCCCGCCGCAGCCACCCCGAGGAGAATAACGCCCGCGGCGAGAAAGACAGCAAAGGCATGAGAGATACGAAGCATAGCGGTGCGGGCACGGATTGCTCGATCAGTGTGCGTCCGGTCGAATCGTTGTACGCGGTACCCGGCGGGCCTCGATTGCGCGGCCTGTGGCCCGCCAAGCAGAAGTCGCCCCCTAGAGGTTCGGAAGCTGTGCCAATCATTGCATAAATCGGGTGGGACCTGGAGGCTTCGCGACGCTCACGCTCTCCAATATTGTCCCTGTTGCGCCCGCTGCCGGCAAACCCGAGCTGCACGCTCTTCTTGCGGTTCCGCTCACCTGCCGCTTCGCGCCGCCCCCGGGTTTCGACATCGCCGCCGGCGCAATCCCACAGCGCCAGTTATGGGGCGAATGTCCTGGCCGGAAGAATTTCCCCTTCTCCCGGCACAGTCGTTCGCACAACCATCGGACAAAGCAGCCGGGCGCGGGCTTGTGCGACCGCAGCTAAGCATAGCCCACAAACCCGTCACCCACTCAAGGGGCGCGGGCCTCGCGCCGCAGCACCAGCCACACCGCGCCAAGCAGCAAGGCAAAAAACACACTCGCAACCAGGGCCAGGACGAGGGCAATGCACCCGAAGATGTCGGGCGCCTTCATGAGCATGGTCATCAACGATTCTTCATAATAAAAGAACCATTGATGTTGCGCCGGAAACACCACCCGATGCAGGGCGTAGAATACCTCCACCGGCCCCAGGGCGATCAGTGCCAGCGCGGCCAGCCCCAGCAACCCGCCGACCACCGCCAACGCCCGCCCTAGGGAGAACGCTGCCCCCGTACGGCGCAGGCCCAGCACCAGCGCCACCAGCACGGCCAATGCACCATAGGCGGAGGCCCGCAAAGCGCTCACCAGATCGCCCACATCGCGCAGGTGCACGACCTCGGCCGGTCGCAGCAATCGATCAATGGTCCGGCCCTGGGGATCGCGATAACGAATGGTCTCCAGCCCCGCCCCGCCTTCGTTGACCGCATCGACGATATCGCCGAACAGCCGGGCCCGCTCGGGCGCGGTGGTGTCCTCGAACTCCCTCTTGTAGAGATTGCGCGGACCGTAGTGGGTGATGGTCGCTCCGATGTCCAGGTGCCGGTACCACACGGGATAGAGGAAATCCACTGCGCTGAGGCTCACCCACGCCAGATAGACGGCGACCCAGAAGCTCAGGATGGCCACCAGCCCCTGGGACAGGTAAAGCAGACCCCATACCGGGACTGTGCGAGATGCGGGCCGCACTGGCTAGCCGGTCGCCGGACGGACATGCCACGGACCGCACCACTCACCACCCGCGCCCCCCCCGGGGCCGAGGGTTCCGTGCCCGCGTCGATTCCAACGCGCCGATGTCGCGCGTGCACGCAAGCTGTCCATCGCCCGCCTCACACGCCCTTCAGGTACTCGTCCACGGCGGCCGCCACAGTGATCCGCCCGGCCTCCACCGCCTCGAGGTACCGGCGCCGCCACGGCGCGACATGGGCACACGACTGCTGGTGCTCCAGGCGGATCAAGCGGGCCAGGGGGCCGCATTCGTCGACAAAGCCGCTGGCCACGAAGTCGCGTTCGGCGCGGGCCTTGTCGTAGCTCACCCGAACGATATCGGCCTGCCAGTCGCCCCGCTTCAGAGTGAGCTGTCCGTAGGCGGCTCGTGGATCACCGTCGAATGGCTGACCCACCGAGCCCGTGTTGACGATCACCGTCCCGTCGAAGCGACGCACCAGGGGCTTGTGGGTGTGGGAGCAAACGAACAGGTCCCGCGGCTCGCCCAGCTTGTCCATCAGCTCGTCATCGCGTGTGGCAGGGTGGATCCCGTCCCGGTTGCCGCGGCGCGAACCGTGGGTGATGTGCAATGACGCCCGGTCGCCGGGTCCGCCGAGGTCGACGTGGTCGTCCCAGCCCCGGATTTCTTCCACCGCCGGCCCCAGCTGCCTGCACACCCAATAGCCCAGGCGGCGCAGGTCGAAGGTGGGATCAGCCGGGTCGTCGCCGTCGGCTCCGTGGTCCGCACTTGCGAGCACGAAGGCCTCGTGATTGCCCTTGAGAAGCCGGCAGCCGGGCAGCCTTTCCTGAAGAAGGCGCAGGCACTGAAGGCTGTAGGGACCGCGACTGACCAGGTCCCCGTTGACGACCACCTGGTCCGCGCCCCAGCGCTCGATATGCTGCAGCACCACCTCCAGCGCAGGGACGTTCCCGTGGATGTCGGATAGCACTGCGATTCGCATCGCCCAGCCGGCTCTCTTTCCCATGACTGAGTCCTATTGTCGCCCCTGGGCGCATCGATGTCAGGCCCCCGCCTCTTGCCGCCCCTGGGCCCGGACCTATCCTGCGGCCCAGCGACGGCTCACCCTCGAACGACAGGAATCCACATCCGCTGCGCCCCGCGCTGGCCGTCAATACCTTGTCTCGGTCCAACGACCACGCGGGCAATCCGTGTGGCATTCGGGTGTGCATTGACGTATTCTTTGATACGCTGCAGATTGTGGGCAGTGGTGGACAGTGGTGGTGATGATCGGTTCCTCCCCGTGTACCTCGAGAACATCCCGTTTCACAGCCTGCAGGCAACTTTATGTTTTGGCTAGTTATTTGAAAAAAGGTGAATCTGATGACGACAGGTACTGTGAAATGGTTTAACGAATCCAAGGGCTTTGGCTTCATCGCCCCGGACGATGGCGGTGAAGATGTATTCGTCCATTTCAGCGCCATCCAGGGCACTGGATTCCGGACCCTCACCGAAGGCCAGAAGGTCAGCTTCGAGGTCCAGCAGGGCCCCAAGGGGCTCCAGGCCGCCAACGTTGTGCCTCAGTAAGCGTACCGGACGCAGATGAAAGGACCCCGCCCTACGGCGGGGTCCCTCGTTTCCGGGCTCATGGCGGCACGCGCGCACCGTCGATCGGGCTCAGAGCCGCGTCGAACCGCCAGGACCGCTGCCATCGGCGTCATCGCACCGCCTCTGCCACACGCGCGCCACGCCGCGCAGGGAAGCGCAAACGGCAGGGTCCCCTCCTTGGGGTCAACCATCGCCCCGCTGGGCGAGCAGTGCATTCATGGCGCGTAGCAGGCGCGGGACGTCGTCTTCTCCCAACCGCAGGTCGACGTGGATCAGCCCGTCGATGAGAAAGAGTCTGACACGCCCCGGGGGAAGCGCCTGCGCCAGCGCGACGCTCTCGGTGTAGGGGATCATGTCATCTCTGCGCCCATGGAGCAGGATCACCCGGGCCGACACCGCCGACAGATCGTGCGCGGCGGGATTGAGCCCGTTCAGCTCTGCGCGGATTTGCGGCGGCAGGTCATCGATGAGCTCCGGCACGCGCGCCGAATCTTCGTTGGTCAGCAAGGCGTAGACGGCGCGGGCCGCCGGGCCGGGCGGCGGCCCGACGTCTTCGGCCTCACCCCGGATCACTTTCTCCGCATAGGACTCGATGAAGGCGCGGGCGTCCGGCTGGTCCAGCAGGCCGGCGTTGGAGCGCGCAAAGATCCACTCGGCATAGGGATCGGGCGGCCGGTAGATCCGCCTACCCGACGGACCCGGGTAGGTCCCCGTGGTGAAATAGGCCACGACGTTTCGCAGATCGTGGTAGCCGCCCACCGCAAGAATGAAGTCCACTCGATCGCGGATGTCGGGCTGCAGCGATGCCAGCAGCACCGGCCCCGCCCCAAAGCTGAAACCTGCGATCCCCGCCCGCCCCTTCGGGGCGAGATCAGGGCGCGAGGCCAGGTGACGGAAGGCATCGGCGACCTCGCGAATGTTCTCGGTACGTACCTGCAGGCGGCGCAGGCTGGCGATCTCGGGCACGAGCACGGCGAAGCGTAAGCGGGCCAGCGTGGTGGCGAGTGCCACCAGGCGCCGATCGTCCTTTCCCGCCGGCACCACGCCCGGGACGAGCACGATGCCCGCTCGCGCCCCTTGCGGCGAGAGATACACGTCGCCGGTGTGCCTCCGCCCTTCGACGGAGTACTCGATGGCTCGCCGCGAAGGGGCCGGCGTCCGCTCCTTGAGCCGGCTCCAGCCATCCCGCGCGGCGATGTCCTCGAGGGCGAGCGCAGCCTCGCTGTCCTCGATCCAATAGGGCGGACAGGCGGCCAGCAGGGCGAGCAGGGTCGAGCCGCCGGCCACAAACAACACTCGGCGCAGCCTCCCGGACCCTCCGCGGGCCCGGCTGGTACCATCGGTCCAGGGCATTCGAGCTAGGCACCTCATGTATGCCGGCCGCCCGGCGCGGGCGACAACGGATGATCCCCTGTCAACGTAGCGTAGCCCACCCCCGAGCCGCGGCCCGAGCGTGATCGAGCGCCCCGTGTCGGCTCGCGTCCCCGTCGCTGCAGGCCCCTCGGAATACCGCGGCCACGCGCAGGCTAGACTTTCTTAGAGGAGCTAGAGGAGCGTCCACCAGCGTGCCGCGCGGTGCATGCGTGTCCGTAAGGCGGCGTTCGGTCCGCGGTTGGGGAGCACCCTTGCGGGTCCCGGGACCGCAGCCGGGATCCGACAACTCGGCACAACCGGCAGACATCGGGAAGCGCCCGTGAAGATCGTCCGTTCGTTCCCCCACCGGGTGGAACACATGGAACACACCTGGATACCGATGTCCGACGGGACCCGCCTGGCGGCACGCATCTGGATGCCGCAGGGCGCGGCCCGCGACCCGGTGCCGGCGGTCCTTGAGTACATCCCCTACCGCAAGCGCGATCTGATGGCCGAGCGGGACGCCACCATCCACCCGTACTTGGCCGGGCACGGCTACGCCTGCGTGCGCGTGGACCTGCGCGGCAGCGGCGAGTCGGAAGGGATACTGCGCGACGAGTATCTGCAGCAGGAGCTGGACGACGGCGTGGAGGTGCTGCGCTGGATCGCCGAACAGCCCTGGTGCAGCGGGTCGCTCGGCATGATGGGGATCTCGTGGGGCGGATTCAATGCCCTGCAGATCGCCGCCCTGCGCCCGCCCGAGCTCAAGGCGATCATCACCCTGTGCTCCACCGACGATCGCTACGCCGACGACGTCCACCACATGGGCGGCTGCCTGCTGGGCGACAACCTGTCCTGGGCCTCGACCATGCTCGCGCTCAATTCCCTGCCACCCGACCCGCAGCTGGTGGGCGACCGGTGGCGCGCCATGTGGCTCGAACGGCTGGAGGGAAGCGGGCTGTGGCTGGATACCTGGCTGCGCCACCAGCGCCGCGATGACTACTGGAGGCACGGCTCGGTATGCGAGGACTACGGCGCGATAGCCTGTCCGGTTATGGCTGTCAGCGGCTGGGCCGACGGCTACTCCAACGCCGTCTTCCGGCTGCTGGCCAATCTCGAGGTGCCGCGCAAGGGGCTGGTGGGCCCGTGGAGCCACAAGTACCCGCACCTGGGCGTCCCCGGCCCGGCCATCGGCTTCCTGCAGGAGGCGCTGCGCTGGTGGGACCAGTGGCTCAAGGGCATCGACACCGGCGTGGCGGACGAGCCGATGCTGCGCGTCTGGATGCAGGACAGCGTGCCGCCCACCACCAGCTATATACATCGCCCCGGGCGCTGGGTGGCCGAATCCACCTGGCCCTCGCCCGAGATCGAGCCGCGCCGATACCGGCTGGCGCCCTGGCGCCTGGTCCCTGCCGACGAGGCGGTGGAGGAGGCGGCGATGAGTATCCAGTCGCCGCTGAGCGTGGGCCTGTTTGCCGGCAAGTGGTGCTCCTACAGCGCCGCCCCGGACCTGCCCCACGATCAGCGCGAGGAGGACGGCGGCGCGCTGACCTTCGAGAGCGCGCCCTTGGACGAGACGCTGGAGATCCTGGGCACCGCGATGCTCGAGCTGGAGCTGTCCGCCAACAAGCCGGTGGCGATGATCGCCGCGCGGCTCTCGGACGTGACCCCCGACGACAAGGCGACGCGGGTGACTTACGGCCTTCTGAACCTCACCCACCGCGACAGCCGCGAGCAGCCGCAGGCCCTGGAGCCCGGCAGGCGCTATCGCGTTCGCGTCCAGCTCAACCACGTGGCCCAGCGGTTTCCAGCCGGACATCGGTTTCGAATCTCGCTGTCCACCTCTTACTGGCCGCTGGCGTGGCCGCCGCCGGAACCGACCCGACTGACCGTCAATGCCGGGGCCAGCGCCCTCACCGTACCCGTGCGCCCGCCCCGGGACGGCGGCGATCGGCTGGTGCGGTTCGGCGAGGCGGAGGGGGCAGCGCCGCTGCGCACGACGATCATCGAGCCGGAGGAGCACAACTGGTGGGTCAAGCGCGACCTCGCTCGGGACGAGTCCATCCTGGAGGTCATCAACGACGAGGGGGTCCGGCGGCTGGAATCCGTCGGCCTGGAGGTGCAGATGAAGGCGCTGGAGCGGTACCGCTATGTGGGCGATGAGTTCGACTCCGTTCGCGGGGAGACTCTGTGGACCGTGGGCCTGCGCCGCGGCGAGTGGTCCATCCGGACCGTGACGCGCACGATCGTCACCTCGAGCGCCACGCACTTTCGCGTCCACGCCGAGCTCGACGCCCAAGAGGGCGGCTACCGAGTGTGGGCGAAAACCTGGGACCGGTCGATTCCAAGGGACCTCGTCTAGCCCGCGTGTCTCAACCGCGCCTGCACGCGCGCTCCCGGCCTGGCCCGGCCGGTACGGAAGGTGAGTTCCACCGGACATGAGGTTTCAGAAGCGTCGTGTCCAATGACTTGGCTTGAGGCTGACGGGTGTGACAAAGAACGTCTTCGTCATGGGGCTCAACCAGTTCAATGCCGCCCTGTTGGAGACGGTGCGCTGCGCCCGCGAGTGCCGCTTCCACACCCTGCTGGACAACGCGGAGGTGGAGGAGCCACCCGTGTACCGCGTCAAGGAGCTGCTGGAGGAGGCCCGCGGGCAGCTGCGCGCGTTTCCGGGTTCGATCGACGCCATCGTCGGCTATATCGACATGCCCGTCGGGTTCATGGTCCCGATCCTGTGCAGAGAATGGGGCCTGCCCTCCCCGTCGCTGGAGAGCGTGCTACGCTGCCAGCACAAGTATTGGAGCCGGCTGCTGCAGCGGGAGGTCATTCCGGAGCACACCCCGCCCTTCAACCTGGTCAATCCCTTCGCCGAGGATCCCGCATCGCAGATCGATCTGGGCTTCCCCTTCTGGCTCAAGCCGGTGAAGTCGGCGGGCTCCTACCTCGGTTTTCGCATCGACGACCCGGGCGAGCTCGACGCGCGGCTCGAGACCATTCGCAGGAACATCCGCAGGCTGTCCGACCCCTTCAACTATGTGCTGCAGTGCGCCGAGATCCCGCCCGAGCTCGCGGGCGTCGACTTCAGCCACTGCATCGCGGAGGAGATCACCCCGGGACGGCAATGCACCCTCGAGGGCTATGTCTACCACGGCGAGTTCCGCGTCTATGGAGTGGTGGACTCCGTACGCCATGGAAACCGCGCCACCTTCGCCCGCTACCAGTATCCCTCGCGGCTGCCCGCACGTATCAAGCAACGAATGGTTGACATCGCCGCCCGCGTCATTGCGCATACGGGGCTGGATGACTCACCGTTCAACGTCGAGCTGTTCTGGAACGAGCGCTCGGACCGCATATGGCTGCTCGAGATCAATACCCGCATCTCCCAGTCCCACAGCTACCTTTTCTGGAAGGTCGATGGAGCGTCCAACCACGAGATCATGGTGGACGTGGGGCTCGGCCGCCGCCCGGCGTTTCCCCGTCGCCAGGGCGAATACCGGCACGCCGCCAAGTTCTTCCTGCGAATCTTCGAGGATGCCACGGTCCTTTTCGCGCCAGGCCCCGAGCGCGTCCGGCGCGTCGAACGCGACGTGCCCGGCAGCCGCATCAAGCTGAACGTGCGCCAGGGCATGAAACTGCGCCATCTCCTGGAGCAGGACAGTTACAGCTACGACATCGCCTGGATCTTCGTCGCCGCCGGCACCCCCGCCGAGCTGGCCGCCCGGTACCGCCGCTGCGTCGACGGTCTCGGCGTCCAACTCGGCCCCTAGCCCGCTTCAGTCGCGAATAATTCCCATTTTCCGCTTTTGTGCGGTTCCCCGGGGCAACCCAGCGTGCGTCTCTAACTTCCTGTTTTCCGGAGGGTCGGCTCACCTCGCCCGCCGTCGCACGTGGACCAATCGACAAAATTCTGCTCGGAACCTTGATTTTCGATGCGTTTGGGAAAATAATCCCAAATACGCTGGCCGGGGGGCACAACGTTTTCGTACGGATCAGTCAACAACCATTCGAGGAAAGGAGAGCAGCATGAGCACGAAAACCATTGGCCTGTCGGCCATCGCCCTCGGCGCCGCGGTGGGCCTGGGCGCCTGCGGCGGCGGCGGCAGCTCGTTCGGCGGCACGACCATGGGTACCGCACAGGGGGTAATCACCGGTTTCGGCAGCGTGTTCGTCAACGGCGTGGAGTACGAGGTGGACGGCAGCACCGACATCTCGGTGGACGGGCGCAGCGGCACCGAGGACTCCCTGCAGGTCGGCATGGTGGTAACCGTGGAGGGCAGCGTGAGCTCCGACGGCAGGACGGGCCGGGCCACCCGCATCGAGTTCACCGATGAGCTCGAGGGCGTCGTGCAGGCCAACAACGTTGCCGCCGACGGCACCGGGACCCTGCAGGTCATGGGGCAGAGGGTAGAGCTGGATGCCCAGACCGTCTTTTCCAGCCATCTGGCCGGTGTGAGCTCACCGGATCAGATCCAGGCGGGGAACATCGTAGAGGTCAGCGGCTATTCCTCGGGCACCGGGACGATTTATGCCACCCGGCTCGAGGTCGAGGCGGCCTCTTTCGCCGATGTGGGCGAAATGGAGGTCAAGGGCATAGTCTCGAACCTGGACACGAACGTCAAGACCTTCTCCCTGGGTGCCCTTACGGTGGATTACAGCGGCGCGCAGCTCGAGCATTTCCCCAGCGGCGCCCCCGGGGACGGGATGTACGTGGAAGTGAAAAGCACCCGGGATTTGGCGGGCAACACCCTGATCGCCAGCAAGGTGGAGCTCGAGAACAACGGGGACCGTGACCACGACGGCGACGAGGGCGACGACTACGAGATAAGGGGCAGGATCACCTCGCCCTACGCCAACGGGCGATTTCAGTGCAACGGCCAGACCATCGTCGTCGACGCCAACACCCGATACGAGCACGGCGGCCAAGGCCAGCTCGCCGAGGGCGTGCTGGTGGAGGTGGAAGGGTACCGCAACGCGGACGGGCACGTCCTGGCCCACGAGATCTCCTTCGAGCACGAAGGCGAGATCGGCTTCGAGGGCCGGCTGGAGTCGGTCGGCTCGGACAGCATCACGCTGCTCGGGCAGATCGTGCGCGTCACCAACGACACCATAATGCGCGACGACCGCGACGAGGGCGGCGCCTATCCGGTCCGTTACTTCGATCTCGGTGACCTGGCCCCCGGCGACCGCGTCGAGGTGTACGCCTATCGCGACTCGTCCGGCAATCTCGTTGCCACCAAGCTGGAGCGTGACGACGACCACGGCGGCAGGTCCGAGGTCGAGGGCACGGCGTCCTCGGTCAACGGCGACAAAATCCGCGTCGCCGGCGTGTTCGTGGATCTCTCCGGCGTCGCCTTCCGGGCCGCGGAGGGCATGCGCGTGGAGGTCGAGGGCGACTATTTCGGCGGTGTGTTGACCGCCACGGAGGCGTCCCGGGATGATTGAAAACCGGCCGGAGGGGCCGGAGGGCCCCTCCGGCTCGATTTGGCGCAGCTCGGGGGCGGGATACAATCCAAGGCCATGGCCAATGAACCCAGCAAGGCATTGTCGGCGGCGATTTTGCGGCTCCTCCGGCCGCTGGTGCGCATCCTGCTGCGCAACGGCGTCTCCTACCGGGCCTTCGCCGACCTGGCCAAATGGGTGTACGTGGACGTCGCCGACAAGGAGTTCGGGGTCGCCGGCCGCAAGCAGTCGGTCTCCCGCGTCTCCGTCATCACCGGACTGTCCCGCAAAGAAGTGACTCGAATGAAGAACATGGACACACCGGATGACACCGCCGCGGCGCACCAATACAACCGGGCGGCGCGCGTCGTCACCGGTTGGCTGCGCGACGATCGGTTCACCGACGCGCGGGGCGAGCCCCTGGCCCTGTCCTTCGAGGGCGGCGGCGCCAGCTTCAGCGACCTGGTCCGGGCCCACAGCGGCGACATGCCTCCGCGGGCCGTGCTCGACGAGCTCAAACGGGTGGAGGCCGTGGACGATGCCGGCGGCGGCTCCATCGCCCTGCTCACCCGGGCGTACGTGCCCAAGGGCAACGAGCCGGGCAAGCTGCACATCCTCGGCACCGACGTCGCCCACCTGCTGGCGACCATCGACCACAACCTGCAGGAAGACCGCTCCGAGCCGCGCTTCCAGCGCAAGGTGGCCTACGACAACCTGCCCGCCGAGGCGCTTCCCGGCCTGCGCCGGATGACCGGCGAGCAGGCCCAGCGGCTGCTCGAGGAGCTGGACCGCTATCTGTCCCGGCACGACCGCGACGCCAACCCCTCGGCAGAGGGCACCGGGCGCAAGCACGCGGGCGTGGGCATCTACTACTTTGAAGAAGACCTCCCGGAGGACGAGTGACATGAAAGCCGTTCGCCTAACCGCTCTCGCATTCGCCGCCGCCCTCGTGCTGGGGGTGGCCGCCTGCGGCGGGGGCGGCAAGCTCGCCTCCGGCGGCATCGGCGGCACCGGCATCACCGCCGCGGCGGTCAGTCAGGGCAGCATCACCAGGATCGGCAGCGTCGAGGTCAATGGCGTCCTCTTCAACACCGACAACGCGACCATCACGGTCGATGGCATGAACGAACCGCTTGCGGCACTCTCGGAAGGCATGGTCGTCACAGTCACCGGCGCCATAGACGCCGATGGCACGGGTACCGCCGAAAGCGTGGAATACTCGAGCCTCCTCCAGGGCCTTGTCGCCGACGTCGCTCCGGACGGCAGCTCCTTGCATGCGATGGGACGCAGGGTACTCATCGACAACGTCACCTTGTTTGGGCCACAGCTATCCCAAACGGGGGTCAACAACCTGATCCCGGACCAGGACATCGTCGAGGTCAGCGGCTTTGAGGACCCCAGCGGCAACGTCCGCGCCACCTATATCGAAAAGATCGAAACAACCGACAGCACCGAGCACAAGGTCACCGGAACGATCACCGCCCTGGATCCCCCGTCCAGGACCTTCGCGATCGGCAATCTGAGCGTGGACGGCACGCAGCTCGCCAATCTCTTCGATTTCAACAACGGCGACTACGTAAAGGTGAGCGGTACAGGCTTCAGCTCCGGCCAGCTGATCGCCACCGACATTGACCTTGCCACGGCTGACCTGGGTGAGACGGATCGGGAAGACGCCGAGAAGGAAGGCTTGGTCACGAGTGCACCCCCAGGCACGACGTTCTATATATTTGGGCAACCGGTGACCCATGACCCGAGTAGAAAAGGCACCACCCAATACGACGGCGGCCTTCCCACCGACATCAAGGCCGGCGTGCGCCTGGAGGTGGAAGGGACGCTCGTCAACGGCGTGCTCAACGCCACCCGCATCGAGTTCGAGGACGCCATCGAGCTCGAAGCCGACGTGGCGACCAAAAACGATGTCAATAGTACCCTGACGCTGCGGGGACTCGACGACGGCCTCGGCGGCATCACCGTCGAGGTGAGCGACAGCCTCACGCAGTTCAGCGGCACGGCCACTGACTTTGCGTCCATCGACGTCGGCGAGCACGTCGAGATCCGCGGCCGTGAAACCAACGGCACCGTGTTCGCCACCGAGGTTGAGGCCGGGCCGGCGGATACGGAGGTCGTCCTCCAAGGGCCGGTCGACAGCGTGAACGATCCGTTCGTGACCATCCTGGGCGTGGCCGTCGATACGACCACCGTTGACAATGCCAACTTTGAGATAGACGACGTCCCGGTCACACAAACCGAGTTCTTTCAGGCCGTCGAGGTAGGCGACCTGGTCGAGGTGGAAGGTACCTTCTCCGGCGGTGCTGTTCTCTGGGAGGCCATTGAGCTCGATCAGTAGTAGGTCCCCGTCGCACAGTAAGAGGTTGACGCAAGCGGCGCCGGGGACGGCTCCCACCCCACCCACGCTCGCAGACCAGTGGCAGCGACATTCCTGTCGCGACAAGGCCAACCGCATGGTCGATCGCGGCGGGAACGCCGCTCCCACATGCTGTGAGTTGCATAGGGCGGCCTGTGGCCGCCGCGCCGGGACACGTGCAACCCGGTACAGGGCACGCACACTATGACTTTCCCTCCAGAGCGGCGCCTGCTTCCGCAATTCCGATGAGATATGCGGCCGAGGCGTTCACTCCGAAAATCCGTGCGCCCCCTTGGGCGCCCCCAGCGCGGCCTCGACCACGTCGCGGGTGAGGTGCGGCGCGAACAGCTCGATGAGCTCGTAGACGAAGGCGCGCAGGTAGCTGCCCGGGCGGATGCCTACCCACGTGGTGCTCGGCCTGAACAGGTGGTCCACGGGGATGGCGCGCAGGTTCAGGTCGCACTCGGGGTCGTAGGCCATGGCCGCCAGAAGTCCGATGCCCAGCCCCAGCTCCACATAGGCCTTGATGATGTCCGAGTCGATGGCGGTGAGCGTGATCTCGGGCGTGATCCCCGCCTCCTCGAAGGTCTTGTTCACCAGCGAGCGGCCGGCAAAGGCAAAATCATAGGTCACGATGGGATAGCGGGCGACGTCCGCGAGGCTCAGCGGCCCCTCGTTCTCGAATATGGGGTGCTCGGGCGGCGCCACCACCGAGCGGTTCCACTGGTAGCAGGGCAGCGCCACCAGCCCCTCCGAGAGGGCGACCGCCTCGGTGGCGATGGCCATGTCCGCCGTGCCCTCCGCCACCATCTCCGTGATCTGGGTGGGATTGCCCTGGCGAATGCGCAGGGCCACCTTCGGATAGCGTTTGCGAAAGGCCTTGATGGTGCCCGGCAGGGCATACCGGGCCTGGGTGTGAGTGGTGGCGATGACCAGGGTGCCGGTGTCCTCCTCGACCAGCTCGCGGCCCAGGCGCTTGATGTTGTCCGCCTCCCGCAGCACGCTCTCGGCCATCTCCAGGATTTTGCGGCCAGGCTCGGTAACCCCTACAAGCCGCTTGCCGCTGCGCTCGAAGATGGGCACCCCCAGCTCCTGCTCCAGCATGAGGATCTGCCGGCTCACGCCGGGCTGAGAAGTGTGCAGGACCTTGGCGGCGTCCGAAACCTTGAGGCCGTTGCGGGCCACCTCGCAGGCGTAGCGGAGCTGATTGAGCTTCATGGTTGCTTATGACTATTCGAAATACATATACAATAACATATTCTTTTTCTATCTATCACCTGTTTGTTACGGTTTTGGCCTCACCGAGCAGGGGGATGCGGCGCGTGCGTCTCCCGGTACTCAGAACGGAGGGGCCTTGCACATGACTGCGACAAATTGGCTGGTGGACGACGAGGAACTGGATCGCTATGAGGATGCGGTAAGAGGATATCTGGCGGGGGAGCTCGAAGAGGCGCGGCTCATGGCCATCCGCCTGCAGCAGGGGGTCTACGGGCAGCGCCAGGAGGGCCACAACATGGTGCGCATCAAGCTCCCCGGCGGACGGCTCGACCGCGAGCAGCTCGCCGCCATCGCCGAGGCGCTGGAACGCTTCTCCCGGGAGGCGGCGGCCAGCATCACCACCCGCCAGGACATCCAGCTCCACACCGTCCCCCTGCAGAGCACTCCGGCGGCGCTGCGCCACCTGGCCCGCCACGGGCTCACCACCCGCGAGGCCTGCGGCAACACCGTGCGCAACATCAGCGCCTGCCCCCTCGCCGGCGTGTGCCCGCGCGAGCACGTGAACGTGCAGCACTACGTCGGGGAGACCGCGCGCCGGCTGCTGCGCCACCCCCTCACCCAGCACATGCCGCGCAAGTACAAGGTCGCCTTCTCGGGCTGCGAGGTCGACTGCGCCCAGGGCATGATCCACGACCTGGGCGTGGTGGCCGTGCGCCAGGGCGAGCGCTGCGGCTTCCGCGTGGTCGCCGGCGGCGGCCTGGGGCACAAGCCCCGGGAGGCCGTCGTCATCGAGCCCTTCGTGGACGAGCAGGACCTGCAGCCCGTGATCGAGGCGGTCATCGCCGTGCACAACCGCTATTCCGACCGCAGCAAGCGGGCCAAGTCCCGGTTGAAGTTCCTAGTGGACGCCTTCGGTCCGGAGGGTTTCGTGGCCCGGTACCGCGAGGAGCTGGGCCGCGTGCGGGCCGTGTGGGACGCCCCCAGCTCCTTTGCCGCCCATTGGGGCCCGGCCCGCGCCGCCAAGCCCTGCGGCGCCGGGGCGCCGCGGGGTGTGTTCGCCCAGAAACAGACGGGGCTGTTCGCCATGGCGGTCCACGCGCCCCTGGGCGATCTGACGGCCGCTCAGCTGCGGGGGCTTGTCGAGCTGATGGAGCGCGAAGCGCTGAACGAGGCCCGGGCCACCCAGGATCAAAACCTGGTGCTATTGAACATACCGGGCGAGCGCCTCGCCGAGGTAGGCACGGCGCTGGGAGCCCTGGGTATTGGCGAGCCCGACGCCGGCGACGACGTCGTGTCCTGCCCGGGCACCTGGACCTGCCGGCTGGGGATCACCGCCGCCAAGCCCCTGGCCGAGAAGCTGGACGGCGGCGGAGACGACCTGCGCATCCGGGTGAGCGGCTGCCAGAGCGCCTGCGCGCAGCCCCACCTGGGGGACATCGGGCTGCATGGCGAGGCCCGGCGAATCCAGGGCCGCCTGGTGCCCCACTATCGTATGCACTTCGGCGGCCACGGCTGCGCCGGCGGCGGGCTGGGAACGGACGGCCCCGAGATCCCGGCGGCGCGTATCCAGGAGGCGATCCGGCGCGTCAAGGACGCCTATCGCACCGACCACCGCAAGGACGAGACCTTTTTTGAGTGGAGCCGCCGGCGCCCGGCGGGCTTCTACGACGAGCTGCTCTCCGACCTCACTCGGGTGGCACCGTGGGAGCTGGACCTGGTGCTGCGCGACCACGGGGCGGAGGACGAGTTCCGGGTGCTGGCCCTGGGCGGCGGCGAGTGCGCCGGACTCGCCCAGGAAACCGTGGCCGCCCGCTTCGCCGAGGCGGCCAACGAACGCACCTACCGCTCCTCGTTCCTGGTGGCCCGCAAGCTCGACCAGGCGCTCGAGTGCGCCGAGGCCATCACGCGCCTGGTGGGCCAGGCCCTGCTGCACGTCTGCCGCGGAGACGCGCGCCTCCAAGACGCGAGCGAGATCGCCCGGCAGCTGGAGCAGCGCCTGCCGGAGCACACCGAGCTCGCCGAGATGCTGGCCACACTGGCGGAGGATATCGCTCGGCTGCGGGAGGAGTTTGACGAGGCCCTGTTCACGAGGGTCATCGAGGCGCAGGACATATGGACCGTGCTCGCCGGCCGGCTCTGCCAGGAGCGCGAGCCGCTGGTGGACCTCGGCCGTTTGCTGCCGCGCATCAAGGAGAAGGTGGCCGCGGCCTGAGCGCCCGCTGCGGTGATGCGCGACGAGCTTGGGGTGCGGCCTGCGATTCGGTAGCATAGCCCCATTGCCGTCGCCAACCACCGGAGGAAAGGTCCGCCATGTCGAACGGTGCAGGGGGCTGGATGTGGGGCGCCATCGGTTTCCTGTTGGGAACCGGGGTCGGGTTCCTCGTGGCGTATCTGGTGGTCTTTCGCGATGAGCGGGCCGGCAGGCTGCGCGAGGAGCTGGCCCGGATGAAGGCGCAGTTCGAGGCATACCAGGGCAAGGTCGATGACCACTTCGTCAAGAGCTCCGAGCTGTTTCAGCAGATGACGGAACGCTACCGGGAGATCTACCAGCACCTGGCCTCGGGCGCCCAGTCCCTGTGCAGCGACCGCCTCGCCACCCAACGCCTGACCGTGCCCGAGAGCGGACCGTTTGTGGAGCATCGGTCCACGCAGGGCCGAGGCGGCGAGGCGGAGGCCTCACGCGGGCAGGAGCTCGAGGGCCGGTCCGAAGAGGCGCGGGAAGAGGCCGCTCCGCCGCAAGCCGAACGAGAGGCCGCGCAGAATCAGGCCTCCTCCGCGGTCGGCGGGGAAGAGGCCGAGATGGAGAGCGCCGCCCCGCGCCCGGAGGTCGCGCACCTCCACGAGCAGCGCAGGACCGCACAGGCGCCGCAGGACACCGCCGTGCAGGCACCGGAGAGGGCGAAGGCGACGGAGGCGGCCGAGGCAGCCGATACCGCCGAAGCAAGGGAAACCACACACGCGGCGGAGACCACCCAGGGTCCGGAAGAAGGGCAGCCGGCCAGCGCCTCCAAGGGCTGAGCGCAACGTCTTCTCTCGCCAAGACGCCAAGCGCGCCAAGGAATCAATAGAGATCACCGGCCGGCTCACTGCCCGCGCACCCGCACCCGCACTCCGTCTTCAATGGCGTCATCGGGATGGGCGATCACCACGTCACCCTCCTGGATCCCGGCGGTGACCTCCGCCCGGATGCCGGTACGGTGGCCGATCTCGATGACGCGCCGCCGGGCCTTGCTTCCTTCTATGAGGAAGACCGCCCAGCCCTGATCGTGTCGAAACAGGGCGCTGGCCGGGATGCGCAGGACGTCGTCGTCCTCCCAGAGCACGAAGCTCGCCTCGACCCGGTAACCGTCGCCCAGCCGCTCCCAGCGCGCCCGCGGCGAGGTGAAGTCGGCGATCACCCACACGCGCTGCTCCTCCACGCCCAAGGCCGAGATCTTGGTGAAGCCCACGGGCTCCACGGTGCGCACCACGCCCTCGAGGGAGTTCCCGCCCCCCCAGCGCTCGAATCGCACCGGCGTGCCGGGACTGATGCGCACCGCGTCCTGGGAGAGCACGTCCACCTCTACCTCCAGGCTTCGCGGGTCGCCGATCTCCAGCAACGGCGTGCCGGCCTGCACCGCGCCCTCGCTCTTGTGCTGGATCTTGAGCACGCGGCCCGACACCGGGGCGCGTATCGCCACCGTCTCGGCCCCCGAACCGGACCCGGCGCCGGCATACTCCAGCGCCGTGCGCGCGGCCTCCAGCTCGAAGCGCGCTACATTGACGTTGAACTGAGCCGAGCGGCGCTCCGCTGCGGCGGCCCGAGCCTCGGCCCGCGCCCGTTCGACTGCATCCTCGGAGGCGTGGCCGGAGGCGAACAGCCCCCGGATGCGCTCGAGCTCGGCGGAGGTATAGTCGGCCTGCGCCGCAGCCGCCTCGGCCCGCTCGCTGGCTGCCTGCATCGCCGCGCGCGCCGACGCCACCCGTGCCTCGGCCTCGGCACGGCTGCGCGGATCCAACACCTCGGAGCGCAGCGGCTCCAGGTGGCCCAGCGCCTGGCCCTGCTCGACCCCGTCGCCCACCTCCAGGGTGACGCGCTGAGCGTAGCCCGCCACCGGGGCGGAAATCTGGAAGCGGTCGGTCACGCGGGTCTTGCCTTCTTCCTCGACCGTGACGGTGAGCGGGCCGCGGTCGGCCGCGGCCGCGTCCACCACCAGGGGCCGGGGCCAAAAGCCCCAGGCCAGGGCCCCGGCGATCGCCAGGGCAAGCAGGCCCAACCATGCGAATCTGTGCAGCCCCATGCTGGGTTATTCCCTCGTCTTCAGGACGCCGATGAGGTCCAGGTGCTTCAGGCGCTGCCACACGATGATCGACGAGACACCCGTCGAGATCAGCACCACGAGGGCGGCGAACGCGTAGGTATCGGGTTCCAGTATCAACGGTACGCGATACAGGTCCGAGGTGAACTGGGCCGCAATGTAAGCGGACAGGGCCCAGCCCACGGCGAAGCCCGGAGGAATGGCCGCCAACGTGAGCACCACCAGCTCGCCCAGGAGGATGTAGGAGATCTCCCCGTGGGTAAAGCCCAGCACACGCAGGCTGGCCAGCTCGCGGCCGCGCTCCGACAGCGCGATGCGGGCGCTGTTGTAGACCACGCCAAAGGCGATGCTCGCGCCCAACAGGGTAGCGATGGCGGTGTAGAACAGGATGGTCTCGGCCAGGGTATCGTAGAAGCTCTGGATGGCGGTCTCGCGCACGATGGTGTTGGCCACGCGCGGGCGCCCCTTCAGGGCGTCGAATACGGCTTCGCGCTCGCGCGGGTCAACGGCCAGGTAGGCCCCGGACAGCGCGTCGCCCTCACCCATCAGGCGATTGAGCGTGGTGCGCCGCATGTACGCCGAGACGCCCAGGTACTCCTTGGTGACCGCCGCCACGGGCACCTGGAGGGTGGGCCGCGCGCCCTCCAGGACCTCGACGATGAGGCGCTCGCCCTGGCCTATGCCCAGGATCTCGGCCAATTGATCGGTCAACACCACGCCGTCGGGGGGCAGCTCGATGCGGTTCAGGTCCGCGTCTAGGGGGCGCAGCAGGTGGCCGCCCGGCTCGATGCCCTGGACCGAGCCCCGGTAGCTGCGGTGCTCGAAGCGCAGCCGGGCCGGCACGGCGCGAAATCCTTCCACGTGCTCGACGCCGCGCAGGCCGCGAAGCTCGTGCAGCGCGTGGGCCGAGGTCGTCTCGAAGAAGTTGACGGTGAGGTCCTGGCGCTGGCTCAGGCCGTACTGCACGTCCACCATGTAGCGGATGGAGTCCTTTTGGAAATTGCCGACGACCATGATGCCGCAGGCGAACGCGATGCCGACCACCGACAACAGTGACTTCAGGGGCCGGCGCTCGATGTTGCGCAGAATCATCCGGCTGGGCTGCAAGAACCAGCGCTGCAGGCCCATCCGCTCCACGAAGGTGGGCCGATAGACGGCCGGCGCCTCGGGACGCATCCCCTCGGCGGGCGGCAGACGCACCGCGCGCAGCACCGCGTTCAGGGTCCCGGCGCCCGCCGCGCCGGCGCTGATCAGCGCCCCCGCCAAGATCACGCCGGGGCGCACCCCGTAGTGCAGGAACGGGAAATGATAGAGCTCGGTATAGATGTCGGCCAACTGGCGGCCCAACCACAGGCCCAGGGCGACGCCGCCGGCCACGCCCAGCAGCACAATGAGCATCGCCATCGTGAGGTAGTGGGTCCCCACGTCGCGGTTGGCGTAGCCAAACGCCTTGAGGGTCGCGATCTGCTCGCGCTCGGTGCTGATCAGTCGACTCACCACGACATTGAGCAGGAACGCGCCCACGCCCATGAAAATCAGGGGAAAGACACCGGCCAGGGTCTGCAGGCCCTTGAGCTCCTCGGTGAGAAAACGGTTGGAGAACTGATCCTCGCGGGGATAGGCGCCGAGCCCGCCGTAGCGAGCCAGTATCAGGTCCAGCCGATCGATCACCGCTTCGGCGCGGGCGCCCGCGCCCAGCGTCAGGGCCACGTCGTTGAAGGCGCCCTCCATATCGTAGGCGGTTGCCAGCGGCGTGCGCGCCATCCACAGCACGCCGTAGCGCTGCGGATCGGGAAAGATGGCCCCGGGCGCGATTTGGTACATGTACTCCGGTGAGAGGGCGATGCCCACGATGCGCATGCGCTCGCGCCGGCCCTTGATGGTGACCGTGAGCCTGTCGCCGGGGGTCAGGCCGTGGGCCCGGGCGAACGCCTCGCTGACCAGCACCTCGTCGCTGCGCGCGGGGTCGAACAGGCGACCGCGGCGGACATAGATGCGATTGACCGCAGGCTGGCCGGTATCGGGCAGCGAGACCAGGCGAGCCACGATGGGATCGGTGAAACCTTCCACCTCCAAATTGGCGTCGGCCACCACCCGCGTCTCGACGTCGTCCACGCCTGGGATCGAGCCGATGCGCGCCGCCGTGCGCTCGGGCGCGCGCTTGAGTCGGGCGAAGACCTCGGCGAAGCGGTAGTCGCGATAATAGGTCTGCTGGGTCGAGTACAGCGAGTCGTAGGCGCTCAGCGACATGACAAGTGTGGCCACGCCGCTGACGATCACCGCGGCGATGGCCAGGGCCTGCCCGCGCATGGCCCACAGGTCCCGCCACAGCTTGCGGGTCAACGCCCTCACGCCGCTACCAGCGCAGCTCTCGGGCGGGGCGCTTCTCGGGATTGCGCTCGACCTCGGCGATGCGCCCGTCGGCAAGGCGCACCACCCGATCCCCCATGGCCGCGATGGGCGCGTTGTGGGTGATCACCGCCGTAGTCGTGCCCAGCTCGCGATTCGCGCGCTCGAGCGCCTCCAGGACCACCACGCCGGTGGTCGAGTCCAGCGCCCCCGTGGGCTCGTCGCACAGCAGCACGGCGGGGTTCTTGGCCACGGCCCGGGCGATGGCCACGCGCTGTTGCTCGCCTCCGGAGAGCTGGGCGGGGAAATGGTCCATGCGCTGGTCCAACCCGACCAGCTCCAAGGCCTCTTCGGGCGTCATGGGGTTGGCGGCGATTTCCGTGACCGCGGCCACGTTCTCGCGCGCGGTGAGACTGGGAATCAGATTATAGAACTGGAACACGAAGCCGACATGGTGGCGCCGGTACTCGGTGAGCTCGCGCTCGGAGGCGCCGGACAGGTCGCGACCCCGATACCGCACGTCGCCCGAGGTCGCGGTATCGAGCCCGCCGAGGATGTTGAGCAACGTGGACTTGCCGCTGCCGGACGGCCCCAGCAGCACCACCAGCTCGCCGGCGTAGAGATCAAGGTCCACGCCGCGCAGGGCGTGCACCCGCACCTCCCCCATTTCATAGACCTTGGTGAGGCCGCGGAGGTGAAACACCGCCTCCTCGGAGCTCGCGGGCACGTGGGACATGGCATCGCAATTGAGATTCAGGCGTCACGCGTGATCCCAGTATGGAATAGGGGGATTGCCGCCGCCAACGGCCGAAGATGACCAAGCGCGAGCACGTCCGGTTGACCTGCGGCCCAGCCACCCTACCATAGTCAACATCGACCGCCGGCGGTGGGGCACGCCTCGACCCGGACCGAGGCGCGGATCCCGCAACCATTTATCCCGAGCGCACACGTGGTGCCAAACATGCCCGCAAAGAAGCTGCTCCAAAGCCTGGCCCTGGGCATCGCGGCGGCAACGCTGATCTCTTGCGGCCCGCAGAAAGAGCCTTTCAAGGCCGCGGTCGAGGCGGGTGACGTCAACCAGGTACGACAGCTCATCCGCGAGGGCGCGGACATCGGGACGGCCGACGCCCAGGGCAGGACCCCGCTGCACTGGGCGGCCGGCACCGGGGATGTGGCGATGGCCCGCCTGCTCATCGACGAGGGCGCCGCAGTGGACGCGCACGCCCAGGGAGGGATCACCCCGCTCTACGTCGCCGCCGTTCAAGGCGATCCGGGGATGGCGCGGCTGCTGTGCGATCACGGCGCCGAGATCAACGTCCGCGATGAAAGCCTGAAGGATACGCCGCTGCACTGGGCCGCCTTTCGCGGGCACGATGCGGTGGTTAGACTGCTGCTCGATCGCGGGGCCGAGGTCGACGCCGCGAACACGAGGAAGGCGACCCCACTGCACGTGGCCGCGCTCGAGGGGCACACCCAGATCGTGGTGTGGCTGGTCGAGGCCGGCGCCGCCACAGAGCTCGGCAACGAGCGCGGCACCACGCCCCTGCAGGCGGCCGTGGCCAACGGCCACGAGGAGGCCGCCCGCGCGCTGATCAATGCCGGCGCGGACGTCAACGCCCGGGACGAGCTCGGCGTGACCGCCCTGCACTGGGCCGCACAGCGCGGCGACATGGCGCTGGTCGAGCTACTGGTCGGGGAAGGGGCCGACCCCGGCCTGCGCGACAGCGAGGGCCGCACGCCGCTGGCCCGCGCCGTGAACCGCGAGCACGAGGCCGTGGCCGAGCTGCTCAAGCGCTATGCCGTTGGCGACCGATAAAGTCGGACGGGGAACGCAAAACTCAAAATTCAAAATGGAAAGGCAACGGAGCCCGGACGCAGGCCGCCGGGCCCGAATCCAGGGACTACATGTGCGCCCTGGATTTCGCTTCACTCCATCCAGGCTACGGCGCTTGTGGCGACGACAGCGTCCCTCGACAGGATGCGGTTCGATTGAGGCCGGCGCACGCGGTGTCGGGGTGAGGCTCAGGTTTTACTTTTGCGTCTTGCCTTTTGCATTTTGACTTTTCTTTCGGGCTCCTTGACCGGCGTTCAGCAAAGCCGACCCCGTTCGGGCCCGGCCCGGTCCTCGGCCGCCCGGGGGACACCTCCCAAAGAAAAGATATGGCCATGGTCCTTTGACTTGAACCGGTCCCCAAACCAAACTAAAAATAGATTTACAGCGGGCGCAACTGGGTGTCGGCGCAACATCGTCGGGAAGGCGCTGCGGCGCCCGATCACCGTTCTTCAGCGGGAGCGTCGAGCCTTTCGGGCTCCGGCCCTGTCAAGCGCCCGCCGGGCGCGCCGGCATCTCGAGGCGTGAATCCCACGACCTTCTGTGGAGCGTCGCCGCATTGCGGCCGACTCGAAACCAAGGAGAGGGATCCGACGGACAGCGCGGTGGATCCCACCTCAACTAAGGAGGCAGGACGATGCGCAATCTTTGCACTCTGGGCGCGGCAACTGCAGCGATCGGCATCCTGGCTTCACCGGCGGCCTCGATTCAAGCGGCCGAGGTCTCCCGCGCCGCCATGCTCGCGACCTCGTGCGCGGGCTGCCACGGTCCCGACGGCCGGAGCCCCGGCGCCATCCCCAGCATCGCCGGCAAGTCGCCGGAGTTCATCGAGGAGGCCCTAAAGGAGTTTCGGGCCGGCGAGCGCCCGGCCACGGTGATGGACCGCCACGCTAAGGGCTATACGGACGAGGAGATCGAGCTGATCGCCGAGTTCTTTTCGGGCAAATAAGGAGACGGCCATGGGTACCCTTTCACGTCGTGATTTCCTCCGTATGGTGGGCGCAGCGGGCGCCACCACCGCCCTGGGCGCGGCCGGGATCTCCGTCGCCGGCACGGCAAGGCCCACGGGTCAGGTCATCGTCATCGGCGGCGGCTTCGGCGGCGCCACCTGTGCCAAGTACATTCGCCGCTTCGACCCCGGCATCGAGGTCACGCTCATCGAGCGCGCCGAGAGGTTCGTCACCTGCCCGTTCAGCAACGCGGTGCTGGGGGGCATCAAGGACATGAACGACATCACCCACGGCTATGACGCGCTGCGCGAGGAGCACGGCGTCAAGGTAGTGCATGACACCGTCAGCGAGATCGATGCGGCGGGCAAGAAGGTCAAGCTGGCCGGCGGCGATACCCTGGCCTACGAGCGCCTGGTGGTCTCCCCCGGCATCGATTTTCGCTGGGACGAGATCGAGGGCTACGACGCCGGGACGGCGCAGACCATCCCCCACGCCTGGAAGGGCGGACCGCAGACCGTCGCCCTCAGCAAGCAGCTTCGCGCCATGGACGACGGCGGGGTGGCCATCATCTGCCCGCCGAACAACCCATTTCGCTGTCCGCCCGGACCCTACGAGCGCGCCAGCATGATGGCCAACTACTTCAAGCAGCACAAGCCGCGCTCCAAGATCCTGATCCTCGACACCAAGGAGAAGTTCTCCAAGCAGTCCCTGTTCATGCAAGGCTGGGAGGCCCTCTATCCGGGCATGATCGAATGGGTGGCGGGCTCGGAGGGCGGACGCATCGGCCGGGTGGACGCCGGCGCGCGCACCGTGTATTCGGAGCTCGGCGAGGCGCACAAGGCCGACGTGCTAAACGTCATCCCCCCGCAGCAGGCCAACGTTATCGCCCGCACCGCGGGCCTGACCGATGCAACCGGCTGGTGTCCGATCGATCAGCGCACGTTCGAATCCACGCAGTACAAGGACATCCATGTCATCGGCGATTCATCCATCGCCGGTGCGCTGCCCAAGTCGGGATTCGCCGCAAGCAGCGAGGCCAAGGTGTGCGCGGCGGCCATCGTTACGGCCCTCAGGGGCGAGACCATGCCCGAGCCGTCTTACGTGAACACCTGCTACAGCCTGGTCGGCCCCGAGTACGGCATCTCGGTGGCCATGGTCTACCGGCTGGAGGACGGCAAGATCTCGAAGGTGGAAGGCGCCGGCGGCGTGAGCCCCAAGGACGTCGATGCCCGGTTCCGCCACCGCGAGGCCGACTACGCCCGCGGCTGGTACGCCAGTATCACCGAGGACATCTGGGCCTAGCGGGGCAAGAGGGACACCCATTGGCCGGCTAATGGGTGTCCCTGAGGTTCCCGAATGGGAGCGCGGCAGTCCCTATGGACGCCCCGCCTCCTTGGTACTCAATGGGGCTGGCCGCCCCCGGCCGCGGCTGCGCACCACTGTCGGAGGGCCGCCCTTCCCCGCTTCACCCAATTCGGCGTATCCGCGGGGCCGGGCCTCCTGCTCGGCGGCAAGCATGTGGGCCGCACCGCGCAGGGCCCGCATCAACCGCTTGGTGGAGCGCTGCAGTCCCTCCGCGGCCCCCTCGTAGTTGCCCCTAGCCGCGCGGATCTTCGCTTGGCTTCGCAGGTTCGCGGTCTCGTCGAGCAGCGGCTGAAGCCGGCCCTTGGTTTCTGCATCACCGAGGTGCCCGTCCATCACCTTGCGTATCAAGGCGTCGTGCGCCTCATTGCGGGCGAGCTCGTATCGATATGCCTCTCGGGGATCATCGGGCAGCGCGCTCACCAGGGTCTCGCCCCCACGCAGCGCCGCGATGCGGTGCGCCACCTTACGATAGGAGCGGTCCAGGATGGTCCGCGCCTCTTCGGCACGCCCCTGCGCGATCAGCGCCCGGACGCGCCCCAGGTCCGTCTGAATGGCCGCCTCCAGCGCGCGCCCGTCCGACGAGCCCAATTCCTTCTCCGCGCGGATCCTGCGGTGGGCTCGCAGCAGAGAGTCGGCGCTGTCCAGCCGCGCCCGCAGCTCGTCGTCGAGCCGTTGCTCCTTCGCCAGTTGGACGTCCTCCTTGGGCCCGGCGGCCACCCGCACCGCCTCGAACATCGCAATCGAGCTCTTCTGTAGAGCGATTCGGGCCTGGTAATGCCTTCCCGCCGCTCGGGCGGCCACGGCCTGCGAATGAAACTGTCGAGCCTGCTCCAGCCACTCCTTGGCCTGCGCATTCCCGCTGCGTTCGACGCGCACCGCCGAGGGCGAGCGACGAATGTACTGGCCGACCAATTGCAAGCGATTGTCCAGCTCCCTCACCACACCGGCATCGGCTGCCGCCGGGCTCGTCCCCGGCGCCATCCAGAAGACAAGTGCGCCGACGAGCACGACGAGAGGGCCGCCGTTGAGATAAGTGCTGCGCTCGGGCGTCCGCCACTGACCGCCGGTGCGCGTCAGTCGTGTGAAGCTGGACATGGTGGGAGCCTCCTTTCAAATTCATGGCTCGCACTATAGGGACCCATGCTGAAAGCAGGCTGAAAGAGCGGATTACCGATAGGGTTGTAACGCGATCGCGCGCACCCGATGTCTGATCGTGTGACGCGCTTAACGCTTTTCGGCTGTCCCGTCGGCCTGCGCCGCTCAGATCACGCGCTCGTTGCCGCCGTCCACCGGGATCTGCGCGCCGGTCGTCTTGGCAAACAGAGCGCCGCACAGCTCGGCGGCGAGCTCGCCAACGTCGCGGCTGCTGACCTCGGTTTTTAGAACGTTACGTCGCTTGTACTCCTCCACGCCCATCCCGTAGGAACGGGCGCGCGACTGCAGCACGTCCTCGGTCCACAGCCCGGTGTCGAACACCGCGTCGGGATGCAGGGTATTGACGCGGATGCGGTCTTCGCCCCACTCCAGGGCCGCCACCCGGGCCAGCTGGTTCAGCGCGGCCTTGGAGCTGGAGTAGGCCGCCGCCCCCGGGCCAGGGGCGGGCACGTTGCGCGAGCCGATCACCACCACGCGCCCGCCACGGGGCGCCAACTCGAGTAGCGGGTGGGCATGGCGCATCAGCACGAGATTGGCGTCCACGTTGATTGCCATGGCCTTGCGCCATTCTTGCACGTCCAGGGCCTCGATGCGGCGGCTGGCCGGAAAGATGCCCGCGTTGAGCACCAGCATGTCCAGGCCTCCGAAGGCGATGACCGCGTGCTCCAGTGACGCGATCAGCCGATCTTCGTCGGCCACGTCGCACGCGATGCCAAGGTAGCCCGCCTTGTCGTTGCCGGCCTCGATGGCCGGGTCGATATCCAGGGCGACGACCGCGGCGCCGCGGGCCAGCAATGAATCCACGC
>JABAHQ010004219.1_pt2 | contig 65667 bp, 58 predicted proteins | sample 7062091 | NCBI WGS metagenome assembly JABAHQ01 (sample SAMN14534359, study PRJNA622989) | marine sediment metagenome | biome: marine biome [ENVO:00000428]; feature: marine pelagic biome [ENVO:01000023]; material: deep marine sediment [ENVO:00002113] | place: India: Gulf of Kutch | collected...
ATTTCATTCCGCTCAGAATGACAAGACGCATCTCTTTGTCATTCTGAGCCCTTCGACAGGCTCAGGACAGGCTCCGCGAAGAATCCGGGTTTTCTCTGTGTACTCTGTGCCCTCTGTGGTGAAAACCTGCCGCCCTTACCTTATTCTGTCGTTGCCTGATTCATCAGGCGGTTTTTAAAACAGCCCCATCCATGGGGCAACACCAAAATCCGTGAAAGAATATCCGGAACTCTTCCGGGTTAAGCAAAGCTCCCCATGGAAAGACCGGGAAGCTTTTTTATCCCTTTTGAGCCCAACAGAATAAACATTAAAAAATCAAAAGGTTAGGCTGACTCCAGCGGTTCTCGGACTCCTGAAATTATCGGAAACTTGATTCGTGGGGGCAAGGTTTTTATACTATTATTACAGTTACTGTTAAGGATTATATATTGGGAGGGGGAGATTATTCACCTTGTTTTTATTAGAGGAAATTATGAAACGGTTTTGGATGTTTGCTATTGTTGCCTGGATGTTAATGGTATCTCCCGCTCTGGCGGCAGATCAGGGACTTTATGCTTCTCTTGGTGCGGGAGCCAGTCTGGCCACCGATATCGATGAAAGCGATGGAACCAAGATCAGTTTTGATCCCGGTTGGCACGTCACCGGTGCTGTGGGATACGATCTGGGCCAATTCCGCGTCGAAGGGGAAATCGGGTACCGCATGTTTGATATCGATACCGTCACCGGTCCGGGAGTTCCCCCGGGAGTCACGGGCGATGTTACGGCTCTGACTTTCATGGCCAATGGCTATTACGATGTTGATTTGGATTCCTCCATCACCCCTTATGTGGGTTTTGGCCTGGGTATCTCCGATGCCGATATTGAAGTGATCGCCCCGGGTTTCGGAACCCTCAAGGGCGGGGATACGGAATTTTCCTATCAAGTCATGGCTGGGGCCGGATGGGATATGGGGTCAAACATGGTTTTAACCGCAGGCTACCGGTACTTTGGGATTGCCGACTCAGAAAGTCCGGACATTCATGAGTTCAATATCGGTGCCCGTTTTATGTTCTAATCGTTTTTGAAGGTAGCACATCCAGGCGTCCCCCGCTCGGCTTCTGCCGGATCGGGGACGCTTTTTTTATGGATCGGCCTGCCCCCTCACCCCCACCGTTGACTTTACCCCGCAGGTCTGATAAATACCCGGCGTTGTTTGTTTTCTTTCCTTTAAGGTCCAAATGCCAGATCTTTTAATCGAAATCGGTACGGAGGAGATCCCCGCCGGCTACATCGAGCCGGCCCTGGCGGATATGAGACACAAGCTCTTGGATTATCTGGAATCCCAGCGTGTTTGGTTTGGCTCTACTGATGATGCAAAAATTATGGGCACCCCCCGCCGTTTGGCCGTTCACGTTCCGGATATCGACGCGCGCCAGCAGGATGTGATGGAGACCTTCCTCGGTCCCAACGTCAAGGTGGCGTACGACGCCGACGGCAACCCCACCAGGGCCGCTCTCGGTTTCGCGAAGGGCAAGGGCGTGAACGTGGCCGACCTCACCACCGAGACCACGCCCAAGGGCGAAGTGATCTGCGCGAAAGTCGAGAAGAAAGGCGAGCCGACGGCCAAGCTCCTCAATGAATATCTGCCGCAATGGATGGCGGACATCACGTTTCCCAAAAAAATGCGCTGGGCCGCGCGTAAAATTCCTTTCGTGCGTCCGGTGCACTGGGTCGCCGCGCTGTTCGACGGCAAGAAACTGAAATTCGAGTTCGAGGGCATCAGGGCCGGCAACACCTCCCAGGGCCACCGCTTCCTGAAGCCGGACAAATTCAAATTCGACGATCTCAAAACCTATCTCAAAGAATGTAAGCGGCACAAGGTGATGGTCGATCCCGAAGAACGCCGCCGTTCCATTTGCGATCAGGTCAATGAACTCGCGAAATCAGTCAAGGGTAGAGTGATTGAGATAGATTATCCCAATACAGACCTAGTAGAAACCGTCACTCACCTGGTGGAGTATCCGGTGGCCGTGCTCGGCGAGTTCGACAAGGCCTACCTCGAGTTGCCGAAGGAACTGCTGGTCATCACCATGAAGCACCACCAGAAGTATTTCCCGGTATGGAAGGGCGAAAAGCTCCTGCCGTATTTCATCACCATCAGCAACATGAAGGCCCGGGGCAGGGAGATACCGCGCGGCAACCAGCGGGTGTTGAAGGCCCGGCTGGAGGACGCCCGCTTTTTTTACGACGAGGACCGCAAGCGCAGGCTGGAGGATATGGTCGAAGAGCTCAAGGGTGTTGTGTTCCAGAAAGACCTCGGCACCTCGCACGAAAAACTGATGCGGGTGGTCACGTTGACCGGTCTCTTCGCGCGGCGAGTTTGCCCGGAAGAAGAAGCCACGGCGAAACGTGCGGCTCTGTTATCGAAAGCCGATCTGGTATCGCAGATGGTGTTCGAGTTTCCGGAATTGCAGGGCATCATGGGCGGCTATTATGCCGAGCATGCCGGCGAAGACCCGGAAGTCGCCCGCGTCATCAAGGAGCATTACCGCCCCGCCTTCGCCGGAGACGACGTGCCCTCGACGGCCGCCGGAGCGCTGGTGGCGCTGGCGGACAAGCTGGACACCATCGTCGGCTGTATCGGCGTCGGCCTCATCCCTTCCGGTTCGGAAGACCCGTATGCTTTGCGCCGCCATGCCATGGGTATCATGGAAATATTGGCCAAATACGATAATTTTGACCTCAATTTGGATTGGTTATTTGAAAGAGGCGTGGAAGCGCTGGAGAGCAAGGCCAAATTGTCTCAAAAAGAAATTCGGGATCATTGCGAGGCTCTGTTCAACCAAAGGACCAAATCGATGCTATTGGGCATGGAATTTGAGCCTGACGTGATTGATGCGGTCATTTCCGCCGGCATCGGTCTGCCCCCGGAGGTTCGGCAAAAGGCGGCGGCGCTGGCGGATCTCAAGAAGCAGCCGTATTTCGAGGATCTGGCGACGGCGTTCAAGCGGGTGGTGCGGATCATTGAGGGTGACGTGCCGAAGGAGGTCAACTCCGATCTCCTGCAGGAGCCTCAGGAGCAGGCCTTGTACCGGAAATTATCCGGCATCAAGTCCACGGTGGAAAATCAGACCCGGTCAGGGGATTATGCCGGAGCGCTGGCCGGGATTGTCGAGATCAAGGGCGCGGTGGACGATTTCTTCGATCATGTCATGGTCAACGTCGAGGACCCGGCGCTGAAGGCCAACCGCATGGCCCTGCTCAAGTCGATTGCCGGCCTGTTTGCGCCGCTGGCGGATTTTTCGAAGATCGTTCTTCAGAAAAATTGAAAAATCCCGCTTCCTTCATTGAATTTAAGCATCTTTACTCCGATAGAAGGTTTATACTGTATGAATAACCTGTTTTCCTGTTACGGAGCGTGTGATACCCGGAAATGACCAGTAAGTACGTTTACTTTTTTGGCGCCAACCAGACCGAAGGCAAAGCGGAAATGCGCGAGTTGCTGGGCGGCAAAGGCGCCAACCTGGCGGAGATGGCGAATCTCGGCATCACCGTTCCCCCCGGTTTTACCATCACCACCGAAGCGTGCGCGCTCTATTTCAAGAAGGGTAAAAAGCTCCCCGCCACCCTCTGGAACGAAATCCAGGCGAATCTCAAAAATCTCCAGAAAGTCATGAATAAGGAATTCGGCGGTACGGAGGAACCGTTGCTGGTCTCCGTACGTTCCGGCGCCCGCGCTTCCATGCCGGGAATGATGGATACCGTCCTCAACCTCGGCCTCAACCCCGACACATTGAAGGCCCTCGCCGAGAAAACCGGCAACAGCCGTTTCGGTTACGACTGCTACCGCCGGTTCATCGCCATGTTCGGCAATGTCGTGCTGGGCATCGACAGCGAGCATTTTGAAACCATCCTGCAACGCCGGAAAACCAAACAGAAAGTGGAATTCGACACGGAACTGGGGGTGGGCGACCTGAAAATGGTGATCAAGGATTTCAAGGCGCTGGTCAAGCGTAAAACCGGCAAACCGTTCCCCGACGACCCGATGGCCCAACTGCGCATGGCGGTGGAGGCGGTGTTTCAATCCTGGAATACCGACCGGGCGGTGACTTACCGGCGGTTGAACCGGATTCCCGACGACTGGGGCACGGCGGTGAACGTGCAGGCGATGGTGTTCGGCAACATGGGGCCGACCTCCGCCACCGGCGTGGCCTTCACCCGCAATCCGGCCACCGGCGAAAAGAAATTTTACGGCGAATACATGATCAACGCCCAGGGCGAGGACGTGGTCGCCGGTATCCGCACTCCCCACCCCATCGAACATCTGGAAAAGGAAATGCCGGAAGTGTACGAGGCCTTGACCGGCGTCTACAAAAAACTGGAAAGCCATTACAAGGACATGCAGGACATCGAGTTTACCGTTCAGGAAAACCAGTTGTATATGCTCCAGACCCGGGCCGGCAAGCGGACGGCGGCGGCCGCGATCAAGATCGCCGTCGACATGGTCAACGAGGGGTTGATCAGCAAGCAGGAGGCGATCCAACGAGTGCCGGCGGAGCAGGTGGACCAGATTTTTCATCCCATGGTCAATCCCAACAGCAAAACCAAGGTGCTGGGGCAGGGATTGGGCGCGTCTCCGGGAGCGGCGGCGGGCAAGGTGGTGTTCAGCCCGGAGCGGGCCATGGAACTCTACAATAAGAAGGAACGCGTGATTCTGGTGCGCATGGAAACCTCGCCGGAGGATATTCACGGCATGAGCGTCGCCCAGGGGATTCTGACCGCCAAGGGCGGGATGACCTCCCATGCCGCGGTGGTCGCGCGGGCCATGGGCAAACCCTGCGTTTCCGGAGTTGGAGATTTGGATGTGGACGCCCGCCGGAAAAAAGCCAACCTCAATGGCGTGGTGATCAAGGAGAACGACGCCCTCACGCTGGACGGCACCAACGGCCAGGTGATGCAGGGGATGGTGCCCCTCACCCAGCCGCGGGTGACCAGTTTTTTCCGGCAGATGATGGGTTGGGCGGACAAGGTGCGCGTCCTCAGCGTCCGCGCCAATGCCGACACGCCGCACGACGCGCTGGTGGCGCGGGAGTTCGGCGCCAAAGGCATCGGGTTGTGCCGCACCGAACACATGTTTTTCGACGAAGAGCGCATCTTATGGGTGCGTAAAATGATTCTCGCCAACAAGGAAAAGGACCGGGAAGAATCGCTCAAGAAACTGTTGCCCATTCAACGGTCGGACTTCATTCAAATTTTCAAAGTGATGGAAGGTCTGCCGGTCACCATTCGCCTGCTGGACCCGCCGCTTCACGAGTTTCTGCCTCACACCCCGGCGGAGATCAAGGCGCTGGCCAAGCAGATGCGCACCCCGTTTGCCAAATTGACCAAAAGAATTGAAGCGATGAAGGAACAGAACCCCATGCTGGGTCTGCGCGGATGCCGGCTGGGCATCGTGTTTCCCGAAATTTACGAGATGCAGGTGCGGGCCATCATCGAGGCGGCCTGCAAACTGGTGAAAAAGGGCATGAAAATTCTGCCGGAGATCATGATCCCGCTGGTTCATCACGTCAACGAGTTTCGCATCGTGCGTGAAAGAATCGACCGGGTGGCGGCGGAAATCACCGCCAAGGCGGATGTGAAACTGGATTATAAAGTCGGGACCATGATCGAGCTGCCCCGCGCCGCGGTTACCGCCGATGAAATCGCTCAGGAAGCGGACTTTTTCTCGTTCGGCACCAACGATCTGACCCAGACCACACTGGGTCTGAGCCGGGACGACGCCGGTCTGTTTCTGCCGCGTTATCTGGACGAGGGGGTGTTGCCGGTGGACCCGTTCGTCAGCGTGGACCAGAAAGGGGTGGGATCGCTGATCGAAATGGCGATTGAGAAGGGGCGCGCCGGTAACAAAAAAATTCATTTGGGAATCTGCGGGGAACATGGGGGCGACCCCGCCTCGATTCAGTTTTTCAGTCAGCTGGGCCTGGATTATGTGAGTTGTTCCCCGTTCCGCGTGCCCACCGCATTGCTGTCCGCCGCGCAGGCGGCCATCCAGAACCCGGCCGTTGCCGGGGGCAGTTCCTCCCCCCTTGCCGATAAGCCATTGGTTGACGTTGAACAGTAAGGGTTGGTCCCGGGGCACATTTGGAAAGTTCACAGCGGGCTTGGCCCGCCTCCCCCCTTGCCGGGGGAGAATCGGGTTGACTTCCCTTCCCCCTGCAATCATAATTGACGCTCTCATATCTAAATAGTGGAAACTCCAACGGTTTGACCCGTGTGGAGCCGGGTTTTGCCATGGTCCGCAGCGGGATGCAGGGGAGTTTGATCTATTCACCAAAACAGGGTTATCTGTTTGAGAATAAAGCATTTGGAGGTTTGAATGAACGTCGCGATTACGGGGATCACCGGGATGGTGGGTTCCCATTTCATAAAGAAAATCTACGAGGAAAATAGCGGGGGGTCCAGGCCCAATTTACGGGCATTGATCCGTGAAGGCAGTGTGGTGGATCACCTCAAAACTTTTGAGGATGTGGATTACGTGTTGGGAGACCTGGCGAACAAGGAATCCCTGGCCAAACTGGTGGAGGGGATGGACACCCTCATCCATCTGGCGCATTATCCCGGCCCCGTCCAGACCGCCGACGAACTGGTACAGGTCAACGTCAACGGTACGTTTGATCTGCTGGAAGCGGCCCGCAAAGCGCGGGTCAAGCAGGTGGTGTTTGCCAGTTCCTGTACCGTGTTCGGGCAGATTTTGCCGGGTGTGGACGCGGATCACCCGCTCGATGAATCGCATCCGGTGATGCCGGGCAGTTTGTACGGTTCCATCAAGGCGTCGATCGAGGCCTTTTGCTTTTTCTATCAGCGGAGCCGCGCGTTTGACTTGACGATTCTGCGGCCGGTGACCATTTACGGGGTCAAACCGCAGATCGACAAGTCGGAATGGTTCAATACCATCGATTATCTGGCCACCAATTATAATGTCGACCTGAAAGGCAGCACCAAATACGTGTCGGTGAATTCCGTGGTGCAGGCGCTGGAAAAAGTCATGGGCAACAAGGATTGTGCGGGAAAGATCTATCATTTGGTGGACGGCCATATTCATAATCTGGATCTGGGGCGGATGATCGTCGAGACCATCGACTCTTTCGGAGAAATTGAGGGGAACAAGGGAGAGGATGGAGTTCCGATGTCCAACGAGGCGGCCCGCCAATTGGGCGTGGAATTCTACGGTGAGGCAGGGATCGTCGAGTATATCAAGCTGATCCACAAACTGCAGATGACTCACGGCGGCGAGCGTTTGCTGGAACAATGGTGAACGCGGGCCACTCCCTTGCCGGGAGAGGAAATGGGTTTGCCGTTACCGGCATATGTTGATATCCGGCCGCGGTTCACGGTTTTAAATTCGCTCCGGCGCTTCGCCGGGTCGGCGGCACGCCGGGGGGTTGGTGCCGGTCTTAATATTCTTTCTACATGTTGTCTTCCAAAAACTTTATCGAAAAATTGCAGGGGCACGGTTTTGACTTTTTCACCGGGGTGCCCTGTTCTTTATTGTCCGGACTGATCGCGGAGCTGGAATCCGATCCCCGTCTCGGATATATTCCCTCTGTCCGGGAAGACGCGGCGGTGGGGCTTTGCGCCGGGGCTTACATGGGCGGGAAACAGCCGGTGGTGTTCATGCAGAACTCCGGACTCGGTTACAGCCTCAACGCGTTCACCTCCCTGAATCTGATCTACAAACTGCCCGTTCTGGTGGTCATGAGCTGGCGCGGGTGCGGGGGCAAGGACGCCCCGGAGCACATCATCATGGGAGAGGTCAACGAACAACTGCTGGAAACCGCGCGCATGGATTACGCGGTTCTCGCGGAAGACAATACCGATTCGGTGCTGGCGACGGCTTTGCGGAAAATCAAAGAAGAACAGGTGCCGTTCACCCTGCTGGTCAAGAAAGGATTGTTCGATGAAAGGCACTGAAGCGTTTCAGGAGCTGGCCCCCCTGTTGACGAGCGAACCGACCGTCCTGGCCAACGGATTTATCAGCCGCGAATTTTTCAACGTCACCGACCGCAAGGAAAATTTTTATATGATCGGGTCGATGGGGCTGGCTTCCTCCATTGGCCTGGGGGTGGCGTTGGCGCAACCGGATCGAAAGACTTTGATTTTCGACGGCGACGGCAATGTGCTGATGGCGATGGGCACCCTGGCCATGATCGCCTCCTGCGCACCGAAAAACCTGCTTCATATCGTGTTCGACAACGAGGTCTATGAATCCACCGGAAGCCAGCGGACACTGTCGCACGGGATTAAACTGGAAGAAGTGGCCCGGAGCGCCGGATACCGGCAGGCCCTGCGGGTGACGCGCCGGGAGGAAATCCAGCCCGCCTATCAACAACTGATCCGCGCCGAGGGACCGTCGTTTCTGCTGATCAAGGTGGAACCCGCGTTCGACTCCTCGCAGGGCCGGGTCACTCATACACCGGAAGCAATCCGCGACCGGTTCATGGAGTCGATGACCGCTAAGTAAGCGATGAAAGAATTTTCCAAAATACTGCAATACGCCAAACCCTACCGCAAGGGCATTACCTTCGCCTTTTTGTGTCTTGTGGTCACCTCGGTGATCACCCTGGTTCTGCCCCTGATGGTCCGCAATATGATCAACGTGGTGGTGGTGGAAAAAAGCCACGCCGCCCTCAACAGCCTGACCCTGGATATCATCGGGGTCATCGCCTTTCAGATGGTGTTCGGGATCACGCAGAACTATATCCTGGGCTTTGTCGGCAACCGGATGACGGCGGATTTCAGAATTCATCTGTTCAACCATCTGCAAAGCCTGTCTCTTCGGTTTTTCCAGGGCCGGCGGGTGGGCGAGATCATCTCCCGCATGAGCAACGATATTTCGGTGATTCAAAAAGCCCTGGTCTCCATTCCGGTGGCGGTGCTGCGGCAGACCATCACGCTGGTCGGCGGACTCGCCATTGTTCTCTACCTGAACTGGAAGTTGACCGGATTGATTCTGCTGGTGCTTCCGCCGCTGATGCTGTTCGCGCGCATCTTCGGCAAGCGCCTGCGCGATCTGGCGGGAACCGTCCAGGATAAACTGGCGCAGGCCATTGTCGTGCTGGAAGAGATGATCTCATCGATCAAAGTGGTCAAATCCTACAACCGGGAACCGTACGAAAGAAAACGGTTTGAAGAAAAAATTGAAACCGCGTTCGATGCCGAAGTCAAAAAGGTGAAGGTGTCCGCCTTTTTCGGTCCGTTCATCCTGTTTCTGACGTTCCTGGTGTCCGCCCTGCTGGTGTGGTATGGCGGCCGTCAGGTGATGGCGGGTACCACGACGCCGGGCGAGCTGGCGGCGTTTTTCCTTTATGCGATCATCATCGCCGGACCGATCGGTACCTTTGTGCGTTTGTACACGCAAATTCAGGAAGCGCTGGGAGCCATCCGCCGGGTTTATGAAATTCTGGAGACCCGGCCGCTGATCCAGGACGCGGAAAACCCGGTGGCCTTTGACCGCGTCGACGGACGGATAGAATTCGACGACGTATCCTTTGGCTATTCAAAGGAGACGCCGGTTCTTAAAAATATTTCGCTGAGCATCGAGCCCGGTCAGCAGGTGGCGCTGGTGGGTCCCAGCGGCGCCGGGAAATCCACCGTCATTCAACTGGTCCACCGGTTTTTCGACGTCGACTCGGGAGCCATCCGGGTGGACGGGCATGATATCCGCCAGGTGGCGCTTTGTACGTTTCTGGATCATGTGGCGCTGGTGCCGCAGGAGACGCTGTTGTTCGGCGGCACCATTCGCGAAAACATTCTGTACGGAAAACTCGATGCCACGGAGGAGGAACTGGAACAGGCGGCGCGGTCGGCCAACGCTTATGAGTTCATCAGCAGGCTGGACCGGGGATTCGATACCGTGGCGGGGGAGAAAGGCGTGAAGCTTTCCGGCGGAGAGCGCCAGCGCATTGCCATCGCCCGCGCGTTATTGAAGAACCCGAAAATTCTGATCTTGGACGAGGCCACCTCCTCTCTGGACAATCAATCCGAAATGCTGATTCAGGAAGCGTTGGAAAATCTGATGCGGGGGCGCACCACGCTGATCATCGCGCACCGGTTGAGCACTGTCCACAATGCGGATACCATCATCGTGCTGGATAAGGGGCGGGTGATGGAATCCGGTAATCACAAGGCGCTGATGGCAAAGGAAGGTTTGTATTACAAGCTCTACACCTTGCGCGCGTTCGAAGACCCCGTACCCGTCGATGGCGAGAACTGATTTTACCGTAATCAGGTCTTTCCCCGTTTGCGGGAAACCCCTCCCATGAATTCTTATGAATAAACTTAAATTTCTCTTCGGTATTCACAACCACCAGCCGCTGGGCAACTTCGACCATGTGTTCGAAGAAGTTTACCAACGCTGTTACCGGCCTTACCTGGATGTCCTGAACCAATTTCCCCATTTGCGAACCACCGCGCATTTCAGCGGCTGCCTGCTGGAATGGCTGAAGGATCACCGCCCGGAATACCTGGACACCCTCCGGAGCCTGGTGGCGGGCGGGCAACTGGAGTTGATGAGCGGCGGGTTTTATGAGCCGATCCTCTCCAGTCTCCCCGAGGAAGACGCGGTGGGGCAAATCCGCATGATGAACGAATTCATCGAGACCGAATTCGATTGCCGCCCGCAGGGACTGTGGTTGACGGAGCGGATCTGGTCGCCGCATCTGCCTAAAATAATCGCCGGGGCGGGACTCCGTTACACGGTGGCGGATGACACGCATTTTTATTACGCCGGGTTGGAGACCCGGCAGATTCAGGGATATTTCCTGACCGAATGCGAGGGGCACCCCCTGGCGGTTTTTCCCATCAGTCAAGACCTGCGGTATTCCATTCCGTTTGACCTGCCGGAGGTGACGATGGATCATCTGCGGCGGTTGCGGGACGAGCCGGGTTTCGACGCGGTGACGTACGCCGACGACGGTGAGAAATTCGGCGGCTGGCCGGATACTTATCAATGGGTCTACGAGGAAAAATATCTGTTCAATTTTTTTAAAGCGCTGGAGGAGCAGGCGGACTGGCTGGAACCGGTAACGTTCAGCGATTATCTGGACCGGCATCCTCCCGCCGGACGGGTGTATTTGCCGATGGCCTCCTATGAGGAAATGATGGAGTGGTCGCTTCCTTATGAGGCGGGACTGCGCTTTCATGATCTCAAAAATGAAATCGAAAACTCGCAGTTCAACAGGGAAAATCTGAAGATTTTCCTGCGGGGCGGCCAGTGGAATAATTTTCTGACCAAGTACGAAGAGAGCAACCATTTGCACAAGCGCATGATCCAGGTCGGACGCAAGGTAAAGCGGCTGTCCCCGGACCTGCAAGAATCCAGCGGCGCCTTGCGGGAGCTGTACCGCAGTCAATGCAACTGCGCCTACTGGCACGGTCTGTTCGGGGGCCTGTACCTCAATTATCTGCGCCACGCGTTGTATAGCCATCTGATCGCGGCGGAGAAGATCGCGGATGATCTGCTGTTGGGCGCGGAGCGGGGATTGCGCGCCGAGGTGGAGGATTTCAATCAGGACGGCTTTGACGAGATACTGGTGAGCAATGCCCGAATGACGGCAGTGCTTTCTCCCGCCCGTGGAGGAACGTTGATGGAGCTGGACTACCGTCCCGCCTGTTTCAACCTCAGCAATGTGTTCAAGCGGCGTCCGGAGATTTATCACCGCGATATCCTGGACGCGGAGGCCGGGAATAAAGACGAAGGCGGCCAGCCGCAATCCATTCACCACCGGGTGCGGTTCAAGGAGCCGGGGTTGAATGAGAAACTGATTTATGACCGTTGGGACCGGTATTCGTTTATGGATCATTGCCTGCCGCCGGAGACCACTTTCGACCGGTTCAAAACCAATCGGTATCAGCCGAAAGTCTCCCTCGCCGGGGAGCCTTATGCGTGGCAGGTGCGGACCGCCGGTGAACTGGAAGAGTCCGCGGAGGTGGCCTTGTCGCGCGAAACGTTCAAGGAGGGACCGGAGGCGGCGGGGCTGAAAATGGATAAAATCTACCGGTTCGATGCCGGAGAGGCGGTGCTGGCGGTGACTTACCGTATTCAAAACGCCGGTCCCCGGCCGGAACATTTTTTGTGGGCCTGTGAGTTTAATTTCAGCCTGCTGGCGGGCGATGCGGAAGACCGTTACTACCATGTCGACGGTGCCGGATTGAACGATGCCCGGATGGCGAGCGAAGGAACTTTGTCAGCCGTGCGGAATTTGGCGATACGGGACGATTTTTTTAAGTTTGAGGTGGAATGGACTTTTGACGCGCCGGCCGAGGTCTGGCGGTTTCCGGTGGCCACCGTTTCTCAATCGGAAGATGGCTTTGAAAGTATGTATCAGGGATCATGCGTCACGGCGTGTTGGGATATGGAGTTGGAGCCGGGTCAAAGGCGCGACCTGCAGGTGCAACTGGAAATCAGACCCGCCGGCAATCGATAATAAAGAATTGAGGAGACGGGGAAGAGAGTCAACGAGGCCGTTTAACCTTCTCCCGGATCCGCGCCATTGAGGAAGCCAACCAGATGGGCTCTTTTTTCCTGAGTACCTTTGCGGTAAATACGAATGACTTTTTCAATCAGTTCTCTCAGCTTCTGATCTTCGCCGTATTCCTCCATGGACTCCTGAACCAGTTCCGCGCTGTCTATTTCAACGGCGCCGGAGGTGTTGCGAAACATCGCCCCTTTCCCGGTCAACAACCAGATGATATTCAGCTCGGTGTATTGATAGAGTTTGGCAATGGTGTCCGCGGAGGGCAGGGATTTGTTATTTTCAATGTCGGAGAGGGAGCCTTGAGAAATTTTGATCAACTTGGCCAGTTCAAAAGATTTCAGAGGTAACTGTTTCCTCCACTGCCGGAGGCGGGTACCCAGGTTTTTAGCCGTTCCTCCCTTTTTGTCTTGCATATTTCGGCCTACCTATATAAAATTAATTATTTAAGAATATTTGGTCCCAGATAATAGATTACCCTATTCATGGTACATTGAAAAACATTAAATTTTTTATTGGAAATGGGGTTCAGGTTTTTGGTAAGTGGCGTCAGAAAGAAGACGATTCTGGCTATTTTTTTTCAAGTTCCACTTGATTTTTCCTCTACAAATTAAGGGACACTACTTTAGTTTTTTTAACCCTCCATGTCAACCCAAAAAGCATTACAAACCCTGTAATTTAAAGGGGTTTTGGCCTTCATAAAGTTCGATATCCCTTAAAAAAATATCGTCATTATCGCCTCTCCGAAGTCTGAAAATTAAAAAAAATCGATTTGCCAAACACCTATTATCGGTTAATTCGAAGGCGATGGATTTCTCCCTTCGGTTTAAAGACCGTTTTGTCTTTGATTCTATTTCTATTTTAAAAAGGCAGACTTCGGAGAAAGAACAAAATATAACCTCTACACTGTCTCTGAGTTTGATTTAATTGTGTCAGCTTTTTTGCCAAATATTTGGGCTGATTTTTCCCTTTGGGGAATACGCTGTTAAGGCTCTTTTTTGGCTTAACGGATGTTATTTCAAAAAGGAATACCGCTAAAAAATAGAAAAAAAATTTTCTAACGCTTTCATATTTTTTAACGCTTTCATAAAGGAGACCTTTGCATAAGTATCCATTTTCAGTACTTCAAGGGGTCATTCTAATATTTCCTCTCCCCATGAGGGGAGAGGGATTTTGGTTTTTCGCCGAACCGGGAAACACCGGGTTAGGCAAAGCTCTCTTCATAAAGCGGGCGGGTTTACGTTAAATTGGAGTGAGACCGGGCAGAGGCCATCTCTTCTGCAAGGACTCGATGGCTTTGCCAGCTTTCAGGGTTCGGGGGGTTTGGTGGAAGTTTGGGAATTTGCTGTTTGAGCCGGACGATGCGTTCCACCGATTGCCGGATTCGGGAGTCGTCAATGTCGCCGGATTCCACTCCGCGGATCAAATGGTCGTGAAGGCTCCGGATTTTTTCCTGATTGTGGCAGACCAGGAACACGTCAAGTCCCGCTGCCACGCCCATTTGCGCGAAAGTTTCGAAAGCGAAATAATTTTCCACCGCCTTCATTTCCAGATCGTCGGAAATAATCACACCGTCAAAACCCAGTTTTTGCCGCAAAATGTTTTGCAGGATAAGGGGAGAAAAAGTAGCGGGAAGCTTATCATCCCAGGCGGTGTAGATGACGTGTGCGGTCATGATCGCCTCCAGGCCCCTGGCTATGGTTTCCCGGAACGGGAGCAACTCCACGGCTTCGAGGACGGCAGCGTCCCGGTCCACATAAGGCAGGTCCAGGTGGGAATCCAGCTTTGTGTCTCCATGGCCCGGGAAATGCTTGCCTACCGGAATCATGCCCGCGTCTCTGAAGCCCGTCATAAAGTGAAGGGCTCTATCCGCCACGCATTGGGGATCGGGCGATATGGCGCGGTCGCCGATAATGGGATTGTCCGGATTGGTATTCACGTCCAGCACCGGAGCGTAATCCATATTGATCCCTGCCGCCGCCAGTTCCGCGGCCAGCGTCTTGCCCAGCCGGTAAGCCAGGTCTCCGGATGGGGCGTGACCGACGCAACAAAACGGCGGAAAGGGGGTGAACGGTTCTTTCAGACGCGCCACCTTGCCGCCTTCCTGATCGACGGAAATAAACAGAGGCAGACCGGTGGAAGAAGCCGCCGCCGTTTCCTGAATATCCCGGATCAACGCATATAACTGTTGAGGGTGTTCGTAATTTCTCCCAAAAAGAATCAACCCGCCCACGTGATGGTTTTGAATGAGGTCGCGGGTTTCCGGGGTCAGGGTGGTGCCCTCAAACCCGACCATCAGCATTTGGCCGGTTTGTTCGCGAATCGAAGCGGGGATATTCAAGAAAGGGGAACTCCTCAAAGGACGGACCATTCCATCGATCCGTCACAGATTAGCATTAAATGATTTTTTTTCAAATCGTTACTGGAGTTTCAGCCGACGGCAAATCAGTTTGGAAGGTCGGCGCTCAATGGATTTTAATTGATTTGTTTGGCTTCAAAGCGGTGTGATAAAATTCGATATGTAATGAAAATTTCAGGGAATTTCAGGCAATCATGACGACACTGAGACGAGTGGTGTTTACAGGTTTAGGCGCGGTGAGCCCCAATGGCATCGGGAAGGATCGGTTCTGGGAGAATACCTGTAACGGGTTCAGCGGCATCGGCCGCATCCAGAGTTTCGATCCTTCCGGTCTGGACTGCCAGATCGCCGGGGAGGTGCGCGGGTTCAATGCCCGGGACTATTATGCCGACGCGGATTTGAAAAAACTGCCGCGGGCGGTTCCCTTGTGCGTGGCGGCGTCCCGGGAAGCCTTAAACGATGCCGGGATCGATTTGAAGGAATTTGAACAGGAAGATTTCGAAAGTCTGGGCGTGATGGTGGGAACCGGCGGCTCGGGCCTGGATTTTTCCGAAAAGCAATTCGCCCATTACTATGCCGGGGAATATCACAAAGTCAGCCCCTATGCCATTTCCAATTCCCTGGTGGGGATGCTGTCCAGTGAGGTTTCCATGTATTTTGGCCTCCAGGGCCGAAGTCACGTATTTTCCAACGGCTGTACCAGCTCGACCGACGCCATGGGCTATGCCTTTAATGCCATCCGTTCCGGGCAGGAAGACTGGATGCTGACCGGCGGGGCAGAGGCTTGCATCACTTATCCGATGATGACCGGCTTCCAGCGCATGCGGGCCAATCCGGTGCATTTCAACAACGATCCCGTACGCGGTTCCCGGCCGTTCAATCACGACCGGGAAGGTTTTGTGCTGGCCGAGGGCAGTTGGATGCTGGTGATGGAGGAACTGGAGCACGCCAGAAAACGCGGCGCTCGAATTTACGGCGAACTGATCGGGTACGGGACGACCTGCGACGCGTACCACCGCGTGTCCATAATGCCGGACGGCAAACAATCCACCCGCGCTCTGGTCCTGGCCATGAAGGACGCCCGGGTCCGCGACGAGGAAGTGGAATACATCAATTTCCACGGCACTTCCACCGTGATCAACGACCGGATCGAAACCCTGGCCGTGAAAGGCGCCCTGAACGGTTATGCGATGAACATACCGGTCAGCTCCACCAAGTCGATGGTGGGGCATCCCCAGGGGGCTTCCGGAGCCCTGGGGGTCATGGTAACCCTGCTGACCCTCAAGGAAGGGGTTCTGACCCCCACGATCAATCTGGAGAATCCGGATCCGGAATGTGATATGGATTACATCGCCAACGAAAGCCGCGGGCAAACCGTCCAGCTGGCGATCAGCAATTGTATTTCCTTTGGTTCCAAAAATTCGGCCCTGGTGCTCCGGAAATTTGACGGGTAAGGCTCGGGGTCTGTTGAGGGAATGTCCGGTATACCATGCGAAAAATTTTCAAGGTTTCAATCAATGTCAAGACACGATTCCGGATTCTGGGAACCGGTTTGGCCCTGGGCGCATTCCTCCTGTCCGGGTGTGTCGAGAAGCTGGCCGACGTCAACGTCACCGTGGTCGACCAGAAAACCGCGCTGGAAAACCAGATTCTGGGCAGTTATGAAGAAATCGGCAACGATGTGATGTTGCTGGCTTCCGTCCGGTCGGTGGATGAGGAAGGCAAAATCAAGACCGTGCCGGAACTGCCGCCGGGAAAAATGAAAGCGGTGCGGGCCCGGCAACGCCAGGAATTCAACCGGGACGACATTCAGGAATTCAAAAAAACCGGATGCGCGGGGGAGGGCAGCAACGGCCTGCTGGTTTTTTTCGAGACCCCCAAAACCCGCGAAGACCCGAAATTTAAAACGTTCGCCCGTTCCATTATTCAGCAGGAGAATGAGGACCGCATGGCGATCTACCGGAGGATACTGGCGACCAACGAACATTTCGGCGAAAACGACCTGCCTAAAATTCAAAAACTGTCCGCCAGCCTCAACCGGGACAACGCCCGGCCGGGTGATAAAATCCAGTTGGATGACGGCCGCTGGATCCAAAAGCGTTAACCGCCGCCGGAGCGGGGCCTTCCCCCGTCCCTACCGGTAAGGCATGCTGTCCCCGGACAATTGCGCGTTGATGTCTTTCTCGATCCGGTTTTCCGTGCTCACGAACTTGTCCAGTTCTTTCTCGCTTTTGAACACGAAGGTGCGCGGTTCCTTTTGTCCGCAGATTTCCTCATCCTGCTCGATTACGATCTCCGTTCCCTCAATGGATTTGATGGTAAATTTTTTGCGGGTATTCAACCGTTTAAAAATTTTGCGGTAACTGATTTCAATATCATGATTGTGCGCCATGATCCACTCCTTGGTAAAGCGATTCTAATAGTCTGATGCCAGTCAATTTACTGATCCTTGGAGATAAAATCAACCCCCCCCTTGCGGAGGTCCGCTCTCCATTTGAAAAATATGGAATAAAGGGTTTAAAAGGGCTCTGCAATTGTGTTAAGATTCCGGCAGATAAGCAGGATGCCGGATTCTGGGCGTCCCGAATCACCTTCCCTGGCAGGGGACACCGGTTCCCACTTTTCTGAATCAGGATTTTTAATCTCCATCCGCCATTGCCCGCATGCCTCGAAAACGGACTCTCAAAACACTCGCCGAAAATCTGATACGCGAATCCCGTGAACCTTTTTCGGTCGACGAATATATCGAGTGGATTGAAAAACAATGGCGGCGCCGGATCGCGCCGGCGACGCTGGAGCACCTGCGGGATCAATTGTCGAATCATTCCCATGTCATCGGGATCAGTGACAGGAGTTTTCTGCCTTATCAAGCCGTGCTGGACCGGGTCGGCCATCTTCCCCTGGATCTTAGATTGAGCAAGGTGGAACTGGAAAAGAAAGTGATGATCCCCGGCCACCGGCTGATCCCCTTTATCTCGCCGGATCTGGAAGAACGCGAGTTGACTTTTCTGGATCCGGAAGGCGGCGAAATTCCGCGAATTCAACAGTCCTTTTTCATCGAGGATGTGATCCACCATTACCAGTATGCCAACGAGAAACATTTCCCCTACCAGATCAAAGTAAACCAGTGGATGCCCGAAAAAAGCACCCTGCGCCTGACGGTCTGGGATATCCGCGAATGGCTGGAGCGGTGGAACTTTCAGCCGGAAGACGGTTTGCAGGTCCGCCTGGTGGATTTTTCACGGGGCGTGTACCGCCTGGAATTCTATTCCGCGGCGCAAAGGCGCCAGGCCGGCCTGAAGACCCGCGCTTTCGGCATCGCCCTGGAAAACAAACTGATCGAACGTCAGAGGGAGGATGGCGCATCCGCCCCCCGGCTGGAAAAACAGTTGCTGAAGGCGCTGTTCCATCTCGAGGATTCCCAATTGAACCTTCCGGCCTTTTCGTTGACCGATTTTGTGGAGTCGCTGGAACGGATCGCGGTGGTGCGCAACGAAGAGGCGGACATCCATTTCGGGATGAAGGAGGCCTCCAGCCTCCCCTGTTACGCCTGGGAAGAACTGGAGCACACCCCGCAGGGAAGAACCGGATCGCTGGACGATATTTTTCAGGATATGGGATTGGCTTTTTCCGAAAGCGAGTTCAAAGCCATTCTGTATTCCATGATGGGAACGGAAGAGTTCGATCTGGAATCGGTCTTCGATTTGCTGTTCGGTGCGAAGAAGGACTGTTTTTACGACCAGAAACAGCACCAGGCTTTTTACCGCCTGCTCCGCAAACTCCTGAACCTGATCTGTGATGAGCTGAAAGGACCGGAACCTCATCTGGTTTCCCGGTTGCGCAACAAAATCGTTTACATCAAATTGCGGCTGATCGAGATGCTTCGCTACATCGAGGCTCAGGAAGTCCACCTGCAGGACCTTCCCGAAGAAGTGCTGGGCCACCTGGCGGACCTGGATGATTTTTGTCTGGATGGATTGGGAAAACTGGCCGACCGGCCGAATCCGCCGGACGTGAAAGCCATTCAGGATATGCGGCTGGCCCTGCAGATGCTTCAGCCCAACCTGGATTATCTGGAAGAGACCATCTTTTACCGGCTGGGAATCTATTGACCCGTCCAGCGGCCTTTCAACACATGGCCGTTGATTTCATCCACCTGGACCCGAACCGTGTCGCCGGGCTGAAGCCGGTCCTCCCCGCCCTTGAAAATCACCATCCAATACTGCGGATTTCTTCCCTTGAAGGACATGTGATGGCGCGCCGTCCGGCTTTCGATGAGCACTTCCACCTGCTGGCCCGGAAACGCCTTCCCGTTTTCCTCCGTTAACTGGTTTTGCAGGCGGATGGTTTCCTGCAGGCGCTCCTGTTTGTCCTCATAAGGCACATCATCCTCCATTTCCAAAGCCGGCGTGTTGGGGCGGGGACTGTACGCGAACATATAACTGCTGCTGAACCTCACCCGTTCCATCAAGCTCAGGGTGGACTCAAACTCCGCTCGCGTTTCTCCCGGAAAGCCCACAATGATATCCGTCGACAAGGCGATATCCGGCACCGCCGATTTCAGGTCGTCGATCAGCGCCAGATACCATTCCACCGAATGGCTGCGCCGCATCAATTCCAGAATCCGGTTGCTCCCGCATTGCACCGGCAGATGCAGATGGTTCATGAGGATATCAATATCGCGGTAGGCCTGGATCAACTCGCGGGTGAAATCCCTCGGATGGCTGGTAGTGAACCGCAGGCGCTCCACGCCGGGGATTTCCGCGATCCCGTACAACAGTTCATGGAAGGCCACCGGTTGGTCCATTCCCCGTTTGCCATAGGCGTTGACGTTCTGACCCAGCAGGATGATTTCGCGCGCGCCCCGGTCGACCAGCTGGCGGATTTCCGCGTAAATTTCTTTCGCTTCACGGGACTTTTCCCGTCCGCGGGTAAACGGCACGACGCAGAAACTGCAAAACTTATCGCATCCCTTGATGATGTTGACGAAGGCGCTGGGCCCCGGATCCTTCACCCGCGGTTGTTCAGGAATGGAATAGTTTTTCTGGGAATCGAATTCCGTCCACAGGACGGGTCCCTCTCCCCGGTTCACCTGTTGGATGATGTGCGGGATGGATTCCACGGCATCCGGCCCGATCACAAAATCCAGAAAGGGAATGCGGCGCAACAGGGTTTGTTGTTCCTGCTGGGCCAGGCATCCGGTGACACCCATTCGCAATTCCGGATTGGTCTGTTTGAGAGGTTTCAATCCGCCAAACAAAGAAAACACCTTTTGCTCGGCTTTTTCCCGGATCGAACAGGTGTTCACCAGAACCAGATCCGCGTCTTCCACATGCGACGTGCGCTGGTATCCCGAATGGAACAACAGCAGTTCCATGCGGTCGGTATCCGCCACATTCATTTGGCATCCGAAGGTTTCCAAATAGACTTGTTTCATAGGAAATTGATTTTAGCGAAATAACTCCCGAACGCCAACAGAGATTTATTGAACCCCATTTTTGTTCACGGGATAAGAATTACACTAATAAAAACAAAGGTAATTCTATAACATATTGAATTCATAAGCCGGGTCAAAAGCGCATCCTGTTATTGACCGAGGGCCCCCCGTTTCAGCCCTGTTTTATGCGCTGAAACGGGTGTTGCCCGATGCGGGGGCGAACTATAAATTTGTTTAAATTACATGCTTTTTAACTTAATAAAAACTTATTAATCGTAATTTCAAAATGTTATTGACTCTTAATATGAGTTCCCTTATATTGAAAATATTCCAATTAAATCAACATTAATTTTTAAAAATTAAGCATTTAGCCCAGAAAGGTTTGGAGGGAAACGAGTGCCCCCGTTCAACAATGTTCAGATGATTCGGGAATCGAAGATGATGAGCAAGGCGGAGTTGGCCCGCAAGGCCAACGTGACCGTGCAGACCATCGACCGGATTGAGAAAGGGAACGATTGTCGTTTGGACACCAAGCGCAAAATCATTTTGGCCTTGGGGTACAAATTGGGCGACCGGACCAAGATTTTTATGGACCAGCCGGCCGCCCCATCCAAGAAGAAGAAAAGCGGGAAAAAGAAACGCGGCTGAGTGCAACCAACCCGGAGTTGGGGTTGCCGAAATGAGAGAGTTTAACCTGCTGGAAATCTATCGAAGGAACGGGCAATCGTCCCGGCCACCCAGGATCGTCGGCCGTCAGAGATTTCCAGTTCAGTGGGAGAAGGGTTCCGTAAGGGATGCCCGGATCAGGAAACAATGAAGTCATTAATTAGAGACCGGAAAGCGTTTAGGAGTTAATGGATGTTCCTTTCAGCCAAAACACCGTTGTTGGCAGTTGACATTGGATCCAATTCCGTCAAGGTGGGCCAGTTGTTGGGCTCCTCCGGGAGATATGAGCTTTCCACCTTCGGCATGATGCCTCTGGAGCAGGAATCGGTAATCGAAGGGGTGGTCAAGGACGAGGATCATGTGGTGGACGCCCTGGCCCGTCTGGTTCATGCGGAAAATGTGGACACCCCTTACGCGGTGGCTTCGGTGGCCGGCGAAGCGGTGATGATCAAAAAAATCAAAGTCCCTCTGATGTCGCAGGAGGAGTTGGAAGAGTTCATTCCCCAGGAGGCGGAGCAGTATATTCCGTTTGATATCGATGATGTTCGCATCGATTTTCAGATTCTGGAAGGAAGCCCCGCCATTGACGAGCATGAATTTGAAGAGGAAGAGGAAAAACAGGAAATCCTGCTGGTCGCGGTGCAGAACGAAATCATCGACAGCCGCGCCAACGTGCTGACCGCCGCCGGCCTGAAGCCCGTCATTATCGACCTGGACGTGTTCGCGCTGGTCAATGCGATCAGTATTTCGCGAAACCTGGAGGAGATGGGTTCCGTTGCCGTTATTGATCTGGGAGGATCTTTCACCCACCTCAATATTCTCATGGACGGCGTGACGTCCTACACGCGGGATATTCCCATCGGGCAGGATGCCGGAACCAACAGCCTGATGAGCAAGTACGACATGGATTACCGCGAATCGGAAAGTATGAAGGTGGGTTTGCTGCCCGAGGGAACGGAATCCCAGGAAGTGGTGGACGCGATCATTGAATCTTATGAGCCGATTCTGGAAGAACTCCAGAAGTCCTTTGAATTTTTCAGCACCACCTCCAACAGCCAGGTGGAAAAAGCGTTTATCTGCGGAGGCGGGGCCTTGATTCCGGGAGTGGATGGTTTTCTGACCGACCGGCTGGGTGTTCCTGTGGAAATATTCAATCCTCTGGAAGCCCTCAAATTCGGTTCCAGAAAATTCGATTTGAACAGTTTGGCGCAAATGGCCCCCATCGCGACCGTGGCCATCGGCCTGGCAACCAGGAAATTCAATTATTTATGATTACGATCAATTTATTTGATTACAAGAGAATCGTACGGGAAGTCGCCGTCCAGAAACAGGTCGTCATGGTGGCGGGGGTGGGGTTTGCTTCCGTGGTGATTTGCGGCCTGTTTTATGTCTTCCAACTGTTGCAGATCAGCCTGATCCGCAGCGATCTGGAAGAAATGAATACCCAGGTGGCGGCCGCCAAGCCGGATTATGACATTGTCCAGAAACTCAAGGCCAAGAAAAAGAAATTCAACGAAATCATTTCCGGCATCGACACTCTGCGGGCGCAACAGGCGCGAACCACCGAACTGATGGAAGACGTGGGCGAAGCCGTGGCGGAGGGAGTCTGGCTGACTTCCATCCTCCAAATGAACCTGGAGGAAATCCAGGACAAGGAAATTCCTTTCCTGTTTATCGATTACGAAGCGGACAGCAAGAAGAAAAAGAAAAAGAAAAAGCAGGAAGGGGAGGAGGACAAGTTTATTGAGCTGAAGGGACTGGCCAAGTCCGACAAGGCCATCGTCCACTTCATCGAGCAACTCCAATCCATACCCTATATCGACGCGGTGGTGCTGAATGCCAGCAAGAAAAAATGGATCGATATTAAAAATGTCAGGGAATTCGAGATTTACTGTCATTTCCTGAAAACAGAAACCAAGCCCAAAAAATAAGCGAAGCGGATGAATCTGAATAAAATTTTCGACAAATTACCGTATGGCACCTTGATCGGATGGACTCCCGGCCATTTTATGGGCTTGGCGGCGGGCGTGGCGATATTGGTAATTGTGGGCATGTATTTCCTTCTCATCGGTCCGTCGCGGGATGAATACGCCAAGCTGGAAGGCGATTTGAAAAAGGCGGAAGAAACCCTGGTGCTGTACCGCAGCGAGGGAGCCTTGAAAGAACCCATGACGAAGGAAGTGGCCGCTTTATCCGGGGATCTGGTCTTTAAAAAACGCCAGTTGCCGATGGCGGACGAACTGCCCAGCCTGATCCAGAAAATCGCGGACATCGGGGAATATTTGAGCGTGGATATCCTGTCCTTCAAATTGGCGCCGGCGACCAAAGGACCCTTTTACAAGTCCATACCCCTGTCCATGACGATTTCAGGGGATTATTACAACACGGCGGGTTTTTTCGATTCGCTGCAGAATCTGCTCAAAGTCTTTAATGTCACCAATTTCGAAATGAAGGTGAAAGCGGTGACCGTCATCCGGCGAGGCAAAAAAGGGAAAAAAGAGCAGGGGTTTGTCGAAGCCCTGCAGACTAAAATCACCGGGAATACCTTCGCCTATATCGAAGGTTCCGAGGTGGTTAAATAACAGGATCGGGGAATGTTTTTGGATAATTTATCTATGGTTGAATCGAGCCGGGGAAAAATAATGAAATTGATGGTGGTCCCTTTGCTGGTTGGATTTTGGTTGTCCCTGAACGGGATCGGCCTTGAACCGGCCTGGGCTCAAACCAGTTCCAGGAGCAAAAAAGCTCTGGCACGTCAGCTTTATAAAGTCAGCGGGATGAGCAGGGAAAAAGCCGCTCTGCGAAAGAAAAAAGTCAAGGCGGAGCTCTTCACGCGGCCCAGGCTGTTGAGTGCCCTGGGGCTCTCTAATGAACATGTCAAGCTGGTCAACTCCATCTATAAGAATTCCTTTCGCATCAACAGTTATTTCAACGCTCGATTGAAAGCCATCATCAAGGATTTTGACAGAGGCCATGTCCGGAAAAGCATTCGGTTCTTCCGGTCCTCGGTGGGGCGGAAATCGGTCCGCTTGCATGTGCAAAGCATGAAGAAAAGCAAAAGGAGCTATCAGAAATTCCTCAAAGGCATCATCGACAAACCGCCCGTCAAAAAGAGAATCGAGTTGTTCGACCGGCTGGAGAGGGCGAATCGCGCCGTGGATCATTTATTCGAGTATGAAGCGACCGTTCTCAACGCCACCAACCCGGTGAATCAGAAATTCAAAGCGCCGCACGCGGAAACTCTGATCAGCCGGATGAATTCCTCCTTGCGCGAACGGTTTCGATCCTGGATGCTTTTGCGCTACATGTTCATGTTTAAAGGGTTGTCGGAGCGTGAACTGACAAGGCTGGTGAAATTTTACGAATCGCCTTCCGGTCAATGGTTCCAAAGGGTGGAACACGCGGGGAACCTGGCGGGCTTCGCCACCCTGAACCGCCGGGCGCGGCAGAAAATGAATAAGTTGCTCCAGAAAATGGAGTCCAAACAAGAGGATACCCTGGCGGCCCGGACGGTGTTTGGCCCGGGCGTCCGTTACCTGTTTAAAGACAAGCGCGATCCCTTCAATCCGCTGGTGGTTCCGCCCAAACCCAAGAAAAAGGCCGCTCCTGCTACACGGCGGGGAAAGGGCAAAAAGAAAACCAAGGTGACCACCCAGCAGGTTCAGATCGACGGATTGCCGGCCATTCCAATGGAGTTGTACCGGCGGGTCAAGGAGCGGGATCCTCGCCTGTATTCCGACCTGGAATACTACGGTGCCTTGTTTAAAAATAAAAAAGGGTTGGGGAAATTAAAGAAAAACGAGCTTAAAGGTGAAATCAGCCAGTACAAAAAATTAATCAAGAAAGCCCGCAAAACCGTGGAAGATCTTCTCGAGACGCCTCTGCAGGCCAGATTGAAATCTCTGCGGTTGGCCGGGGTTGTTTGGGACGACCAGGAAGCCGTGGGCCTGATCGAAACCAAAGATCCCAAAGGTTTCATGATGGGCCATACCATCAGAATCGGGTCCTTCGTGGGTCCCAATTTCGGTGTGGTTCAATCCATCGATGAAGAACGGATCGTGGTGGTTGAAGAGCTTCGAAAATACGACGGAAACCTGATTACCAAAACCAAATTTATTGAATTCCCCAAACCAGACACAAAGGAGTGAGGGCGTATCGTGAATATAAAAAATAACAATCAATTAACGTTTGGTTTGATAGCCGCCATCCTTTCCCTGGGTTGGGCGATGCTGACCGCAACCCCCGACGCCAGGGCGGAGACCCAGTCCCGCCAGGCGGGTAAGCCGGAGAAGTTGCTGGTGGCTCAGGTTTCAGGAAGCGGCAACGCCGGTGATTTGGCTCAAATCGTCGACCTCAAAACCGGAGTCCAGAACAATGAAGTCATCGTTCAAATCCGGTCTTCCCAGGGAATCGATTATACCGCCTTCAAGCTGGAGGATCCGTTGCGCCTGGTACTGGATTTCCCCAATATGGCGCCCACCGACCTGACCGGCGTGATGGAAGTGAATGCCGGAGTGGTCAGTACCATCAAGCCCACATACTTTAAGGAAGCCAAGGTCCTGCGGCTGGAGGTGGGTCTCACCAAAGGGGCGTCTTATGAAATTCTCCGGCCCGGAACCTATGTCATGGAAATCCGTCTGAAAGAAGCCGGCGCCGCGCCCGCACCGCAGGAAGAGGAAGCACCGCAGGTCGCCCAGGCGCCCGCTCCCACCCAGGACCAGGGACCGGAAGCCGACGAAGCCCAGGATGAGGAAGAAGTGACCACCGATCCCTGTGACAAAATGCTGGCCGGCGTTAAAGAAAGATTCAATATGGATTTTCAGAATGCCAATATCAAAAATATCTTCCGGATTATTGCCGAGGTCAGCGGATTCAACCTCGTGCTTTCGCCCGATGTTACGGGTATTGTGAATATCCGGCTGATCGACGTTCCCTGGAATCAGGCATTTGAAATCATTTTGGAAAACAATCTTTTGGGACGGCAGTGCGAAGGCAACATCATCCGCATCGTTCCCAACAAGACCCTGTTGGCCGCCCAGGTGGCCGAGCCTCTGATAACGGAAATGATTCGCATCAATTACGCGGACATCGGCGAGATGCTGAAAAACGTCGCCGTCCTCAAAAGCCAGCGCGGCTCCGTGGCTTCCGATAAACGGACCAATACCCTGATCCTGACCGACATCCGGGACAAGGTGGATGAGATGATTTCCGTCATCAAAACCCTGGACGTTAAAACGCCGCAGGTCATGATCGAGTCCAAAATCGTGGAAGTCACCCGTAACTACGCCCAGGAACTGGGGATCAAGTGGGGTGCCTTCACCGAACGGTCCAGCGGCGGCGATAACTTTTTCCCCGCGGTGGTTAAAACCGGGGGTTACAATCCCATCGCCCGCCAGCTGATCGGACCCAGTGAACGGGTGACCCGTCAGCAGGATACCACCAACTTCAACCAGCCGTTCCTGTTGCCCGAACAGGGATTCGTTCCGCTGGATCCCGGTTACATCGTGGACCTGGGAACCGCCAGCGCGCCGAACGGGGCGATCGGCGTTCTGCTGTCCACTCTCGACCAGGACCACGTGCTGGACATCCAGCTGGAAGCCCTGGAAAACGAGGGTAAATCCAGAACCATCGCGAATCCCAAGGTGACCACCCTGGATAATAAAGAAGCCAAAATCCAGAGCGGCCAGCGGTTTCCGGTTCAAACCTCCTCGGCGAACGAGGGAACCAAGGTTCAGTTTGTCGACGCGAACCTGGAGTTGAAGGTGACCCCGCACATCACCGCGGATGAAAACATTTATATGAAAATCTCCGCCACCCAGAATAACGCGGACTTCGGACAAACCGTCCTGGGGATTCCCACGATTCTGACCAAGGAAGCCTTCACGGAAGTCCTGGTATACAACGGGGCCACCACCGTTCTGGGCGGGCTGTACCAGAAAGCCACCTCGGAAACCCGGGGTTCGGTTCCCTTCTTTTCAGATATTCCTTTCATCGGTTATCTGTTCAAGAACCGGGCCGAGTCGGACGATATTTCTGAACTGTTGATTTTCGTCACCCCGACCATTGTCCGAGGAGATCTAACCGCTCCCAGTCAATGAACAAACTTACAATCGATCTGGCCGACAGGAGTTACGACATCCTGATCGGCCGGAACCTTCTTCCCCGATTGAGTGAATGGATTCCTGGCCTCGAATCCTTCCGGCGGGCCGTGGTGGTGACCCATCCCGCCATCCGCCAACTGTACGGGGAAACGGTCCTGAACGGCCTCCAGAAAGCGGGTTTGCATACCCAGTGTGTCGAAATCCCGGAAGGGGAGACCCACAAAACCCTGCAGGACGCCGAAACGGTTTTCAACCATCTGATCGAAACCCAGTGCGACCGCCGCACCCTGCTGGTGGCTCTGGGCGGGGGCGTGATCGGCGACCTGGCCGGGTTTGTCGCCGCAACTTTTCTAAGAGGGGTACCTTTCATTCAGGTTCCCACCACACTGCTGTCGCAGGTCGACAGCAGTGTCGGTGGGAAAACCGCCGTCAACCATCCCCTGGGCAAAAATCTGATCGGAGCCTTTTACCAGCCTCGCGCGGTGATGATCGATCTGGACAGCCTGCGGTCCCTGCCGGCCGATGAATTCCGCGCCGGCATGGCGGAAATCATCAAATACGGAGTCATCGAAGACCCCGACCTGTTCGCTTACCTGGAAAAGAACGCGGCAAACATCATGGAACAGGATTCCGAATGCCTGGAACATATCATCGCCGCGTCCTGTGCCATCAAAGCTAAAGTCGTGGAAAAGGACGAACGGGAAAGCAATTACCGCATGGTGTTGAATTACGGGCATACCCTCGGCCACGCGGTCGAGGCGTTGACCGACTACTCCCAATACAAACACGGTGAAGCCGTTGCCATCGGTATGGTGTACGCCGCCCGGCTGTCCCATCAGTTGGGAAAATGTTCCGCCGAGGTGGCGGACCGCATTCAGGCCCTGGTGGAAAAATTTCAACTGCCCGGTGCCGTTCCCGCGTTTTCTTCGGAGCAGTATATCGATACCATGTACCGGGATAAGAAAGCGCACGATAAGAATATCCGGTTCGTTCTGGTGCGGGACATCGGGACGGTTGAAATCGTCGACAAGGTTTCCGAAGCGGATATCGTCAAAGCCCTGCCCAAAGGTTGACCGGCGGCCCCGCCGTTTCTCCCTTCTTGATCTTGACTTCCCAACCGGGTTTGTTATATTCGCAGTAGCGATGGGTGATCGTCCTGAACGCCCGGTTTTTCCAGCCTGTCCCGATTTGCGTCACGCCTGAACTCTCGGAGGTGTCTCATGGCCAAGACTTTCAAAAATTACATCAACGGCGAATGGAAGGAATCTTCCAGCGGTGAAACGTTTGACAATATCAATCCCGCCAACCACCGGCAGGTGCTGGGGCGATTTCAGAAATCCAACAAAAAAGACGTGAAAGAAGCGGTCGCCGCGGCGACGGCGGCGTTGAAGTCCTGGCGGTCCTTCCCCGCCCCCAAACGCGGTGAAATCCTGTTCCGGGTGGGTGAGCTGTTGCTCAAAAACAAGGAATCCCTGGCGCGGGACATGACCCAGGAGATGGGCAAAGTGATCGGGGAAACCCGGGGAGATGTGCAGGAAGCCATCGATCTCACCTATTACACCGCCGGCGAAGGCCGCCGGCTGCTGGGGGAAACGGTGCCCTCGGAACTCCCCAACAAATTCTGTATGTCCGTACGCATGCCGGTGGGTGTGGTGTCCGCCATCACCCCCTGGAACTTTCCCATGGCCATTCCCTCCTGGAAACTCATTCCCGCACTCATCTGCGGCAATACCGTGGTCATCAAACCGGCGACGGATACCCCGCTTTCGGTCGTTAATTTCGTGAAAACTTTCGAACAGGCCGGCCTGCCCCCGGGGGTGTTGAATATGGTGACCGGTTCCGGCACGGAAGTGGGCACGCCCATGATCGAACACGACAAAGTCAACCTGGTCTCCTTTACCGGGTCGACGGATACCGGAGCCGTCATCGCCTCCGCCTGCGCCCGCAACATGAAGCAGTACTCGCTGGAGATGGGCGGCAAAAACGCCATTATCGTGATGGATGACGCAGACCTCGACCTGGCGGTGGAGGGCGTCATCTTCGGCGCCTTCGGCACCACCGGGCAACGCTGCACCGCCTGCAGCCGCGTGATTGTCCATAAGAAAATCGCCAAAAAATTCACCAACCTCCTGCTCAAACGCACCCGCTCTCTCAAGCTGGGAGACGGCCTGCTGGACAAAACCGATGTCGGACCGCTCGTCAACGAAAGCCAGCGTACGAAGGTGCACAATTACGTGAAGATCGGCAAGGACGAAGGGGCGAAACTGCTGACCGGCGGCAAATATGCGGGCGGGAAGAACCTCAAGGACGGCACCTTTTACCAGCCGACGATCTTTACCGAGGTCGCGCCTAAAATGAGAATCGCGCAGGAGGAAATTTTCGGCCCGGTGGTCAGCATTATTCCCTGCAACAATTTCGATCGGGCGGTGGCCATCGTCAACGATTCCAGATTCGGCCTGTCCTCCTCCATTTACACGCGGGATGTGAACAAGGCGTTCAAGGCCATGGAGACGCTGGATACCGGCATCACGTATATCAATGCCTCGACCATCGGCGCGGAAATCCAACTGCCGTTCGGCGGCACCAAGGGCACCGGTAACGGCCACCGCGAAGCGGGCACCGCGGCCCTCGAAGTTTTTTCCGAATGGAAATCGATATACGTCGACTACAGCGGCAAGCTGCAGAAAGCGCAAATCGAACATGAATAACCGGTGAAGGGGTTTTGTGAAAGGGGAGGATTATTTTTCAATTTTCGATTTTATCCAGTGGCAGTAAGGGCAACGCAGTCTATATAGAGAGCGGCAAAGACCGCATCCTGATCGACCTCGGCCTCGGGCCGCGGGTTTTGAAATCCCGCCTCGCCCATATTCATCGCGAGCCGGAGGACATCGGCGCGCTCTTTATCACCCACGAGCATTCCGACCACATGAGCGGCGCGGGGGCACTCACCAAAAAACACGGCACGCCGGTTTACGGCACCTCCGGAACACGCCGCGCCCTGCGCCGGCATCTCAGCCCGCACGTCGACTGGCGGGCGCTGGCTTCGGAAGATGAAGCGGTGGTGGGCGATTTACGGGTGGAATCTTTCCCGACCCCCCATGACGCCGAGGAGTCGGTGGCCTACGTGGTGCGGTGCGGCTCGAAAAAACTCGGGCAGATCACCGACCTGGGGCGCGTCACCCCGCGCATTGTCGAAAAATTGCAGGACTGCGACGTTCTGTTGATCGAATCCAACCATGACGAGCGTATGCTGGACAACGGACACTATCCCTGGCCGATCAAACAGCGGATCAAAAGCGACGTTGGACATCTGTCCAACACCGCCTGCGCCGAACTGTTGCGGGCGGTGAAACACGACGGACTCCAGACGGTGGTGCTGATGCACCTGAGCGAATCCAACAACCATCCGGAAATCGCGATGGACGCCGCCCGCGGTGTTTTGGGCGACCATCCCGCCACTCTCTTCCCCGCCCGCCAGAAAACCCCCAGCGTCCTCATTCCCATTGAATCATGAGACGTTCTATCTCCGGCCATGCTGAATACCAATGACAAAGTTTTGGGCGCATGGATGGGGATGGCGATCGGCGATGCCCTGGCGCAGTCCGTTAAAGGCCTGAAACCGGAAACCGTCAAGCAATATTACAGGCAGGTCGATGCCTACCACGATGTGCGGCCTTACATTGGGAAAGGCATCAGGCAGTACCGCATGGCCGGGCTGTACGGCGTGCAGACGCAACGCGCCCTGGCGGTGTGCGACACGCTGTTGAAATTGAAAAAACCCCACGGTGAGGATATTGCGCATCTGTTGGTCACCCTGGGTTCGCATGGACCGGAACATTATTTCGGGGTATTCCGGCGTCCGGAGGGCTGTTTTTATAAAAGTGTGACCGGTCTTCCCAGCCGGAAGGTGCCGTTACAGGCGGATCAGGCCTCGGCGTACGGCTGTTACTTTTCAATGGCGGTGCCGCTGGCGCTCCATCAGCAACGGCCCACCAAGACGCTGATGAAATATGGTATCGAAACCGCGTTATTGCTGACGCGCCACCCGTGGGAGGTGGCGGGCACGGCTTTGGCGGGATTTTTGACCGCCCGCCTGCTGGCGGAGGAAACCCTGCCGGCGGCCACCGCTCTTTTGGAGGAAGCGGCGGAGTTTTGCGAGACGGCCGAGGCGTGGTACCGGGAACATTATCTGGACCGGTTCGCGCTGGCGGAAAAGAATCCCAATGCCCTGAGCCGGACCCTGCACGGCCTGGCGGAATTTTGGAAATCCGGAAAGACCACCGAGGCGCCGGGGTGGATTTGCGAAAACGCCTCCTCTTATATAGGAACGAAAATTTTTCATGCGACGCAGGGGCATGCGTTGACGGTTCTGCCGCTGGCGATGGTCCGCCTGTTGACCGCGGGCCGGGATTTCGCGGCGGGGATGACGGAGACGCTGAATCTGGGCCGGGAGGCGGACAAGCTGGGGGCGTTAACCGGGGCCTGGCTGGGTGCGCTGGCCGGGCTGTCCGCCATCCCTGAACACTGGAAGTCCGGCCTGGTCAATGGCAGGGAGATTCGGGTGCGCGGGGAGGCTCTGGCCAAACGGAAAAAGGGAGCGGTGGGCAAGGACCTGCTGGAAATGGAACTGGGCCTGACCCAGAAGGAGGCGGAGGAACGCCGGAAATTCCTGCCGAAGGAACCCGGAAAATCCGCCAAAAAGGGGGCGGTGGTGGAGGATTTGTGGCTGGAGGAGGAGGGCGACGATTCCCTGGATCAATTGAGGGAAGATCCCCGGCTCTGGCGGCAGTTTGAGCGGGAAAAAACCCGGAAAAAGCGCGACCGCAGGCGCAATCTGGGTTCTTTTGAGGATTCCGGGCTCTGATCCCGCATTTGGGGTGATTTGAGGCTGAAGTGGTTGAATTTTTGGGGAAAACGTCAAATTTGCTTAGCCAATCCGGGGAAAATCCCTTATACTGGATGCATCAATACATTGAATGATAAACCGTTATTGGACTCCGGCTGGAACCGGCGGGGCGTTGCCGTGCGGTTATTTAATTGAATCATTGAGTAAGGAGAGCACCGTGAGAACCGGAAAAACATTATTTTGGGTTTTGTTACTGTGTTTATCGACCAGCCTGGCATGGGCTCAAAAGAAAGCCGATCCGGCACCGGTGGCGGCGGCTCCGGGTGGACCGCTGGAAATTGTGATCGGTGAAAATATTTCGACCGGTATGCCCCTGAGCCAGGCGATGCAATTGCTGGGTATTCCCGACAAGGTGAAGGTGATTCGGGGTACCTCCGCGGACCGGGACAGCATCGAAATAAGCTATCCCAAGCACGGTCTGGTGATTCGCGCGATGACCAGCGGGACCCAGGTGGAGGCGATTGAAGCGGGTCCGACGTTTAAAGGTTCCTTTAAATCCGAATCGGGGATTAAGTTGGGCGTCAAGTACCAGGTGGTGATCGGCGAATACGGATTGCCCAATTCGCTGACCGCGCAGGTTATGCGTTACCCGAAACACGGTTTGTACTTCCAATTGAATAACGAGCGGTTGCTTTCCGCCAAGACCTACATGCAGGGTACCAAGCTCCTGGATTCCAGTTTGATGAATCCCTGATCCCCCGGGGGTTGTGTTCAGGCCGGTCGTGAAGAAGCCGCGCTCGGGACTGAGCGGGTGCGGTGCTTCAAAGAGGGCGGTTCAAGGTGGTCTGCAGGGTGTCCCATCCCTGACATTGCGGACACGCCCCGGACCATTGTTCGAATTCCGTTTTACATTCCCGGCACACAAATCTGGATAATGAGGTGGCGACTTTATTGACGGCGGCCCGGATGACCTGGTCCGCCTTATCCAGTTCCTTTTTCTTCTGGTGGGCCTGGGCCAACAGCAGGTGCGCGGGAAGGGAAGGCTGGGAAATCTCCCACAGCGTATGGATGGCGTCTTCCGTTTGACCCTTGTTCATATAAAGCTCCGCCAATACCATCGATAACATTTCCTTTTCCGAATTGGCCGAGGCGCGAACCGCTTCCCGGTAAAGTTTGATGGCCTCATCCTGTTTCCCGGTCTGCAGGTAGGCCTCGCGCAAGCGCTGAAGGCAGACCAGCGATCCGGTTTTTTCATAGCCGGTCTTCCAGATTTTGATGGCGGATTTCAGGTTGTCGTTCTTCTGGTACAAATCTCCCAGTTTGATGTAGGGAGGCGCCGACTCATTGCTTTCCTTCATGGCGCGGCGAAGTTCGGCGATGGCCGGTTCGATCTGGTTCAATTCGATCAACCGGCAGCCGCGATGGTACGCCAGCCGGCTGGAATGGAGTTTTTCCTGCGCCAGATCCTGGGGATCCGTCACATGCGATATAATGGAGTTCTGGATTTGCCGGACTTTGTCCCAGTCGTTTTTCTTGCGGTAGGCTTCCCGGAGTTTGCGCAGGCAAAACAGGGAATCCGGTTCCACCTGCCGCGCTTTTTTCAGGATTTCAATTTCCTTGTCCCATTGTTTTAATTCCGCGAAATCTTCAGCCAGGCTGTGCAGGACCCGAGGGTTTTCGCTGTCTTCGCTCAGCGCCTTTTGATGGAGGCCGACGGCTTTTTCCGGTTGACCCATTTTCCGGTGCAGGTCTCCCAGTTGCAGGAGAGAAGGCACGTGGCGGGGATTTTCATCAAGGATTTTTTCGAGAAGGATCCTGCCTTTCTTGCGGTGGCTTCCGGTCAGGGCGCTTTCGGCCTGTTGGCCCATTTTCTTCCATCGTTTTTGCCGGCGTTTTCTTTTTTCGGCGGCCCAGGAAGAGATCAACTGCGTGAACGCGCTTTTGATCCGGCCGAATCCGGTAAACAGCGAAGTCAGCACAACCCCGATCAGCATGGCGATCAGAAGGAAAACGGCGATCGGAATTTGAACAGGGGGAATCTCCTGAGCCAGGGTGATTTCGATATCCCCCGGATTCAGGTAGGTGAAGTAGATCGTCAGTAAAACAAAAACGATAAAAGATAGGATCAGTCTTAGGGACACGGTTCAGAAACCCGAATTGTGGTTGATGGCCGTCATTATACACTGAAACGGCCTGTTAATGGCGGGACGGAGCGCGGACGGGGCCATCGGCCGGGTGATTCCGGATATTACAGGGCATCGAGATGGCCGGTTCCGTTATCCCGGGCGGTTTTGTTTTCCTTCTCGATTTCATTGAGACACCCCACGCAATATTGGGTGAAGGGGACCACTTTCAGCCGCGCCTCGGGAATGGGTTTCTCGCACCTCGTGCAAATGCCGTAACCGCCATGCTCCATTTGATACAGGGCTTCTTCCACCTGGATCAGTTTTTCACGATCCTGCTCGCCCAGGTTGAGGAGCAGTTGCCGGGAAAAGGACCGCGAGGCGTCGTCTGTTATATCGGGAATGAGCTGGGTGTATTCATCCTCCTTGCTCGATTTCAAAGTTTTTTCCAGATCGCCCATCAGTTCGGCGCGAATGGACAGGAGTTTCGATTTCATTTCCGGAAGGCTTTCGTAATCCATATAAACTATTTCTCCACATGTTCAGGAACCACTCATTTCAGCAATAACGGGAACATCTCCCCATAACCGTTCCAAATCGTAATGGCGCCGGACCTCTTTGTGAAACACATGGGCGATCAAATCACCCATATCCAGAATAATCCAGTTGCCGGTGGAATGCCCTTCGACCACCAGAACCTTGTAGGAGCTGTCGTAGGACTTCTCCAGAATGTTATCCGCAATCGCCTGCACCTGGACTTTGGATTGACCGCTGCATATCAGGAAAAAATCCGTCAAGTCCGTTCGATTTCTCAAATCGAGAATGATAATGTCGGTCGCTTTTTTTTCGGTAACGGCATCCAATACCAATTGCTGAAGCTCGCTTAAAGACTCTTTCATCAAGGTTACGGCTGGGGATTGACTGGGTATAAACGATGGGTAATGATATACTCTTCAACATCGGGTGGCAACATATTTTTGGCTGTATTTCCACCCCTTAACTTTTCCCGAATCTCCCGCGAAGAAATATCCCTCGGTTGGATTTCACAAAAGGTCAATGTCTTGCCGGTCTCCCGGCACAGGTAAACCTGCAGGCCGGGGGTTTCCTTCTGCAGTTCATAGGTGAGCGAAAGGGGGTCCAGAAGAGGCCGCAGAATTTGCCGGGAAAGGTTATGGATATGGCCGGGCCGGGTGGCGACCAGGAGGTGAGCCTCCCGCAACAGGGTTTGGTATTGTTTCCAGGTCGAAAAATCCTTGAAGGTGTCCGCCCCCATGATCAAATAAAGATCGTCACCGGGAAACTGTTTCCGAAAATGGCTCAGTGTGTCACAGGTATAGGAAATGTCTCCTCTTTCCAGTTCGATTTCCGAAATTTGAAATTCCGGACGGCCGGTCAGGGCGATTTTCAACATGTTCAGCCGATGCGCCGGATCGGCGGAGGACTGGTTTTGTTTGTGCGGCGATTGACAGGCCGGGATAAAAATAACGCGGTCCAGGCCCACGATCCGGACCAGATCACGGGCCATTCCCAAATGACCCTCGTGAACCGGGTCGAAGGTGCCTCCCAGGAGGCCGATTTTCTTTTTGGGTTCTTTCCCCATCATCTATTCTGATTTCCGAACTAATGACCCTTGAACAGAAAAGGTGGGAGTTCAATCCCCCTTCAGCGCTCTCTTCCGGGAAATTTTCCCCATTTTTGTCAGTTTTGGGCCGGCGAGCCGAGGCCCTTCGATCCCTGTTCATCTGACAGGAATTGTCAGAGCAAAAATAACTGTTTGTAAATCAATCCCTTAGGGCTTATACTGAAAAACCGGGGGCAATTGGCATTTTCCTTGCATTATCTTAACCTAAACGTAAGGAAAATGTGAGGAGAGAAAATGAATTTTGAGTCGGGTTTAAAAGGATTACGAAAAAGAGTCTCCCGGTCGCAGGCAGGGTTTACATTGATTGAGTTATTGATAGTTATCGCGATTATCGGAATTCTGGCGGCTATCGCCATTCCGCAGTTCAACCAGTACAAATCGCGTGCCTACGATAGTGATACCAAATCCAACCTACATAATCTTTATATCGCCTGTAAGGCCTACTGGGGAGATGTGGGTTCGGCGGGGAGCTGTACTCTAGCCATCGCCCAGGTCACCACCTACGGCTTCATTCAGTCGGCGGCGGTCGATATTACGGCCACCGGGACGGACTTTTCCTGGAACGCCACCGCATTCAACCTCAATACCAGCCACAGTTATACGATTAATCAAGGAGGCGATATCGGCCGGATTTAAGCCATTTTCCTTGCGTTGGTTTCGGGTTTACCAAAGCCCCGGTCCGATTAGCGGACCGGGGCTTTTTCAGTGGATTTCACATTTTTCCTTTATTTTCCAGTGGATAGACGAGAGCCTTCAATATTATCTTGCCGCGGAGGCTGGAAGGGGGTCCGAAGAGGTCCTCAACCGGGTTGGGAAAAGCCTTTTTTCTATTGGATTTTCACAATTTTTGTCTAATCAGGTGACAGATTTTGTCCGTTTTTTGGATTTTTTTGTTATTCTGGAAGGGATGGGGGCGCGGGGGAAATTTTTAAATAATTGATAAATAATGACTTTTCAAAATTTACACCCAATTACCTTTTGTGGCATTGGTATTGCATTTACATAAGCAAAACTTAATAAGAGTTTTCAGGTTTGGGGAGGAATCCCAAAAAGTTGGTTTGATTAAGTAAGTTTAGTATTTATTAGGAGGAGTATTCTGATGTTTAAAATGAAAAATGAAAAAGGTTTTACCCTGATCGAACTGCTCATCGTTATCGCCATCATTGGTATTCTGGCGGCTATCGCTATTCCGCAGTTTAACCAGTACAAAAAACGCGCTTATGATTCCGATACCAAGTCCAATCTGCACAACGTGTATCTGGCGTGTAAAGCTTACTGGGCCGATAACGGTTCCGGGGTGACCTGTGACCAGACTCTGGCCGCTGGTACCACCTACGGCTTCATTCAGTCCGCCGCGGTGGTTGTGTCTGTAACCGGTAACGAATCTACTTTTGCTGGCACCGCGTATAACACGAACACCAGCGCTTCGTTTAGCATCAACTCTATCGGAACCATTGGTTAATCCATTAGGGACCTTTAGTACGCTAAAAGTAGTTTAAGGTTTCAAACCGTAGACGCTCTTCCCACCCCTTGCGGGGGTGGGAAGAGTTTCTTTTTGAATCTTATGCCTATTGACGAGAAATCTCCTTCCCCAAGTATTTTCCTCGGCATATTTATAATCCTCTCCTGGTTCGTTTATTTATCCACCCTTTCCCCCACGGTTTTTTACCGGGACACCCCGGAATTTGTCAACACGGCTTACACGCTGGGAATCAGCCACCCGGCGGGATTCCCCCTCTATAATCTGCTGGCCAAGGCGGTGACGTTTTTTCCCCTGGGATCGATTCCTTTCAAGGTCAACCTGTTTTCCAGTCTCATGGGTTGCCTGGCCCTGTGGGTTCTTTATTGGACCTCCCTGACGTTTTTGAGAGTGGTCGCGGGTCCGGAGCAGAAACCCGGAGCCTATCTGTGGCCGGCCCTCCTGCCGGTAGGGTTCCTGGCGTTTTCGCATCCCTTCTGGTGGAACACCATGCTGGCGGAAGTCTATACCCTGCACACTCTGCTGACCGCGTTGATATTCCTTGGCCTCCTGTTATGGAAAGACAGGCAGGACGTGCGTTATCTCTACTCCGCCGCATGCGTGTATGGCCTGAGCGCCGGCAACCACGGCACGGTGGCCTTTTACCTGCCGTCTATTGTGATACTGTTTTTCTGCTGGTGCCGGCAGAATCCCTGGATGCACCTGTCGCGGTGTGTCCTGTTCTTTTTGTTGGGGTTTTCGGTTTACTTTTACCTGCCGATCCGCTCGCTGGCGGAGCCGACCTTTGACTGGGGCAATCCTGAAACGCTGAAAGGGTTTTTGTTTCAGGTCACGGATCGCAAGGATTCACACGGCCATTTCGCCGTCATCAATCAGGTGACGGGCGCCGCGCCGGGAACGGCAGCCGCTGGAGGCGGATTCCTGCAATCCTTCGCCGATGGAGGAATCAAGGCTTACCGGCTGGCGGTTCAATTTCTGTCGGATCTGCAGGCGAACCTTTCCTATATCTCCGGCGTCGGGTTTGTGATCGGCGCCGCGCTGTGTTTCAAGTACAGCCGCCCGTTCTTCCTGTTTCTGGCGCTGATTGCCGGAACCAACGCGGCGTTCTTTATCGACTGGCGCGGGGAAGCGTTCTTGCCTTCCTATATTGTCGCCACTCTATGGACGTCCTTGTTTCTGTATCAGGTTCTGTATACCCCGTGGTGGCGGCGGTTCATTCAACCCAAAGAAGACGCGGAACCCGCCGACCGTGCGCCGGCCGCCTTCAGTTTCAGGAAAATCGCGGTGTTCTGTGTGGGAATGTTGATTCCTCTGTCCCTCCTGTTCAACTACTTCCGGGTGGACCATTCCTGGAACCACCTTTCGGAATCGCTGACGCGCAAAGTATATTTGACCCTGCCGGACCGGGCGGTGTTTATTACCGGCCTGTCCTGGTTTTTTTATAATTACAATAAAGACATCCGGCGACTGCGCGATGATGTGACGGCGATCAGTGTGTGGGAAGTGCTGTATCCCGACCCGACGGAAATGATGACCCGCCGCCGGTTGCCGGACCTTATATTGCCGGAGGAGGACAAGTACGATTTTAAAAACGTCACCGGCCTGTCCGGTTATGCCTATGAGTTTGTCAGCCGCAACGCCGTCACCCGCCCGGTGATCCTGGAGCAGTGTCTGACGATGTACGATGAAACTCATTTCACGTCCCAATGGCAGCCGTACCGCAACCTCCTGCTGAAGTTTACCCCCGCCCCCCCCTCCTCGTCCCTGGCCGCGGAATCCGGCCGGAAATCCTGGCAGGAGTTCCAGCGGCTGATGGAGGAGGAGCTGAAAAAGCCGGGGAGCGGCCGCGATCTGGACTGGATCAACAATCCCATGTTCTGGATTTATTCCTTCCGGCAATACTTTCACGATACCCAACAGTATGCCCTGGAGCGGGAGGTGATCGAACTGGCGGGAAATTTTCTGGGCAAACGGGACCTCGAATGGCAGTTTTATCATCTGGACAACCTGATTCAGGACGGCGCCCCGGCGAAATCGGAAAAGGTGTGGGCGGAATTCAGCCGTGAATTTCCCAATACGTATGAAGCCTGGCTGGGGCGGGGACTGCTGTTGAAGGCCCGCGGGCGGTACCGGGAGGCGCTGGACGCGCTCAAAAAAGCCGCGGAGCTCCGGCCACAATCGTTCCGGGTAAATCTGGAAATGGCGGCAACCTACCGCGCCCTGAACGGGGAAGCCGCCGCCCGGGCGGCCTTAAATCAAGCGCAACAGCGGCTCACCAATGTCCGTCAAATTCAGCGATACCAGAGGGAGGTCCGCCGGCAGGCCGCCTCTTGGCCGGCCGGGGCGCCCCGCCCATGAATCTCCTGAAGATACTGTAAAAAAACGCTTTTCTTGTTCACTGGATTCGTTACCATATTAATATGGGGATGTTCAAATGACTCGATTTTCATAATCCCGCCTGATTTCTTAACTGGAAGACCATGTATAAAAACAAATCCGTCGCCGTTATCGTCACTGCGCATAACGAGGAAAAACTGATCCTTAAAGTTTTGGAAACTCTTCCCCATTGGGTCGACAAGGTTTTTGTGGTGGACGATTGCAGTGAAGATAAAACGGTGGAGATTGTCGAAAATTATATGAACGCGGATCGCCGGGTGGCCTTGATCCGGCATGAGAAAAATCTCGGAGTTGGCGGCTCCATCCAGTCGGGTTACCGGGTCTGTCTGGAAAACAAGATGGATATCTCCGTCGTTATGAACGGGGACGCGCAGATGGATCCCAACGACCTGGCTCCCATTGTCGATCCGGTCGCCTCCGGCATTGCGGATTATTCGAAAGGCAACCGGCTGTGGCATGGCGAAGCCTGGAAAGTGATTCCACGTCACCGTTACATCGGTAACGCCGTCCTGTCTCTGATGACCAAGATCGCCAGCGGCTACTGGCATATCGCGGACTCGCAGAGCGGTTTCACCGCCATTTCGCTGAAAGCGCTGGAATGTATCGAGATCGACCAGATCTTCCGCCGGTACGGGGTGCCCAACGATATCCTGGTCAAACTCAATATCGAAAACATACGGGTGGTGGATGTGCCTATCCGGCCGGTTTATAATATCGGGGAAAAATCCGGCATCCGGTTGTACAAAGTCATACCGGACATCTCTTTCCTGTTGTTCAAGTGTTTCTTCAAAAGAATGCTGGGGAAGTATGTGATCCGGGATTTTCATCCACTGGTCTTTTTTTATATTTTGGGGTTGATCGCTTTTCCGGCGGGGTCGATCATGGGTATTTATTATTTTTTATACCGGATCTTCGTCGGCCCCGTCACGGCCATTACCGCGCTGTTCGCGGCCTTTCTCACTTTGATGGGACTGCTGTTTCTGTCCTTCGCCATGATGTTTGATATGGAATACAACCGCGATCTCAAGGGTTGAAGAACCTGGCGGAAGCGCCGCGGGATGCCGGAAGGGAAGTAGCGTTTTTCCTTTGAAAGAACCCATGGAGACTGATGTTCGATACCGGAAGTGAATTGAATCCAATCCAATCCAAAACCCTGGAAACGCTGCTGGGTATAGGTATTCTGATTCTGGTCTGTGTGGTGTTTTTTTCTCCCCTGCTGTTTGACGGCAAGGCCATTTTTTACCGGGATTTTTCGTTTATCACCTATCCCACCCGCCACTATCTGGCCCAGGCCTATCACCAGGGGGTTATCCCGTACTGGACCGAGAGCACCAACAATGGAACCCCGTTTATGGCGGCCTTCCATCCCGGCGTCTTCTATCCTCCCAGTCTGATCCTGTTTTTGAAAGATACCACCCTGGCCCTGAACCTGTTCTACGTCTTCCATTATTTGATCATGGGCGTTTTTGTGTTTCTGTTGGCGCGGCTGTGGGGCCTTTCCCTTGCGGCCGGTTTGGCCAGCGCCATCACGGGCATGTTGAGCGGATTTCTAATCGCCTCCACCCTGCTGAGCAATCTGTTTATCGCGGCGGTGTGGCTCCCCATGGTTTTCTGGTTCTTTCATAAATTCATGGAGAGGAAACATCCCGGTTATTTCATCGGCTTTGTTCTGGCCATTGCCTCGCAAACGCTGGCGGCCTGTCCGGAAATCAGCGTGATGACCATGGTTCTCCTGTTCATCCATTACCTGTGGTTTATGCCGAAAACCAGTACCCGGGGAGATTATGCCAAAGCCTCGGGATACATGATCGGCGGCACCCTGCTCGCGCTCGGATTATGCGCCCTGCAACTGGTGCCGACCTTCAAACTGATCCAATTGTCCCTGCGCCAGGGAGGATTCGATTTTGAATATCATGCCACCTGGTCGACCACCCCCATCGAACTGTTGACCCTGTTACTGAACCCGGATTTCAGACAATTTCTAACGACCACCAACAGCCATCCGTTTTTACCGTCTCTTTTAGGGACCCTGTATATGGGAATTCTGGGTATCACGTTTGTCCTTTTCGGGTTCTTTTTCCGCAAAGACAAACGCATCCTGTTCTGGTTGTTGATGTTTTGGGGTTGTCTGTACCTGTCCATGGGGAATTTGAATATCATTTATGAATGGATTTATCCCTGGATACCGTTTTTGAACAAGTTTCGTTACCCCGAGAAGTATTTCTTCATATCTTCCTTCGCCGTTTTGTTTTTGCTGGGGTATGGCATCGACTGCCTGATCCGCCATACCCAGGAGCGCACGATCAAAGTCACCTATGTGATTTCGGTCTTATTGGTTCTGTTCGGTGCCATCGCCACGGCCACCATGGCCATGCCCGTTCTTAAAGATGAATACGTCTTCGCCATAATGCTGGTTTTCGGCTTTATCTATATTCTGTTTTATTTCAGGAAAATCAAGGCCGCCTGGTTTGCCGGGTTTATTGTGGTGATGATTTTCATGGATCTGGCGGTCAAGGGATTTCAAATGCTCCCGCTGATCGACAAAACCTTCTATGAAGAAAAACCCCTGCTGATGGATATCCTGGGGGATTCGCGCGGTAAATACCGGGTGTATTCCGGACGCATCAGGGAAAAGCCCAAACGCTCGCTTTACCCCAAAGGCGCCGCCCCGCATCGCGTGGCCTTGACCCTTGCCGCCAAGCAGCACCTTTACCCGTTCTCCGGGATGGTTTACGGCGTGGAACATGTGGACGGCATGCCCGGGCTCGCCCTCGACTTGAAACATCATATGGATTGGATATCGGTATTGATTGTTTCCTCGCCGCAACGGAGAATGCGGATCCTCGAGCGTTCCAACGTCAAATACTGGGTCGACGGCGATTCCCTGACCCTGTTCAACACGGAGGGGCATCCTCTGATTTTACCGGACCGCGTCAAGGTGCTGGAGAACGCCCTGCCTCGGGCCTATCTCGTACCCAAGGTGCGCCAGGAGGAATCCAAACGGTTGCCCCGCATCTACTACTCCAAAGAATTTGATCCCCGCGCCGAGGTCCTGGTCTCCGACCCGATGGAATTTACCGCCTCCGACCATTTTGAGGGCAAGGTGGAGGAGGTGACTTACCGCCCCAATCACGTCACCGTGAAAACCACCCAGCAGGGCAATGGGGTCCTGGTATTGATGGATACCTATTTCCCCGGCTGGACCGTCAAAGTGGACGGCAAGGAGGAAAAAATCTGGCAGGTCAACCATTTTTACCGGGGGGTCAAACTGGGGCCGGGAAGCCATACCCTGGAATTCGATTATTTTCCCGAAGGTTTCAAGACCGGCCTGATCATCAGCGCGGTTTCGTTGTTCATTCTCCTCGCATTTCCCCTGTGCACGCCGCGGAAAAGGCCTCAGATCAAACCTGCCGCCTCCGAACCCGCGGCCACCGCCCCGGAAAGCCCGGAAGACCCCTCGCCAAAATAGGGAAAAGCCCCGTATTGGCCCTTTAACCCGCCCGGATTCTATTAATATCTAATTGAATTTAAAGGAGTAATTCCATATAATGACGGGTATGAAAGTAGCTCGGGATTACATAGTTATCGGTAGCGGTCTGGCGGGGTTGACTTTTGCCCTCAAAATCTCCGAATACGGGTCCGTGGCGCTGGTGACCAAGGACGCCCTGGAGGAGTCCGCCACCCGATATGCCCAGGGCGGTATCGCCTCGGTGATGGCGGACGACGACTCGGTCGACCTGCATGTGATGGACACCATTGAAGCGGGACGGGGATTATGCAGGGAGGATGTGGTCCGTTGCATCATCAAGGAAGGCCCCGCCCGCGTCCGGGAATTGATCCGGCTGGGAACGCGGTTTACCCGCACCCAGGGAGAGGACGCCTTTCACCTGACCCAGGAGGGGGGCCATTCCAAGCGCCGCATCCTGCATGCCGATGATCTCACCGGCTGGGAAATTGAACGCACCTTGATTGACGCGGTCAAGGCGAAACCCAATATCGACATTTACACCTATCACATGGGAATCGATATCATCACCCGATCCAATATCGATCCCGATGTCGCGCCGGGGAGCGCCCGGGACGAGGCCCTGGGATTGTATGCCCTGGATGAAAAAACCGGTGAGGTGACCACCTTCGCCGGCAAGGCGCTTCTGCTGGCCACCGGCGGGGCGGGGAAAGTTTATCTCTATACTTCCAACCCCGATACCGCCACCGGAGACGGGATCGCCCTGGCCTATCGCGCGGGCGCGAAAATCGCCAATATGGAGTTTTTTCAGTTTCACCCCACCTGCCTGTACCATCCGCAGGCCAAATCGTTTTTGATCTCCGAAGCGGTGAGGGGCGAAGGCGGTATTCTCCGTTTGAAAAACGGCGAAACCTTCATGGAAAAATACCATTCCCTCGGGTGCCTGGCCCCCCGCGATGTGGTGGCGCGCGCCATCGACTACGAAATGAAAAAGAGCGGGGACGACTGCGTGTTCCTCGACGTCACCCATCTGGAAGGCTACCGCACCCGCGAACGGTTTCCCAATATTTACAAAACCTGCAAGTCCTTCGGTTTCGATATGACTCAACAGCCCCTTCCCGTGGTGCCTGCCGCGCATTACATGTGCGGGGGAGTGCGGGTCGATGTCAACGGCCGGACCAATATCCACCGTCTGTTCGCCTCGGGCGAAGTCTGTTATTCCGGCCTGCACGGCGCCAACCGGCTGGCCAGCAATTCTCTGCTGGAAGGGCTGGTGCTATCCCACCGGGCGGCCGCCAAGGCCCGGGAGCTGTGCGCCCCTGCCCGCGAATTGGAGGAAATTCAACAACGGCTGCCGGAATGGGACAGCGGCGATGCGGTGGAGAGCGACGAATCCGTCGTCGTGTCTCACAACTGGGATGAAATCCGGCGGCTGATGTGGAATTACGTCGGCATCGTACGCACGAACAAGCGCCTGATCCGGGCGCGCCGCAGGGTGGAGATGCTTCTGGAGGAAATCAAGGAATATTACTGGAGCTTTAACATCACGCGTGACACGTTGGAGTTAAGAAACATCGCCCTCACCGCCCAGTTGATCATCAATGGCGCGCTGGAAAGAAAAGAAAGCCGGGGCCTGCATTACAATCTGGACTATCCCAAACCCGATGATGAGCATGAAGTCCGGGATACCCTGTTGCAGGATACGGTGCAACGTCTGATAACCACCAAAAAACCGCGAGCGCAGAATAATGAGTAAAGAAAATCCCCACAACCTGAAACGCGATTTCATGGGCCTCGGAACCATCGGGTTGGCGCTGTTCGCGCTGGTTTCCCTGATTTCCTATTCCCCGCACGATCCTTCGTTCCATCGGTTTTCAACGCAGGGCGAGCAGATTCATAATTATGGCGGGGTGGTGGGTTCTTATATGGCGGACGGCCTGGTGCGCTTCTTCGGGACCGGCGCCCTGGCGTTGCCTCTGGTCGCGTTCCTGGTCGGGTGGGCGGTGGTCCGCGGGCAGGAGTTTCGCCGATGGCCCATGGTGTTGCTGTTCGGGTCCATTTTCCTCATGGCGTTGTGCTCCCTGCTGGCCCTGCAGTTGAAACACGATCCCTATTTCGGCGGAGATGTGGCAACCGGCGGCTGGCTGGGTACCCGCGCCTCTGAGATGTTATCCGCCTGGCTGGGAAAAGTCGGCACTCATCTGGTGATGTTTCTCACGCTGTTTGTATCCTCGCTGGCCATGTCCGGCGTTCCGGCCAACCAGCTCTTCCAAACCACCGGCCAGGTTTTCATGACCCTGATCCGCTGGCTGGCGAAAGGCCTGCGGGCCGGGGGGGCGTTGCTGATTGGGGTCGGAGCGGAGATCGCGGAATGGACACGGGATACCCTGACCATCTGGAGGGCCGCCCGCAAGGATAAACTGAAGCACCGCCGGTTAAGCGAACCGGTGATCGTTTCGCGGGAACTGCTCAGCCCCGGCCACAAAATGTTCGACGGGGTTCCCGAACCCAAAAAACCCGAAAAGGAAAAAACGCCCAGGGAAGACTTTGCGGTGCAGGAAAACTTTCCGTTTGTGCGGGATTTGGGGAATTACCGGGTGCCCCCCGTCAGCCTGTTGAGCGATCCGGCGGAGCTCCGGAATATTGAAAAAATCCGGGAAGAGCTGATGTTCAACTCCACTATTCTGGAAAGGAAGCTGTCCGATTTTGGAGTGGAGGGGAAAGTGGTTCAGGTTTTACCCGGCCCGGTCATTACCCTGTACGAATTCGAACCCGCGCCGGGGATCAAGGTCAGCCGTATTCTTTCCCTGACGGACGATCTGGCGCTGGCGATGCGCGCTCCCAGTGTGAGGATTCTGGCGCCGGTGCCCGGCAAGTCGGTGGTGGGCATTGAATTGCCGAATCCCAAACGCGAAACGGTGGCGTTCAAGGAAATCGTCTGTTCGGAATCGTTTCAGGAATTGAATTCCCGGTTGGCGCTGGCGGTCGGGAAGGATCACATCGGCCGCCCGGTCACCGAAGATCTCGCCCAGGTACCGCATCTGTTGATGGCGGGTTCCACCGGCTCCGGAAAATCGGTCGGCATCAACACCATGATCTGCAGTCTGCTGCTCAACGCGACTCCCGAAGAAGTGAAGATGATCATGATCGATCCCAAGATGCTGGAGCTGTCCATGTACGACGGCATTCCGCATTTGATCGCGCCGGTGGTGACCAATCCCAAAAAAGCCGCCGCCGCCCTGCAGTGGGCGGTTGCGGAAATGGAGCGCCGGTACAAATTAATGGCCGAAAAGTCCGTGAGAAATATCGCCGGCTACAATCATATGGTGGAAAAAATCCTGAACGAGCCATCCCGGAAGAAAAAAACCAGGGCGAAAAAGACTAAAAAACCCCCGGTTACGGAAAGCGGCGAAGAGGCTCTGGCCTCCGCGATGGCCGATGAATTCCCCGAACAATTGGAGGTGGAATCGCCCTCCAAACTCCCTTACATTGTAATAATAATCGATGAATTGGCGGATTTGATGATGGTGGCCTCCAAAGGGGTGGAGGATTCGCTGACCCGCCTGGCGCAGATGGCCCGGGCGGCGGGCATTCACCTGATTGTGGCCACCCAGCGGCCGTCGGTGGACGTGCTGACGGGGATCATCAAAGCCAATTTCCCGGCGCGGATTTCCTATCAGGTGACTTCGCGCGTGGATTCGCGCACCATTCTCGACCATTCCGGTGCGGAAAAGCTGTTGGGTAAAGGCGACATGCTGTTTCTGCCGCCGGGAACCTCCAAAATGCAGAGAATCCACGGGGCCATGGTCAGTGATGAGGAGATCAACCGGATCCTTCAGTTCATCAAGGACCAGAACAGGGAACCGGAATTCGAAGAGGACGTTTTCCAGCAGGTGGCGGAAGCCGCCGTGGCGGATGAAGAAGGCGATGAGTTCGACGAGAAATACGACGAAGCCGTCGCCCTGGTCGCCCGGGAACGCCAGGCTTCGATTTCCATGATTCAGAGAAAATTACGGGTCGGTTATAACCGCGCGGCGCGCATGGTGGAAATCATGGAACGCGAAGGCGTGGTGGGACCGTCCGACGGCATCAAGCCCAGGGAAGTTTATGTTAAACCGATTTCATTGGAGTCTTTCGAGTAAAGTTTTCTGGGGCATCGCTGTCTTTTTATTGGCCGTTGGGGTTACTCCTTCCCACTCCAAAATTTTCAAATGGAAAGATGACAAGGGGAAAGTCCACTTCACCGACGATATTTCCAAAATTCCCTTCAAATACCGCAACCGGGATAAAACCAAAACCCTCAAGGGGGGGCCGGTAGATGTTCCCAAGCCGAGCTTTCTGCTCCCGGAAGAAGAACACAAGGCGCATGTGATCCAGGTGAAGGCGATTCCGGGCGGGCATTACATGGTCGAGGTCCTGATCAACGGAGAGATACCCGCGAACCTGATGGTGGATACCGGGGCCACCATGGTCATGCTCTCGGAAGACCTGGGTCAGAAGCTGGGAGTGAACCAGGATCCGAGTCTGCCTCAAATGAAGTTCAACACGGCCGGAGGAATGATGGAATCGCCGCTGTTTGTATTGGACTCCATCAAGATCGGGAAAGCCGTGGTGCCTTACGTGGAGGCCAGCACCAGTCCGCATTTCTCCGGCGTGGACGGCCTGTTGGGAATGAATTTCCTGGGAGAGTTCAAGATGGAACTGGACCGGGAAAAGTCGCAATTGATTCTGAAACCGTTGGGCGAACCGGACGAACAGATGTGGGAAGGGCGCAACGCCGCCTGGTGGAAACAGAAGTATCATACCTATGCCCAGACCCTCCAGCGGCTGGACCGGGCGTCGGACCATTTTCGGACGGACTTTAAGAAATTAAGACACATCAAAAAATTGATCAAGCATTACAAAAAACTCCACAGCGCTCTGGATAGCCGGGCCGACCGCGCCGGAGTGCCTCAACGACTGCGTTCCTATCCCTAGTGAACCCTGATCCAAATTCCGATTCACCCCTGTTGGTGGTCCTGCTGGGAGCCAGTAACCTGGCGCGCGGATGCTTTGCCCTTTCGCACTGTATCCGGCAACGGCTGCGTCCCCGTCCGGTGGAGGTATTGTGCGCTCCGGGGCCGGGAAGGGGATACGTCTCCGCCGCCGGTCTGCTCAACGTCGTGTATCCTCCCATCCTGACCAGCCCCATTTTCGACGCGGCGCGGGAGAAGCACGAGGCCGGTTACACCGTGGCGGCCCTGGTGACCGATATCGGCAACGACCTCATGTACGGCGTACCGGTCTGGGAGTTGATCGACGCCGTTCAGCAGGTGTTCGACAAACTGCGATCCATGAAGGCGGAAGTTTTTTTCACGACGCTTCCCACCGCTTTTGAAAAAGATATTCATCCCCTGTGGTTTTACTGTTTGCGCACCATGTTGATTCCCCGGTCCCGGGTGGGGTTTCAGGAAGCGGTGGCCGGCATCACCCGGATGAACGATTTCCTGCGGCAGGCGGCGCCGGAACACGGGCGACTGATTGAGGGCATGGACCGGTTTCTCGGGTTTGATGATATCCATTACGGCTGGTTCAAAAGCGCCTCCGCCTGGACCCACGTCGCGCGGACGATGACGGAAAACCTCGCACCCTCCAGTTCCGCGAAGATCACGCAGGGGAAAATGTTAAGATCGTACTGGGAGGGCGTTCGCCGGCTCGCCGGGTCGGATATGACCGGCCTCAAGCCGCTGCCCGCCGGTTACTTTTAATCCATCGAGGACTCATGAAAACCTGGCGCTTGTGTTATCGATCGATTGGCTTACTGCTCGTTCAGGTGGTGGGCGGTTTCTCGGCGTTGCTCGCCACTCTCGTGCTGGCTCCCTGGACTGGGATGCGGCTCAAAGCCGTCGGTTGGCTCCAGAACCAATGGGGGCGATGGTGTTGCCGGATATTGAATATCGACATTCAATGCGAGGGCGGGGCAAGAGAAGTTGGCCGGGGCGCGTTGATCGTTTCTAATCATGTCGGCTCGACGGATATCATGGTGATGGCCGCCTGTTTTCCCGTCATCTTTGTTTCCAAAAGTGAAGTCCGAACCTGGCCCTTTGTGGGTTGGCTGACCCGGTTGGCAGGCACGATCTATGTCGACCGCACCCGGCGAAGCCAGGTTTCCGGCATGGTGCGCAGCATTGCCGAACGGTTGCGAGGTGGGTTTCTGGTCTCGATGTTTCCGGAAGGCGGAGCAACCTCCGGCGAGCGGGTGGAACGGTTCATGACTTCAGCCTTTGAGGCCGCCGTGCAGGCGGCGCGTCCGGTTATTCCCGTGATGATCCGTTACAGCGATGAGGATAATTCGCAGGTGGCCATTTGGAGAGACGAGGTCAACTTCGCTGAACATTTTCTGGCATTGGTCTGCCATCCGGGATTAAAGGCCCGGGTCTGTGTGTTGCCGGAGATTTCCGGAGAGACGGACCGCCGGATTCTGGCGCAGAAAAGCCAGCATCTTATTTCAGACGCGTTTGAACGATATGGAAAAACCATCCAGGAACAGGTTTCAAAAAGTTGAACGCCCTGCCGCTCTTGCGTAAACACGTTTTATTTTTTCAGGATTTTCAGGATCTGGATACCGAAGCCCTTGCCGGCGAATGGTGTTTCCCCAAACTGTTTCTCAACTTCGTAGTTTTCCTGAATCCATCGGTTGATCTCCCGCGCGTAGTCCCGTCCGAAATATTTGGCACCGAGGAGGGTGTAGTCGGTTTCCACAAACACAACATACTCCGGAGACACCGTTTGCAGTTCCTTCAGATAGGCTTCTTCGCCGAACAGCAGGGCATGGGCGGGGTTGAATCTTAAAATCCGGAGCGGGTTGCGGTGCCGGCTCAGGTAGTTCAGGATATTGCCCAGCGGCAGGGGCGCGAATTCCGCCTCCGGGTCCATTTCGGTTTGAATGTATTGCAGAGCCTGGTTGACCACGGTGCCGCGGGTTTCAAAAGCGGCATCGTAATCCAGTATCGTGTCCGTCCCCCTGCCGACCGGATAAGTTTTCAGCTGGTGCAGTTGATGGCCCAGCGAAACATGCTTCCCGATGAAAACCAGCACCAGCATCAGCACCGCAGGACGGTAAAAATTTGCCGATTGCGGAAACACAAATTTAAGTTTCGGGAAATCCTGTAACAGAAAAAACAAGACCAGAAGAGTCGCCGGCAGGGCCAAGGCGAACCCGTAGTGATAGATATGGGTGTTCAGAATGATTTTAAACAGCAGAACAAAGGAGAACAGGCCGAAGGTGAATAAGGCCAGGTGCCGCGGCCGCTCTTCGGTGTTTTTGCAATACCGGTAAGCGTAAAATCCCGAGAGGCCCAGCGCGGCCGCCGGCAGGGGACGCAACAACTCGAACCAGTCAATGGCATTCTGAAAGGTCAGGGTCAGGCCGAAAGCCAGTGCGACCAGCAGGCCGGAAAACAATCCCCGGTTCCCGGACAGGCGGGGCAAAAGCCGGTTGACCGCCGCCAGCGCCAGGATCACCAGCCCCATTTGAAATAAATAAAGGAACATTTTAGACAGGTTGGGACCCACGGCATCGATGCCCATCACCCACTGGTAATAGGGGATGGAGCGGTGCGAAGAGTTCATCACGTAAATCCACGGGCCGAGCAAATCCATTGCCGCCTTGTTGAACGGCATATGGCCCCACAGATAGATCAGGAATATGAAAGGTGCCGCCAGCAGAGACGCCAGCGCCACGCCCAGGGTTTGCGGCCGGCGCCGCCCGGCCCTCTGTTGAGAGACGAATAAAGCCGTCAACCCTCCCGCCAAAGCCACCGTCAGGGCCAGAAACACTTCCGGTTTGGTCAGGTACACACAACCCGCGAGGAAAAAGACCGCCGCCAGATGCTTGTCCGCTTGCGATAAGGAATATTTATAAAACCAGAACAAGGCCAGAAAGCTTAGCGCCACACCGTGCGGCAACTGATAAGCGTAGGCGCCCACAAAATTAAAATTCCCCCCGCCTTTGTATTGTCCCAAAGCGAACAGGGTGATGAACGCCAGGCTGAGCACCGTGGCCGTTAAGCGATCCGAAAAGCGGAGAAAGAAAATATAGATGAGCGAGGCCAGACCGGCGACGATCAGAATGTTGAACACCGCAAGGGTCAGGATTCCCGGCCCGAACAATTTAAAAAGCAGGGCATGCGCGTATACCGACAGCGGGCCGAACTGATATTCAAAATCCTTGTAGAGGACTTGGCCTTTCGACAACGCCCAGGGAATGTACGCCTGTTCCCCGAAATCGATCAGCAGGTCCTGCCATTTGAGCCAGCTGATCGAAACCATCCACCCGCCGGCCAACAGCAGGATCAGCGGTCCCGCGTATTTGGTAAGGGCGGCGGAACCGGAATGGGCTTCGGCTTCCATCAATGTGTCGGTGGCGGGAATTTTCATTCCAGCAAACAAAGGGGTTAAAGTTTCCGCTGCGACGGAATGCAAGCGAAAAATCGGTCGAAACGGGTAAAAATCAAGGTTTTAAAATGTTATATTGACACTTTCAGATTAAGGGTATACTGGCGCGATTGCAACGGTTAGACGTCCCGGTTTCAGGCGGAAATTCCCGGCGGGACGCTTTTCATCGGTCACTTTTCAATGAGAGAGCTATGATCCTTCCCTTTAAAGATAAAGTTCCGGAAATCCATTCCTCGGCCTGGGTGGCGGACAGCGCCCAGGTGATCGGCGATGTGGTGATGGGCGAAGAAAGCAGTGCCTGGTTCAACGCGGTGATCCGCGGGGACGTGAATTACATTCGCATCGGCAAGCGGACCAACATTCAGGACGGCTGCGTGCTCCACGTGGCGCGCCGCACCTTGCCGCTGATCGTCGGCGACGAGGTGACCGTCGGCCACAACGTCACCCTCCACGCCTGCACCATCGGCAACCGGTGTCTGATCGGCATGGGATCGATCGTGATGGACGGCGCGGAAGTCGGCGAAAATTCCATCATCGGCGCCGGGTCGCTGGTGACCCCGGGAACCCAAATCCCGCCGGGCAGTCTTGCGGTGGGGTCGCCGGCGCGGGTCCGGCGGGAACTGACGGAAGACGAAATCCGCAGCATTCGCGAATCCGCCGCCCATTATGTGGCGGACATCGAAACCTACCTCGACTGATCCCACGACCATGAGCACCCCACTGGCTGTCATCGGAGGAAGCGGAGCGTACCACCTGCTGGCCGGGCAGGGCCTCGGAACAGAAGTCGACTGCCGGACCCGCGAAACCCCGTTCGGGTCCAGCGCGCCGGTGCATCGCTTTAAGGCCGGAGACCTGGAGTTTTTGTTTCTCTCCCGGCACGGCGAGACCGATTATTCGGTCACCGCCCCTTTCGTCAATTACCGCGCCAACATCTACGCGCTGAAGGATTGCGGCGTCGAGCGCATCGTGTCCTGGTCCGGACCCGGCATCATCAACTCCGCGCTACGGCCCGGCGAGTTTGTGGTGCCGCACGACATCATCGACGAAACCCGCAACCGCGAGTCGACTTTTTTCAAAGGCACGGGTGTCGGGTTCATCCGGCAAAGCCATCCGTTCTGTCCCGAGGTGAGAAGCGCCCTGCACGAGGCGGCCCATCAGGCGGGCCTGGCGCATCACGAGGAAGGGGTTTACGTCTGCACCGAAGGCCCGCGGCTGGAGTCGCCGGCGGAGATACGAAAGTTTCGCATCATCGGCGCCGACCTGGTGGGGATGACGCTGGCGCCGGAAGCGTTTCTGGCCCGCGAACTGGAAATGTGCTACGCCCCGGTCTGTTATCTGACCAATTTTGCCGAAGGGGTGGTGGAACGGGATTTCAAAACCGGGCAATTGTTTGAAGGCATGCAGACGGAAGAGGAAAAAGTCACCGTGGAACAAGCGGTGCGCCGGTTTCCCGCTCTCCTCGCCGCCACGCTCCTGCAACTGGTGGAACGGGACCGCGCCTGCCATTGCAAAGACGCCCTGCAGCGTTACCGGGACAAGGGCATGATCGGTAACGATTGGCGCACCTGGATCGGTTCTCCCTGAATCCCGCCGAATATTTCCAACTTAATAACTGAAGCGGACGCGCGCGTAGACGTTGGTGTTGTCTTCCAGTTGGGAGAAGAACGTGCGGCCGTCGCCGCCGGTGAAAATATTGCCGCCCACCGTGGCGGACAGCGCATCGGTCACTTTGTAATTCACGGAGGGACGCAGATACCATTCTCCGTCCGACGGCACATGGAAGGTAAATAACGAGAGGCGCAGGTTCTGCTGGAACGACAAATGCGTGAGGCGCAATGTCAGCGTGTGGCGGTTTTCATCCTGCGCTATAAAACCGGGAGGCAGGGCGCGGAGAAATCGAGTGTGGTGCCGCATGTGTTCCAGGTAATATTGGAGTCCAATATTTAAGTTCGTGATCAACTCCTGCGTATACCCCGTCAGAAACCGGAACTGGCTGTTGTTGATGAACGGGTTGTCGCCCTGTTGATCCTTCAGGGAATCGTAATAGGCGATCTCCAGATTGCCGATGCCCTTGAACAGATTGCCGCGGACGCTGGCGCCATACACGGCGAGGCGCGGGAAAATGGCTTCCCCCAGCAGGTTGAACCCGCCCGGATTTTTGAAAAATCCGTAGTAGCCGTACAGGGCCGTTTCGTAGCCTTTGATGTTTTTGGACAGGCGCAGATGATATTCCGCGTCCTTGGCAAACGTTTCCGGTTCTCGCGAACTCATCTTCAACCGCTCCCCGACTTTGCTTCCCACAAAGGGATTGAAGAAGGACAACCGCTCGCCGTCGACGAAACGGTCTGAATTGAAAATCGGCGTCCAGACAAGATCGAAATTAAAGATGCCGGGGAAAAGGCTGATTTTAACGGAGTTGGACGGAGCTTTCAGATAACTCTCTTCACGGCCGATGAAAAACGATTCGAAATCTTTCGGGAACAGGTCGTTCAGAAAAATCAGGTCGCCGGTGCCCCAGGTCAAAATCTGCCGGCCGACTTTGAGATCCGCGAAATCCGTGGGGGTGAGGAGCAGATGGGCTTCCCGCAGGTCGGCATTGAATTCGTGGAGGGCTTCGTCCCGGAACAGGTCCAGCCGGAATTGGAACTCCATTGCATCCACCGCCTTGTAGGCCTCCAGTTGCAGGCGCAGTTCGCCGTAGTTCAGGTCGTGGGATTGCTGGGGATCGTTCTGGGTGCGGAAACCGAGGCCCGCTTCGATGAACCCATGCAGATCGAACGGTAAATCGTCGCGCCAGTCCGCGCCCGAAGCGGGCGAGGCCAGGCTCAACAGCAGGCAGAGGGCCACGGTGCGGAAAAATCGGGTCACTTCAGCCACCTCCGCGGGGCGCGCCGCAGGAAGCGTTCGCTGAAAATTCTATCGGGGATGCCCAGGTCGTATTTGATTTTGGAAAACACACTGACGGTGTTGCCGCCGGATTTCAAGTCGCTCACCCTGGCTTTGGTGACCGTGGGGTGTCCCTGGACGGTTTTCACCTCCAACGCTTCCACCACACGGTATTTTTTACCGTTTTTATCCAGGTACTCCGCCTTCATGGGAAGGTAGGTGGTTTTATCGATCCACAGGGTGTAGGAAGAAAATTCCACCTCGCCGGGATTTTTGGGAGTGTTTTTAAGAACGAAAAATTTACCGGTGGTGTCGATAAGCTCATGGGTGTCGTCCTTCGGGTTGCGGCCCGAAACGTCTTCGTAAAAAAAATTCGAGCCGACAAAACTGGTGCGCTTGTCGCTGGCGGCGATGCGCTTGACCAGGTCCAGCGCCGGCAGGTACAGCCAGCGGTCGTCACTCGTGTCCACGTGTTTCCAGACCATGAACACCATGTTCCGTACGTCCGCCGGACGGGAGAAATGGACGTAAAATTTCTGGTCGGCCCCATCCGCCTTGTCATACCTTAGAATAATAAATCGCCGTTTCCGGGTCCGGCCCTGGGCGTCGGTGATGGTCATGTCCACATGGGACCGCCCGTCCTTGCCCTGGTAATACGCCGCCAGGTTGGACCGGTTAACAATTTCCTCCGCCGCGGGAGATTTGGCATAAAGGCATTCCGGGGCGCCGGCAGTCCATCCCAGGGCCAGCAAACCGCATGTCAATATAAATTTGTTCATGTCCAATCCTTTTCGCAAGTGGGAATGTTGCGGTATCGTTTCAAGCCGGTTTTTTGAATAACCGTTTTTCCAGCCACTGGATCAGGGCCGGAAGAATTAAAAGCGTCGCGATTCCGGAAGCCACCATGATGCAGGAGAGCAACACCCCCACGGTCTGGTACGGCACCAGCGGGGAAATCAACAGGGGTGTGAACCCGACGGCGATGACCATGATGTTGCGGGTGATGGCCCGGGCCGGTTCCCCGTACATTTCTTTAGAGGTTGCCGGCCATTGGTTTCCGAGCCGGGGATACAACGATCGCGACCGTTGCAGAAAGTGGATGGCAAAATCCACCGAAAGCCCCAGTGTCATGGCTGAAAGCACGGCCACCGGCATATCATAATCTTTTCCAATGAAGCCGATCAACCCGTAAATCAGGGTAATGGTCACCGTCAGCGGGACCATGCACAAAATGCCCCACAGCGGCGAGCGGAACAGAACGGCCGCCATCAGGAAAACGACGCAAAAACTTCCCAGCAGGGAATTCAGCATGCCGTGCACCATTTTATCCTGCCACACGACGTTCAAATAAGTGAGGCCCGCCCACTGCGCTATCAAGGGGGATTCCTGTCCGGCAAAAAAACGATTCACCGCCTGCAGGGCCGGTTCCATATCCTTGTTGTCGCCGCTCCGCAATTGAATCCACAGGTTGGCTTTCTGATAGTCCGGGGTGACCAGGTGCCACAGGTCGTCGGGATCGTGGCTGTTCTGGTAGGAAATCAGCGTCTGGGCGACGGCCGCCGGGGTCCTGGGAATCACCTTGTATTCCGGGTTGCCCTCCATGAGTTCGTAATGGACTTTTTTGATGGCGTCCACCACCGAGTTGACTTTCCCCACCGCGCCGGAGTTCATCAGGGTTTCTTCAAGTTTTTCCAGGGTGCGCAGGACTTCCGGATTTTTGAAGGGCTGGGCCGCCACTGTTTGCTCGTTGAAAAACAGACTCAGCTCGTCCCAGGCTTCGGCTTCGTCCTCCGATTTTTGAATGTTCTCCGTCGCCGCCTTTTCCAGGTTTTTGAGCAGCGTGGCCGGAGACCGGTCTTCACCGGATTGCTGCCGGGCGGCCTCTTCTTCAATCAGGCGAAAAGCCCGGTCTTTGATTTGGATCAATGAGGGAACGTCATCCTTGAGTTCTTCAATTCGTTCTCCCATTTCAGTGTTCAGGGCGGCCACGTTTTTTTCGAAAGAACCGGCATCGTGACGTTCTTCCAGTACCAGGTACGCCATGTAGGTGCCGCCGAAATGATCGTTCAGCACCCGGTCGGCCACCCGGATCGGATGGCTTTTCTCGAACCATTTGACCGGATTGTCGTTGATGACAATCAGGCTGATGCCCGCCACCGAAACGGCCAGTACCACTGCCGAAGAAACGATGATCGCCCGGTACCGGCCTAAAATCCACGGGGCCAGCGGCCGGAGGAGTTTTTCAATGGGTGAATCGGTGGAAGCGGTGGCCTGGCTCCTGCCGAAGGATTGAAAGGAGGCGTCCTTGAGGAGCATGACGAAGGCCGGAATAAACGTAATGGTCAGCAGCCACGCCAGCAAAATGCCGAGGGTGACGAACATTCCAAACACCTTGACGGGAGGATTGGGCGTCAGCGCCAGCGAGGCGAATCCCGCGGCGGAAGTCAGGCTGGTGTACAGCATCGGTTTGAACAGGTCCGCCATGACATGCAGGAGGGTTTCCCGCCGGTCTTTAAAAGACGGGTAGCGGTCGAAAAACTCGCTGAGCAAATGGATGGAGTCGACCACCGCGATGGGCATCAGGAAAATGGGGATCATGGAACTCATGATGTGAACCGTGTATCCCATCCCGATCAGCAGGCCCATGGTGCAGATCACCGTCACCCCGGCCACGATCATGGCCGACAGGACCAGCAGGAAACTGCGGAAGAAGATCCACATGATGATGAAAATAATCAATCCCGCCAGGGGAGCGGAGAGGGCCATTTGTTTGAACATTTCCACGCCGAAGGTGTCTTCCGCCACCGGCAGGCCGGTTATATAAAACTTTTCGGCGCCTTTGAACTCGCCGAGGTGATCCCGGATCCGGGAAGCGATCTGGTAACTCAGGGTTTTTTCCCGGATTGGGATATAGAGGCAGAGCGCTTTGCCGTCCTCAGAGATCAGGGTGCCGTACAGCATGGGGTTTTCCCGCGCCCGGTCGCGTATGCGCAGGGCCGCTTCCCGGGTTTTCGGCGGGGCGGGCATCAGCCATTCGAAACGCACCGTTCCCAGGCCGGCCTGTTCGATATCGTCGACCTTGGAGGGGGCCAGTAAATCGATTTCAATCACCCCTTCCAGCGTTTCGATGAAGCGGGTCAGGCGGTAAACGTTGTCCAGGGTCGCCGGATTGAAAACCCCGTCGGCGTGGTCCTCATTGACCACGCCCAGGACAATCATATCGTTCAGATTGAATTGCTGTTTGACCCGGTTATGAAAGACGCGGACAAACTCGTCTTTGGAAAGCATATTTTCCGGATCGGTGTCGATATGGATTTTGGGAATCTGAAAGCCCAACAGAAGAGTCATCGTCACGATGCAGAGGATCACCCGCCAGGGATGGTTGATGGATCCGATGACAAGAAAATTTCTGGAGGGCATAGGGCTTTTGGAAGCGGGGTCGTTGGAATGGACCGGATTCTTTCAAAAGGTCATGTTTCAGTCCGCAACACGTGCCGGAGTCCGGCTGAAAGAACAGAATATTCCGATTCCCGTGAAATTGCAATACAGAGAACGTTATCCCCTTGATGAAGCTCCGTCTTTTCAGCGGCTCGCCGCCTATTTCCCGTCATGATAGATAACCGTTCAAATTCCTCCTTTTAATTTCTTCGCGTCCTCCTTACAATATTTAAGTCGATCGATGAATCACGATGCGATAATCCTTCGCCGCCGATACATTCCCTTTTTCCCGGCCTGCTATGAAAATTATTGAAGTGTTTGCGGATACCAGTTACCGGGACATCATCACCACCATCGCGGATCAGCACGAGGCCCGGGATTGCTGGGAAGGCCCGCAGGGGGAAGACGGGCGCCTGCTCATCCGTCTGGTGGTGGGGGATGAGCAGAGGCAGGCGGTGATGGACGCCCTGCAGGGGGTCCTGGGCAACAGTCCCAGTGCCAAAATCGTGGTCATCAGTGTGGAAGCGGTTTTGCCGCGGGTAGAAAACGGCGAAACCAAAAAATCAAAAAAGGCCCCGTCCGGCACCACCACCCGCGAAGAGCTGTACAACAGCATCGAAAAAAACGCGCGTTTGACCGGCACCTATCTGGCCCTGGTGTTTTTATCGACCATTGTGGTGGCCATCGGTCTGCTGGAGGATAATGTGGCCGTCGTCATCGGCGCCATGGTGATCGCCCCCCTGCTGGGGCCCAACCTCGCTCTCGCGCTCGGGGCGGCGCTGGGAGATACCTCGTTGATCTGGGAATCCCTGAAAACCGGAACCGCCGGGTTTATCCTGGCGCTGGGACTGTCCATCCTGATTGGCGAGTTATGGCATCTGAACTTCGACAGCCATGAGTTGCTGGCGCGTACGGATGTGGGTTTGGATTCCATCGCGCTGGCGCTGGCTTCCGGCACGGCGGCGGTGTTGTCCATGTCCACCGGTTTGCCCAGTGTTTTGGTGGGGGTGATGGTGGCGGTGGCTCTGTTGCCGCCTACCGCGACGATGGGCCTGATGATTGGCGCGGGCAAGTTCAAAATGGCCGCCGGCGCGGGATTGCTGTTGGCGGTCAACGTGGTGTCCGTCAACCTGTCCGCGAAAGTCACCTTCCTGGCCCGGGGTATTACCCCCCGCACCTGGCTGGAGAAACAAAAAGCCCGCCAGTCGATCACCACTTATATTATGTTCTGGGTGGTGACGCTCGCCATTCTGGTGGTGGCGATTTATCTGCGGCATCGCACCCTGTAGGCCCCGGTGGTGCCGCCGGGCCGGCTAGCGGGCACAGCGGAAGCCGGTAAAATCCATCCGTTCATCCGGGTCGGCCTCCGTCCGGTCCGCGGGCCGCGCACCCACGGAGAAATTGATCCAGGATCCACCCCGAATCACCTTTTTTGAGGCTCCTCCGGCCGGGCCCCGGGGATTTTTGGAGGGGCGGGTGCTGTAGATATCCTTGGAGTATCCGTCCGCCACCCATTCGTAGACGTTACCCACCATGTCATATAAGCCGAAGGCATTGGGGGGATAGCTCCCCACGGGGGCGGTGGTGGCGAACCCGTCATTGATCGAGGTTTCGCGCCAGCGCTTGGGGCAATGCCGGTCGCAGATATTGGCCCTTTGCGTTGCCATCCGGTTTCCCCAGGGAAAAGCGGTTTTGGCGTCGCCCCGCGCGGCGCGTTCCCATTCCGCTTCCGTGGGTAACCGTTTGCCCACTTTCCGGCAAAATTGGCGGGCCTCCTCCCAGGTGACCCGTTCCACGGGCAGGCCGGAACCCTTAAACTCAGAAGGGTTGAACCCCATGACTTGCTGAAAATCATGCTGGGTGACCTCATAGCGGTCCATCTGAAAGGCGTCGATGAAGATGGACCGTGAGGGTTTTTCGTCGATGAACCAGCGCAACCGGCAATTATTGGGGTGCGCCCGCTGGCACATGTGATAGGCCTGACCCGGATCGGAACCCGCCTGATAAGCGCCCCCCGGGATCAGGACCATGGCCTTGGGCGGGGGAGCCATCGGCGGCGCCGCGGCGGATGTCCAGGGCAGGCTCCAGATCGCCATAAAGATAATCCACGCGGTGGCAGGTTTCCTCGGAATACGGTAATGGATGGCGGCCTCCTCCAGCGACTTGATAAACAAGTCTAAGTTACTGAAAGTCAAACGTTTTGAGAATAATAAAAACCCTTTTGGAGTGCAATTTGTCTGTTATTCTATATTCAGCACCTAATTATCTTCTTCATAATACCTGAATTGAAATTTTGGGCCTGATCAATTGAATGTTGAAGGAAGCTTCTTCTTTCAATCACCGGAATTTTTTAATTCAGGAATGCGACGAGACGGCCGTTGGCCTATCGTTTTTCAAGAGACCTTTTTAATTATTATGTCAAAGGCCAGCCTGATTTTAAATGAAGTGGTGGGCGATTGGTTGGGTTCGCCGCCCCCGATCTATTACAAATTACAGAAGGCCATGCAGGATCCGGAAGTATCCTTTGGCGATTTCAGCGACATCATCAGCGCCGACCCGAACCTGGCCTCCCGCCTGTTGAGAATCGCCAACAGCCCGTTCTACGGTTTGGATACCAAAGTGGAAACGATCACGCACGCCCTGAGCGTCGTCGGAATTGACCAGGTGACGGATCTGGCGCTGGCGACGGTGCTGGTGATACAGTTTAAAGGGATTTCCGAAGATCTGGTGAACATGCATTCCTTCTGGATGCACAGCGTCGGATGCGGTCTGGCGGCCAAGACCATCGCCAAAAATCTGGAAGAACGGCAATCCGAACCGTTTTACCTCTCGGGCATGTTGCATGATATAGGAAGTTTGATTATCTATCAGGAAATTCCGGAGAAGGCCCAGGAAATCATCTCCCGTTGTCAATCCGAGAATTTGCCGCTGGACCAGGTGGAAGAGGAGGTTCTGGGTTTTACCCATTCCCAGGTGGCGGCGGTGATTTTCAAAAAGTGGGGCCTGGCTCCCGGCCTGATCGAGGCCGTTCAACATCACCACCACCCTTCCAAAGCCCGGGAATATCCACTGTACCCCGCAGTCGTGCATTTGGCGGACATCATCGCTTACGAAATGGACCTTGGGTCCGGAGGCGAACCGGGAGTGCCGCATCTGGACCAGGGCGCGGTGCGCCGGGTGGGCCTCAACCGTCAGTTCCTGACCGATATCCAGGATTACGTGCGGGACCAGGTCGAGGAAACGGTCAGTATTTTTTACGATTGATTCCGGCCGCGCGGATATTTGTCTCCCTCCGGGCCGTCCTGAATTGTATACTTCTCTGATGGCGGGCTGACATTTGAATGGCGCGGGCCTCCACCTGCCATATACCGGTTTATTTTTTATCCATTAGACGTTTCACCCGGGAAAACCGACATGCAAGAATGCCCCTGCGGAATGGATTCGCCTTATGCCGACTGTTGCGGTCCGTTGATTCGCGGTACCGGATACGCCGATACCGCGGAAGACCTCATGCGCTCCCGCTATACCGCTTACACGGAACGCAACTGGAATTACCTGATTCAAACCACCCATTCCAGCGAGCGGGCGGATAAAAGCCGGAAGACCTTCGAAAAATGGGGCAGGGGCGTGGAATGGCTCAAGCTGGAAGTCTTGGGTTCGAAACAAGGGGGTGTGCAGGATGATGAAGGGGAAGTGAGTTTCATCGCCTATTACCGGGAAGACGGGGAAGAGCATGCCCTGCGCGAAACCTCCAGATTTCTCAAAGAGAACGGCCGCTGGACCTACAGTGAAAACCGGTCCACGGTCCATCGGAAAATCCATGAAGAGCCGCAACAACCCGTCGTGCGTGAGGGCCCCAAGGTGGGTCGCAACGATCCCTGTCCCTGCGGAAGCGGTAAAAAATATAAAAAATGCTGCGGTAAATGAGGTCCTGCCATGACGCTCTTTGGATGGGATATTCCGTACTACCTGATCACGGCGGTGTTGTTTGGCCTGTTCCTTCTCGCGTTTGCCGTCTCTCCTTTCAGTGCCTTCTGGGAACGGGTGTTGTTTAAATCGGCGGTGTCCGGATTCTGGGCGCTGGTTCTGCTGTGGGCGGTCAGCAGTCTCATTTTTTTCGCGAATCAATAGTCTGTTGGAAAGCCATCCATTGGGGGATTATTGTCCGCGTGGCGGAAATCTGCTATATTAAAATCCCCTTTAAATTTTTAAGGAAACGATCATGGCAGACCCGGTATGGAAGATGAAAGGCCAGTGGCTTAAAAACTGCAGTTGCGACTATGGATGTCCGTGTGATTTCAATTCCAAGCCCACCCAGACCGTGTGCGAGGGTATGGTGGCCATGAAAATTGAAGAGGGATACTTCAAGGATGTCAAGCTGGACGGCCTGGTCTGGGCGGGGACCTATAAATGGCCGGGAGCCCTGCACGAAGGCAACGGCACCTTTCAGCCGGTGGTGGATGAAAAGGCGACCGAACAACAACGCAACGCCATTCTCACCATCCTGAGCGGGCAGGAGCAGGTCGAAGGCACGTTTTTTCAAATTGTGAGTTTGATCGTGGCTAAAATCATCGAGCCGAAATTCCTCCCCATTGAATTTGAATTTGATCAGGATCGGCGAACCGCGCGGGTGGCCATTCCGGGGATTCTGGAAACGGAGACCCGGCCCATTAAAAATCCGGTGACCGGCGCCGACCACCGCATTCAGACGATTATGCCGGAAGGATTCGAATACCACATGGGCGAAACCGCCTGCGCCGAGGTCAATAAAGGCCTGGGAGAAATCCAGTACGACTGGCCCATGGGGCACAGCGCCCTGTGCCTGGTCGAACATACGTCCAATGGACTCGTCCACCCCCGGTAATCCTTCGGTCGCTTCTTCCCGTCCGAACGAAGGGACCCCCCTAGAATTTTTACTGAAACGCGACCGCTGGGTGATCTCCGCCGGTCTTACGATGTTGACCGCGCTGGCCTGGTGGTATCTCATCGACATGGCGGGGGATATGGCCGCCATGGATATGTCCCAATCCATGCGCCGGACCTGGGGATGGGGCGATGGCTTGATGCTGTTTGTCATGTGGGCCATCATGATGGTCGGCATGATGATCCCTTCCGCCGCTCCCCTGATTCTCACCTTCGCCACCATCAACCGCAGAAAGCGGGAACGGAACGGAAATTTTGTTCCCACTTCGAATTTTGTTCTGGGCTATGTTCTGGTATGGACGGCGTTCAGCCTGTTCGCCGCGGCCGCGCAATGGGGTTTGCATTCCCTGGCGTTGCTGTCTCCCATGATGGTCAGTCAGAGCCCGCTCCTGAATGGATTTCTTTTGATGGCCGCCGGAGTTTATCAGTGGGCTCCCCTGAAGCGTGTCTGCCTGGAACACTGCCAGACGCCGCTGGAATTCATCATGCATCACTGGAAGGAAGGTACCGGCGGCGCCCTGCGGATGGGCTGGGAACACGGTTTTTATTGCCTGGGCTGTTGCTGGGTGCTGATGGCGTTGTTGTTTGTTCTGGGCGTGATGAATCTGGTTTGGGTGGCGGTGCTCGCGGTGTTTGTCCTGCTGGAAAAAGTCCTGCCGGTGGGATTGTGGATGGGCCGCCTCACCGGTCTTTTCCTGATCGTATGGGGCCTTTGGCTGATCCAGGCTTGAAACGCGGAGCAACGCCCGCGGTGATGATGTGTTTGCTGAAGGCTACTCGTGGTGATCCCTGTTCAAGTTGTCGAAAGGATCATTGGCCGCCGGGGGATGTTGACCCCCAAAACGCAGTTTCTTCCATTTTCGAAACGATTCCTCATCCAGCAACTCCTGCATCCGCAACAGATTCTTGATATGCAGATTGCGCTCGTATAACCGGGATTTCCGCTCCAGATGCTGGCTCAAATCCTTCCACTTGACCTGTTCTCCCCGTGCTTTTAGCGTATCCATAGCCTTCTCCTCAGGTTTTCTAATAACTATTTGAAAAATATAGCAAAACCCGTGCCACGCCGTTGGGGCCCACGGCTGGCAGGGGCTCAAAGCCCATGAATTAAAAAGGTTGGCGGGTTTCGCTCAACCCGGGCGGGAAAGCCGGTGGACGATTTCCGGCAGGGTGGAGGGGGCGGTGCAGGGATTTTTGACGGCGGACGGGAAATAGTTGCCCGATATCGTAAATTAATTTTGACCCTCCCCGGATTCCTGTATACATTAAGTGAAGTGACCAACCCTTCACCCATTTTAAAATGATTCCCAACCGCATTGTCCGTTATTTCATGTTTCTGGGGTACGCGCTCGGCCATGGCGGGTGTACCCGATTCGACACGTTTAAGGGCGGCATCATTCAATTTTACAGCGACTATTTGAAACGGCAGTATTACCTGACCCAACCCTCCTACTATCCCAAAAATTACGGGGTCAACTGAACCGGCGTTTCTGATTTTGATTCCTTCCGTTTCTATGAGAAAATTCCACCGCTGGCAAGGAGGTTGGCGTGACACAACGGATATTGATCACCCTCGGGGCGGTTTTGATCGTGATCGGCCTCTTGTGGCCCACCCTGGGGAAGCTGGGTCTCGGTAAGCTTCCCGGGGATATCGTCATTCGCCGCGACAATTTTAATTTCTACTTTCCCATCACCACCAGTATCCTGATCAGCGTTTTGCTCACCCTCCTGTTCTGGCTGATGGGAAAATTCAAATGAACCGCCGGGGAGCTCGATCCCCCATGCCGGAGTCCCCGCGGGGCTCGCTCCTGAACCCATTAAAGGAAAAACCATGATGAAATTTCCCAAACCCGTGTTGCTTCACCGAAGGTTGTCCCCGGTACTTCTGATTCTATGGATGCTGGCTTCGGCCGGATGTTTCGTCGAAAGACCGCCCGGCCACTCGTTCGGCCACTCGCACAAGCAGGCGGACAAGCGCTCCGGCAAGCACCTGCGTTACCAGGAGCCGGAACGCGATGAATGGCAGAAACCCGAACAGGTGGTGGCCGCTCTGAATCTTCAGCCGGGCCAGGCCGTGGCGGACCTCGGCGCCGGGACCGGTTATTTCACCTTTCGGCTGGCTGCCGCGGTGGGAGACACCGGGCAGGTTTACGCGGTGGATATCGACCAGGAAATGATCGATATCCTGGACGATCAGAAAATCCGCAAACAGGCGGTCAACGTAAAATCCGTGCTGGCGAAAGAACACGATCCGCTGTTGCCGAAACCGGTGGGCCTCATCTTCGCCGTCAATTCCACCCATCATATTAAAGAACGGGTGGACTATTTCAAAAACGCCGCGCGCTATCTCAAACCCGGCGGACGGGTGGCCGTCGTCGATTTCAAGGAAGGCGCGTTCCGCCACTTCGTCAAACGCCAGACCCTGCTCGATGAATTCAAAGCCGCCGGATACACCTTTGTGCAGGAATTTGATTTTCTGCCGAAACAGAATTTTATGGTCTTCCGATGGGAGCAATAACTATGAAATCCTGGATAGCGATGCTGGCGGTGTTGACGGCGCTGGGGGCGTCTTATCCCCGGGAGGTGCAGGCGCGGGAATGGGAGGGGATGAGTCTGGCGCAGTACTGCACCGGCGACGCTTTTTTGTTTGATGAAACCGTTTGCCGGGCCTACCTGCAGGGAGTCATCGATACCCACCAGTATTTCAAGCTCCAGGGCAAACACCCGAAAGCTTTTTGCGTCCCAGACACTGAAGCGGAACGCGCCAGGAGAGAAAAGTGGATCACACGCTGGCTCGATGATTTTCAAAATCGAATAGAAGAGCCGCCCATCGACCTCGTCATCGATTTCCTCGGCGCCGTTTTCCGGTGTTCCCCCCCACCCCAATAAGATCGTTGCGTCCCTTACCCCTCCCTGAAATGGCGAGCGTTGCCTAACCCGGAAGAGTCCGGAGAT
>JABAHQ010001959.1_pt1 | contig 65638 bp, 58 predicted proteins | sample 7062091 | NCBI WGS metagenome assembly JABAHQ01 (sample SAMN14534359, study PRJNA622989) | marine sediment metagenome | biome: marine biome [ENVO:00000428]; feature: marine pelagic biome [ENVO:01000023]; material: deep marine sediment [ENVO:00002113] | place: India: Gulf of Kutch | collected...
GGCTGGAGGCCCCGGTGGTGTGGCTCGCCGACGCGGCTTCCGGCCCGCCGCCGGGCAGAGCCTTTCGGGCCCTGGTGGACTGGCCCGCCGACGCGCCGCGGCCGGCGCATTTTCTGCTCGTAGGACGCAAGGGCCAGCAGGACTCGGTGAGCCGGTCGCTCCTCGCGGTCCAGGCCGAAGCCGAGGCCCGCGGGGATGCCAATCTACTCTATGTGGCGCTGACCCGGGCTCGCCAGTACCTGTTTGTCTCCGCCAACGAGCCGGGGCGCGGACGGGAGCTCGGCTGGTATGGGCATCTGCGCGAGGCCCTGGAGCCGGTGGCCCATGCCCGCGGCGAGGCCCTCGTGATCGAGCACGACCGGGCGCCGGCGGCGGTGTCGCCCGCACCGCCCGCCCCCGGCCCGGGCATCGAGCCCGACCCGCGCCTCTCCCGGCCGCTGTCCCCGCCCCCCGCCGACTGGCCGATCGCCCCCAGCCGGGCGGTGGACGCCCTGGATGGGGCCCGCGCGCCCGAAGACGACGGACGGCCGCGGGGCATCGCCATCCATCGCATGCTGGAGCTGGCCACCTCTGCGGACCCGGACCCGGAGGCGATTGCCGGCCAGGTGGCCGCTGAGCTCGGGATGGATGGGGGCGAGCGACTCCTGGGCGATTGGTGGGCAGAAGCGCAGGCCGTGCTGCGCGCACCGGGGTGCGCACCCGTGTTTGCGGCCGGGACCTGGGCGGGCAACGAGGTGCCGGTGCAATACGAGTGGGACGGCCGGCTGGTCTACGGTCTGATCGACCGGCTGGTGGTAAGCTCGAACGACGTGCTGATCGTGGACTACAAGACCCACCGCGGGGCTCGACCCGACGCCCTGGAAGCGCTCGCCGCACCCTACGCCGGGCAGCTTCGACTGTACGCCGAAGGCGTGCGCCGCATCTGGCCGGGCCGCATCCTGCGTCCCTGCCTCCTGTTCACTGCCTGCCAGACTCTGTACGAGCTGGCGCTTGAATAGGCCCGCGGCGCCCCGAAATGGGAATGGAAGAGACAACGCACGCCCACACTTCTCGAAAGGATCCCAAATGAGCGACTCCCCCCACGTCCTGGAGGCGACGGCCGAGACCTTCGACGCCATCGTGCAGCGCTACTCGGCGCAGGTGCCCGTCGTGGCGGACTTTTGGGCGGACTGGTGCGCGCCCTGCAAGATGCTGATGCCCGTGCTCGAACAGTTGGTGAACGAATACCGGGGCAACTTCGTCCTGGTGAAGGTGAATACCGACGAGCAGCAGGAGCTCGCCTTGCGCGAGGGGATCCGCAGCCTGCCGACACTGAAGATCTACAAGAACGGCGCGGCCGTGGACGAGCTCCACGGTGCCCAACCGGCGGCCGTGCTGCGCGAGGCCATCGACCGCCATGTCACCCGCGAATCGCATATCCTCCGCGCCCGGGCCCAGGAGGCCGATCAGGCCGGCGACCCCGAGGGGGCGCTGCGCTTGCTGGAACAGGCGGCGGCCATGGAGCCCGACAACGCCCAATTGGCCGTAGAGCGCGCCCGGATGCTGCTGCGCGTGGGCAGGCTAAACGAGGCCCGAGTGCTGGCCGACGGCCTGCCCGCCGAGGTGCGCGGGGAACCGCCGGTCGGGGCGCTGTTGGCCGAGCTGGAATTCACCCGGGCCGTCGAGGGGGCCCCGGACCTGGAGGCGCTGGAGGAGGCGATCGCCGGGGGCGCCGGCGACAGCGACACCCGTTACCGGCTCGGTGCCCGCAAGGCGCTGGCCGGTGACTACGAAGGGGCCATGGACCAATTCCTGCAGATCATGCAGCGCGACCGCGCCTTCGGCGACGACGCCGGACGCCGCGCGCTGTTGGGGGTGTTCGATCTGCTCGGCAGGGAGGGCAAGCTGGTGCACCGCTACCGCAAGCGGATGTTCGCCGCCCTACACTGAGGCGGAACCCAGCATGCCCCCGCCCCGCAGCGATCCCAGGACGGAGCCGGCGACTGCCGCCGCCGTGCGAAGCTCGCGAGCTCGAGTCGTAAAAAGAACGTGCGATTTGGGGTCACCGGCAGCGGGCGCAGACGGCGCAAGGCCCCTGTTTGTCGATCGTCACGTGCGATGATCGGGCCTACTGCCCTTTGCCCGCCACCTGCGCGCCGCTGTCGAGCAGTTGCGCCAGCTTGTCCGGGGGCACGTAACCGGGAAGCACCCTGCCCTCCTGCGTAACGATGGTCGGCGTGCCGTTGATTCCCAGCATACGGCCCAACTGCATACCCTGCTCCACCGGGTTGGTGCAGGTCTTGGCCTCGATCTGCGCGCCGGACTTCGCCTGGGTCAGGGCATCGCGGCGGTCTTTCGCGCACCAGACGCTCACCGCCTTGTTGTATGATGGTGCGCCCACCTGCGCGCGGGGGAAGAGCACGTAGCGCACCGCAATCCCCTTGGCGTGGTACTCGTCCATCTGCCGGTGCAAGCGCTGGCAATAGGGACAATCCAGGTCGGTGAACACGGTCACTGTATGCCTTGGCTGCTCGGGGGCGAAGACCACCATATTGTCCTCGCCGAACGCCGAAATGGCCTGCGTCCGCGCCTGAGCCAACCGCGGCGCAGTGACGTTGCGGCCCTTCTCCAGGTCATAGATGCTGCCGTCGATGAGAAACCGCCCGTCCAGCGTCGCATAGTAGAGCTGCGCGCCGTAGCGCACCTCCAACAGCCCGGGGATCGGGCTCGGACCGATGTGATCCGGCGACATCTGCGGGACGCGGGCGCGCAGCGTCTTCTCCAACTCCGCGTACTCGCCTCCGGGCTCGGCAGCCGGTGCCCCGCACACGGCGACCAGCAACAGTGCCAACCCGGTCTTTAGACCATGCCTAAACATGCCTCGCATCCTCGTTTCAGTTTGGCAGCGGTATCTCCGGCTACCGTATCAGAATCAGGCGGCTGCTGCCGCCCGAAAGGGCTCATCTGGTGGATTGATTCTATCCTATGCCGCTCCGTCCGGCATCCGACGGAGTGTCGGCGCCTTCCGGTATAATCTGGGAGCCTGTCCGAGCAGTCTGTGCACAGCGAGGCGAGTGGAATTTCGAGGCCACCTTTTTGATCGTTCGAGGAGCATAGCGGGCACTACGTGACAAGAACGATCGGAGATTTCGACCGAAAGGACACGGCTGCGGTACCGACATGACGGCTCGGACAGGCTCCCAGCCCCTTGAACCCGCACCTGATCAGGGGCTGCCGGAAACGGCCTTTGCCGCCCCGGCGCCGGTCGCCCCGGTCGGCTAGCCGCGCGGGTGGTGCCGGGCGTGCAGCGCCTTGAGCCGCTCGCGCGCAACATGGGTGTAGATCTGCGTGGTGGACAGGTCGCTGTGACCCAGGAGCATCTGCACCACGCGCAGATCGGCCCCATGGTTCAATAGGTGCGTGGCAAAGGCGTGGCGCAGCGTGTGCGGCGACAGGGGTTTTTGGATTCCCGCGCTGCGGGCGTAGCGCTTGATCGAGTGCCAGAAGGCCTGGCGCGTGAGCTGGTCGCTGCGCCGGCTGGGGAACAGAAAGGGGCCGGATCGGCCCTGGAGCAGCCGTGGGCGGGCCTCGCCCAGGAAGCGCTCGAGCCAGCCGATCGCCTCCTCGCCCAGGGGCACCAGACGCTCCTTGCTGCCCTTGCCCACGATGCGGATCACTCCCTGGCGCAGATTGACCTGCTCGGGCTTGAGCCCCACCAGCTCTGACACGCGCAGGCCCGTGGCGTACAGGATCTCAAGCATGGCGCGATCGCGCACGCCTTCGACCGCGGACAAGTCCGGCGCCCCCAGTAGCGCTTCCACCTCCCGCTCGGCAAGTGACCCGGGCAGCGCACGCCCGAGCTTGGGCGCATCGATGCGGGCGCTCGGATCGTCGGGGATGCGCCCCTCGCGCACCAGGTAGCGGTAGAAACGCCGCAGGCTCGACAGCACGCGGGCGGTGGTGCGCGGCCTCGCGCCACCCCGTACGCGCCACGCCAGGTAGGCCAGCAAGTCGGTGCGGCCGGCGCCCGTGAGCGTGCGGCCGCGCCGGCCGAGCCACTGGGCCAGACCGAGCAGATCGCTCCGGTAGGCGCTCAGCGTATTGTCGCTGAGACCGCGCTCCATCCACAGGGCGTCGACGAACGTCTCCACCAACCCCTGGTCGGCAAGATTGTCCGCTTCGCTGACGGGCTGCATCACCATAGACAGGCCCGCATATCGGGATGCCTGCAGCCAAGCATACCAGGCCTCGGGCGGGCGAGGCCAAATTCAGGCTACTGGGATGTCGCCGTTGCCTGCATCAAGCTGCGCAGGATCTCCAGCGGCACCGGGAACACCACCGTGGAGTTCTGCTCGCCGCCGATCTCGGTCAAGGTCTGCAGGTAGCGCAGCATGATGGCGTTGGGACTCTGGGAGAGCACCTCCGATGCCTCATAGAGCTTTTGCGAGGCCTGCATCTCACCCTCGGCGTGGATCACCTTGGCGCGACGCACGCGCTCGGCCTCGGCCTGCTTGGCGATCGCCCGGATCATGCTCTCGTCCAGATCCACGTGCTTGATCTCGACGTTGGCCACCTTGATGCCCCAGGCATCGGTCTGGTCGTCCAGGATCTCCTGGATGTCGTCGTTGAGCTTGTCGCGCTCGGCCAGCATCTCGTCGAGCTCGTGCTTGCCGAGCACCGAGCGCAGCGTGGTCTGGGCGAGCTGGCTCGTGGCCTGGTAGTAGTTTTCCACGTTGATCACCGACTTCTGCGGATCGATCACCCGGAAGTACACCACGGCATTGACCTTGACCGAGACATTGTCCTTGGAGATCACGTCCTGGCTGGGCACGTCCATGACGATGACGCGCAGGTCCACGCGCACCATCTGCTGGATCACGGGGATGACGATGATCAGGCCCGGCCCCTTGACCTTCCAAAATCGGCCGAGCATGAATATCACGCCGCGCTCGTATTCGCGCAGCACGCGCAGCGAAGAGGCGATCAACGCGATGATGACCGCGCCAGCGATGTAGATCGTATATGCCGTCATCTCACTCCTCCTTTTCCAGGGGTTCTATTTCCACCCTCAATCCGTGCAGCGCCGTCACGCGCACCGGCTGCCCCTTCTTCACGGGGCGCTGGGTATGCGCCTGCCAGATCTCTCCCTGCGCGCGTATCCGCCCGCGGTCCTCGAAATCGTCGACCGCCTCGCCGGTGGCGCCGACAAGCGATTCGCGGCCGCTGACCACCGGCCGCATCCTGGCCTTGAGGACCATCCCCATGACCCCGATGAATGCGCCCGCGCTGGTCAGCGCCACCGCGAAGATCAACGGCCGAGAGATGGTATAAAACTCCGACTCGGTGTCCATGAGGATGATGGACCCGATCACGAAGGCGATCACTCCGCCGATCCCGAGCGCGCCGAAGCTCGGAACGAACACCTCTGCGAGCATGAACACGATACCCAGCAGGATCAGCGCCAGCCCGGCATAGTTGACCGGCAGGACATGCAGGGCGTAGAGCGCCAGCACCAATGCGATGGCGCCGACGACGCCCGGCACGATGAACCCCGGATTGGCGAACTCGAAAAACAGCCCGTAAATGCCGATCAGCATCAGCACATACGCGACGTTGGGATTGGTGATCACCGAGAGCAGGCGGGTGCGCCAGTCCGGTTCCACGGCTTGTACCGCCAGGTTTTTCGTCGACAACGCAACCTTTTGCCCCTTGACCGAGACCTCACGCCCGTCGATGGCGGCGAGGAGCGCGGGCACGTCCCGAACTACGACGTCGATCACGTTGAGCTTGAGCGCCTCGTCCGCCGGCAGACTGGCCGCGCTCCGCACGGCCTCCTCCGCCCAGTCGGCATTGCGCCCCCGCAGCTTGGCCAGGCTGCGGATATAGGCCACCGCGTCGTTGACCATCTTTCGCTCCATGGCATCGCCAGAAGGCTCCGGCCCGGCGCCGCCTTCGTCCTCGGAATCAGGCTCCGGCCCGTCCTCGGGTCTGTCCCCGCCGCCGGGACCGGGGGGACCACCGATTACCTGGACCGGCGTGGCCGCACCCAGGTTGGTGCCCGGGGCCATGGCAGCGATATGACTGGCGTAAAGGATGTAGGTCCCGGCACTGGCGGCACGCGCGCCACCCGGGGCCACGAACGTGGCCACGGGCACCGGCGACTCGATGATGGCCTGGATGATCTCGCGCATCGAGGTATCCAACCCCCCGGGGGTGTCCATGCGCACGACGGCCAGCTCGGCCTTCTGATCGGCGGCCTTTTCAAGGCCCCGCACCAGGTAATCGCTGGTGGCCGGGCCGATCGGACCGCTGACGTTGAACAGCAGGGCGGCGCCGGAATCGGTTGCCCCCGTCACCGCCTGCTGCCACAGCCCCCAGCACAGGCCGACAGCGATCAACCACCACCAGATTGTGCGTCGCGTCGACGTACCCATGGATCTCCTAACCAGCGTGCGCGAAAGTAGGCCGACATGGCGTTCCGAGACCGTCACCCGCAGGGGCAAGGCGGATAAGCTGGTTGTCGCATTCAACGAGCTGCCAACGCTCCGTCACCCGCAGGGGCGAGGCGGAGCAAGCAAGATGTCCGGTGGACATCTTGCCCGCCGAGCGGGCCCGCCACGGACGGCGGGCCCCGGGCTTGCAAGCGAAGCAGGACCGCGCAGCGCCGCAAGCGGCCGTCGAGCGTACAGGGACGTATTTGCAGCGTATCCCGGAACGCCATGTCGGGCTACTTGTGAGCTCCCTGGCTAAGATACCTCCGCCAAGGCCATCACAACCTTGCGCTGCGCCGGCACTGCGTTCACGCACCAAGCAGAAACACCAGCCGCGGGCGCTTGAGCGAGAATCCGAACCGGGCGCGAGGCGGGAGCGGGCGGCGACAATGGCAACCTATCACAAGCATAGCCCGTAATCCCAGCGTAAGCCCCCATTCGATCAGCGGGTACGCTATAGTGTGGGCCAGATTTCTCGAAACCCCGCACAGGCGTTCAATGGAATCACCGACAGAACGCGACGCAACCGAGCGATCCACCACCGAGCACGAGGGCCGCGCACGAGCAGTGCTGGACGTCGTTCGGCAGCTGACCCTGGAGCTCTACCCGGGCAAAACCGGCCTGGTCCTGGACAGCGCCAGCTCGCTGGACGAGGACGCGGGGTTGGACAGCCTGGGGCGCACCGAGCTGTTGCGGCGCCTGGAGTCGCGCTTTCAGACCCGGCTGGCCGAAGAGCGCATCATCGGCGCGGAGACCGTGGGGGATCTGATCGATGCTGTCGGCGCAGGCAGGACCGCGGCCACACCCTCCGGGCCGGCCGCTGCGGTGCCGGCCCCTGCCGGCCCCGAAACCGCCGGCATCCCGGACCGGGCGCGCACGCTGGTCGAGGCGCTGGAGTGGCATGTCCGAAGCCACCCGGACGCGGTGCACATCCACGTGCTCAATGGCGATGCCGAGCGGGCCCGGCCCATCCGCTACCGCGACCTGTGGGACTCGGCCGGGCGCGTCGCGGCCGGGCTGCGGCGCCTAGCGCTGGAGCCCGGCCAGAGCGTGGTCCTCATGCTGCCGACCGGGACCGAGTTCTTCTTCACCTTCATGGGCATCCTGTTGGCGGGCGGCGTGCCGGTGCCCATCTATCCGCCGGTGCGAAGGTCCCAGATCGAGGATCACCTGCGGCGCCAGTCCACCATCCTCGACAACGCCCAGGCCGCGATCCTGATCACCTTCCCCGAGGCCATCACCGTGGGCCGTTTTCTGAAGACCCGGCTGCCTCAGCTGCGCGACGTGGTCACCGCCGACGAGTTGTTGTCGGCCCCCGCCGGCGAGCTGCTGCGCCCCGGCGGCGATGATGTGGCATTACTGCAATACACGTCGGGCAGCACGGGCAATCCCAAGGGCGTGGTGCTGACCCACGCCAACCTGCTGGCGAACATCCGCAGCATGGGCGAGGCGCTCGAGGTGGGAGACGGCGACGTGTTCGTGAGCTGGCTGCCGCTGTATCACGACATGGGGCTGATCGGCGCCTGGCTGGGCAGCNNCCTCTCCGCCGCCCCCAATTTCGCCTATGACCTGTGCACCGACAAGATCGACGCCGCCGACTTGCAAGATCTCGACCTGAGCTCGCTGCGCTTCTGCTGCAACGGCGCCGAGCCGGTGAGCGCAGATACCATCGCGCGCTTCACTGAACGATTTCGCGCCCACGGCTTTGCGCCCACTGCGATGGCGCCCGTGTATGGGCTGGCAGAATGCTCGGTGGGACTGACCTTTCCGCCGGTGGGCCGGGGCCCCCGCATCGAGTACGTGGAGCAGGAGCCCTTTCGGACGCGCCGCGCGGCGGTGGCGGCCCCGCAGCCCGAGCCTGGAACGCTCCCCATGGTGGGCTGTGGCATGCCCCTGCGCGATCACGAGGTCCGCATCGTGGACGAGACCGGCAACGAGCTGCCCGAACGCCATATCGGGCGGCTGCAGTTTCGCGGCCCCTCGGCTACACGGGGCTACTTTCGCAATCCCGAGGCCACTGCGGAGCTCTTGCGCGACGAATGGCTGGACTCGGGGGACTACGCCTACATGGGTGCCGGCGAGGTCTTCATCACCGGCCGTGCCAAGGACCTCATCATTCGGGCGGGGCGCAACATCTATCCATTCCATATGAGCTCGAACAGGCGGTGGGCCAGATCCCCGGGGTGCGCAAGGGGGGCGTGGCGGTGTTCGCCAGCATGGAACCCAGGCGGCGCACCGAGCGCCTGGTGATCGTCGCGGAGACGCGCGAGCGGCAGCCCGAACGCCGTGCCGAGCTCGAGCGGGCCATCGAGCGCACAGCACTCGATACGGTAGACGTGTCACCGGACGAGATCGTGCTGGCGCCGCCGCGCGCGGTGCTCAAGACCTCCAGCGGCAAGATCCGCCGCGGGGCTTGCCGTGATCTCTATGAGCGCGGTGAGCTGGGACGCCGCCGACCGGTGTGGTCCCAGCTCGTGCAGCTCGCCCTCACGGCGGTATTCCCCCTGCTGCGGCGCACGGTCGCCCAGGCCAAGGCATATCTGTATTTCGCCTATGCCTGGGCGGTGTTCTTCCTCTTCACCGTCCCGGTCTGGATCTTGACGGTGGTACTGCCCGGCGACCGGCTGCGCCGCACCCTGGTGCGCGGAGCGATCCATCTGGCACTGGCGTGCGCCGGGATTCCGTTTCACGTGCGCGGCCGGCAGCGCTTCCCGCGCGAGCGCCCGTGCGTGGTGGTGGCCAACCACGCCAGCTACATCGACGCCCTGGTGCTGGGGGCGGCGCTGCCCGGGCGCTTCGGCTTCGTCGCCAAGCGCGAGCTAAGCCGCAACCCGTTCCTCAGTCTGCTCCTACACCGGCTCGGGACATTCTATGTGGAGCGCTTCGATGCCCGCAAGAGCCTGGAGGACATGGACCGGCTGCTGCATGCGGTGTGCGCCGGCCAGGCCTTGGTGTTCTTTCCCGAGGGCACCTTCACCCGCGCCCCTGGGATCCGCCCCTTTCGCATGGGCGCGTTCGTCGCCGCGACCCACGGCACGCTCCCCGTAGTCCCGGTGGTGATCCGTGGCACGCGCTCGATCCTGCGCGGCGCCGATTGGTTTCCGCGGCGGGGCCGCATCGACATCGAATTCCTGGCGCCCATCGAGCCCGAGGGCGAGGGCTGGGACGCGGCGTTGCGCCTGCGCGAGCGCTCACGCGAGGCCATCTTGGCCCATACCGGCGAGCCCAACCTGGCCGTGTGAGCCCGATCACTGCAGAGCCGACACGCCTGGCGATGATACGCTTTGCGTCTTCGCGCCTTTGCGTTGGATTCTAGCCATGCGTAGCCGCAGTCACGCGCCGCCACCCGATACATCGACCTGACGGACCGACGCGCCCTTGTACCGCTTGCCCTGGCGCAAACGGGATATGGAGGCGGCGTGTTATACTGCTTTTTGCTTTCCGTCAACACCGTGGCCAGCGATGAATCGTGATCTCACCGGGGTAGTCCTCGCCGGCGGCCGGGGCCGGCGCATGGGGGCGAAGGACAAGGGCTTGCTGCCTCTGGCGGGCAGGCCCCTGGTCCAGCACGTGATCGATGCCCTCGCGCCCCAGGTGGGCGAGGTCCTCGTCAACGCCAACCGCAACCTGGGCGCCTATCGCCGTTTCGGCCGCGAGGTGATCCCGGACGCCGATGACGAGTACCGCGGTCCCCTGGCAGGCATACTGAGCGGGATGCGCTACGCCCGCGCCGACCAAATCCTGGTTGTGCCGTGCGACGTGCCGTTTCTGCCCCCCGGCCTCGTGGCGCGTTTCTGGCGCGCCCGTGCCAGGCAGGCAAGCCCGGCATGCGTCGCCCACGACGGCCAGCGCACCCAGCCGATGTTCTGCCTGTTGCACCGCGAGCTGGCGCCGGACGTGGAGCAGTTTCTCGAAGCGGGCGAACGCAAGGCCGGGGCCTGGCTCGAGCGCCACCACCCCGTCACGGTGGACTTCAGCGATTTCCCGAACATGTTCCTCAATATCAACCGCCCGGAGGACCTGGCGGCGGCCGAGCAGCGTTTTCGGGAGCGGGCATGAGCGAACCGACGCATACCCCGGTTCTGGGCTTCGCCGCCCACAGCGGGACGGGGAAGACCACACTGCTGACCCGTTTGATCCCGTTGCTGCGCGCCCGCGGGCTGCGCATCGGCATGATCAAGCACGCCCACCACGAGTTCGACATCGACAAGCCCGGCAAGGACAGCTATGAGCTGCGCAAGGCCGGGGCGGGCCAGATGCTGGTCGCCTCGAGCCGCCGCTGGGCCCTGGTCCACGAGAATGCCGAGGAGCACGAGCCGCGGCTCGCCGAGCTGATCGAGCACTTGGATCGCGACGCGCTGGACCTGATACTGGTAGAGGGCTTCAAGCACGAGCCCTACCCCAAGATCGAGCTCCACAGGCGCTCGCTCCACAAGCCCCTGTTGTTCCTACAGGACCCGAACGTGATCGCCGTGGCCTGCGACGAGGAGCTCCCCAGCGCGCCCAGCCTGCCGGTGTTGAACATCAACGACCCCGAGGAGATCGCGGCATTCGTGGAAAAGGATTTCTTGCACCGCAGCCGGACGAACGGCCCCGATGAATAGGTAAAGTCCCATGACCCCGCCCGAGCACCATTCTTGTGAAGGCTGCGACGCGGAGGCCCCGCGCCTGCTGTCAGTTGCCGATGCCAAACGCCGCATCGTGGAGTTGGCAAGACCGGTGGCCGGGCGCGAGCACCTCGCCGTTCGCGACGCGCTGGGCCGGGTGCTGGCCGGAGACGTGCGCGCCGGCATCGACGTGCCGCCGTTCGACAACTCGGCCATGGACGGCTTCGCCCTGCGGTCCGATGACCTGTCCCAATCGGGAGAGACCGAGCTCAAGCTGGTGGGCGCCGCCTTTGCGGGTGCGCCGTACGCGGGGCGCCTTCAGCGCGGTCAGGCGGTACGCATCATGACGGGGGCCCCGATCCCCGGGGGCGCCGACACGGTTGTCATGCAGGAGCAGGCGCAGGCGCAGGCGCAGGCGGGCAAAGATACCGTGCGCATCGGCCCCGGGCACAGGTCGGGACAGAACATACGCCGCGCCGGCGAGGACGTGGCCGCGGGCCAAGTGGTGCTGCGGGCGGGCGAGCGGATCACCCCCGCGTGGCTCGGGCTGTTGGCCTCGCTGGGGGTCGCCGAGGTGACGACGAGCCGCCGGGTGCGGGTAGCGTTCTTTTCCACGGGCGATGAGCTGCGCGGCGTGGGCGAGCACCTGGGCCCCGGGCAGATCTACGACAGCAACCGCTACACGCTGCACGGCATGCTCAGGCGCCTCGGCGTGGACCTGATGGACATGGGCGTGGTGCGCGACCGCCTGCGGGACGTGCGCCAGGCGTTTCGCGAGGCGGCCGATACCGCAGATGCGGTGATCACCTCCGGCGGCGTGTCGGTGGGCGAGGCCGACTACGTGAAGCAAGTATTGGAGGAGCTCGGCGAGGTCGACTTCTGGAAGATCGCCATGAAGCCCGGCAAGCCTCTGGCCGTGGGTACCGTGGGCGATGCCTGTTTTTTCGGGCTGCCCGGAAATCCGGTCTCGGTAATGGTGACGTTCCACCAGTTCGTCCGCCCCGCCCTGCGGCGCTTGATGGGTGCGGCACCGGAGCCCGAGCTGGTGATCCAGGTTCCGGCGGCGTGCCCGCTGAGCAAGGCGGCGGGGCGATTGGAGTACCAGCGCGGGGTCCTGTACCGCGACGAGCAGGGGCGGCTGCGAGTGACCACGACCGGCCTTCAGGGCTCCCACGTGCTCACCTCCATGGGCAAGGCCAACTGCTTCATCGTCTTGCCCGAGGCCAGCGAGGGCGCGGAGGAAGGTGAGCTGGTGGACGTGCAGCCGTTCGCGGGACTGGTCTGAAGGGCCGCGGGAATGCGACGCCCGCAGGTACAGCCGGCGCGCTGGGGCCGAGTCGCGCGCCTCGGCCGAGCCGGGCGCCGTCACGCTGCAGCGTCGAAATCCCGAGAGCTACTGTTGCCCCTTCTGTTCCTCGATCTGGCGGTGCACCTCGTCCATGTCCAGCTCCTTCGCCTTGGTGATCAGCTCCTCCAATGCCTGCGCAGGCAGCATGCCGGGCTGGGAGAAGATCACGACCTGGTCGCGGAGAATCATGAGCGTCGGAATGGAGCGAATCTGGAAATGGGCGGCCAGCTCCTGTTCCTGCTCCGTATTGACCTTTCCGAACACGATCTCCGGATACGTTTCAGAGACCTGCTCGTAGATGGGCGCAAAGCTCTTGCAGGGCCCGCACCACTCGGCCCAGAAGTCGACCATCACGAATGAATTGCCTCCGACGATTTCGTCGAAGTTGTCTTTGGTCAGCTCGACAGTAGCCACGATAAGTATCCTCTTGTTGCAGTTTTACGCGTATTGCGCCGGCCGGCCGCGGCCGCATGTCGACTAAGCGAAAGTGGTCGCGAAACCTACCATGGGGGTTAGGATCCTGTCCGGGCAATCCGCGCACCGAGGCGTGTGGGGAATCGAGAACGGTCTTTCGGCCTGTTGCGGGGCATAGTGCCGTCCGAGGGGAGGAGCACGGGCCCACGCAGTGGGGGTGCGGTCGCCGGCGAACGGCCCAGGGCCACGGCCCCCCACGACGAACTGCGCTCCACCGAGGGTCGGATACTCGCGATCGGGCCCCCGCCTCTGCCTCTCGGGGCGCACCACGTGACGGAAGAGATCGGAGATATGGGCCGATTTTCCGCCGCAGTAATGACACGACTATTCGGAAAAACCCCCGAACGCAAAATGCCGCCAAGTATAGCCGATGCGGCGCGCTACGGGAACGACGAGTGCGACTGGGATTCGCTGGAAGGCCACATGCCGCTGCCGGGGTCGTCCCCGGGGACCGCCGCTCCATCGACTTCCACCCGGCTGCGTCCGAGCCGTTTGGCGCGATACAGGGCCTGATCGGCACGTTCGATCAACGCGCTTGGCGGCTCTCCGTGGCGATACGATGCAACACCCGCAGAAAACGACGGCAGCCGAACCGAATGGCCGTCGGCTTCATAGTCCATCTCCGCGATTCGACTCTGGATCTTGGTCAAGGCCTGTGCCGCACCATTGCGATCGGTGTTGGGCAGCAGGACGGCAAACTCCTCGCCGCCATAACGTGCGACCATATCGTGATGCCGGAAGACCGTGAACATCTGGCTCGCATAGCAGCGCAGCACTTCGTCGCCGGCCGCGTGACCATGCTCGTCATTGATATTCTTGAACCCGTCGAGATCGACGATGGCCAACGAAAGCGGCATACCGTACCGGCGCACGCGGGCGACCTCGTCCTCCAATCGCCCCATGAAGGCACGGCGATTGGGCAACTCGGTGAGCTCGTCGGTCATGCTCAACGTCCGTGCCCGCGCGAGCTCGTCGTCCAGGTATTGGCTATCGCTCTGCATCAGGTTCAGATAGCGCTCAGTGCTCGCCAACTTCTCGGCCAACGCATACTGCCCGTGGTGAAGCCGCTTGACCTGATCCAGCAGGTGCTGGCGCATCACGTCCATGTCCGTCATCGAACGCACGTGCTGCAGCTCGCCCATCACCAGGTCCAGCATGACGCCGAACTCTTCGTTCTGCGCAATGGTCTCGCGGATCTCATCCCCCAGGGAGTCGTGAAGCTCGCGCAGCTTGCCGCGCCGCTCCTCCATGGAGCTGAATGGATCTGACGGGATGTCCGACCCGGACGAGAGGCCGGCCGTCTCCGCGGACGCGGGATTCGTATGGCCCGTTCGCCCCGAGAGAAGCGGCGCCACGGCCTGGCCAAGCCGGCTGGCATCCAGGCCATGCGCCTCGACGATGCGCTCGGCATATTGCTCGATCCTTTCGCGCAGGATCTCCTGCTCGCCCTCGATCGCCGGCGGGCGCAGCTGCTCTTGCAGTATCCGCAGCTCGGTGTGCAGCGGCGTGCCGGGATCCAGGTGGCCGAGATAGCCCCGCAACAGCGCGTCGGCCACCATCGCGTAGGCACGCTCGGCGCGCATATGGGCCTGCTGCAGCTCATCCAGCAGTCGCTCTACCTCATGGTATACGGCCCCGCCGCACCCGGTATCCTGCAGCACGCCAAGAACTTGCAGGATCTTGGTCGCCAGTCCCGCGCCGGGCGGCTGCAAGTCGCGGTCCCTACTCATAACAGCAACTCCGCTTATTACGCTCTTCGGTCAATCGCCCGGCTCCGGCCGGAGGCATGCAAAGGCCAGGTGCTGTAAGTCCGCCTGGCCGTCCGGTCCGGCTCCGGAAACGCCGCACCCGCCCCGCAGGCGCCACTCAACCCAGCGCGGCGAAGATAGAAGATACGATCGCGAACCTCCTCCGCGCTCCCGGCGCCACCGGCGGGCTCGCAGCGCGGTGCGGCCCCGCCGCCGGCGCTCACCCGTTTCGAGTAGTGCTCAATCAACGGCCGGTCCGCCCATCATAGAGACAGCGCCGCATGCACAGGGCCCTCCCTTGTCGTCATCGCCCTGAATCGGGTCCTGGCCCGCGACGTCGCATCTCCACTTCGCGTTGGCGGTTTGACAACCCCGAGGTCGGTGCGTCCCGAGGCCGCGTACACACGACGCCCGCTCACCCGCTTGAGATTTCCTTGTCGCCCAGGCCGATCCCATGATCCAGTCGATCCTGTTGCCTTCCTGCCCCGGGGCCCAAACCTGGATTAGCTGTGCAGTCTCACAGTCATCGCGGGAGCAGGCGCCGGATTGGCGGCGGGATAGGAGCTGCGAATGCCCGGCCAGGGATGGCTGAGCTGGCCTCCCAAGCACGCGGAAGACCGTCGGGCACCAGGCTGTTGCTTCGATAACGACAGCACGCATGACTGCGTCCTTGTCACCCGGCAGCAAACAACCCGAGTTGCCGCCCCTTCGCGACGATGGGGCGCATTGTCACTCTGCGTAGTGGAACGGGCCGAGCCTACTCGGTGCATGGGCTCACGCGACCCCCTGGCCGATCAGCTCGTCCAGTCCTGCCGAGGTTTCCATCAACTCCTCGGTGACGACCACCGCCTGCTCCCCGTCCAAACCCAAGTAGTGTAACACCGCCTCGGGTATTTCCCCTGAAGCCCCGTCGCCCACCCCATGGGCCTTGAGCAGGCGGTCTACGGCCAACATCAACATTGCGTAAGGCGCGCCCTCGCCCCGGTAGTCCAGGTCGTGGTGCTCTCGTGCCGCCACAACCACCTCATCAGGCAGCCCCCATGAGCGCAACAACCAAGAGCCTACCGAGGCGTGGCCCAGGCAGATCACCTGCTTGGCCTGCCCCATGCAAAGCACCTGCTTTTCGAGGAAGGTCACGGGCACGTCGGGGTTGGCCCCCGTCATTCGATTCAACAAGAAGAACTCGGGTTGAAACAACTGGCCGAATACCAGGTAGCCGAAGTTGTGCAACAGCCCGGCGAGGTGGATGATTCCGGGCTTCAGGCGCTGCTCGCGGGGCATAGCGTGCCCGAGGCGCTGAGCCAGGGCCGCGCTCAGGGTGGCGTGACGCCAGAAGGCACGCATCCCGAGCGGGCCGTCGGGCGGATTGTTGAACGGCTTGAGCGTGGCTAACCCCAAGGCAAGATTCATGGCCATGTCGAAGCCCAAGACCCGCGAGATGGCGTCGTGCAGTGAATCCAGCTTGCCGAGGCACCCGAAGAGCGGCGAGCACGCATAGCGCATCATCTGGACCGTCAAACCGGGGTCGAGCTCCACCGTCTCGGCGAGGTCCCGTGCCGAGGCGTCCGGGTTGCCGCGCAGACGCAAGAGCCTGCCCGTGTGCTCCGGCATCGGCGGGAGCTCGTAGATGGCCTCGATGCGCTTTCTGAGGTCGCCGGAAGGCGCGAGGTCGTATACAGACCTGCCGCGATGTCCGCTTTTCGTTGCCCCTTCGTCCTGTCTCAGAGACTCCTCCGAGCAGGCAAAGCGGGCCGTCTGGCCCTGCCGGGCCACGGCACGTAAGGTCGCGCGCTCCACCCGCAACAAAGCATCGTGGGCGCCCGCCTCCATCACCACGTAGTCGTGCTCGAACAGGGATTCGTCGTAATAGGCGGGCACCCCGTAGGCCTGGGCCAACCCCGGGACGCAGCCCACCTCGCAGTCATCGAAGATACCGCTGAGCTCATCGCCCGAGACCATGCGCGGCTCTCCGCCCAGCACTTTGCCCAGGGCGGTGAAATCGATCACGTGGGTCAGCGGCAGCACCGCCACCAGCAGCGTTTCGTTACACCGCAGCGGCACGGCCCGGGCTACCCGGCGCGGCTCCACCCCCACGGCCCGCGCCTTTTCTTCGAGGCTCTGGCTCGCGACGTGGGCAAGGACCTCGTAGCCGCCTTCCTGGCTCTCCAGGAAGCGGGCGAGGATCGGTGCAATCGGCATGGCGGGGGCTCTCTCTGCGTACCGGTGCGCCACGACATTGGACAGATTCTGGGTCATCGCGGCAAACAGCAAATGGCGGCCCTTCCCTGGTACCGTGATTTTTTTGACGGTACCACCAGGGGCTGTCGGAATCAATCCGACGCCAGGCCCGCCACGGCGGCGCGGAGCAGGGACTCAGTTCAGCTGGATGCGCTGCCCCCAGGGTACCTTGGCCTTGCCCTTGACCAGCCAGAGCACCGGGAAGTCCGGCTCGCGCTCGGGAAACTCGCCCTCGGCATCGGTAAAGTACAACAGCAGGTCGGGCCGGCGCCCTTCCCGACCCAGCCATTCGAACACGGGGCGGAAGCTAGTGCCGCCACCGCCGGACACGTTTTCGGGCATCCGGAACGAATCCCAGGTTTCATACTCCCAAGGCCCATCTTCGGCGAGCCGGCTGTCGCAGGCGTGCAGGGTGATGCGTGCCGACACGTGCCCCTTTATGGCATCCATCTCGCTGACGAACTGCTGCATCTCGGCATCGGAAATGGAGCCGGAGGTATCCAGAGCCACTACCACGTCGACTTGATGGCTGCGCAGACTGGGTAGGATTGCCTCGCCCTCACGCCGTGACGGCCGGCTCCAGCTGTAGTCGTTGCGGGCGATGGTGCTCATGTAGCGGGCGAGCAGCATACGCCAAGGCAATTCGGGCTGAAGCAGATGGTCGACCATGCGCGCCATGGCACCGCCCAGCTTGCCCGCCTGCATGGCCTGCTGCGCCGCACCGGCCATGCGCTGGCGCCACTGGATCGAGAGGCGGCCCTTTTCATTCTCGCCCAGGGGCGGCGGCCTGCCCGCCGCGCCGCGGGCTTCGTCCTGCTCGGGCCGGCGGTCGCCGGCGCGCGGTTGCCGCCCGCCTCCGCCCCTGTCATCCGAATCCCGGGGCGCGCTGTCGCTGTCATCGTCGTAGAAGTGCTGGTCCATGGCGGACTCCCTGTCCATGTCCTCCAGCAAGGGGTAGATCTCTTCCGCGCTCATGCCTTCGAACTGCCCCAACGACCAGGCGTCCGGCGGCGGCGTCAAGCCGTCCTTGACCAGGATGGGGTTGATGGCAAGATCGCATGCCAGGTCCCAGCGCTGCTTGACGCGGTGCTGGCGGCGATTGAAGTGCGACAGGGCGCAGTGCAGCGCCTCATGGGCCAGCACGAACTGGGCCTGATCCAGGGTGAGCTCTTCGATGTAGCGGGGGTTGTAGTAGAACGCGCGCGCATCGGTGCCCGCCGTCTTGCACCAGCCGGGGTCGGCCGCGACCAGGGGCAGGCGCAGGACCAGGGCGCCGAGAAACGGCTTGTCCAAAATCAATCGCGTGCGCGCGGCACTCAGTTTGGTCTCGACGTCGGTGGACACGGAACGGTCTTTGGTTTCGATCGGGTATATCTCATCGCGCTTGCTTGGTAGCGATTGACCACGAGTTGTCAGTGTACAGTCGACAGTAAACGGGACCGGAGGCCTTCTACCTGTCTACTGTGTACTGCCCACTGCCTACTAGTTCTTGAACAACATCACGTCGGCCACCGCCTGCGCCCACCTGGAGAACTGGGGCAGCTGGAACAGCTCCTCACCCACGGCGCGATGCATGTCGGAGACCAGCATCACGCCCATCTCCCGCTGGCGAAACCGGCTGGCGAACTCCAGGATGTTGCCGTAGACCCCTCGGGCGCCCTCGCTGCCCTGGGCCCTGATGGCGCGGCCCACCAGCGCCGAGGCCACTGCGTATTGCAGGTCGACCTCGTCGGGCACCGGCACCTCCTCCCCGGCGACGATAGCGTCGATGTCCGGCAGCTTGTCCAGGTTCTCCACGAAGGCGGCCAGCTCGACGCCCGCCGCCGGGCCCACACAGGCCTGAAGCGCCCCCGCCAGCATCTCGCGCTGATCGCCGAACTTGGCCAGCGCGCGGTGGGCGAACTCCCAGGACCGCGGTGAGGGAAAGGCCACCGGGTTGTGCGCGGGATCGAAGTCGAACAGCAGCTCCGGGCGAAAGCGCAGAAAGCCGATCAGGCGCTCGTCGATGCCTCTGGCATAGGCCCAGACCACCCAGTCGTCCAGGTTCACGTCCACCTCGAAGTGGGAAAAGCGGTTGGCCAGGGGGGCCGGCATGGTGTACGTCACACCCCGGTCGCCCTGGCGGTTGCCGGCCGCGAAGATTGCCCAGCCCTCGGGCACCCGGTAGGCCCCCAGGCGCCGGTCCAGGATGAGCTGGTAGGCGGCGGCGGACACGCTCGGCGCCGCCGAGGTGATCTCGTCCAGGAACAGCACGCCGGCGGGCCCGTGGCGCTCGGCGTCGGGCAGCATGGCCGGCGGCGCCCACTCCACGTGGCGCTCGACCCGAAAGGGGATCCCGCGCAGGTCCGAGGGCTCCATCTGGGACAGGCGGATGTCGATGACCGGCACCCCGTGTCGGGCGGCCACCTGCTGGACCATCTGGGACTTGCCCACGCCCGGCGGGCCCCAGAGCATCACCGGCGTGTGGTGACCGTGGCGGGTGGAGAGGAACTCGCGTTCCAGGATCATCATCAGTTGTGCCGGGCGCATGGATTCCTCCGGGGGTCATCCGGACAAGGGACAGATAATACTTGATCAAAACGATAGGATATCAGATCCGCGGCACCGGTGCGCCGGCTCAGGGACGCAGCGGGGCCGGCCGGCCGGTCTCCCGGTAGCGGCGGTAATCGGCCAGGATCCGGGCATGATCGAAGGCCAGCTGCGGCGGGGAGGCCGGGTCGAACAAGGCGAGATGCTTGGCGTCGTCGTCGGCCCGGGGCTCACCCGTGGCCACGGCGACGAACACCGCGCTCACGGTGTGCCCGCGGGGGTCGCGGTCGGGCGCCGAGTAGACCCCGAGCAGGGCCTTGAGGGCGATGCGAAGGCCGGTCTCCTCCTCGGCCTCGCGCACAGCGGCCTGCTCCACGGTCTCTCCTACATCCACGAATCCGCCCGGCAGGGCCCAGCCCGGGGGCGGGTTGCGCCGCTCGATCAGCACGACCGGCCGGCCGGGGCGGTCGGCCATTTCGATGATGGCGTCGACGGTGAGCCGGGGCGTCTCGGGCGCTGCCATTGTCTAGCCCGCATCTCTCACGCGGCCGGGGTCGCGGGATGGATGAGCTCCACGCGAATGCCGCTGGGCTCGTAGCACATCATGTGCATCGCGGGACCGCCGCGCAGCGGCTCGGGGGCGAACTCGATGCGCACGCCCGGCGCCTCGGCCAGGATCCCGTAGAGGGCCTCGAGGCGCTCGCGGCTGTCCACCTCCAGGGCCAGGTGATGGAGGCCCACACGGTTCTTCCAGTCGAACGCCGGGGCATGCTCCGGGTCGTTGACCTGCCACAGGGTAACTAACACTGAGCCGTCCGAGACGAACACCGCCGGATACTCCGCGTCGCGGCGCACCTCGCGCCACCCCAGCAGCCCGGTGAAAAATGCCGCCGACTCCTCGAGCCGGGACACGGTCAGGCCCACGTGGTGGACCCCGCGGGTCACCGCACCAGCAGGCGCGTCGTGTTCAGTCATACCGGGCAACCTCAGGAGCTGCGCGCCCGGGGCACCGAATCACCAGTGCCTGCCGTGCCAGGACCGGCGCGCTGTTCCAGTCGTTCCAGTGATATTGGCGGAGCGCCGGGGAGGCCGCAAGCAACCCTTCGGCGATCTCCATGCGCCCAGACGAATCCCGGGCCTGCGCTTCACGCTCAGCTCTTACGCATCTTTTCCAGCAAGCGCGCGAAGCAGCGCTGGGCGAGCGACACGTCGAGCCGGGACTCCTGCTTGCGCCGGATCCGGACCTCGATCCAGTCGTCGTCGCACTCAACCTCCATGGCGCCCAGCGCCCCCGCGGCGTCCAAGGGACAGGGGCACGCCCCCTCCTGACAGCCGCGAAACACTTCCAGCAGCTCGTCCCTTTGGCTGCCCGCCTCCTCCACGAAGATCTCCAGGTCCCCGCCCCGCTCTTTCATCCGGTATCTCATGAGAAGTACCCCCGCACGTGGCTCGTATGTCGATTTGTTGTGTTTGTGTTGTTGTTGCTGGCGGGCAAGAGACCCCCCAAGCAGACGGCCGCGCCGGAGGAACCGGCCTGCCCTCTTGGCCTGGCCTCGTCGCGCGCAGATTCCCGGGTAGGATGGGACTCGAGCCCAGCGCCGCCCGTCAGGCGACCGGGCATCTCGATGCCCGCGGCGAGGACGGGGCCGCCGGCCGTTCAATCATGCCAAAAATCCATCGGTTTTGAAAAGGTCTAACCGGGCCGCGGCTCGCAGCTCGCAGCTAGTCCTCAGCGAGGCTCTGAATATCTTTTGCGGGCAGAGGCTTGTGCAGGGTGACCGGCGCCCGGGCCCGCCGCCGCACCTTTAGGTTGAGCAGCTCCACCGTCACCGAGAAGGCCATAGCGAAATAAACGTAGCCCTTGGGGATGTGCAGGTCCAGGCCCTCGGCCACCAGCGCAACGCCGATCAGGACCAGGAACGACAGCGCCAACATCTTGATGGTCGGGTGGGCGTCCACGAACCGGCCGATGGGGGCTGCGGCCACCATCATTACCAGCACGGCCAGGACGATGGCCAGCACCATCACCGGCACGTGCCGGGCCATGCCGACCGCGGTGATCACCGAGTCCAGGGAGAACACGATGTCGATGAGGGCGATCTGGGCCAGGACGCTCGCAAAGCCCGCCCCGAGCTGCGGGGCCGCCTTTGGTTCCTCCGGTCCTTCAAGGGAGTTGTGGATCTCGAAGGTGGCCTTGGCCAACAGGAACAGCCCGCCGCCGATGAGGATCAGATCACGGCCCGAGATCTCCTCTGCGAGCAGTGTGAACAGCGGCTTGCTCAAGCCCAGCACCCAGGCCAGGGACAGCAGCAACAGGATGCGCGTGCCCATGGCCAGCGACAGACCGATCACCCGCGCCTGGTTGCGCTGGGCCGCGGGCAAGCGCCCCACCAGGACGGAGATGAACACGATATTGTCGATGCCAAGGACGATCTCGAGCGCGGTCAGCGTCGCCAGCGCCGCCCAGGCCTCGGGATGGAATATCCACTCCATCATACGGCCCCCGTTGCCTAAGCCAAACCAACATTCCGGTCAGCCGGCGAGGTCCGCGGCGACTCGGGCGCTCCTATACCTCGGGCCGCTACCCCGTCCCGACTGCTCCCAAACGACCAATTGGAAATGGCCAGCCCAGGGCAGATCCCGGTCACGGCGGCGACAACGAAAAACACCGCCGGTATGTAAAATACCCAGCTCGCCTGCGTGGGGCCCGGCAGCGCGATCCCGAGCCAGATGATGCCACCCGCGACCGAAAAGAGAAAGCGCACGAGCGCCCCGATCCGCCGGTCGTTGCGTCCCTCTCGGCTCAGAGCTCGCCCGAGACCTTGAGCCAGAACGTGCGGCCGGGCTCGTTGACGAGATCGGTGACCGCGCCGAGATCGGCCGCTCCCCGGGCCAGGTGCTCTGCATAGACCTTGTCGAGCAGGTTGTCGATACCGGCGGTGACGGTTAGCCGCTTGGTGGGGCGATAGCCGGCGTTCACCGAGACCACCGCGAAACCGGCGGTCTCGCCGATATCCGTGCCATAGATGGTGCCGCTTCCCACGTCGATGCGGTCCTGACGGTCCGCTGCCCGCAGGAACACACCGCCGGAGTAACGGGTGTCATCGTAGCTGACGCCCAGGGTGGCTTCCAGGGGCGGCATCTGCCCCAGCGGCACGTCGTCGGTGTCGTTGTCACCGTGCGCGTAGGCCAGCGTCCCCTTCAGGCGCCAGCGTTGGGTCAACGTGTATTGGAGATCGGCCTCGCCCCCATAGCTCGTGGCAGCGATGTTCTTGGCGCTGGTGCCCTGATCGGTGATCAGGATGTAGTCCTGGATATCGGCATAAAACATCGCCAGGCTCGCACTGACGGCACCAATCCGATAGCTCAGCCCCACGTCAAGCTGGGTGCTCTTCTCGGTATCCAAGCCGAATACGCGGTCGCGCTCCCAAAAATCCGGCGAGCGCTCGGCCCGCCCGATCCCCGTGTACAAGGTCACAGGCATGGATTCCAGTCGATGCTCGTGCCGCAGAAAGGCGCTGAGAATGGTGTCCTCATCAGTGTCACCGGCGCTGGCGCCGCCGTAGGCATCCGGGTCCATCATGGTGGACTGCTGCCTCGCCTCCGCCTCTGCGCGGTCGGCGCGCAGACCGGCGACCAAGCGGTCGTTGGCGTCAAGGTCGTGCTCCAGCTCGCCGAACAGGCCCATGCGCTCGAATCGGGCCTTGTCCCGGCGCGGCAGTCCCGACACGGAGGGATCGGTCATCATGGCCATCGCCATGCGCGTGGTGTGCTCATTGGTCTGATAGTCGGCCCCAAGCGTCGCGAAGGTCTCGGGCCCGAGGCCGACGCGCATGCTCGCCCGCGCCCCCTGGGTGGTGCGCTCGGGGTTCATGATTCGGCGCATGCCGGCAGGATCGCGCAGCGAGAAGTTGTCCATGACGTGATCGACGTAGTTGTGATACGCCTTGAGCTCCACCTGCTCAACGCGCGAGCCGAGTACCTGGCGCTCGAAAGACAGTGCGTACCCCGTGCGATCGAAGGCCGCACCGTCCATGGCCCGATCGGCGTAGGCCGCCTCGCCGTCGCTTCGGTCCACTGTGAGCTCCAAGCGGGTGTCCTCGCCCGGCGTCCAGCCGGCGATCGCCGTGCCGCTCCAACGCGTGTAGAACGAGTGCACCTCGCCGCCGTTGGCGTCCTCGTAGTTGTCCGAATCGGAGCGCGTGCCGATCATCCGCAGAAAGCCCGCCCGGGCGCCGGCGGTCACGTCGATGAGCTGGTCGTTGCGCCCGAAGCTGCCCCCCACGAGGCTGCCGGCGGCGCGCACGCCCTTCGCCTCGAAACGCTCGGTGCGGCGCTCGAAGCGCACGGTGGCCCCCGCGCTGGGACCGTACAGCACGGTCTGCGGGCCCTTCTGGACGACCACCTCATCGTAGGATTCGGGATAGACGTAGGCGGTGGGCGGATCCATGCGGTTGGGGCAGCCGCCCAGAATATAGGCGTCGTCGAGCAGGATGTTGAGCCGCGAGCCGCCCATACCGCGAAAAGCTGGATCGCCGTCGGTGCCGCCCTTGCGGCTGACCGAAAACCCGGGGATGTTCTTCAGGTACGACCCGCCGTCGGACGCCGGGATCGGCTGCTGCGGCGCCTTCGGATCGGTGATGACAGTGAACGGGTCGGCCATGGCGGGCGCGGTCACCACCACGTCGCCGAGGTCGACAGCCCGCCACGGTTCGTCGGCGAGCGCGCCTTGACACGCCGCAAAGGCGGCCAGCGGAATACCCAGTCTGCGCATACATCCTCCCCCGAGCCGTCAGAACACCCGGGCATCGCCTGCAAACGTCGGACCATACTTTTAACTAATTGAAAATAATATATATTATCCAGAATGGCCGATCCGCCCCTCGGGCATTTGCCACGGCGGCGGGGGAATGCGCGCACTGCGGTATCGAGGCGAGTGAGGGTTTCGCGTGCGTGGCGGCTGCAGGGCTACGAGGGCCCTGCAGCCAACCTTGGGGGAGTCGAGCGCCAGGCCGTGCGAGCACACGGTGCCAGCGCGGGAGTCGCGTCCTCGACAGGAACCGAAGGCGCTCGCCTTCCGGGCAGAGGCTTGGGGCGAGCCGGGCTGAAACCGACGCGGATTCCGCGACTACCGCTGGGAGGTCTTGGGCTGGCGCTCCAGGGCCGGCTCGCGGCCGTAGGGGAACCTGACATGGCCGTAGCGGATGGCCAGCACGGCCAACGCCATTATCAGGGCGCCGCCGGTGACCGCAAGGATGCGCCAGTTGTCCATCCCCTTCATGTCCAGGATCAGGTACCGCGCCAAGGCGACTATGCCGATGTACAGCGGCATCCGCACCGGCAACTGCCCTGACTCTACATAAGAGGCGACCATCGTCAGCACCTCGAGGTAGATGAACAGCAGCAGCAGATCGGCCAGGCGCACCTTGCCCAGATCGACCATCGCTGCAACCTCCTGGAAAATGGCGATGATCGTGGCCAACGCAATTGCAAGCAGAACCACGTACTCGACCCACTGCAGGGTCACTCGCCCGACATGCTCGGGACTGTGCATGCGGCCTCCTCCGTAACTGCATTTCTTGTCGCGTTGGACTCGCGCCATTTGCCGGCCCCTCCGATTTGAGGAGCCCGCCACGCGAGGGCCAACCCCGCTCGGTCACCACAACCGCCATGTGACGAGAGAGATCGAAGCTGTGGACCGAGTCGGCGCCTTCGCAGTGGTGACGTGACTGATCGAGCAGGCTTTTAAGACTGCCGACGCCGGAGGCGCACGATCTGGCGCCGCTCCTTTTTGTTCGGGCGATGCCCGCGCTGTGGCGTGGGCGTCGCCCGGGCGCGCTGCTGTGCCTGCAGCTCCTGGCGCCGATCGCGGCTTTCCTCGGTCTCTTCGTAGAGTTGTTGAGCGTCTCGGGCCGGCCCGCGCCGTCCCGCCACGGTTCGCACTCGCACCTCGAGCTCATACGGCCCCTTGCGAATGGTCAGCATATCGCCCGGATGGACAGTCCGCGCGGGCTTGACCCGCTGGCCGTTGACGTGGACCTTGCCGCCGTTGACGGCCTGGATGGCGAGGGCGCGTGTCTTGAAGAACCGGGCGGCCCATAGCCACTTGTCGATGCGCAAACCCTCGCTTGCCGTTTGATCGCTCATCGGCTCAGGAGTCGCCCTCCCCTTGGGTACGGCGGCGCTCCTTGAACCAATTGACCTCCTGGCGGGAGGTGGTGCGGATCTCGCCGTCGAAGAGTGCACCCTCGGCAATGGCGATACTGGCACCAGTGATATTGCCGCGCACCCGTGCGCTGGCGGTGAGCTCTAGCTGGCTGCGGGCAGTGACGTCACCCTGCACTTCCCCCGAGACCACCACGTGATCGGCGACGATGCTGCCTTTCCAGACCGCGCCCTTTTGCACCACGACCGTGGCGCGGACGTCACAATCGCCCTCGACGCGGCCGAACACGACGCAGTCGGAGTCGCCTGCGAAGCTGCCCGTGAACACGAGGCCCTCGCCGAAAAAAGAGGCAAATCGGGAGGTGCGATCGCTGATGCGGCGTTTCTTGTTTTCAGTCATAGGGATGGGCTCTCCAGAACGTGCCGTCAGTGTAACGCATGCGGCTGGAGAGGGCATAGAGGCCGAGCGCCCGAATCAGACACCCGTCGAGTGCCGCGAGCCGCCCGCGGACGCCGCCGCGACAGGCGGTCCCGCCACCGCGCGCCGGCGAGGTCGAAGACCCCGCCATTGTGCACCGGGAAGCAAGGCGCCCGCCGTACCTTGTCACCGCGCCGACATGGACAGGGTAAGCAACAGGTCGTTGAGCCGCCCGACGAATGCCGCCGGATCCTCGAGCTGGCCGCCCTCACTTAGCAGGGCCTGTTCGTAGAGCAGACTGGTCCAGTCGCTGAAGCGCCGCTCGTCGGCCTCCTGCCGCAAACGGCGCACCAGCGGATGCTGTGGATTCACCTCCAGCGTGGGGTGCAGCTCGGGGACCTTGTGTCCGGCCTGCTTGAGGAGCTTCTGCAGACTCAGCGCCATGTCGTACTCCTCCACTACTAGGCAAGACGGAGAATCGGTGAGCCGGTGGGAGACCCGGACCTCCCTCACCTTCTCGCCCAGGGCGCCCTTCATCTTCTCGAGCAGCTCCTTGTACTCGTCGGCGGCCTTTTGCGCCTGTTCCTTTTCCTCCTTGTCTTCCAGGCCGGATAGGTCCAGGCCGCTCTTGGCCACCGACTGCAGCTTCTTGCCCTGGAACTCGGTCAAGTGGGCGATCATCCACTCGTCGATTCGGTCGTAGAGCAGCAGCACCTCGACGCCCTTCTTGCGGAATATCTCCAGATGCGGGCTGTTCCTGGCCGCGGCAAAGCCATCGGCGGTTACGTAGTAGATGGCCTCCTGTCCCTCCTGCATGCGGCCGGTGTAGTCTTCCAGAGACACCTCCTGCGCCTCGGTGTCATTGCGGGTGGAGGCGAAGCGCAGCAGTTTCGCGATGCGCTCACGATTGCCGAAGTCCTCGGCGAGGCCCTCTTTGAGCACCTGCCCGAACTCGCCCCAGAACCCGGCGTACTTTTTGGTATCACTCTTGGCCATGTCCTCCAGCATGCCGAGCACGCGCTTTACCGAGGCCGCGCGAATCGTGTCGATCTGCCTGTTGTGCTGCAGAATCTCGCGGGAAATGTTGAGCGGCAGGTCGTCCGAATCCACGACTCCGCGCACGAAGCGCAGATAACCGGGCATGAGCTGCTCGGCGTCGTCCATGATGAACACGCGCCGCACGTAAAGCTTGATGCCGTGGCGCCGCTCGCGGTCCCACAGGTCGAAGGGCGCGCGCTTCGGGAGATACAACAGCGTGGTGTAGGACTGGGTACCCTCCACATGATTGTGCAGCCAGCCCAGCGGCTCCTCGAAATCGTGGGCAATGTGTGTGTAGAACTTTTTGTACTCGTCCTCGGCGATCTCGCCCTTGGGCCGTGCCCATAGGGCTGCGGCCTGGTTCACCGTCTCGTCCTTTTCCTCGCCCTTGTCGTCCTTTGTGCTCATGACGATGGGCAGACTGATGTGATCGGAGTACTTCTTGACAATACCGCGCAGGCGCAGATCGTCCAGGAACTCGTCTTCGCCTTCCTTGAGGTGGAGCACGACCTCCGTGCCCCTCCACGGACGGTCGATGGTCTCCAGCACGTAGGAGCCCTTGCCGTCGGATTCCCAGCGCACGCCATGCTCCGGCCCCAGTCCCGCCCGGCGTGTCGTGAGGGTGACTCGATCCGAGACAATGAAGGCCGAGTAGAAGCCCACGCCGAACTGGCCGATTAGCTTGACGTCTTCGGCCTGGTCTCCGGTGAGAGACTTGAAGAACTGCCGGGTGCCGGACTTGGCAATGGTGCCGATGTTTTCCATCACCTCGTTTCGATTCATGCCGATGCCGTTGTCGGTCACCGTAATGGTGCGCGCATCCCTGTCGAAGGACACCCGGATCCCGAGCTCGGGATCGTCCTCGAACAAGGCGTCGTCGGTCAGCGCTTCGAAGCGCAGCTTGTCGCAGGCATCCGAGGAGTTGGAGATCAATTCCCGCAGGAATATTTCCTTGTTGGAGTACAGGGCATTGACCACGAGGTGCAGCAGCTGCTGGACCTCGGTCTGAAAGTCGAGGGTCTCTTTATGGCTGTCGACTGTCATGATCGTTGGTTCTCCCTCTGTTCCACAGCGCTCTCAACTTAAAATGACTGGGGCCTTTATCCCATATTTCAAGGCCAGACGCGGATCGAGCCGCAGCTACAGCTACGACTTTCGCTCCAGAGTGGCGCCTCTGAGCGCGCCTCATCGCCACGCGGCCCTGCGTGGCGATGAGGTCCAGCCCGTGCTCCCGCGACCCCGGTGAGATATGCGGGCTAGAGCGCCCTCTCGTGGGCCAACAACCAGCGCTTGCGGGCCACCTCGGGTCCGGTGGTCCGGCCTGCGAAACCGCCCACGCCGGCCCGAGCGATCACCCGGTGACAAGGAGTGAGGATTGGCAGCGGGTTGGCCCGACAGGCTCCCCCTACGGCCCGTGGGCTGCTTGCAAGTGACCGGGCGAGCACCCCGTAGGTCAAAGTATCGCCCGCGGGGATTGCCCGCAGCGCGGCCCAGACGCGCCGCTGGAAGGGCGTTCCCGACTCGGCCAGCGGCAGGGAAAAGGCAAAGCCTGCGTCGTGGAAGTATTTCTTGAGCTGTCTGGCCACCTCGAGTGCCAATGCACCCGCGGGCGGCTTGAGCCGCGCCAGCGATGGCAGGAAATCGACCCCGCTCACCGCCCCGTCCGAGAGGCGAATGCCCAGCGGGCCCACCGGCGTGTCGAATACGGCGTCGTAGTCCATCCCATATTACCCGCTAGTTTGCTGAGGTGCTCGCCTCCAACCACAGCTGCTGCAGCTTACTGCGCAGCACGACACGACGGCTCTCGTCTCCGGTGACCCGCAGCAGGGCGCGGTACAGGCGCCGGGCATCCTGGTGCAGCCCCGCCTGGGCCAGGGCATCGGCCGCCTGGTAACGTGCCGTCTGCGCCCACGGATCCATGGCCTTGGTGTCCAGCAGCGTGGCCGAGCGAAGGTAGTAGCGCGCCGCCTGGCGGTATTCGCCCATGGCCCTGTACGAGTCCGCGGTCCAGTACAGGATCTCTCGGCGCAACTGGTCGTATCCCTTGTCCTCGGGATCCATGGGGAGCATGGCGAACAGCGCGATGGCGGCCTCGTGCCGGCCCACCATCTGCAGGTCGAACAAAACCTGCATCAGCCGGTCGAGCCGAGGGCGCGGCAGCCGGTCGCTGTCCTGGACCAACCCAAGCAGCGCCTGAACGCCGCGGTCCAAGTCGCCGCCCATGACGAGGATGCGCGCGCGGCGCAGGCGCCAGAACCAGGCGTCGGCCACGTCCTCCGGAGGACGGCTGAGCTCGCCCATGAGGCGGGATGCCAAGCGGATCTCGCCTCGGGCAAGCACATAGTCCACCATCCCCCGGCGCGCCGCTTCGGGCAGGTCAGCCAAGGTAGCGTAGCGATTTTCTTCGAGATAGAGGGCCCGCAGCGCCGCCTGCCCGCCCTCCTCCTGCGCCAGGGAGGTGGCGAACTGCTCATGGGCGAGGGTGCGGGTGCCGGGGCGCGGGGCCTGTGTCAATACGGCACACAGCGCCCGGCCCCCCAAGGGCAGGTCCTTCATGCGCTCGCGTGCCATCTCGTACCAGCGCTCGTCGTCTCCGACCAAGAGCTGCAGCCGATTGCCCAGCTCGCGCCCGTATTCCAGGTAGGCCCGCCACAGGTCGTCTCCCCGGGCGGCCAACAGACCGTCATCGGCACCCTCCCCGTCCCCGGGCAGCGCGACCGCGCGGGACAGGGCCTGAATCTCTTGGGCCCGGTCATCGACGCGGCGAGCGGCGCGCGCGGCCACCGTCCACAGGCGCCGCTGCTTGCCCGGGGAAAGACCCTCTTCGCGGACCAAACCGGCGGCGGTCCGTTGCACGAGACGGGGGGGTTGGGCTCGGCTCTCCAGCCGGGCCAGCAGATACAGCGGATCCGACTCGTGGCCCTCGTCTTGTTCCAACAGACGGGCCGCCGCGACCGGATCGCCGGCATGCAGCAAGACACGCGCCCGGAGCCGGCGCCACCCGGCGTCGCCGGCCCCATAGTCTTGCCCGTAGCGCAGGGCCGCCGTGCGCGCATCGGGCACCCGATCGGCGGCCAGGTACGCGCGGATGACCAGGCGGCGGAGGCTGGCCAGCGTCTCACCTTGCGGCGCGTTCGGGGAAGCCCAGATTAGGTGGCGGAGCAGCTCCAGCGCGACCTCGCCCTCGTCCAGAGACACGTGTGCAGCGGCCCGCTCGGTTTGCGCCCAAACGCGAAACCGCCCGGAGAGGCCCTCGGGCAATGCAGACAGGCGCTGAATCGCGGAGCGCCACTCGCCGCGCTCACGCAGGATGCGAATGCGCTCGCGCTCCCAGCCCATCCAGGCCTCGGCGTCCCGTGCGGCCTCGGGCTGCTCGCGGTCAATGAGCCACAGGGCGAGCTCCGGCGCGCCGGCCTCGGCCAAGGTCTGCACCTGCTCCAGCCCCTCGCCGGCCGCGGCGCACAGGCCGGTGAGGGCGATCGCGGCGGCAAGAACGAGTGCCGTGCACCGGCGCAGAGCGCTGCGCGCCGCCCGCTCCATTCCCGTCAGCCGGGAGGGGCTATCGGAAAGTCGAGACGGGCGCCCCCTAGATAGGGGGCAACCGGAGCGTGTCGATCCGACCGGCGCGCATAGAGGTCTCGGTCGCTCGCGCCCCGGGAACCTCGTCCGCACGCTGCGCGATCGATGGCCTGCCATAGCAGGCCGACCACGACGGAATCGATCCGGTTGGGGGGAGATCGTTGTGAAGTACAAATTGCGCACCGCCATCGGCCCGCCCCGGCGCTCGCGCCGAGATGCCTAGTGCGACAATGGGCTAGGACTTGGCCAGCTTTTCCTTGATGCGGGCCGCCTTGCCCTGCCGCCCGCGCAGGTAATAGAGCTTGGCGCGACTCACGTCGCCGCGGCGCTTTACCTTGATGGATTCGATGGTCGGACTGTGCGTCTGGAACACGCGTTCGACGCCTTCGCCGTGGGACATCTTTCGCACCGTGAACGAGGAGTTCAGGCCCCGGTTGCGCTTGCCGATGACCACGCCTTCGAACGCCTGCAGGCGCTCGCGACTGCCCTCCACCACCTTGACGTTGACCACCACCGTGTCCCCGGCGCCGAACTGCGGCACCTTGCGGCCCATCTGCTCTTTTTCCAGTTCCCGGATAATGTTGCTCATGACCCTTACTCCGATCCACTGCCGTTGTCCGCCTGCTCGCGCTCGCGAATGAACTCATCGAGCAGCGCGCGCTGTTCCGAATCGAGCTCGACCTGCTCCAACAGGTCCGGGCGCCGCAACCAGGTGCGCCCCAGCGCCTGCTTGGCCCGCCAGCGGGCGATCTGCCGGTGATCGCCGCTCAACAGTACCTCCGGCACCCGCCGCCCCTCGAACTCCTCGGGCCGCGTGAAGTGGGGATAGTCCAGCAGCCCACCCATGAACGAGTCCTGCAGGGCCGAGTCTTCGTCGCCCAGCGCCCCCGGCAGCAGCCGGGTGACCGCATCGACGATGATCAGGGCGGCCAGTTCCCCCCCGCTGAGCACGTAGTCCCCGATGGACCACTCCTCGTCCACCTGCGCCTGCACGAGGCGCTCGTCCATGCCCTCGTAGCGCCCGGCCAACAGGATCAGGCCCGGGCGCGCGGCAAGCTCCTGAACGGCGCGCTGATCCAGCCTGCGTCCCTGGGGGCTCATATGCGCCACCCGTGCACCCGGGGGCGCCCGCTTGCGCGCCTCCTGGATAGCGTCGCGCAGCGGCTCGATCTTCATCACCATGCCGGGGCCGCCGCCGTAAGGCCGGTCGTCCACGGTGCGATGGCGATCGCGCGCATAGTCGCGCGGGTTCCAGGTCACCAGATCCAGCAGGCCCCGCTGCCGCGCCCGGCCCGTGACCCCGTAGCTGCCGAGCATGTCGACCATCTCGGGGAACAGCGTGACCACGTCGATACGCATTTTAGAAATCGGGATCCCAATCGACGCGCATCACGCCGGCCTCACGGTCCACCTCCACGACCACGTCGCCGCGGATATACGGGATCAACCGTTCGCGATCGTTGCGGACCACCAACACATCGTTGGCTCCGGTCTCCAGCAGGTGATCTACGGTGCCCAGCTCCACACCGTCCACCGTCACCACCCGCAGCCCTTCCAGATCGGCCCAGTAGTACTCGCCCGGATCCAGCGGCGGGAGCTGGTCGCGGCGGATTGCGATGTCCACGCCCACCAGCTCTCGGGCGGCGTCACGGTCCTCGACACCCGCAAGCCGCGCGATCACACCTTTGCCGTGCCGGTGCCCATCCACCACCTTGATGGGCTGCCACTGGGTTTCCCGGCGCAGGAACCACGGATGGTAGCGGACGATCTCCTCTCGCGGGTCGGTATGCGAGAGCACCTTTACCCAGCCGTGCACACCAAACAGGCCGACAACCCGGCCCACGACCAACATGCGGCTGGCCCCTGCCGTCATCGGCCCTGCCCGCGGTACGACCGAGGCGCGGTTACTGGGCGCGATACTCCTTGATCAACTTGGCCACGCGCTCGGAGGGCTTGGCGCCCTGGGCAAGCCAATAGTCGACGCGCTCGCCGTGCAGCTTGAGCTTTTCTTCCTGCCCCGTGGCGATGGGATTGAAAAACCCCAGGCGCTCAAGGTAGCGCCCATCCCGGCGATTGCGGCTGTCGGTCACCACGATGTGATAAAACGGCCGCCGCTTGGCGCCGCCCCGGGCCAGACGAATGGTTACCATGCTTCCGCTACCCTCTGAATTCTTTGTGTTTCCGCCTCGCGGCCGACGCGGACGAGATGAACGCGCAATTGTACGCGAATTCACGCAAAAGTGAAGGGCCCGGCCCCGAGGCCGGGGCTCGCCAACCCGCCAAAAGGACGGGGCCGCCCCGAGGGCGGCCCCAAACCGAAACGCCCGCAGGCGCTGTGCCCGCTCAGCCGGTGACCACCGGCGGAACCATGCCGCGGTGGAAGATCCAGGCCACCACGTAGCCGATGGGGGCGATGATCACGAACAGGGCGATGGCGTACAGCAGCGCCAGCCGGCCCATGCCCTTCAGCTTGCTGAAGTCGGTGATCACCCCGATGGCGACGAAGGTGAGCATGAACATCATCTTCCGCATCGGGCTTTGCACCACCTTCGCTCCCTTGTAGGCATTGTCCATCACTCCCGGCCAGGTCTGGGCGATGAAAATGTAGCTGAACCAGGCGATGAAGTAGCCGATGACGAACTTGGGAAAGCGGAACCAGATCTCCGAGGCGCCCACGTGCTCCTGGCCGGGGGTGCGCTCCACCTTGCGGACCCAAAGCACGGCCAGGACGAAGGCCCACACGCCGATGAACACGTCGATCCAGATCTTGGTCAAGACCGCGGCGCTGAGGATATAGTCGGGCGCCCACATCTCAGTCGTCGAGGCGTAGTGGGCCGAGCGCATCATGGTGTCGAGAATCGCGCCGGCCGCCGCGTCCGCCCCGTCGGTCTTGACGGTCATACCCATGGCCGCTCCGTTCACGATGGGCGATTCGGGTGCCGCAGCCGTGTACAGGCCCGGCAGCACCAGCAACTCGAGCATGGCGAACACGACAATGAGCATGGAGACCGCTACGGGCAGGATCGGTCTGGCGCGGATTGCACCGGCGGCGGCAATGGCAGCAGACACACCGCAGATTGAGATGCCCGAGGACAGTACGGCCGAGGCGTCTCGCCGCAGCCCGAAGGCCCTTCGGCCCAGGGTATAGACGATGGGCCAGAACAAGAGGTAGGCGACGAAGGTGGCCGCCGCACCGGCGATGGCCATGTGCAGAAGCAGGTTCGCCTCGTCTCCACCACCGCCGGCGGCGATCTCCCTCTGGCTCTGGATCCACATCTTGCCCAGCTTGACGCCCAGGTAGACGATGGCCGTCTTGATGTACCATTCGGGCTTGGCCCCCTCCTTCAGGAAATTGGCAAAGCCCTTGAAGAAGTTGCCGATGATCAGCCCCACCGCCAGGGCCAGCATGTAGGAGAATCCGCCGCCCAGCTGCAGGCCCCAGGACAGCTGCACCACCTTTTTGCCTTTCTCGACGTCACACTTGTGCAGCTTGGACATGCAGTACCAATTGTCGCCCCATACCTCGGGCTGGGTGATGGACTCGGCGGTCTTGAGGGCCTTGAAGTGCGCCTCGTGGCCGATCATCCAGCAGGCCCAGGTTATAAGGAATATGAGGGTCCACCCCCAGAAGAAGCGCGCTACGTTGAGCTTCTGAAAGTAGGCACCGACAGTCACCAGCACCGTGAACACGACGTAGGTGGTCAGCAGCGATAGAAAGGGATGCATTCCCTTATAGGCGGAAGGCTTGAGGAGCTTGCTCCAGGATGGATCGCTCCAGAAGTCCGTCCATTCCCAGGTCTTGGTCTTGGCCATCCAGCCCACTAGATCGACACCCCAGATCGTGAACAGGCCGGCGCCGAACATGATCAGACCAACCCAGACCGCCCACCAGTCTTCGCTGGTGGACATGCCGTCGTACCATTTTCTGTTAACACCAGCCATCTCAGTACCCCTCTTCTTGTTTTGCTCCGTATGCGGTTCCGTACGCCTCGTGCAGGCTACAGATCGATGGCCACGTAGCGGTTGAAATAGTGAGCGTGGTACTGGCGCAACCAGATGGGGATCGTCTCGAAGTCGAAGGCCATGAACACCGTGACCTTCGTCCCTGCAGGATAGTCACCGGTTGTCTGCAGCGCACGACGAACGTCGTGGTCCAACGCCTCCAGGGTGTCTCCCCTCGCCGCAAGCGCGCCGTTATACCCAACCCACTGTGCCCCATCGTGGATGAGGCTCAGCTCCACATCCGCTTTCATCGGCCTAGCCTCGCCTAAGGCAACGGGCCGGTTTCAGCCGTAATGCGAAAGGATAAAGGTATTGATCAATAGGCCGAGCACGACGAGGCCAGCGATCCCGATCCCTATGCTCCACACGACCAGCTTGGTCTCCCAGGCCTCCCAGGGCTCAGCCTCGCCCATGAGCGCCTCGGCGGAACGTTCCTGCTCAGAGGCGGGGGTTGATACCACACTACCTTCACTGGAGAGGGTGTCTCCGGACATGTCTTGGCCTCCTCCTTCGGTGCGTTGTTGTTATTTCCAGAAACCCGTGCAGCCGGCTTTCGCGAAACTGCGTACCAGACTGCTCCCTTTGCTTATATGCTACCTGAATAAATGCCCTTATCCGGGCGCATACAACGATGGACGATACAATGCACGATGTCAAACAGCATATCAGCATGGGCTAATACTCTGTTTCTCTAATCATGCGGGCTGACACATCGGGCGGGTCGTGTGTGCGATCAGATATAACGGAACAGGCCGGTGACTACGAGCGCGCCCAGAACGATCAACAGCACACCGATGAACCGAAACTGTCTGGCGTACTGGTGGCCGGGAACGTCGATCCCGATCTTGCGATAGAGCGCGGCCGCGTGGCGCCCCGCCCCCTCGCGAGCCAGAATCAGCACCACGCCGAGGGCCACGCACACCAGGCCGATGACGACGGTGGACGTGTCGGTCATCCCCCCTCCTTGCTTTGCTCCTGTTGTTGTTTCTGCCCCGGGCGCGCTAGAAGGGCGGCATGCCGGGGGGGATGCGCCCCTTCATCATTTTTAACATTTTGCCCATGCCGCCCTTGGACATCTTCTTCATCATCTTCTGCATCTGGGTAAACTGCTTGAGCAGGCGGTTGACGTCCTGAACCTGGGTGCCGGAGCCCGCCGCGATGCGCCGTTTGCGCGACCCCTTGATGACGTCGGGCCGGCGGCGTTCCCTGGGCGTCATGGAATTGATGATGGCGATGGTGCGCCGTACCTGGGCGTCATCCATCTGACCCTTGACCGCATCCGGCATACCGGGCATCCCGGGGAGCTTGTCCAGCAGACCGCTGACGCCTCCCATGGCGGACATCTGCTGCAGCTGATCCCGAAAGTCGCCCAGATCGAAGCCCTTGCCCTTCTTGAGCTTGGCGGCGAGCTGTTCGGCCTTGTGCGTGTCGACCTTGCGCTGCGCCTCCTCCACCAGGCTGAGCACGTCACCCATGCCCAAGATGCGCGAGGCCACCCGGTCGGGGTGGAAGGGCTCAAGGGCAGTAGGCTTCTCGCCGGCACCCAGAAACTTGACGGGCTTACCGGTGACATAGCGCACCGACAGGGCAGCGCCTCCCCGGGCATCGCCGTCTACCTTGGTCAGGATCACACCGGTGAGCGGCAGGGCCTCGTTGAATGCCTCGGCCGCCTTGGCCGCATCCTGGCCCGTCATGCTGTCCACCACGAACAGCGTCTCCACCGGCTGAATAGCCTCGTGCAGCCGCCGGATCTCGCCCATCATCTGCTCATCGATATGCAGGCGCCCGGCGCTGTCGACGATCACCACGTCGACGAACTGTTTGCGCGCCCGATCCACCGCCGCGCGGGCAATCGCCTCCGGCGCTTGGGCACTACTGCTCGGGAAGAACTCCGCGCCCACTTGACCGGCGAGACTCTCCAACTGGTCGATGGCCGCGGGGCGATACACGTCGCAGCTCACCACCAGGACGGATTTCTTTCTGGTCTCCCTGAGCCAGCGAGCCAGCTTGGCGGCGGTGGTGGTCTTGCCCGAACCCTGCAGACCGGCCAGCAATAGCACCGCCGGAGGCTGGACGCTGAGGTTGAGCTCCTCATTGGCCTCGCCCATGACCGCGACCAGCTCGTCGCGCACCACCTTCACCAGGGCCTGGCCCGGGGTCAGACTGGCGAGCACCTCTTGGCCCACAGCGCGTTCGCGCACCCGGCCGATGAACTCGCGCACCACCGGGAGCGCAACATCGGCCTCCAGCAAGGCCATGCGCACCTCGCGCAGGGTCTCCTTGATGTTGTCCTCGGTCAGGCGCCCCTGGCCGCGAAGCTTCTTGAGAGTGCGGCCCAGGCGATCAGAAAGGCTGTCGAACATGGAACAGTCGTAGAAGCAGGGTCAGAATCTTATATTCTAGCCCAAGGCGGGGCCCCTGCCGAGAGCCCGGACGGCGCTCACAACTCGATGATTTCGCCGCCCCGCAGGGCCTGCAAGTCCAGCCAATCGACGTGCTCGCGACACTGGCGCATGGTCTCGTCCTCGGCCCCCGGTTTCAGATGGGACAGGCGCACCTTGGGAGAGTGGCGCAACTTGGCAAGGTCCTCCCCCAGCAGCTGCGGAGTGTAGTGGCAAGCCAGCTTGGACAGAGCCAGGTCGCGGTCGGGGAAGCCGGACTCGACAATCAGCAGATCCAGGATGTCGTGCCGATTCAGGGCCGCCCAGAAAGCGTCATTGGTGGTGGTATCGCCGGTGAACGCGAACGCCCGGTCTCCGCACTGTACCCGATACCCCGCTGCCGGGACGGAGTGAGCCGCTGGGACCATCTCCACCCTGCACGGACCCACGTAGCAGGATTCGCCGGCCGTCATTTCCTGGTAACGCAGCACGGGGCGGTCCTTGCGCGGGATATTGCTGAAGTCCGGCCAAATGACATCGTTGAAGATGTGCTTGCGCAGCGCCTCCAGGGTTTCCCGCCGTCCATACACGGTGAGCGGCGTATCCAGACAGTCAAAAATAGTGTCGACCAGGAACGGTACCGAGGCCACGTGGTCCAAGTGGGAGTGGGTTACGAAAACGTGGCGGATCTTCTGCAGGCGCTCCAGTGGCAGGTCGCAAACACCTGTGCCGGCATCGATGAGTATGTTGTCATCGACCAGCAACGACGTCGTCCTTCGACCTTCACCGATCCCTCCGCTGCACCCGAGCACGGATACGTTCATGCGGCAGTGCTTTTGTCCGGCCTCCATACTTGGCACATATCATGCCACAACGACTACCCCCAAAACGAAGCGCAGATCACAGTTTTTTCCCGGAAATACCCTTATTTCTGGAGAGCTTAGGCACATTCCCCGGGCCCGGAAGCGCCCGCCTGACGGCCTCCGGGCGCGGCGCCGCAGGCTTCAATGTACCGCACAGTTGTGCCATCATCACGGTCAAACGTCACCTATTCCCGGCATGAACAGCCTCATAATTGCCTTACTTGCAGTCGCTCTTTATCTCGCCAGCGGCACCCTGCTGGCGGTAAGGCTCGCCCGGGCGGGCAGCGCCGCCCTGGGCAAGAGCGGAATCATTGCCCTGGGACTGGGGGCGGTGGTCCTCCACGCCGCCCTGTTGTACCAGGATCTACTGATTCAGAACGGCATTAATCTGGGATTCTTTAACGCCGGATCGCTTATCGCCTGGCTGGTCGCGGCGCTGCTGCTGCTGGCGGCCGTCCGCATGCCGGTGGAGAACCTCGGGATCGTGCTGCTGCCGGCGGCCGCGATCGCCGTTCTCCTGGAACAGGCCTTCGCGGAGCGCCATATCGTGCGAACGCCGGACGCCTGGCAGCTGGATCTGCATATTCTCATCTCGGTCGTCGCCTACAGCCTGCTCACCATTGCCATGGTTCAAGCCGTGCTGCTCGCGATTCAGGACCGCCACCTGCGCAATCGCCAACCGGGCGGGTTCATACGCGCCCTGCCGCCGTTGCGCACGATGGAAACGCTGCTGTTTCAGATGATCGGCGTCGGCTTTGTCATGCTAACGCTGTCGCTGTTCACCGGGGCGCTGTTCCTTGAGGACATTTTCGCCCAGCACTTGGTCCACAAGACGGTCCTCTCCATCGCCGCATGGGCCGTGTTCGGGGTGCTGCTGTGGGGACGCTGGCACTTCGGATGGCGCGGGCGCATCGCCATACGCTGGACCCTGGGCGGCTTTATCACCCTGATGCTGGCATACTTTGGTTCCAAGCTCGTACTGGAGCTGTTGCTGGGACGCTGAGCCGCGCCCTTGACACGCGCCCGACGAGCCCGGTGAAATAACCGTCTCGGGAAAAAGAGGCTATCGCTTCATTGGACGACATTCCCCTAAGTGTGCTGTTCGGTGCACTGATCTTCCTGATCCTGCTGTCCGGCTTCTTCTCCGGCTCCGAGACGGGGCTGATGACCCTGAACCGCTACCGTCTGCGGCACCTGTCCAAGGCCGGTCACCCCGGCGCGCGGCGCGCGGCCCGGCTGTTGGAGCGACCGGACCGCTTGATCGGCATCATCCTGCTGGGCAACAACTTCGTCAATATCCTTGCCTCGTCGCTGGCCACAATTATCGCGCTGCGCCTCGGCGGTGAGGGGGCAATCGCGCTTGCCGCGGGCCTGCTCACCCTTGTGATTCTGATCTTCGCCGAGGTCGCACCCAAAACGCTGGCGGCGCTGCGTCCCGAACGCGTGGCGTTTCCGGCCTCGTTCGTATACGGTCCACTGCTGCGGGTGCTCTATCCGCTCGTCTGGGGGGTGAACACGCTGGCCAACTGGCTGTTGCGTTTACTGAAGGTACGCCCCGAGGAGGCAACCAGGCTTTCCCTCAACCAGGAGGAGCTGCGTACCGTAGTCAACGAGGCGGGTGCCATGATCCCGCAGCGGCACCAGAAGATGCTGCTGAGCGTCCTGGACCTCGAGAAAGTCACCGTCGAGGATATCATGATCCCGCGCAACGAGATCGTGGGCATCGACATCGAGGATGAGTGGGAGCACATAGAGCACCAGTTGATCAACAGCCAATACACCAAGCTGCCGGTCTACCGCACCAATATCGATGACGTTTTGGGGTTTCTCTATCTGCGCAATGTGGTGCATCTGATAACCCAGGAGGAATTCGGTAAAGATGACCTGCTTCACATCGTGCGCGAGCCTTACTTCATTCCTGAGGGCACCCCGCTCAACAAACAGCTATTGAATTTTCAACGCCAAAAGCGCCGCGTCGGCCTCGTTGTCGACGAATACGGCGACATACAGGGACTGGTCACCCTGGAGGACATCCTCGAGGAGATCGTGGGCGAGTTCACCACTGATCCTTCGGCGTTGAGCAAGGATGTTCATCCGCAGGAAGACGGCAGCTACGTGGTCGACGGCGGCACTCACATTCGGGATCTAAACCGCATGCTGCAGTGGGAGCTGCCCACCGATGGTCCAAAGACCATCAACGGGTTGGTCCTCGAGCACATGGAGGCCATCCCCGAAGCGGGCACAAGCATCCTGATCGCTCGTTACCCCGTGGAGATCCTGCAGACCAAGGACAACGCAGTGAAGACTGTACGGATCCAGCCGCGACTACGGCGGGCTGCCGCCGACGAGGAGCATCCGGGTCACGAGGGGGACTAGCCGCGCCGAGCTTGTAAAATGATGGGGAAAACGCGGATAATGCTCGAAGCGCCCGGAAACCTTGAGAGCTGTCACACAACGGGCGCCGGGCATCCTTTATAAGGGATGGGCGGGGGAGCGCCGACAACAACGCCATGGCAGCACCCGTGCGTATGCGGGCCAGCCGATTTGCGCCTTCGCCGGCGGGACCGGCTGGGAGCCTGTTTGAGCAGCCTGCCGAAAGCAAGGCAGTTGGGCCGTGATTGCTCGGACAGGCTGGCGGGAGACGAGGCCAGGTCGCATTCCGGCCCGAACGGACATCCGCGATCCTCGTGCAATATGCGGGCTAACAGGATACGACGTGATCAAGATTAGTCTCTCGTTCAAGGGCCGAATCCAGAAGATCTTTCGCCCAACCGGCGGCGAGGTGCGGATCGGGCGCGGCCCGGACTGCGACATCCAGATCGACAACCTGGGCGTCAAACCCTTGCATGCGCGCATCGCCATCGACGGCAAGCAGGCAACGCTGCTCGATGCAAGCGACGACGGCAGCGTGTTGGTCAACGGAAAGCAGATCAGCAAGCACGTGCTCCAACAGGGTGATGAGGTTCTTATCGGCAAACATACGCTGACCTTTGCGCGCGACGATAGCGCTGTCTCACGGGACCCCGAGCCACCATCTCTTCATGCGTTGACCAACGGCTGGCTGCAGTTCCTCAGTGGGCCGAAGATGGGTCGAACCTTGCGACTGGATCGCAACATGGTACGGCTGGGCAAGAGCGGCGGACAAAGCGCCCTCATCGCCAGCCGTGCCGACGGCTACTATATATCGCATCTCGCGGGAGACAAGCCCACCAAGGTGGGCAACACCGATATCGGTGAGGAGAGCGTTAAGCTCAACGATGGGGATACCATTCAGATCGGCGACACCCAGATGCTCTTCTTCCTTGACGACGGATAGGATAATACGCGCCATGCCCGCCGACGACCCTTCCCATGAGAGCCGACATTTCAGTCGAATCACCTTGAATGCCAACGTACGGATATCCGGCGCCGGCACCGCTTGGCATGCCGAGTTGGTGGATGTCTCGCTGCGCGGGGCTCTGGTCGCGCGACCGGACGGCTGGGACGCACAGCCGGGCGCAGCCTTCGAGCTTCGCATCGCGCTCGGCCCGGAGCAGACCATCACCATGCAAGCCCATGTGGCGCACGTAGAACCCGAACGGGTCGGGTTTTGCTGCGATCACATAGACGTCGAGAGCATCACGCATCTGCGCCGCGTTGTCGAGCTCAATACCGGCGACCCCGAGTTGCTGCACCGCGAGCTCTCCGCCCTGGGACGTTCGGCGCAAGGATAGACCACTGCAACCTCCTCTGCCAACGGCCGTTCCGCTCCGAGCCTAGCCTGCATATCTCACCGGGATCGGGGGAGCAGGCGCAGGATTCGGGTTCGTAGGCGCGGCTCTGGAGCGAGAGTGGTAGCCGTAGCTACCACTTGGCCGCTCCCGCACATCCCTGTGCTTCGCGGCATAGTACGTCCTGTACAAAACCGAAGAGTGAACCTACGGACGCGAAGACAAGCCTGAGCCGTGATAGGCCAGCTCATCGCCGTGCTCCTCGAGCTGTTCGGCGGTCAACAGGAATACGCCCTCGCCGCCGCGCTCGAATTCCAGCCACATGAATGGCACGCGCGGTAGAACCTCGGTCAGCCGTTCGGCACCATGGCCCACCTCGACCACCAGCACGCCGTTCGGGGCCAAGTGCCCCCGAGCACCTCGCAGGATGCGCATCGCGGCATCGAGACCCGAGGGTCCCGACTCCAAGCCCACGACCGGCTCGTGGCGGTACTCCTGCGGCAGATGCGAAATCTCTCCGGCCGGTACGTAAGGCGGGTTGCTGACGATGATGTCATAGCGTTCACCGGTCAAGGCCTCGAACAGGTCGGACTGCACCAGTCGGACGCGGTGCTCGAGGTGGTGGCGCTGCACGTTGATCCTGGCCACCTCCAGGGCGTTCACGGAAAGGTCGGCGGCATCGATGGCCGCCTCCGGGAAGGCATGGGCACAGGCCACCGCAATGCAGCCACTGCCGGTGCACAGGTCCAGGATGCGACCTACCTCGTCGGGAATCACCCACGGCGAGAATCGGCCCTCGACCAGCTCGGCAATGGGCGAGCGCGGCACCAACACCCGCTCATCGACGTAAAATGACCAGCCGCCGAACCAGGCCTCGCGGGTAAGGTACGCGGCGGGTTTGCGCTCCTCGATTCGGCGCACCAGCAACCCGACGACGGCCTTCTTCTCCGATTCTGTGAGCACCGCCCCCAGGTACTGCGAAGCCAGATCATGGGACAGGTGCAGGGCGTGGAACACGAGGGTCGCCGCCTCGTCCAGGGCGTTGTCAGTGCCGTGCCCATAGACCAGGCCCGCCTCTTCGAACCGGCTCGCGCCCCAGCGAAGGAAGTCGCCCAGAGTGGAAAGCTGAGCGAGCGCCTCTCGTTGATCGATCATTAAACCTCCGCAGCCGGTTGCGGCGACTCTATCCCAGGATAAGCCGTCCGAGAGCCGGGCTTTGCATGCTGAAGAGCATAAACGCCGCTCACACTCACTGGTGGCACGCCTGTAGCGCACGCCGCTTCTCAAAGCTCCCGGTCCTCGGTCTCATCAACGGCGCAATCCGCCACGAACGAAGGAAACACGACAAACGGCGCGATTGGCAGCCTTCCCCCGGTCCAATGCGGTCATTAATGCGCAGGCGGCCCCTGCGGCCGGTCGTGGCGCTCTTGCCGCAGCCCGAGTCCCGCGGCACTACGGGCGAACTGTCCGGGCCGACTGCCGGGAGCTTTTCGTGGACGGGCACATGATATACGATGTCGGCGTTCCGAAATACGCCTTGGCACTCCACCGAGTTGTAGTGACATGACACAAAGCCCTCAAGGCCGACGCGCCTTTCCGATCATATTGTTCGTCCTCGCAGTACTTGCCGGTATCATCGGTGTCTGGCTGGGCCAGCAGGTCTTCAGGAACGCCGCGCCGCTGCAACTGAACAGCGGCACGGTGCTTCCCCATCCTAAGCCGATCTCGGCCTTCGAGCTCACGGACCACCGCGGTCAACCGTTCACGCTTGATCGGCTTCGCGGCCGCTGGACCTTCGCGTTTTTCGGCTACACCAACTGTCCGGATGTTTGCCCGACCACGCTCAAACTGCTCGATGACGTTGCAGAGAAGCTTTCGGGAAGGCCCGGCGTCCTCGACGACGCCCAGTTCCTGTTCGTGTCGGTGGACCCCCAGCGCGACACCCTGGAGCGCCTGGCCGACTATGTCACCTATTTCAACCAGGACTTCATCGGTGCCACGGGCGAACCCGATGCGATCCGAAAGCTTACCCAGCAGCTCGGCCTCCTGTACATGCGGGCCGAAGGCTCGTCGGAAGAACCGTCCGACGAAAGCTATCTCATCGACCATAGCGCCAGCATCGTGCTGCTCGACAGGCGCGGCCGCATGGCGGCGCTGTTCTCCCAGTTCCCCCACCATGCGGAGGCCATCGCCCGCGATTATCTGAAGATTCGCGACCGCCACGGGAGCTGAGCCATGGCCAATGCCTGTGCAGTGACGCGCCCGCGCCAGGCGCGTCGCGCTTTTTGTGCCACTGATCGCGCTGTCTCGGGCCGGCGCCCCAATTGCTGAGCTCACCCATGCGCCACACCCTGGGTACACTGCTGCAATACGTCCTGCCCCAGCACACGATCTCGCGCATCGTCCATCGCCTGGCGCGCTCGCACCGCGTTCCACTGCGCCACGCGTTCACCCAATGGTTCATAGATCGCTACGGGGTAGACATGACCGAGGCCGGCGAGTCCGACCCGCGGGCCTATCCGGACTTCAACAGCTTCTTCACCCGCGCCCTGCGGCCCGGCGCGCGTCCCCTGGCCCAGGGCGAGAATCAGATCTGCTGCCCGGTGGACGGCTTTGTCAGCCAGCTTGGCGCGGTGCACGGCACGACCTTGCTCCAGGCCAAGGGACATGCCTATTCCGTACGGCCCCTGCTGGGCGGATCCGAGGCCCACGCGGAGCGGTTCCGGGGAGGACGATTCGCCACGCTGTATCTCTCGCCGGGCGACTATCATCGCATTCACATGCCGCTTGCAGGGCGGCTGACGGAAATGGTGCACGTGCCGGGCCGGTTGTTCAGCGTGTCACCGGCCTGCGTGGAGGCCATTCCGGACCTGTTCGCCCGCAACGAACGGGTCGTGTGCCTGTTCGAGACGGAGGTCGGTCCTATGGCCGCGGTCCTGGTCGGGGCCATCAACGTGGGATCCATCGAAACGGTGTGGGCCGGCGAGATCACCCCGCCCCACGGCCGGCGGGTGACCGCCATCGAATACGCGCCCGACGGGAACACCGCGGTCGCACTTCGCAAGGGCGAGGAGCTGGGCCGCTTCAATCTGGGCTCGACCGTGATCGTGCTCTTCGGTCCCGACTCGGCGGTGCGCTGGGCCTCCGGGCCGGGCCCGGGCGCTCGGGTGCGCATGGGCCAGCTCCTGGGCGAGGCCGGTGGCCGGCCACCCGAGGAGGCCCGAAGCCGCCGGTGACCCGGGCGACTGGACGCCGCGACCGTCTCAGGCCCGGTCGACGGGGAAGGCGAGCACCTCATGGATGGAGCGCGCTCCCAGCGCCTGCATCAGCAGGCGATCCAACCCCAGGGCAACCCCGGCACAGGGCGGCAGCCCGTGGGCCAGCGCTTCGATCAGGTGCTCGTCCGGTGGGACCGGAAGCTGGCCGCGGTGCGCCCGCCGCCGGTTGTCGTATTCGAAGCGCCGCGCCTGCTCCCGGGGGTCGGTGAGCTCCTGAAAGCCGTTGGCAAGCTCTACGCCGTCCAGATAGAGCTCGAAACGCTCGGCGACCCCGTCCTCGCCGCCGCGCACGCGGGCGAGCGCCGCCTGGCTGGCCGGGTAGTCGTACAGAAAACACAGCCCGTGCCGGGCCACGGCGGGCTCGACCACTTGGGTAAGCAACAGGTCCAGCCAACCGTCGTGGTCACCACCCGACAATCCCGCAGGGACGGATAGTCCGTTGGCGGCGGCGCAACGGCCGAGCATTTCGGCATCGGCTGTCCACGGATCGATTGCGGCGTTTTGTCGAAACGCCTCGCGGTAGGTAATCCGCTTCGCCGGGGCCGCAGCCCGGTACGGCGCCAAGACGCGCCCGACGAGGGACTCCACCTCGTCCATGAGCGCGCGATAGTCGAGACCGGGGCGATACCACTCCAGCAGGGTGAACTCGAGATTGTGGTATCGCCCGGTCTCCCCGTCGCGAAACACCCTGCACACTTGATATACGGGGCCGCTGCCGGCCGCCAGCAGGCGCTTCATGGCGAACTCGGGCGAGGTGTGCAGGTAAAGCTCCCGGCCCCGTGCAGCGCCCGGCCCCGTGTAGCGGCTGCGCAGGCTGTGCAGGTTGGGATCGGTGGCGCCGGCACCCGAGAGCACCGGGGTCTCCACCTCCATCACGCCGCGCTTGCGGAAGAAGGCACGGATCTCCTCCAGGGCTTGTGCCCGCGCGCGCAGGTTCTCCAATGGGGCGGTCGGGGACCACCGGGGATCACCGGGCGACGACATGGGGGCCACCATGGCTCAGCGCTGCGAGCGCCGCCTTCGAGCGCCCTCAGTCCTTGACGCGCGAGACATAGTCGCCGGTGCGCGTATCCACCTTGAGGGCCTCACCCTCCTCGATGAACAACGGCACCCGAACCACCGCGCCGGTCTCCAGGGTCGCCGGCTTGCTGCCACCGCCGGAGGTGTCGCCGCGCACGCCGGGCTCGGTTTCGACCACTTTGAGCTCGACGAAGTTGGGAGGAGTCACGATAATCGGCTCACCGTTCCACAGGATGACCTGGCACACGTCCTGCTCCTTGAGCCACTTGGCGGAATCGCCGACCGCCCGTTCGTCCGCCCCGATCTGCTCAAAGGTGTTGGAGTCCATGAAGTGCCAAAACTCGCCGTCGTTGTAGAGATACTGCATCTCCGTCTCGAGCACGTCGGCGGCCTCCACCGTCTCACCCGACTTGAAGGTACGATCGATCACCCGGCCGGTTTTGAGATTGCGGATCTTGACCCGGTTGAAGGCCTGCCCCTTGCCGGGCTTGACGAACTCGTTTTCAATGATGGTGCACGGATCACCATCGATCATGATCTTAAGTCCGGCCTTGAATTCATTGGTGCTGTACGTAGCCATGGCTCCCCACCGTCAACCGTCGTCGTTGATCGCTGCTGATACGAGCCCGACATGATAACCCGAACCGTCCCTCTGACACAGGTGCCGCGCTGGCAGGCGGAGCTGGCCCGCGCCGTGACCAGCGCCGAGGAGCTCCTACGGCTGCTCGAGCTCGATCCCGCATGGCTGCCGGGGGCCCGGGCCGCCGGGGATCGATTCGCCCTGCGTGTGCCGCGCGGCTACGTGGCCCGCATGCGCAAGGGCGAACCGAGGGATCCCCTGCTGCGCCAGATCCTGCCGGTGGCCGAGGAACTCGTGGCGGTCCCCGGCCATGGGACCGACCCCGTCGGAGACCTGGACGCGATGGCCGCGCCCGGCGTGTTACACAAGTACCGCGGCCGCGCGCTGCTGATCGCCACCGGCGCCTGTGCCGTGCATTGCCGCTACTGCTTCCGCCGCCACTTCCCCTACGCCGAGACCAGCCCGGCCCGGGATAACTGGCGCGCGGCCATGGAGCACCTACGCGCCCGCACCGATGTCGATGAGGTCATCCTCAGCGGCGGGGACCCGCTCGCCCTCAGCGACCGGCGCCTGCAGAACCTGGTCGAGCACCTGGAGTCGATCAGCCACCTGCGCCGGCTGCGAATTCATACCCGGCTTCCCATCGTGCTGCCGGAGCGCGTCGACGGGGGTCTGCTGGCCTGGCTCACACGCTGCCGGCTGCGAATGATCATCGTCCTCCACGCCAACCACGCCCAGGAGCTGGACGGACCGGTGGGTGAGGCGCTGCGGCGCCTGGGTGGGACCGGCGCCACTCTGCTCAACCAGGCCGTGCTGCTACGGGAAGTGAACGACGACGTCGAGGCCCTCACAACGCTGTCGGAGGGGCTCTTCGATCTGGGGGTCCTCCCCTACTACCTGCACATGCTGGACCCGGTGCAGGGCGCCGGCCACTTCCATGTGGCCGAAGCTCGGGCGGGGGCTCTCATGGGGGCGCTGCGCGAGCAGCTCCCAGGCTACCTCGTCCCGCGGCTGGTGCAGGAAAGGCCTGGCGCCACGGCAAAGGTCCCGGTACCGCCTTGACGTTCGGCCCGCGCGTGTGCCGGCCGACGAGCGGCGGGGCCCCGCGTTGTTCCCATACCGCTCTCGGGTGTATGGTTTGTAAACTTCGTCACACTGCGTGCTGTCGGCCGGGGACAGGCGCCCGACCTCGGGAGGCGGGGTGGAAAAATCGATCTACCGATTCGGCCTTGAGCTGCCTGCGCGCGGCGACCCCCAGGGGCCCGCCCCCGACCTGCGCCGCAGGATAGTGGCCCAGTGGCTCGCGGGGCTGCCGCTGGCGGAGCCGGCACGGGCCGCCGGCCTGCTCCGCGACCGGCTGATCGCGGTCAATCGCCTCCCGCTTGATCCTGCCCAGCGCTTGCGGTTCCTGGAACAAGTCCAGGCACCAGCGGCCTCGCTGGTCGACGCCGTCGAGTCCGGGGTCATCGGGCGCGAGCTGCCGCTCACGCCCAAGGGATTGCGGCTCGCCGGCCAGGCCCTCGGCCTGCTCAACGAGCTCGCCACCGGCTACAAGATCGTAGTGGCCGACGTGCTCCCTGTACGCGCTCGGGGCGAGCGCAAGCTGCTCGCCGGGGCGATCCACGGGGCCGCCTTCCAGCTGGGGCGGATTCTTCTGAACGGGTACAACACGTACAGCCCGCCGCCCCGGGGCACCTGGCGCCAGCTCCACCGTCTCTATCACCTGGCGAGCCGCGCCCAACTGAGCCGCCAGCGGGTACGCGGGCCTGCTCGAGGCTCGCTCGGGACCATCGAAGACGTATACAAGCACGCCCTGCTCCTCGCACTATCCGATCCGTACCGGCTCAGACGCGCCGAAGCCGGGCCCGTGTATGGCGCAGTTGCCCGCTGGGCACCTCGGGTGAGGCTGGGCACCAGCCCACCTCAGACGCATCGTCCGGGGCTGTTCCAGTGCCGGCTCGACACGGACGCCCCACCCGCCCCTTACGCTGCGAGCACGGAGCCAGGGGCAGCATATCGCGTCAGCGTGGACCTGGCCGAACCGGCTACACACCTTCGCCTCGAGATCGCCCAGGGGGCGAGCCCCGGCTCGCCGGCTCCGGGCCACGATCTGCCACGCCGGTTGCTGCGCAGTTGGGAGCAACGAAATTCGCGCGCCTTTTCCCGGGCCCCGAAGCCCATGACGGTGCGCATTGCCCTGGGCCTGAGCGCGGCCCACTCGCTGATCGCCGGCGCCAGGGGCCCATCGGGCCCGCCGCAGGCAGCGGCAGGCCCGCTGCTCACGGAGCTGATGCCCACGGAGATCCCTGTCGGGGAGCTGTCTCTGGTCCCCAAGCACGAATATATGGAGAACTGGTGGCAAGGCCGCCCGCAGGGCTGCCCGTCGGTGTGGATCAGCTACCCGCAGGAAACCAGCCCGCCGCAGCGGGCATACCCTAAGGCGCCGCGCGCAATCCCCCACACGTCGAAGACGTTGGACGTGAGTGCCGGAGGCTACGGCTTGTTCTGGGCCGAGGGCAGTCCTCTGCCCGCTCAAGTGGGCGAACTGATCGTCGTCCGCGAGTCCGGGCGGTCGCAGAGCTGGAACGTCGGGGTGGTACGTTGGATGCAGTACACCAAAGGCAAGGGCCTGCGGCTGGGGGTGCAGACCCTGGCACCCGGCGCGGCCGCGATACGCTCCCGCGGGCGGGGATCAAGGACAACGCACGAGGAAGCGGTCAACTGCCTGCAGCTGCCGGCGACCCATGCCCTACGGCAGCCACCGACACTGTTGACCCCTGCGAACCGATTCGAGATCGGCGACACGCTGGTGCTGGAAGAGTGCGGCGAGGCGAGGCATGTACGACTTGCCAACCAGCTGGAGAACACCGGGAACTTCGCTCGCTTTCAGTTCGTCGCCCAACGGGGGGCCGGGTCCGCTGCGCGTGAACCCAATGGGGTGCACTGACGTATGGGCTCGACGCAGAGGGGAAGGAAGGCCGACCTCAGTAGACGTCTTGAAATTGGGAGGGATACAGCACCGTCCCGCCCCCTTCCAGGGTACCCGGGACGAGTTCCATGGCAGTGACGGCATCACCGGGCACGGGCAGGTTGCATTGTAGCTCCCACTTCGATGCCGGGGAGAAGCCGCATCGGCGGTAGAAGTCCGGGTGGCCGACCACCACCACGGCACCGAAACCCAGGCGCCGGGCCTCACCGATGGCGGCGCGCACAAGTTCCGTGCCAATGCCCCGGTGAGCCTGGGAAGGCACCACGGCCATGGGCGCAAGGGCCAGCACGTCCACGCCTCCGAAATCGCGCTGCAGGCGCACCTTGCTGAGCAGTACATGCCCCACGATCCGGCTGTGGAACTCGGCTACCAGCGACAGCTCAGGCTTGAACCCCGACGATTCCCGCAGCTCCCCGACCAGGCGGACCTCCTCATCCCCCTCAAAGGCGCTGAGATGGACTACGTCAATGGCCCGGACGTCCTCCGGCGTCTCGGACCGTACGGTGATGCCCTGCATGATGTTCTCTGCGGTACCCATCTGGCCCTCGCTCCCACACCTACGGTGAATACCTGTTTGATTACTTTCACATTAGCACATCCTGCGGCAAAATACAGATGGCTCTCGTCGGCCGGGCGCCGGTCGGATCGGGGGGGCGGACCCGAGATCAGGACGGAGCTGGCACTATCAACTTTTGCTCCTGATCGCCGCTACATAGTGATGAAAAATCAACCGGGCACAGCCGCCGGGGGGGAGCCGTGCCATCCGTCCCAGCCCACCCGGCGGCACCCGGCAGCGCCGGGCTCTCGGCGCGAGACCCAGTCGTATACGGAGCCGCAGCGACGCAGGCGGGCGGCTCGTGGGAGACAGGCGTGGAAAAAGAGAAAGTTCTTAGACTTCTGATCATCGAGGACTCGCTGAATGACGCCGAGGCGATTGCAAGCCTCTTGCGTAACTCCGGCCATGCCATCCGCCCGGTAAGCATAGAGGACGAGGAACAGCTCATCGAGGCCGTGCGCACCCAGACTCCCGAACTGATCATGTGCGCCGCCGACAGCGAGGAGCCGAGCCTGTCGCAGGTCGGAGAGGCCGTCAGCGATAACGGCAAGGACATCCCTGTCATCGCGGTCGCCGAGGAATGCGATCCCGAGCTACGGATACGAGCCATGCAGAGCGGGGCGCTGGACCTGGTGGCCAAGGACAGCCCCGATCACGTCCGGCTGGTGGTCGATCGCGAGCTGCGCAACCTCGACGCACGCCGTCAGCTTCGCCTCAGCGAGAAGTCCATGCGCGAAACGGAGAAGCGCTGTCACGCCCTGCTGGACAGCTCACGCGATGCCATTACCTACGTGCACGACGGGATGCACATCTATGCCAACCCCGTTTATCTCGAGATGTTCGGCTTCGACAGCCTCGAAGAGATCGAGGGTGTTCCTATCTTGGATATGGTTGCGCCGGACGATCACGGCAAGTTCAAGGAATTTCTGCGTACCTACAGCAAGGGTGAAGAGGACACCCAGGAGCTGGATGTCCGAGGGCTGCGCAACGGACACGATGTCTTCAACGCCAAGATGGAGTTTTCCCCCGCCGGTATCGACGGCGAGCCTTGTACCCAGATCATCATTCGCGACCAGGCCAACAACCAGGAGCTGGAACAGAAGCTGAAGTTTCTCAGCAAACAGGATTTGCTCACCGGTCTCTACAATCGCCAGTACTTTCTCGAGGAGCTGGAGCAGGAGATCGGCAGCGCCGCGACGGGCGATAATACCTGCGCGGTGCTCTACATAGAGGCCGACAACTTCAAGGGGATCAAGGAAAACGTGGGTATCGCGGGAAGCGATCTCGTGCTCAGTGACATCGCCGGCCTGCTGCGCGAGCACTTGGACGAGAAAGCAGTGGCGGCGCGGTTCAGCGATCACACCTTTACGGTGCTGTTGCCGGACGCCCCCAGCGAAACGGCCCGATCGGTCGCCCGAAACATCTGCGCGGCCGTAGAGAACCACATCTCCGACGTAAGCGGCACCTCGGTCACGATCACATGCAGCATTGGCGTCACCATGATAGGTGAAACCTCCGTCAATGCACAAGAGATCCTCTCCCGCGCCGATCTCGCCTGCGAGATGGCGCAAAAGAGGGGCGGCAACGCCGCACACCTGCACAATCCCGTCGAAGACCAGGCGGCGAGCAAGGAACGCGATCAGGAATGGGTGCAGATGATTCGTGAGGCACTGGACGCGGATCGGCTCTCGCTGGTGTATCAACCCATCGCGAGCCTGCACGGTGACGCCGGCGAGAAGTACGAAACGCTGGTCCGCATGAATGACGCGGATGGACACGAAGTGCCCCCAAGCCGATTTATCCCCGTGGCCGAGCAGAGCGATCTCATCGCCGCGGTCGATCGATGGGTAATCGGACGAGCGATCGCAGTACTCGCGGATCGGCGCGGCGCCGGCCACGACACCGTGCTGTTCGTCAAGGTATCGGGTAAGAGCTTGGCCGACGAGACCCTACTGCCGTGGATCAGTGAGCGGCTCAAGCGAGCTCGACTGCAAGGCGACAGCCTGGTTTTCGAGCTGTCGGAAGCAAACGCCGTGGCACACCTCAAGGACGCCAAGGCCTTCGTGGCCGGGTTGCGCGAGCTGCACTGCGACTTCTGTCTAGAGCATTTCGGCAACGGCGTAAACTCCTTTCAACTGCTCAAGCACCTGCCCGCATCCTATCTAAAGATCGATGGATCACTGATGCACAACCTGGCCAGCAACCAAGCGAGCCAAAACATCGTCAAGTCCATCACCGAGATGGCCCACGCCAAGGGCAAGATCACCATCGCCGAGTTCGTCGAGGACGCCAACAGCCTCGCGGTGCTGTGGCAGACCGGGGTCAACTACATCCAGGGACATTTCCTCCAAGAGCCCAATGCCGCCATGAACTACGACTTCGAGGGAGAGGAGGCCTAGCCCGCATTTCTCACCGGGATCGCGGGAGCAGGCGCCGAATTCGGGTTCGTAGGCGCCGCTCTGGAGCGAAAGTGGTAGCCGTAGCTACGACTTGAGTGAAGAGCAAGCCTACGGACGCGAAGGCAAGCCTGAACCGTGATAGGCCAACGGCGAAAACAGTATGTCATTGCTCCATTCCACCAAAATATGTCTAATTCCTTTTGCGCTTCAGGATGTTGCGAGGCAGCCGTTGCCCGCCTGGTGAGATATGCGGGCTCCTAGTCCAGCACGTGGGAGACCAGGCCGTCGGCGAGCTTGGGCTCGAACCAGGTGGACTTGGGCGGCATGACCTCATTGGCATCCGCCACCGCCATCAGATCGTCCATTCCAGTGGGGTAGCACGAGAACGCAACCGCCATCTCGCCACTGTCTACACGCCTTTGCAACTCGCCGAGGCCGCGGATGCCGCCGACGAAGTCGATCCGGCTGTCGCGACGCGGATCCTCGATCCCCAGCACCGGCTGAATGAGATTGTCTGCGAGCAGGCTGACGTCCAGCCGCCCCACCGGATCGTCCTGCGGGATCCGCTGCTCGTGGAGTCGGAGGCAATACCACTGCCCGGCCAGGTACATACCAAACTCGCCGGTGCGCTGAGGGCGCACCGGCGCCGAACCAGGCTCGATGCTGAAACGCTCCGCGACGCGCGCCAGGAATTCTTCCGTCGACAGGCCGTTCAAGTCCCTGACGACCCGATTGTAGTCCAGGATCTGCATCTGGTTGTCCGGAAAGATCACCGAGAGAAAATACTCGTAGCTCTCCTCGCCGGTATGCGCCGGGTCCGGTCCGCGGCGCATGGCGGCGATGCGGGAGGCGGCGGCCGAGCGATGATGCCCGTCGGCGATATACACGCGGTCCATGGCATCGAACGCCCGAGTCAAAGCGCTACACTTGTCCGGGTCGTTCAGCACCCACAGCGTGTGGCGCACGCCGTCGTCGGCGGTCAGATCGTACTCGGGCGGCCCCTCGGCTGTATCCTCGGCGATGGCGTCCACGCCCAGGGCGTGACGATAGGTCAAGAATACCGGTCCGGTCTGTGCATTCAGGGCGTCGATCTGTCGCACGCGATCGTCCTCTTTCTCCGGCCGCGTGAACTCGTGTTTGCGGATTCGGTTGCTGTCATAGGCAACGACCGACGCCACGGCAACCAGCCCGGTCTGGGTGTGCCCGCCCATCGTGAGCCGATAGACGTAGTAACACGGCTCGGGATCGCGAACCAGCACCTGTTCATCGATCATGCGCCCGAGGTTCTCGGCGCCCCGGCGATACACCGCCTCGGAATACGGATCTGTCCCCTCTGGGAGGTCGATCTCGGGCTTGGAGATGTGCAGAAAACTCCACGGTCTGCCCTCGGCGCGGGCGCGGGCCTCCTGTGTGTTCAGTACGTCGTACGGCGGTGCGACCACGTCCGCGGCGTGCTCGGGCGTCGGGCGCAGCCCCCGGAACGGTCGTATGAGAGTCATCATTTCACCTTGTTCGGCGCAAAAAAGAGCGCCTTATTGTACAGATCCAGGCTCGCCCGTGCACGGGACAGCGCAACGAGCATAAGCGGTGCAAGCCCCCGGTCCTCGATCCTTCGTGCGATGATTTGGGTTTACTGGGCCGCGCGCAGCGCCGCGATGCGCGCCTCGATGGGCGGATGCGAACGGAACAACGCCGCCAGGTGCGCGCGCACGCCGCCGTTGATGCCGAACGCCTCCATTTCGTCCGGGAGGTGCGATGGCTCGGCCGCTGCGCCCAGGCGCTCCAGGGCCGCGATCATCTTGTGGCGCCCGGCGAGCCGCGCTCCGCCTGCGTCGGCACGAAACTCACGCCAGCGCGAGAACCACATGACAATCATGCTCGCCACGACACCGAGCACGAGCTGGGCCAGAATGGTGGCAATCCAAAAGCCGGGGCCATAGCCGCGCTCGGTCTTGAATACAACACGGTCCACTACGTGGCCGGCCACGCGCGAGATGACGATGACAAAGGTATTGAGCACACCCTGGATCAAGCTCAGCGTCACCATGTCGCCGTTGGCCACGTGACTGATCTCGTGGCCGAGCACCGCCTCGGCCTCGTCCCGGCTCATGCTTCGCAGCAACCCGGCAGACACAGCGACCAGGGCGTCATCACGGCGCATGCCGGTTGCAAAGGCATTGACGTCGGGCGCATCGTAGATGGCCACCTCGGGCATACCGATACCGACCGCCTGAGCCTGGCGGCGCACGACTCTTATTAGCCACGCCTCTGTCGCATTCCCGGGCCGCTCGATCACCCTTGCGCCCGTTGCCCGCTTGGCGATCCACTTGGACATCGCCAGGCTGATGAATGAACCGCCGCTGCCGAGCAGCGCGGCAAAGACCAGTAAGCCGGTCAGATTGAGGCCGACGCCCTGCCGGGCCAGGAGCCGCTCGACACCCAACAGCTGGAGCGAAACGCTGAGGACGAGCAGAACGCCGATATTGGTGGCAACGAAGAGGACCACGCGTCTCATCGGAGGAACTCCTTTTCGGGTGATACCGGTTACGGGGAACGGTCCCCATCGATCGGGAGCAGGGTAGCCAGGCCCGGCTTTTCAGAGCCGGCGGCGGCGGGAATCCGCCGGCGAGCCCGCGAGGGGTATACTGGCGGCGAGCCGTGGAAGCTCTTGTCTGGCTACCCTCGCAGTCTGGAACATATGCGGCCACGGCCGATAAAAATCAATGTCCTGGCCCAGGTCGGTGCGGGCGCCCTTGGGCCGGCGGCTGGATTCGGTCAATCAGAGAGTTACGATGTTTTCTTTGGGCCAAAACGTGTTACCATTCAATGACTCACGGCGCTACCGCGCCGCGGCTCCGGGACAACCCCGCCGAATGCGATGGACGGCTACGAGAACACGCGACAAACGGGCGAGTGGCGCGGCGCAGGGAGCACTGCTTCCGCAGTATTAAGCCGCGCCGCGGCCTGGGTGAGTCGGCTGCGCGCCGCCGCCGCACGGCGCCTGCCCGCCCAGATCCCCTTCTCCGTGAAGCTGGCGCTGTCCATCAGCGCGTTGATCAGCGTGGGGATGGCATTGCTCGGCGCAGTGATCGTCCACAACCAGACCCGCCTGCTGAACCAGCAGATGCACACATTCGGCAGCACCGTGGTTGCCCAGATGGCCAACTCCGCCAAGGAACCCATCCTGGCCAAGGACACGCTGTTGCTCAATGTGCTGGCGGCCAATCTTGCGGCCGACGAGAACGTGATCGGCACCGTGATCTATTCCGCAGACCGCACGGTTCTCGCCCGGGCCGGACGCAACCCGTTCGAGCCGGGCGCGCCCTACACCGGCCACGCCCGGCCGTTCTTGGACGGCAAGCCGCAAAGTCTCGAGTGGACCTGGAGACGTTCTGCGCGCGACGAGCTCGACGCTATTTCCTTCGTCAGCCCGGTCCGCTTTCAGGACACGGTGGTGGGCTACGCACTGATCTCGTTTGGCCGCGGGCTGATGACTCGCTCGGTGGGTGATTCTATACGCTCCATCGTCGTGGCGACGGTGCTGATGATCATCCTGGGCATTGCAATGTCGTACGTTCTGGGGCGACGGCTGTCGCGACCCCTGCACGACCTGATGAATGCGAGCCGGGCCATAGGCAACGGACAATTCCACTACCGCATCCAGGAGCGGCGCAACGACGAGATCGGTTACCTGATGGATGCGTTCAATTCCATGGCCCAAGGGCTCTTGCAGAAGGCACAAGTAGAAGACGCCTTCTCACGCTACGTACCGAGCGACGTGGCGCGCAAGGTGCTGGCCAACTTGGAGGAGGTCGAGCTGGGCGGCAAGCAGGTGCACGCCAGCGTCATGTTCGTCGACATCGTCGGATTCACCGCGCGATCGGAAACCATGAGCCCCGAGGGCGTGGCGGAACTGCTCAACGAGTTTTATACCAACATCAGCTATGCCGCCTCCCGGTACAGGGGCACGGTAGACAAGTACATGGGTGACTGCGCCATGGTGGTGTTCGGCATCTCCGAAAACGACCCCCATCACGCCTTTCACTGCGTAGCGTGCGCCGTCTACTTTCAGCGGTTGGCCGAGCGCATGAACACGGTTCGCCTCGCCCAGAACAAGTTTCCGGTTCACTTCCGCATCGGACTGAACACCGGGCCCATGCTCGCCGGCAACATGGGCACCCGCGACCGCGTACAGTTCACGGTCGTGGGCGACAGCGTCAATCTGGCATCCCGGCTGTGCGCGGTTTCCACGGCTGACGAGATTATCATCGACGAACATATGTACAATCGCTCCGACGTGCGCGGGCACGTGGTGGCGACCCGACATCAGGCAATTCGCATTCGCGGAAAGACGCTTCCCGTGAGCACCTATCTGGTGCACGACCTCGCCGCGCGTTACCAGGCGGATTTGGCACAAGCCCTCGATGGAGCCCTGCTTCCCGGGAAGGAGCCTTCGTGAGGCGCTGGCCAGGGACCGCTGTGCTCTTGCTGGCGGTGCTGGCCGGGTGCAGCACATTTCCCTACCCGTTTGCCCCCTCCGACGCACAAGTTCGAGGCTGGGTAGATCAGGAACAATACGGCAGGGCCCTGCGCGCGCTAGAACGTCGTCCACCCAACGAACAGACTCGCCAACTTCTGGCCGAGGTGCAGGCCCAGGCGGACGCGTACGACCACCAAATGGCCGTCGAGGTGCGCCGACTGCAGGAGCGTGGCGATTGGAAGGCGGCGGTAGCGCTGCTGAACGAGGGCCTCATGCGCTACCGGGGGGGAGACCAACTCGCGGCCGCGGGCAAGGCGCTGCACCGCACCCAGGCCCGCCGGCTGGAGCGGCTGCGCGCCGACCTGCTCGCCTCCAAGGGCGACTGGCTGGCCGCCAGCATCCCACTCTACAGGGCAATCGTCGCGACGGATCCGGAGGACACGGAAAGCGCCTGGGAAGCGGAACGGCTCGACAAGGCCTCGAAGCAGACCGCCCAAGAGCTCACAAAGCTGGGCCTCCAGGCCCTGTCGCGCCACGAGCTCGACCGCGCCGACCGCTACCTGTCGCTGTCCCAGCGGTTGGAGCCGTCGGAACGTGCCCAGCGCGCGCAGGAGCGCCTCGCCAGCCTCCGCGCGCAACAGAAGCAGCGCCAGCAGGAGGCCGACGAGCTCAGTCGCCGGCAACGCGCTGAGCAGCTTCGCCAAGAGCGCAAGGAACGGCAAACTCGGCGTGTGCGAACGCTCACCGAGGAGGCCCGTGTCGCCCTGCGTGCCGCAGACCTCCCGCGGGCACGGGCGGCGCTGTCACAGTTACGCGAGCTGGACGCAGACGCGCCACAAGTATCGCACCTCAAGCAGAGCCTGGACCAGGCCTTGGAAGCGCGCTTGAGCGAGCTCGTCGATCGGGCGAATCAGTACTATGCGGACGGCAAGATCACCCGCGCCAAGCAGGTGTGGGAACAGGCCCTGGAGCTCGACCCTGCGAACGAGGCGCTGCGCGGGCGCGTCCAGCGGGCCGAGCGCGTGCTGGACAACTTGCGCGAGATCCAGCGCCGCAGTGCCGACACCCAGCCCGACCGTGGCAGTACAGTAGACAGTAGACAGTAGACAGGCGGTAGGGCGGTTTGCGGTCCCGCCGAAGCGCCGGACTGTCGCGCTGCTTTTCCCTGTCTACTGTCCACACCCCGGTATTGAGACGTACGCAAATGAGTGGCATCACGGTCTCGACAGACCCTATTGTTCGCCCACCACCATATAGTCCACCTTGCGGAAACCCCTGGGCAGCTTGAGCCCGCGCCGGCCGCGCTCGCCCACGTACTGATCGACCTCGTCACCCTTGAGGGTCTTCTTGCGCTGACCCGCGTACACGGTGAGGGGCTCGCCGTCCTGGACCAGGGCCACCGCCGCAACGTATTCCTCGCGCGCGGCGACGCGCTTCGAGGGGATGCCGATGATCTTGATGCCCTTGCCCTTTGGAAGCTCGGGGAGATCCGCCAGCGGTACCACCAACATGTTGCCCTCGGTGGTCACCGCCACCACCCAGTCCTCCTCATGACTCCGCACCGGCGCCGGGGGGACGATGCGGGCCCCCTTTGGCACGGACATGACCTTCTTACCCGATTTGTTGCGCGTAATCAGCTCCTCCAACCGGGTGACGAAGCCGTAGCCCGCATCCGAGGCCAGCAAAAAGAGATCGTCGGGGCTGCCGATCAGCACGCCAACGAAGGCGGCGCCGTCCGGCGGATTGAGGCGGCCGGTGAGCGGCTCCCCCTGGCCCCGGGCCGAGGGCAGAGTGTGGGCCGGCAGGGCGTAGGTGCGCCCCGTGGAATCGATGAATACGGCGAGCTGGTTGCTGCGCCCCTGGGCCGCGTGCTGGAATCCGTCTCCCGACTTGTAGCCGAGGGCGCGCGGATCGATCTCGTGACCCTTGGCCGCGCGCACCCAGCCGCGCTGGGAAAGCACCACCGTCACCGGCTCGCTGGGCACCAGCTCGGTCTCGCTCAGGGCGCGGGCCGCCTCACGCTGGACGATGGGTGAGCGCCGTTCGTCACCGAACTTCTCGGCGTCGGCGGAGATTTCCTTGCGGATCAGCGTTTTCATGCGCTGGCGCGATCTCAGAGTCTTCTCCAGTGTATCGCGCTCGGCCTCCAGATCCTTTTGCTCGCCGCGGATCCGCATCTCCTCCAGGCGCGCCAGGTGGCGCAATTTCAGCTCTAGGATGGCCTCGGCCTGCTCATCGCTGAGCTTGAACCGCTTCATCAGCACGGGCTTGGGCTCGTCCTCGCCGCGAATGATCGCGATCACCTCGTCCACGTTGAGGTAGGCGATCATCAGCCCCTCTAGGATGTGCAGGCGCTGCCTGACCTTGTCCAGCCGAAACTGCAGGCGCCGGCGCACTGTCTCGAAGCGGTACTGCAGCCACTCGGAGAGCATGCTGCGCAGGTCCTTGACCTGCGGGCGGCCGTTGAGGCCTATCATGTTGAAGTTGACCCGGTAGGTGCGCTCGAGCTCCGTGGTGGCGAACAGGTGCGCCATCAGCGCCTCGATGTCCACGCGGCTCGATCGAGGGACGATAACCAGGCGCGTCGGATTCTCGTGATCCGACTCATCGCGCAGGTCCTCCACCATGGGCAGCTTCTTGGCGTGCATCTGCTCGGCGATCTGCTCGAGCACCTTGGCGCTGGATACCTGGAACGGCAGGGCGAATATGACGATGTCGCCGTTTTCCTGCGCGTAGCGCGCCCGCATGCGTATGGATCCCGAGCCCGACTCGTACATAGCGACGATCTCGTCACGCGGCGTGACGATCTCGGCGCCGGTCGGGTAGTCCGGTCCCTGGATGTGCTCGCACAGCTGTTTGACGCTTGCCTTGGGCTGCTCCAGCAGCCGGATGCAGGCGCTGCTCACCTCCTTGAGGTTGTGCGGCGGGATATCGGTTGCCATGCCCACCGCGATCCCGGCACCGCCGTTCAACACCACGTTGGGCAGCCGCGCAGGCAGGAGGGCGGGCTCCCTGAGGGTGCCGTCAAAGTTGGGCACCCAGTCCACGGTCCCCTTGCCCAGCTCCGAGAGCAGCACCTCGGCGTAGGCCGTGAGGCGGGCCTCCGTGTAGCGCATGGCGGCAAACGACTTAGGGTCGTCCAGCGAGCCCCAGTTGCCCTGGCCGTCGACCAGGGGGTAGCGGTACGAGAAGGGCTGGGCCATCAGCACCATGGCCTCGTAACAGGCCAGGTCCCCATGGGGGTGAAACTTGCCGAGCACGTCGCCCACGGTACGCGCCGACTTCTTGTACTTGGATGTCGCGCCCAGGCCGAGCTCCGTCATGGCGTAGACGATGCGCCGCTGCACCGGCTTGAGCCCGTCGGCGATGTTGGGCAAGGCACGGTCCTGGATGACGTACATGGAGTAGTCCAGGTAGGCTTTCTCCGTGAACGTCTTGAGAGGAAGGCGCTCGATGCCTTCGAAGTCGAGCTCAGGTGTGTCAGTCATGGTCGAAAACCGTTGTCATCTCAATCGCTGGATAATCCACAAGAGAGCATACAAGTAGGCCGATATGGTGTTACGGGACCGTCGGCCGCAGAAACGAGGCGGATAAGGCAAGATGTCCAGTGGACATCTTGCCCGCCGAGCGGGGCCGCCACGGATGGCAGGCCCAGGGCTTGCAAGCGAAGCAGGACTGCGCAGCGCCGCAAGCGGCCGTCGAGCGTACAGGGCTGTATTCGCAGCGTGTCCCGTAACGCCATGTCGGCCTACTCGCTCATACGCTTGTGGCTCAAGAACCGGGGCCTTGCGCCGCTTCGCAAGGCCCCGATTCTCGATCTCGGTGCCGGTGCAACCCAGCGGCGAGCGCCCCGGACAGACGACCACCGCAATTGGCAGCGTTTTCACCGCCCGCACTCGGTTGTCCATACGACTCTCGAGTCAGGCGCGACGACATCCAGGCATCGCGCCGTTGTTACTGCACGACATCCGCCATGTCCCCCTTCTTCTCCAGCCACACCTTGCGATCTGAAGCCCGCTTCTTGCCGAGGAGCATGTCCATCAGCTTGTGGGTGTCGTCGCCGGACTCCACGGTGAGCTGCACCAGGCGCCGCGTGTCCGGAGCCATGGTCGTCTCGCGAAGCTGCAGGGGGTTCATCTCCCCCAGGCCCTTGAACCGCGTCACGCTCACCTTGCCCTTGCGCTTTTCCGCCGCTATGCGGTCCAGCACGCCCTGCCTTTCGGCATCGTCCAGGGCATAGAACACCTCCTTGCCCACATCGATGCGGTACAGCGGCGGCATGGCCACATAGACGTGGCCCGCATCCACCAATGCGCGAAAGTGGCGCAGAAACAGGGCGCACAACAGCGTGGCGATATGTGCGCCGTCGGGGTCGGCGTCGGCCAGAATGCAGATCTTGTCGTAGCGCAGTCCCTCCAATCGATCGGAGCCCGGATCGCAGCCGATGGCGAGCGCGACGTCGTGCACCTCCTGGGATCCCAGCACCACGGCCGGGTCCACCTCCCAGGTGTTCATGATCTTGCCGCGCAGGGGCATTACCGCCTGGAAGTCCCGGTTTCGCGCCTGCTTGGCGGACCCGCCCGCCGAGTCCCCTTCCACCAGGAACAGCTCCGCGCGCGCGGGGTCCTGGACGGTGCAGTCGGCGAGCTTCCCGGGCAGCGCCGGGCCGCTGGTCACGCGCTTTCGCACCACCTTCTTACTGGCCCGCAGGCGGCGCTGGGCATTGTTGATGGCAAGGCTCGCGATGCGCTCCGCCGTTTCCACATGTTGATTGAGCCAAAGCCCAAAAGCATCTTTGACCACGCCCGAGACGAACGGTGCGCACTCGCGTGACGACAGCCGCTCCTTGGTCTGACCGCTGAACTGGGGATCCTGCATCTTGACCGACAATATGTAGCTGCAGCGCTCCCAGACATCCTCGGGCGTCAGACGAACGCCCCGGGGGATGAGGCTGCGAAATTCGCAGAACTCGCGGATGGCCTCGGTCAGGCCGGTGCGCAGGCCGTTGACGTGGGTGCCGCCCTGGCCCGTTGGGATAAGATTGACATAGCTCTCCGCCACGCCCTCCCCGCCTTCGGGCAGCCAGAGCACCGCCCATGAGGCGACCTCCTGGTTGCCCTCAAAGTTTCCAATGAACGGCTCTTCGGGAAGCGTCTCCAGCCCGCGCACCGCTTCCATGAGGTAGTCCTTGAGCCCGTCCTCGAAGCACCATTCGATGCGCTCACCCGTGTTTTCGTCGTCGAACCGCACCCGCAAGCCCGGACAGAGCACCGCCTTGGCGCGCAGCACGTGATGCAGGCGCGGGACGTTAAAATCAGCAGAATCAAAGTATTGCGCATCCGGCCAGAAGCGCAGTGTGGTTCCCGTGTTGTACCTGCCGACCTTGCCCACCACCTCAAGCTTGGTGCTGCGCCAGCCGCCGGCGAAGGACATGTTGTATTCCTTGCCGCCGCGCCGCACCCAGACCTCCAGGTGCTTGGACAATGCGTTGACCACCGAGACGCCCACCCCGTGCAGCCCCCCGGAGAACTTGTAGTTCTTGTCCGAGAACTTGCCGCCCGCGTGCAGGCGGGTGAGGATGACCTCGACCCCGGGGATCTTGAGCTTGGGGTGCATGTCCACGGGCATCCCCCGCCCGTCATCGGACACCTCCAGGGAACCGTCTTTGTGCAACACCACATCGAGGCGCTTGGCGTGCCCTGCGATCGCCTCGTCGACGCTGTTGTCGATGACCTCCTGGGCCAGGTGATTGGGCCGGGTGGTATCTGTATACATGCCCGGTCGTTTGCGGACGGGCTCGAGGCCGCTCAGCACCTCGATGGCTGAGGCATCGTACCTACTGCTCATTCACATTACCTTGTCGAGACTACTCGAACACGCGTTCGCCGTCGTAGGCGTCGGATGGTCTCATCTTTGTCCTCGAAAGGGCGAACGGCACGACCCGGCATCCGCCGATCTGCAGCATACAGTGTAACGTGCCCACGGGCCGCAGGCGAGAGGAAGGGGTCAGTCCAAGTCGGCCACAAGAGAGTCGCGGACCCTGCCGGGGAGCGCGTCCACGCGGTAGGAGTATGATTCGTGATCGATGCCTACCCCTGGGGGACTCCCTTCTTGGCCGCAGCGACCATATTCGTCCAAAGCTCGAATCGCAGGAAATGCACGGGCGAGGTCTTTTCTTTCGTCTCGCGCTCCAGGTCTTCATCCGCGATGGTCCAGACCTTTTCGAGCTCGCCCACGCGCATCCATACCGTTGTCTCGATGCCGATCGGCCTGGCCAGCGCCTGCTTGCGCTCCTCCTCGTCGGGGAGTCCGATCATGAAGGTGGCCTTCGAGTTGGCCCGTCCGGGATCAGCGGATTGTAGGCATCGAGCTCGTCTTGAATGCCTTGCGCACCGAAGATGCGTCCGATGCGCAACATCTCCTGGATCTGGTACTGCATGGTAAGACGATCTTCGAAATACAACGTCGCGCTGGGGCCCACGGGGACTTTGCGGTGCCTCTTGTGCCCCAGCACCTTCTCCCTGAAGCGGGGCCGCGCCTCGGCGTAGCCCTCCAGTGTATACAGACCTTGGCGCGAGAGTTTTCCATGTCACCTCTTCCCATGGGTCCCGCGACGGCAGCCTGATCAGCCGGTGTGTTCCTCTTCCAGTGCAGCAATCGGCTTTTCGGTGAACAGGTAGTCACGAAGCTCTTTGTCGAACCGCGCATCACGGCGACGGATCCACTCCAGCAGCATGGCGGCGTGCTCCTTTTCCTCGTCGCGGTTGTGCGCCAGGATGGCACGCAGCTCGTCGTCCTTACAGGTATCGACACGTTGATTATACCAATCGGCCGCCTCGAACTCCTCCATCAACGAGACGATCGCCCGGTGCATATCCCGTGTCTTTTCACTCAGATCCGAAATCTCCTCATGATAACCTTCACTTGTCATGCCGCACTCCTCGGGTCGCTTCGACTTCCATCCAGCCGCACTGCGCGGGACGTCTGGCCCTTGACGCCGACGAGGCCGCTCACGCGCCGACCTCAGATACCGTAGGCGATTCGCAGCAGCGTCAGGGGATGCTTGGGGCCCTCGGGGCCGCTCAAACCCTTTTCGATCTGACGCGCCGCCATCGGACAGTCACTCGTGTAGTGATCGGGCTCGGCCTGCTTGATGCGGTTGACGACGGGGCGCGCGATCTTCATCGAGGTCTCGTGAAACTCCTGCTTTACCGCATAGGTCCCATCGTGGCCAGAGCAGCGCTCGATCGGAGAGACGCGCGTATCGGGGATCAATTGCAGCAGATCGCGCGTCTTCATGCCGATATTCTGCACGCGCAGGTGACAGGGCACATGATAGGAGATCTTGCCCAGCGGGCTCTTGAAATCGGTGTTCAGCTTGCCTTCCTTGTGCCGCAGCATGAGGTACTCGAACGGATCGTAGATCGCGTCGCGTACCTTGATGACCTCGGCGTCGTCGGGGAACATCAGCGGCAGCTCCTGCTTGAACATCAGCACGCAGGAAGGAACCGGGGCGACGATGTCCCATCCCTCGTCCACCATCCGGGCCAGCACCGGGGTGTTCGCCTCCTTGGCGCGCCGCACCGCCTCCAGGTGCCCCAACTCCAGCTTGGGCATGCCGCAGCATTGTTCCTTCTCGACGATGCTCACCGGGATGGCGTTGTGCTCGAATACCGCCACCAGGTCCTCGCCGATATGTGGCTCGTTGTAGTTGCCATAGCAGGTGGCGAACAGCGCCACCCTGCCCCTGGTCGGTCCAACCGGCTCCGGCTCCCGCTCCAAAGGCCTGTGATTCTTGAGGCGCTTGCGCAACGTATGGCTATGGTAGCTGGGTACGGCGGCCTCGCAGTGCACGCCCAGCGTCTTCTGCAAGAGCTTTCGCATGCCCTTGCTGCGATTGGTCGCGTTCACCGTCTGCACCACCACCGGGATGCCCGCCAGCTTGCCGACGGTGTCCGTGGCGCTCAACATACGGTCGCGAAAGCGGGGCCTGCGCTGGCGGTTCATGAACGCCTTGGCGCGCAGCATCAAGTGGGGGAAATCGACGTTCCACTCATGCGGCGGCACATAGGGACACTTGGTCATGTAGCACAGGTCGCACAGATAGCAGTGATCGACCACCTTCCAGTAATCGTCCTTGGCGACCCCGTCCACCTCCATGGTCTCCGACTCGTCCACCAGGTCGAACAGGGTGGGAAAGGCGTGACACAGACTCACGCAGCGCCGGCACCCGTGGCAGATGTCGAAGACGCGCTCCAGCTCATCGAACAGGGATTCCTCGTCCCAGAACCCCGGCTCCTGCCATTCCAACGGATGCCGGGTGGGGGCCTCGAGGCTTCCTTCGCGCGTCCTTCCTGGCATAACCGACATGGGGCTTCCCTCAGCTGCTGTGGCCAAACCCGCTGGCCTGTCCGGAGGTCGTCTCAAAGACGGGGCCGGCGTTCGCCGGCCCCGTCCTCAAGCGGGGTGAGATCGGCTCAGTCCTCCAGCCCGTCGAGGGCCTTCTGGAAGCGGTTGGCGTGGGAGCGCTCGGCCTTGGCCAGCGTCTCGAACCAGTCGGCGATCTCGTCGAAGCCCTCGTCGCGGGCGGTCTTGGCCATGCCCGGGTACATGTCGGTGTACTCGTGGGTCTCGCCGGCGATGGCCGCCTTGAGGTTCTCGGCCGTGGCGCCGATGGGCAGGCCGGTGGCCGGATCGCCGCTGGCCTCCAGATACTCCAGGTGGCCGTGGGCGTGGCCGGTCTCGCCCTCGGCCGTGGAACGAAAC